>JAABUJ010000150.1_pt1 | contig 153742 bp, 238 predicted proteins | sample 5559131 | NCBI WGS metagenome assembly JAABUJ01 (sample SAMN10711875, study PRJNA513366) | rock metagenome | isolation source: Antarctica rocks | place: Antarctica: Victoria Land, Mt New Zealand nord | collected 2016-01-07 | reverse complement strand
ACGACTAAACAGGAGTGGTAATGCATCCGCGCAACACCTGCAACGGCCTGCTACACTTGTATGCATGTTAAGCTGCCATTATACACGGTTTTGAGCATCCCCCACATTTCCCCCACATCTGGCCGGCTGAAATTAATTCCCAGCCTCCGGGCCCCCACGGAGTGGGGGCCCAAAACAATTCTGGGGTCACCGCTTCCCCCACTGTGAGGGAACCGCTGGACCCCCAAACGAAACACTGCGTTTCACGCCAGAACACGCCAGACTGCATCGCCAACGGACACTTAACCTTTTCATACGCGTCCTGTCCTAAGAGCCTGCTGGTCAATGCGGCGCTTGAAACATAAGCACACGCGGCGCGCAGTCAAGTTTCTCAAAATCAACTATGGCTTCCGGGAGCCTTTCAAGGCACGTTCACGTCTCAAAGCACACCTGCTACTTCTGCAAGCAAGTTCGTGAGGCGACTTACTGCGTGCAGGTGATCTTGGACGGCAACTTTGTGCACGCCCTCCGCGAGACCAAGTGCGCCCCTCTTTCTCCAGCTCGGTGCCTCTGTTACACTGCCAGCGCACAGGCATGCACATAGTTGCTACAGAAGGTGCCCCAACATTTTTGGTCAGCGCAGTCCCTGTCTGTCTGCTGCAAGCTAGGGACCTTCGTCGCCGTGCACTGCTGTGCGCTGAGAGGCTGCTGCAGGCGCGGGGAGGCCCGCGAGGTGCTGGCAAAGCTGCTGGGCGCGCCGGTGAAGACGTACGTCACGCGCTGCGCGCTCCTGGAGCTGAAGGCGCTCGGCGCTGAGTTTGCAGGTGCGGTTTGGGGTGAGCGCTGGGACTTGCTGGCGCAGCGTAGTCCGGGGCGCTCTGATAGCGCCGGCCCGCTAACCTATTGAGCGCGGCTAGCTGCTTATTGTCGAGGCTTGGCTGCTCGAGCCGCTTGTGCAGGCGCGAGCAGCGGACAGGCTCCTGCTTGCCAGGCGAGGTGAAGCACAGGGCTGCACGCAGGCATTCTGGGGCCTACACGGACCCCGCAAGCGGCACTAGCAAACCCCTGTCAGGCTCACTTCGACGCTGCGTGCAGACACGCTGGGGGCGGCGCGCAAGGCGGGCCTGCACCTGAACTGCGGCCACGACGACAGCCCGCAGAGCGCCGCCGAGTGCCTGCAGAGCTGCGTCGGTGCGCCCGTGCAGAGGGCCAGGGCCTGCTACGCAAGCTTTCTGCAACATCCATGCGGCTTCGCTGGCTGCCCTGGTCATGTCAAGGCCTGGTGCAGCCATGGAGTTCGCAGACATTGCTCAGAAGCTAGAGGGCAAGCAGCCTGTGCCGGCTGCTGCGGGCTGAGCAAGCTGCCCACCAGGCCACCGGCGGTCGCCACAGCCGGCGCGCGCGCCGCGCAGGCGAGCGCAACGCGCAGCACTACTTTGTCGCGACGCAGGACCGCGGCCTGCGGTCGGCGCTGGGGCTGCGCCCAGGCGGCGCGTCCGTGTTTGTCTCCGTCAACGGCATGCACCTCGAGCCGCCCTCGGACGTGCAGAAGGCGCAGTCCGGCCAGGCGCGCCGCCCGCCCGCCGCGCTAACCCTAAACCTGTTCTACACACCTCGAGCTGGTCTCAGATGTGCAGAGGGCGCCGTGCGGCCAGGCGCGCTGCCCGCCTGTCGCGCCGCCTGGAGCGGGCCGCACGGGCGCCCGGCCTGTGTTGCACCAATGAACAGAGTCATGGGGATGCGAGTCCGGCTGCTGCGTCGCAGAATGGCCCCGCCTGGGCGGCGCGGGCGCCTTGCATGCGCTGCACTGCGACCTGTCTGCATACTGAGCGGGCAACGAGCAGCGGGGGCCGCGCGCTGCGGCGCGCGCGCTGCGGGGCCCACACTCGCCGCCGACAATGCTGGGAAGGGCAGAGCTGGTGCCGCTAGGCTGCTAGAATCTCCCGTTCTCATCACCTCACCGCCTGGTCCGCCGACCCCACCTCGGTCTGCTGCGGCAGGCGGAGGCCGCGCACATGGCGGTGGGCAGCCACGAGCTGCAGGCGCCCGCGCTGCAGGGCCTGGCGCAGGCGCACCGCGCCGCCGCGCGCGTGAAGAGCCTGTTCAGGCGCAACGTGGCCAAGGGCCCCAACCCACTGGCAGTTAAGAAGAAGAAGAAGAGGAAACAGGAGCCGGGCGCGGCCGCAGCGGCCGCCGAGGCCGCGGGCAGCCCGGCGCAGCCCAAGCGCAAGCGCGCGCGCCGGCGGCGCGACGAAGCAGCGCCCGGCGCGCCTGCCGCGGGCGCTGACGCGTAGCGCGGCCATGCCTGTTCCGGCGTGGCGTGCATGGCCAGGTGGCGTGTCGCCTTTTTTGTCAAGCCGTGTCCCCGACCTGCTGGCTCTTGCGCATGCAGATGCCTGCGGCGTTGCAGGAAGAACTTATGCTGCCTAGATGCTTTGCCCGCCAGTTATGGGGCGTAAGGGCAGTGGTGTCAGTGTGTAGGCGCCGGTGGCAGTGTGTTGGCGCCCGGAGGGCGCCAGCCCCCAGAGGTGCCTTGTTTTTCTGCAATGAGCAGCCCTAGATGGCTGATACAGGCTGTAACATGTATCACTACCAGCTGCACTGTTTGCCAACAAAACCAAGTGGGAGGAGGCAGTCTTACGCAAACACATTTGTTCACGACAAGTAGCCTACACATAGCCAGGCGAAATGGCAGACCACGCAGAAAGCACACGAGCGCCCGACACCGACGCGCCCGAAGCATCCACCAGCGCCCCGGGGTGGGTGCTGCCACCTAGCTAGCGAGCAGGTTACAGGTGGACCGGCTGTTAAGCGCTTGCCACGCACATAGTCGTTGGCAGCTGCAAGCCGCCCGGCATTGACGCACCATGCAACTGGTCACGTTCATGTGCAGCCTGACTTGTTACAGAGGGCCCTGTAAGGGGCCTGAGCGCAGAGGTGCTGGCAGGAGCGCCCACGCCGCACTGTGCCTGCGCTGCGCGCAGGCCGTCCGCGGATGAGAAGGTGGCGGCCTGCCTCAGCTTCGCGCAGGAGTGCATCGAGGAGGCGGAGCTGCGGAGCCTGTTCACCTCGGGCAAGCCCAGCATCGTGGCCTACGACGGCTTCGAGCCGTCGGGGCGGATGCACATTGCCCAGGCGCGCCGACCTCCGTGGCAGGCACCCCCCTCCACTGTTGCTGGCGCCCAGGAGAAGCGGGTGTGTGTAAGGCTGATCATATGAGCAATGCACGGAGGTGTCGTGTGAGGTGCTGCCCCGCTGGGGACATGCGGTGCATAGACCGGCTGCAATCCACGTTGTACACTGAAGTGTACCGGCGCGGCAGGGCGTCATGAAGGCCATAAATGTAAATAAACTGCTGCGCTGCGGCGTCACCTTCAAGTTCTGGTGCGCGCGCCTGTCGAAACGCCCGCCGCCCTGTGCGCTCACCGGGGCACATACGGTCATACCTACATAACACCACCGCCCTTCAGCTGTGCCGCTTTATCACGACATCACATGTCGACCCGCAGGGTGGCCGACTGGTTTGCGCAGCTGAACGAGAAGATGGGCGGCGACCTGAAGAAGATCAAGGTGGTCGGCCAGTACATGATCGAGATCTGGAAGGCGTGCGGCATGGAGGGCATCGACAGCAACCAGGTGCCCGACCAGGCGCCGGCACGCCGCGCAGTGGGTCTGTGGCTCTGCAGGGCGCCCGCCGCAGGCTGGCAAGCGGGTGCATGGGAGCCGCCTTCCTGCTCAGGAGGCGCTAATGCTTGCAAGCGTTTTGTACTTTCGAGCCTCCATGTGGCCCCGCAGGCACATGGTTGGTCATGCCATGGGGTGCACTTTTCTGTCAGGCATGTCAAGCTTGCCCGAGCTGTGCAAGCAGCGTGCAGCATGCATGCTGACGGCGCGCATGGACCCTTCTGTACACTGCTAGCACCTTCTGCCTTAACTGACCTTGTGCCTGCAAGCGGCACCATTGGTGCTAGACGCGCGCCCTGCGCAGCGCTGACAGCCGACGACCTGCTGCGCGGCCCAAGCACGCGCATGCCCCAGGGAGGCCGCACCCGGCCGCGCAGCGGCAAGCGTGCGCCGCGTGCGCCGCGACCGCAGGTGCAGTTCCTGTGGGCGAGCGAGGAGATCAACAAGTCGCCGGACGAGTACTGGACGCTCGTGATGGACGTCGCGCGCCGCAGCACGCTCGCGCGCGTGCGCCGCTGCAGCCAGATCATGGGCCGCGAGGACAGCGACGACCTGAGCGCCGCGCAGATCTTCTACCCCTGCATGCAGTGCGCCGACATCTTCTACCTCAAGGTCCGCGGCCGGGCGGCCCTGACCCTAATTCATCCACCCCTGCATGCAGTGCGCCGACATCCCAAAGGTCCGGCGCGCATGGGCCCTGGCGTCCGCAGAGCCTGAGGCGCGTTAGGCGCATCAGGCGCTTGCATGTATGCGGACCAGTGGCTGACAGCATGGGTGCTGTGGGTGCCCTGGCCTGCCCTGGCAGCAGCAGGGCCGCGTGTATGTGAGCGGACCTGAGTCTGGCAGCAAGGGTGCTGTGGGTGCATCAGCATCGAAAGCGCCCTGCTGCCGCCAGGGCAGACCGGGGCACCCACATCGCCCATGCCGCCAGCGTCAGGGCCGCATACATGCATGCGGCCGGGCGAAGCACCCATGCCGCCAGCTTCGGACACTTGCTCCTGCATGCGACCCTGTGTGTCTAGGGTATGGTGCAACGACCTGCACCGTCCGTACAAAGTAACCCTGCACGGTGTGAGCTGCACTTCTCCAGTGTACCTGCTCGTTGCGATCGCACGATAGTGTCAGCACATCGGAGCGCAGCCGAGCCGCCGCCCGTGCCAAGCGGGCGCTCGGTGGCGCCAGCAGACGCCAGGCAAGGCGAGGCTGCCACACCCGGCGCCAGCGGCGCTGCGCGCGCAGGCGGACATCTGCCAGCTGGGCCAGGACCAGCGCAAGGTAAACATGCTGGCGCGCGAGTACTGCACGGCGACCAAGCGCAAGTTCAAGCCGGTCATCCTTTCGCACGCCATGCTGCCCGGCCTGCTGCAGGCGCGGCATGCTTGGAGGGGAACAGCTGCGGGGCAGGATCCAGGCACAATGGCGCCTGGAGTGCGTGTTTTTCAGCTTGCGGGGTCGTCGCGCTGGGTGGAGGTGCGAGGGCTGGGTTGGCCACCCAAGCTGTGCTTGGGCCCCTCTACTCCCGACGCGCCAGCTCGCGGCCGGCGGCCAACATGCGTTATAAGAACCTTGCTCTCAGCCCTGTGTGCGAGCATGATTGCTATGTCCAAGGTCGGCTGTGCCCGCATCGGCCCTATCAGGTAGCCCTGCTCGAAAAGTGCGCAGAAGCCGTCGTTGCCGGTCATCTCGTCGTGGCGATGGCGCAAATCCGCCAGTAGAGGAAGTCCTGGCGATGCTGCGTGCCCTGACCGCCGGCTTGCTGCCAGGACTTCCCGATGGGGTACCCAGGCAGTGCGGCGGTCCTGGCAGCAGCTGCCCGGCCCGCTTGCTGCCGCAACTGTCCAGCCGGCTCGCTGCCAGGACTGTAGCACTGCCTGGGCGCCTGGTCGGGGAGCCCGACCACCTCTCCGGCCGTCAGGGCACCCATCGCGGCCAGAACAGCCTCTGCCAGGCGGACTGCGCCATTGCCACCTCGGGGTAGCCGGCGATGACGGCTCCTGCCTGCTCCTCGTGCAGGGCTACCTGATGGGGCCTGCTGCCCACCGATGGACGGAAGCGGAGCAGTGCAGAGTGAAAGGAGTGCATCAGCAGCATGAGTGCAATATTGCTCGTGTGCGTGCCCTGGCTAGCACGACTTGGGCGCCTGACGGTGCGGCGGCGGCGCACACAGGGCCAGGCGAAGATGTCGAAGAGCGACCCCAACTCGGCCATCTTCATGGAGGACTCCGAGGCGGAGGTGGCCACCAAGATCAAGAAGGCGTTCTGCCCGCCGCCGCCGTCGCCGCCGGCCGCGGCCGACGGCGGGGCGGCGGCGCCGGCCGAAGAGTGGCGGCCGCAGGACAACCCGTGCCTGGAGTACGTGCGCATGATCATCCTGCCGCGCTTCGGGCGCTTTGAGGTGTCCGGGAAGGAGGGCGCCCGGTCCGCCGCTTCGCAGCCCCGCCGCAGGGACCTTGACGCCGGGATGCCTCGGCAGGCTCAGTGGCAGCAGCAACAAACCTGCTGCATGTATTCGCACCGCAGTAGCGTGCCAGGGCCATAATCGAATCGTCAGGATGTGGCATGGACACAGTCGGGCCAGACTCACTCGCTTGCTGTCTTGCCAGCGGCAGCCGGCCGGCACGCTCCAAGCCGGCACGCCAGCCGTGCGCGCCCGCCCTCGCGAGGGCTGCAGAGGCCGCCAGGTGCAGCGCCGCGCGCGCCGCACGCCCTGCGCGGGGCGCATACGAGGGGAGGCTGAGTTGGCAACCCTAAGCATACCCGAACCTGCGCGCAGGGAGTACACCGCGTACGAGGAGGTGGCCGCGGACTACGGCAGCGGCGCGCTGCACCCGGGCGACCTCAAGCCCGCGCTCGCGCGCGCGCTGAACGCCATCCTGCAGCCCGTGCGCGACCACTTTGCGGGCGACGAGCGCGCGCGGAAGCTGCTCGCGCAGGCGCGCCCCTGCGCGCGCAGGAGGGTTAGGGTGGCCTCTCAGTGCAGCCTCTCCTGGAGGCAGCGGGCGTGGCAGCTCCTCTGCGCTCCAGGGAGCGTGTGCCGTGTGTCACTCGGTGCAGCTCTGCTTGGCCATTTGCATAGGAGCTGCCATGCGTGTACCATCGGTTTGATACCCAACAGGGTGTGCGCTGGCTTTCCTCCTTACCCTCATGAGCTGCGTGTGCATCGCCTGTTTGAGGAATGTAAAGCTGTACCATAAGCCAAAGCAATGCACCGTGCTGACTCGTGGTGTGGCGCTCACTCAGGTAAAGAGCTTCAAGACGACGAGGTGACGCCACCGTAAGCGGCCGTGACAGCTCTGTGTGCTCGTCGCTGTCGAGTTGACATCTCACGCCTGGTATCGAGCATGCCATGAGGTGTTCATTCCTAGGCTGTTTTGCGTTTCTTCGGTCTCTGTCATGATTGACACTGCTTCCATGTGAGCTCTACACACAAGAGACACACTGTCTTGTAGGCATGTTAAGTAGTGACACATACGGCAAGCTCCACACGGCTGGCAGCATAATAGACGCAGAAAGGCAGCATGCAGCGATGCCAAAGCAAGCTGAGCGGTTGTCACAAGGATCACTGGCGCCCAAGCGCTGAACATGGATCACAATTGTACAAGGCGCACACTGACCATCAACATTCATTCACTTGCAGGCTCCCGGCTTGCTGCTACATCAGCGGCGCCGGCCACTCTTGGCATCCCGCTCAAATATGCGCTCCGCCGCGTCAGTGCCTACAGACGGGCGCGCGTGTGCAAGGTGCTGCCCTATCACAGGATCAATAAGCATGTCTTCAACTGCAACAGAGAAGGCAGCCCCTAGCCTCAGGTCATGTATGAGCTTGGACAGAGGTACAGGCGGGGTGCGCAACGTCGCACCAGGATTGAGCGCGGCAGGTATGGCAAACGTCAGGACCACCGTCACCAGCAGCGCCGCCCCTATAACGATGCTGATCGGCGCGTCCACGCTTCCTGGCTTGGCAGCGTCCTCTGCTGCTGCCAGCAGCAAAGTGGTGGAACCAAGGTCCATGCTCAGTGCGCAGACTGGGGGGCGACGGATGCCAGTGCGCCGCGGCCCTGGTACAAAGGCCCTTGCACGCAGCAGAGGGGTCGGGCGCAGGCACTGAGCCTGCGCACAGGGCACAGCCTCTTTATGTGGCATAGGCTGGGAGCAGATCTGACTCAGCGGAGCTCTCGAGCCCAATGCTGGGCTGTGCAGACCCCCGCACACAGCCCCAGGTTGCCAGGTCAAAGCTGACGAGCTGAACCAAGGCGTGGACTCTCAGGAACCGAGCAATGCAGGAGTGCCATGCGCACCTGCATGATGCCCAGCTGCGGGCTTGTTACGCTGCGCTGCATGACGACTACTCTTGCAGTAAAATGGTTGTGCAGTGGGGTGCGTCGAGATCAACCAGTTTGTCGGCAGCGCTTCCAAAGTCTGAAGTCGAGTGCAGAATCCAATGACCTGCTAGGTTTCAGCTGCTTTCCATCAACAAGTTGCGACTACACACTTTGTACGAGTGGTGCGAAGAGCAGCCTGAAAAGAAACGCTCTTCGAGTGTCCTGGCACAATGCTTGCGCGTGGGCGAGCATGCACGCGGAGCCTGCCCGCGCTGCAGCAGTATGTTCGCGGCTTTACGGAGGTCTTGATGGAGACACGCCCGCTTGAGGCTTCGGAAGCGCCTAGTGACCGGCAGCGCGACGTGCGCCCGACTGCTAATGCAAGATGGCTCAGCCACAGTGTGCTATTGCTGCGTGCCTGGTGCCTGTGCTATTCACATATGTGTATTTAGGCCTCCTATGTTTGTGAAGCAGTATTGCTATGCAGTTTGAGCTCTGTTGACAGAACAGTGACGCTTGCTGAGCTGGAGTGCGCACTCGCCTTCCCTGCAAACCCAGTGCCCGTTCCGGGGCCTATACTTGCAATAACTAGCTCCAATACAAGATAGGAGGGGTCCCTGGGTGAAGGAGCAGCCTAAAACAGAGCGGTGCGCATGACCCGGGTGGCGTTTGCTGCTCGTTTGGGCCCGTGCACTTTCCTTGGGCTAAAGCGTGCAGCATGTGGGCCATATAACTTTAGGCCAGGCTGCAAAACGGCGGCTGGCGCCCTGCGGGGCGCTCACTGGCCCGTTTCAGGCGTTCCTACACTTGCTGGCCAGCTAAAAGTCCAGGAGGCAAGTAGTAACGCGGCACGGTGCGTTTGCAAGCCTGTGAGAGGGTCGCAGGTGCTGTGTGAGACTGCAGATGGCTGCAGATGCTGTGACATGGTCGCCCGGCGCGCAGTTCATGGAGCGGGAGCAGCGCTTTGGCGCGCACAACTACTCGCCCGTGCCGGTCGTGCTGGAGCGCGGCGAGGGCGTGTTCGTGTGGGACGTCGACGGGCGGCGCTACTATGACTTCCTGTCCGCCTACTCCGCGGTCAACCAGGGGCACTGCCACCCCAAGGCGCGCCCGCGCCCCGTCTCCGTTCTACACTTTCGCCACCGCCACCAGTGTCCAGTGAGGCTCCCCCTGCTGGCACTGGCAGCGTTCAATCACCACTTCCGTTACAAAATTGCCGTTCGGCTTGTGCTAGACACGCCCGCACCTCGCTCCACTTCGCTGATTCTGTTTGCATGGTGTGATATAGGGGCGTCTGGTGCGGCACTGTGTGTCGTGAAGGCATCCTGCAGAGCATCTTCACCTGAGGTTGAGCCTGGTGGTGAAATTGATGCAATTAACAAGGCGGGCGCCGCTGAAATGTCTTTGCTGTGCTTGAAGTCTGCGCCATGCAGAATGTGATAAAAAGACGTGCAGCGCGACATGCAATCAATTTAAGCTGCTAAGTCCAAAGAGTTGCTCCTTGTTTGCTCATAAAGTGACGCACCTTGCATTTAAGCAAGGCTTGCAACATGCTGCGGCTCACTGAGTGCGCCTACCGCCCGCGCAGATCGTGAAGGCGCTGCTGGACCAGGTGCCGCGGCTGACGCTGACCTCGCGCGCGTTCTACAACGACGTGCTGGGCGAATACGAGGAGTTCATCACCACGCTGTTCGGCTTTGACAAGGCGCGCGCGGCCCTGGCGTGCGCATGGCGCGGCGGCGCGTGTGCCGCCTGCCTTGACCCCGCCTGCCGCCTGACGGCCTTGCGCGCGCGCGCCTCTTGTCAGTGCCAACATCATTACCGCCGTGTCGCATGTGCCATCTGTGAGAGGCAGGCCGGTCCTGGTGGCTGGAACCCCCACTGGGCTGGAGCCAGTGGGCAGCCGCGAGACACAGCTGACGCATGTTCGCTCCTGTCAGGTGCTGCCGATGAACACGGGCGTGGAGGGCGGGGAGACGGCCATCAAGCTCGCCAGGCGCGCTCGCGCGCATCCTGGCTCACGCCCGTGCAACTTTGCCCTTGACAAAGTGTCAGCGCCGGCGGGTCGTCCGAGCTGCCAAGCGCGGGGCTGCACCCGGGATGAGGTCCACATGACCTGCCTTGGTAGGACACGAGAGGATGCCAGCCAAGGTTATATGACTGCCCAGCTTATCAAGGCGCTGGAGGCTCCCCGGGGACATCTGGCATGCTGGGTCGTTGAGCGGGCGGGCGGCCCGGGGCCGCGCAGGCGGTGGGGCTACGACGTGAAGGGCGTGCCGGCCAACCAGGCCAAGGTGCTGTTCGCGGAGAACAACTTTTGGGGCCGCACGCTGGCCGCCATCTCGTCGTCCTCAGGCGCGGCCGACAGAGCGCCTCTGCACACATGGTTGGCGCTCTCTGGTGCTCGCGCGGCAGAGCCAGTGCGCGGCGCCTTGCTCAAACTCATGCGCGCGCAGCTTTGCAGCCCCGCGCGCGGCCCCAAACCAACAGTGGTCGCAAAGCGGACTCATCCGGCGTTGCTTGTTGGGCGTCCACACAAAAGAAGTCTGTCGGCGCTCCTTCCGAGCCAGGCTCACCGGCCGGCCTATTTGCGCAACGCAACACGCGGCGCACCGGATGTGACCGAGCCGCCGGGCCGCGGCATCTGATGTGTGTCCAGGGCCGCAGGACACAGCACCATGGAGCAGGGCACGGCAGCAAGCAGAATGCTCGCCAGTTACAAAGCAGATGCCCAGTTGGCAGGCCCCTGCCGCACACGGTAGCGGGAGGAGGCTGACGGGGGCGCGCCGCGCGCCCGCAGACCCTGAGAGCTTTGGCGGGTTCGGGCCCTACATGCCGGGCTTTGAGCGCATCCCGTACAATGACCTGGGCGCGCTGGAGGCCGCGCTGGACAAGGACCCCAACATCGTGGCCTTCATGGTGGAGCCGATCCAGGCAGGCCCTAACCCTGGTTTTGGTGTGGGTGCAGGAGGGTTGCCTGGAGCAGCATTGCAAGGTTGCCAGTGCATGTTGCTTCACTTTAACCCAAGGGCATGTGACAGAATGGCCATTGCAGTGGTATGCCTCGAGCACTGGTCTCAACGGCAGACGCGGCTGCCCGCGCGCAGGGCGAGGCGGGCGTGGTGGTGCCCGACCCAGGGTACCTGACAGGCGCGCAGGAGCTGCTGCGGCAGCACAATGCCCTGCTGATTGCAGACGAGGTGCGGGCGCCGCGCCGAGCGTTGGCGCGCTCAGGACAGGGGCCTGGCAGCAGGGTGCTGTGCGTCTGCCTCTGTTGCCCAGCCTGCTGAAAGACAGCTCGGCAAGGTGTTGGTCGTTTCGCGGGAACGCATCGACCCTGCATGAGCAGGGCAGGCATATGATGCGAATCCCGGGTATAGTGACCCCAGTATGAACGTAACGCGTTGGCTGTAGCTGGCAGGCCTGCAGGTGCGGGCTTGAAGGCGCCTGGGGCGCCGCGCAGGTGCAGACGGGGCTGGCGCGCACCGGGCGCATGCTGGCGGTGCACCATGAGGCCGTCAAGCCCGACATCCTCATCCTGGGCAAGGCGCTGTCGGGTGGCATGTACCCCGTCTCCGCCGTGCTGGCCGACGACGAGGTGCGCGCGCGCGCGGGCTGCGTCCGGGGGGTTTTCTGGGGAACCTGTGTGCATCGGTTTCGGGAACCTGTGTGCGTCGGCCTGGCTGTCTCATGCCAGAGTCTGCGGTTGACACTGGCAGCCTCGCCATGCAGTCGCCTGTCGTGGCCGGCGGTGGGCTGGCAGTGTCATGAGTTACGGAGCCGCGCACCATGTCATGCTGTTAGGTCTCGGCTCGGCCCGGCTGAGGGGCGGGCTGCGTGCGGCGCGCAGGTCATGCTGTGCATCAAGCCCGGCCAGCACGGCAGCACATACGGCGGCAACCCCATCGCTGCCAAGGTCGCGCTGGCCGCGCTGCGCGTCCTGGTGCGCGGCGCGCCCGCGCGCCGCCCGCCGCCCACCCGCGCCGCGCAGCCCCGCGGTTCCGCGGTGTTAGACATGTTTTATGCAGCCCATGGCTGGTCAGCGCGACGGCGCGCTGGCACGGCGGCGGCTGCGTGGCGGGCTGGTGAGGCCGAGATGGCCAGTAACGACCCTAACCCAATCCGGTCAGCGGGGGGCATGCGCTGAGCTGGCGACCCGCGCGGCGCAGGTGGAGGAGGACCTGGCGGGCAATGCGGAGCGGCTGGGGCAGCTGCTGCGCAGCCAGCTGCAGGCCATCCCATCGCCGCGCATCCGGCAGGCGCGCCGCGCCCGGCGAGGGCCACTGTTGAGGCAGCAGGCTGCGCTATTCTGTGTGGTGATGTGAGCCATGGTGTGTTGTGCCAGGCACAAAGCTCGACATGCTGTCCTTTGTATACAGACAGGCACGCATGCGTGTCAGCGAGCAGGAGACCTGAGCTTAGCAAGTGAGCATATGCCTGCATCATTGATCTAATGCACAGGGTCTGAGCAGTGGTCTTCAGCAGTGCAGCTCCACTGTTCACAGGTCCGCCGTGTTCAGGGTGCTCACGCCACATGGCCGCACAGCCTTTTCGGGAGCAACCTCGGCTGCAGAGCCACGGGCCGGACGCTGACGCGCCGCTCGCGCGCAGGTACGCGGCAAGGGCCTGCTGAACGCGATCGTCATCAACGAGGAGCCCGGCGCGGGCGCGTACGACATGTGCCTGCGCCTGCGCGACGCCGGCATGCTGGCCAAGCCGACGCAGGGCAACATCATCCGCCTGGCGCCGCCGCTGGTCATGACCGAGGCGCAGGCGCGCCGGCCCTAGCGGCAGCGCATGCACAGGCCGGCCGGCAGCATGGGAAGCTCTCCAGCCCGCATAGCCCTCCTCTGCTGCTGCCGAAATACGCTTGTGTCCCTCTTGCATGACCGCACTGATGCCATGGCCTGATGCTGGCGCTGCTTGCATATTGATGAGCGCTTGACCAGACCAGTCCAGCGGCCAACTTGCACTGTTGATCAAATGCTGTGGCAAAGATCCAATGCTAGCAGAAAGCGCACGTTCACATAGCTGCACAAATTCTCCAGCGTCGCGCTGGGCCAAACCCCTGACAGTTTGTGTGCTGCTGCAGATCCTGGAGTGCGCAGACATCATCAAGCGCACCATCATGTCATTCGACAGCAGCTGAGCACAGCAGCGCCCTCTGTGTGCCTTTGTTGCACACACTGCTGCAGCTCTGCAGTTTGGTCTGCTCAGTCGGCTGCCGGGTTGTTACAAGGGGTTCTCTGCTTCCCCGCTTGCTCTGCTGCAGTCAAGCACTGCACCCTGGTCCCTGTGACCTTTGTCGGGAGCTGCGGCACTTGTGTCATGAGCGTCTGTTGCCATAACTGCATGCTTCCACCTAGCTGTACTAGCTGTACTGCGAAGTCACATGCACACTGCTCGAGCGGTACCTTTGAAGCCCTGGTTTGGTCGCGCTGGCTGCCAGCACCCTGCGCTTTGTCCTTCTACATTTGCAAAATGTCGTTGTGGTTGCTGCACCCAACTAGCACAAAGTGTGACTGGGAGTGCAATCGATTTATGTTGTTGCAAAGTGCGCCATGGGATACATGGAGGGATAAAGTGCGCTGCGGTATGTGCAAAGTTGCAGGAGCGTCATGTGGCAGCAGAAAAGCAAGCCTAAATAAGATGCAGGCATACGAACGCTGCGCCTTCACACAGCAGGAAGCAACCTAGCTACGTAGCACAAACCTTGGTCACGCAAGGCGCGCCCAGATACAGCGTCAGGAAGGGCCCGGCCAGCATCAGCTGAGCGCCCTCACAAGCTACAAGCACCAGGGCCTACAGCAAAATTGCGCATGAAAAGCAGCTAGCCCTGAACTTGTTTGTGCACAGCAGAGAATGTATAATTGGTATATCACAGTCTGCATAGTAGTTCAAGCGCACCACACTTAGGTGGCAGCAAACATCCCTGGTGGTCCAGGTCAAGCATCCTGCAACATAAACATTTGCAGAAGGTTATGGGCAGCTGCATGCCACCAAAAAAAGCTCTTGGTTGGGGCTCGTCTGGTTATAGCATCATGCTGGGCCATCAAAGTTCATTGTGTGCTGCGCGTCATGCACTGCCTCACCAGCTCCACTCATCCAATCAGCAGACTCTGTGACATACATCGATGAGCCGGGCCATTGCTCTTCATGTGCATACTTGCAGAGTGAGAGCAAAGATGCCACGAGCTCATTGCGTTGGCAGGAAAGCCTGTGACACCTTCCTGCACATCGGGCCGCTTGCACCTAGATAGCACCCTGCTAGGCTAGCAAAGCCACAAACAGACAGCTGACGTTTCAGTAGCCTGAGCTGCGCAGGTTGCCATGCGCAACTCAGCCTACCCTCCGCCAGAGACGCTGTTGTAGGTGAGTGCCTACCCCATTGCCCACGAAAGAGCCGTCCGACACCTGTGCACTTTGTGCAGTCACGCTGCCGAACCTGTGTGACTTCACCGTGCGCGCTCAAGGCCAGCCCTAGGCCGCATCCGCGGCACAGCGCCTGGCGCCCTGCAGGCTGCCGCTGCTCATCGAGCGCGGCACACTGCCGCTGCGGCTCTCGCCGCCGTCCGCCCTAGCGTGCCCCGCGTCTGCCGCAGGCGCGCCGGCCGCGTCGCCGCTGCCACGCAGTCCGCCTGTGTCGCCTGCGGCCGGTCCGCACTCGCACCGGCGCTGCGTGGTGGCGCCGCCCCCCTGCGCCTGTCCCCGCGCAGCGGCCACCTGGCTGCTGCCAGCGGCCGCCCCGCCGCTGCCCTGGCGCTTGCCGACGCTCGTGGAGCACCGCGGCGGCTCCAGCGTCAGCGCGCGCATGCCGCCGACCGGCACGGCCGGCGCCGGCGTGCTCGGCAGCGAGGCCGCGGCCCGCAGCTTCCGCGCGCGCTGCTGCATCTGCGCCTGCAGGGTGAAAGTGTGTCAGGATGGCGCACTGCCAGACTGCACTGCTGTCCCGTCATGCGCCTGAGCTGCAGAACCGCATAGCACCTGACAATGCCAAGACTTTGGTGTGATTGGCAGCAAACACACGCCGTGCAGTGGCATTCGGCAGATGATATATTGAGGCAGGAGCGGCAAAGATGCACCCGCTCCTGCGGCCGCCGCTCGCGCAGGACGTGTGTCAGCACGCGGTAGACGTCCGCGTTCGCGCGCCGGAGCACCGCGAGGTTGTGCGTCGCCCGGCGCGTGCGCAGCGCATGAGCCTCCAGCTGGCCGGCATACTCGCACATGCTCTGCGCCACCGCCGCCAGCACCTGCGGCCATGGAGGCAGCGTGGGCGCGCTGCATGCGGTGCAGGTATGTCAGGGGCACAAGTCCAGGCGAGCGGACTCGTGGATGCCCACACGGCGCAAGCCGCCCGGCGAAACACTGCAGGGCTACAGTCAGCATGCAACCCATTGCGCGAAAAAACCGCCGGCGTCTCACCTGCGGCCCGCTGTGCGCTGCCAGCTGCTTCAGCGAGCTCTTCTCATTGGCCCCGAGCCCGTACCGCGCGGCCAGGGCGGCTATCGCGGAAGCTATCGCAGATGTCTGCGTGCCAAGGACACTCGCTTGAGCTGGAAAGCTGTAAGAGCTGTGCGCTCCCAGAGCTGTGTGACCCTCACCCTAGGTACAGGCACGTGGCAAGGGGCAGCCCAACTGCTCGTATGACGCGCCCAAGAACTGCGGGCGTGCCTAGCATGTATCCCGGACTGCAACCGCCTTTCCAACACTAGCCAGCATTGTAGAAGCTCTGAAGGCTCAACCTAGTGCCTGGCATGCGCTGGTCAGCAAACCCACGCAAAATGGGCACGCCGAAGCACGTCACGCATTGCTGGTGTGCAGAGGCATGAACATGCAGCACAAAAGCGGGTCACGCACCTCCAGAGCCCGCCCGAGAAAGTGCACAGCATCCCTGCTGCCCTTCGGGCGCGTCCGCAGCAGGGATGCCTCCTCGCAGTATGTGGCCACGTCCCGCAGGGCCGCGGGAGGTATGTCAGCAGCGAGGCTGAGCACGGCCTGCTGCAGCTCCGCAAAGGAGAACCGGGCCAGCAGCGCCCGCGGCAGCTCGCACACCTGCACGCTCTGCCGCTCCAGGACCTGCTGCGCGTCGTACCTGAGCAACGCAAAGTACAGGCCGTTGTGGCCAGACATGAAGGCGTATGAAGGCGCAGTGCTCGACCCGGGAAACAAAGCTAGCAATTAGGGTAGCCTGCGGGTTCCAACTTGCCTAAAAAGGCATGTTGTGCCTTGAGAGGCGCTCTGCGTTCGTTGTGTGCGCCTTTTATCTCCGCAGTCTGTGCAATCAAGCGCAGGTATGGCCATGGGTCTGCCTGAGCTGGGCGCGCGCGTGCTGATCGGGCCCAGGGCGGCCACGGTGCGCTATGTGGGCACCGTGGACGGCCACGCGGGCACCTGGGTGGGCCTGGAGTGGGACGATGCCTCGCACGGCAAGCACGGCGGCAGCGTGGGGGGGCGGCGCTACTTTGCCTGCGCGAGCGGCGCCGCTGCGGGCACGCTGGTGCGCGCCGAGAAGTTTGCTGCAGCCGCGGACCTCGGCGTCACGGTCCTGGACGCGCTGCGGCTCAGGTGCAGGCCAATCTTGTAATATAGCTGTGGTGCCTGGCGCCAGATCATCACAGGTTGTGGCAACCTCCTTACGTTCAGTTGAACACGCGAAGTTTGGAGCGTGCCTTGCACCAGCTGTGTCTGCGGTTGGTGTTCCGGCAACAAACCGCTGCATACCGCAAATCTGCTTACCATCAGCTACTGATCACCAGCACCAGGCGCGGTGAGCGCTCCCGCCGCCGCGCAGGTACCAGGCGGCAGCGGCGAGGAGCGAGGCCGGCGCCGCCGCGCAGGCCGCAGAGCCGGCCGGGCCGCCGCGCGCCCGGCGGCGGCAGGTCGCCGTGGAGGTCGTGGGCGCGGAGGGCGTGCGCGAGCGCCAGGGCCGCCTGGAGGCGCTGACGGTGGCGGGGCTGCAGGGCGCGCGCGTCGCGTCCGCGGTGCGGCGCCCGCCGCGCCGGCCCCGCCGGGTTTCCGGGCCGCGAGGGGCTGCAAAGCTCACGCCATGGAGGCATATGTCAGAGTCAAGACAGCCAGGTGCCACAAGCAGGGCCGCTTGTCAGGCTCCTGGAGGTCGGCGCCTGCGACAGGGGCGCCCGCGGGCTTGGCGCCTTTGATACAATGATTTCTGACGGCAACCCAAGTGTCCAGACCTCCCTGCCAGCGGCAGGGGCCACTGGGTGAGCTCAGCGCCGCGAGCGGGGGCAGCCTAGGATGACAATGCTGATTGACAGGCGCCCTGCCAGCGGCAGGGCTGCCTGGGGAGCTCGGCGCCGTGAGCAGGGGTGCATGGAGGTGGCAACATCCTCCGTTTACAGACCTCCCTGCCGGCGGCAGGGGCCGCCGGGGGAGCTGGGCGTGGCCGCGTCCGCCGTCCAGGAGCTGGACCTGTCCGGCTGCCTGCTGCCGAGCTGGGCCGCGGCCGCGCGCCTGGCCGCCGAGCTGCCGCGGCTACAAACCCTAGACCTGAGCGGCGCCCGTCTGGCCTTCCCCGAGGGCAGCCGCCCGGAGCGCGGGGCGGCGGGGGGCCCCGGCCGCACGGAGGAGCCGGGTGCGGAGCCGGTCCAGGACGGCGCGGCGGCAGGCACTGGGCACACTGCCGCCGGGGGCCAGCTGGCTCATGTGGGCCACCCCGGGCTGCGGCCATCTGCCGAGGGCGCAGCGGTGGACGCCGGCCGCGAAGCCGCATTGGCAGTTGATGCAGCGGGCCAGCCTGGCGCGGCCGCGCACCTCAGCGCTACCTCGTGCGGCGCCGGCGGGCGGGCGGCGGATGCGATGCGCGTGCCCGTGGCGTTCGGCGTGCTGCGGCTGCTGGTGCTCAGCCGCACGGGGGCGCGCTGGGACCAGGTGCAGATGCTGGCCGCGGGCCTGCCCAGCCTCGGCCTGGCAGGGCCTCGCCATTGCCTTGCATGCCCGCCCTTTTTGGCCTGCGCATAAGCAGCCAAGCTGCATGCTGAGGTGCTCTTTGGAGGCTTTCCTGTTTGGCGGGCAGGTGCTGCGGCTGGGAGCGTGGCTGCCAGCGCTTCAGGAGCTCCACCTCTGCGCCAACAGCATCTGCAGCCTGGCCGCACCGGACTTCGGGTGCGACGCGGCCGGCGGCAGCGCGATGCTTGCGCGGCTGCAGGCGCGTCCTGGCCCAGCCTGCAAACAGTCCACACCATTTATGCAACGAAAATCAACAAACCGTGCTCCAGACTGCCTCTACAAGCGCTTGCACCGATGAGCAGCGTGAAAGTCAGGCAGGAGACATGCCTGCTTCGTGTGCTTGCCAGTGGCGGCGAACGCCTCACGCGCTTGACGCCGCATGGAGCATGGATGGCCTGAATTTGGGTGAGCGGCATGTGAACCATCATACGTCCCATTGCACAATTACGCAACGGAGCCCTGTGCGGGGTCAGCACCCCATGCACCGGCCCCCTGCGAAATTCCCTTCCGCAACAGCGCATGGCGTGTGCGCCTGTGCGTCTGCTCGTTCCCTAACCCTGTGCAGGGCTGCGAGCGCAGGCGCTGGACCTGGAGGGCAACGCGCTGGCGGACTGGGGCGAGGTGGCGCGCCTGGCGCCGCTGCCCGCGCTGACGCGCCTGTCGCTGGGCGGCAACGGGCTCGCGCGCGTCGCATACCCGCAGTCGCCGCGCGGTGCGCTGCTTACTCTGGTTGCACTGCGGCGCGCGCTCGCCACAGCGCGGCGCCCCGCCACAGGCCCGCAGCCCGCAGGCGCATGCTCCACATGGTCTTGACTGCCAGGGGCTGCGCGGGCGCCCGCTGGACTGGCCGAGCCCCGCCTGTGCCAGCGCTGCAAGCTTACGTTCTTGCAGACACAGACTCAGCGCTGCACGCGCAGGCGGCGCGCCCGCGTTCGCGGCGCTGCGGGTGCTGCTGCTGGGCGACAACGCGCTGGCGGCCTGGGCGGACGTGCAGGCGCTGGACGCCTGGCCTGCGCTTGCGGAGCTGCGCCTCAGCGGCAACCTCGTGCTGCGCGGCGCGGCGGGCGGCGGGCGCTACGAGGTGCCGCCGCATGCGCTCCCACCCGAGATTGGTTTGCAGTGACGCAACTGCCGGCGCCCCTGTTGACACCGTCTGAGCTCATGTTACGCCGGGCGCCGCCGCTGTGATAAGAGATTGACAGACTGAGACTGAAGAAGTCATGTCAGAGCCGGCCCCTGGCTTTGTCTGGTTGCACTGCTCTGTGCGCTGATCCGGCGCTGTCCGTCTGCTGCGCTCGCCAGCAACCATTGCCCGCCCGCCAACGACCACCAGGCCCTCATATGATTCACAGTCAGCACATGCACCGCCCGCCTGTGATGGTGTAGCTGCGCGCGGCAGGTCATCGCGCGCCTGGCGCGGCTCTCCGCGCTCAACGGCGCGGCGGTCTCCGCCGCGGAGCGGCGCGATGCGGAGCTGCACTACCTGCGCCGCACAGAGGGCGCGCGCGCATCGTCCCGGGCGCATGCCTGCGGTGTCGTGGCTGCATCTGGGCTGCTGAGAGAGAGCGGCCCACTGCTGAAAACCTTGTCTTGTCAGGAGAGCGTGGCGTGCTGGGCCAATCACATGCCCAAGACTCGTTGCCAGCTGGGCCGGCTGCCATGGGGTGCCTGTGCCTATTCTGGACACTAGCGGCCCCGCGCAGCTGCTGCCATGCCGATCAGGGCCGTGCCGGACTCGCAGCTCGCAAAATCCGCTGCTTGCTGCTCTGCCCGCAGGTGAGCTGCAGGCCCTGCAAGGCGATGTGGCGGCCGGGGCGGCGCATGCGGCCGCGCACCCGCGGCTGCCTGCGCTGCAGGCCCGGTGCGTGCTGCCGAGCGCCAGGGGTCCCAGTGCACGCGACGCACTCGCCCTGTCTGTGCAAAGGCCTGGCAGACATCAGCCGTCGCAAGGCTGTGCTGTCCCTAGCCCAGGACTTTGGCAGCGTTCTCCGCACGGCGCACGGTGGCTCTATTGCTAGATCTTGTGTTCCGTATGTGATGAGGCAAGCGCCCCTGGGCGCGACAAGGGCGCATCGCGCTCTGGCGCGCAGGTACGGCGCCATGGGCGGCGTGGTGCCCGCGCCGCCCGGCGGCGCCGGCGGCGGCGGCGCCGCGCTGGGCGCGGGGCTGCTGGAGCTGCGCCTCAGCTGCGCCGCGGCTGGCGGCGGCGCGCGCTCGGTCGTCAAGCGAGTGCCCGGCGCGCCCCCCGCTCGCCCTGAAATGCAGCAGGCCTTATGTCGGCCAGCCTGCGCACGGCGCGCCCGCCCGGACGTCAAGCGCGTGCCTGGCCCCCGCTCATGCTCAGTCGCATGGGGACGTATGTTGCAGCTCCGCGCTCGGTGCGCGCAGGAGAGCGTGTGGATCAAGCATGTGTGCTAGTCTCGGACACAGATGGGGTGTGTGTGTACTGGCGGACCAGGCAGATATCAAGGCTGGCTGTGGCCAAGCGGGCGTCCACGGCTCGGGGGCCTGCCGGCGCGCAGGCAGCCTGACGCTGGGCCGCCTGAAGCAGCTGTGCGAGCGCCTGTTCAGGCTGCCCGCCGCGCGCCAGGCGCTGGCCGTGGCCGGCGCCGGCGGCGCCGCGGCGCGGCCGCTGGACGGCGGCGACGACCGCGACCTCGCCTTCCTGGGGCTGCAGGTGGGGTTTGGAAGCCCTACCCCAGCGCTTAGAAGCCCTACCCCAGGGTGCCGCCGCGGCCCGAGCCGCTGGGCGCCCATAACAGCGGCGACGCTGGGCTGGCAGCGCCGTGCTGGCTTTGGCCGTGTTGGCGTGCCGGCGTGCGCCTCTGTCAAGGTCACGGGGAGAATTGGCCAATTTCGCTGAGGCATGCCGTGTGAGAGGGCGCGACTGTAGACAAGCAGTGCAGGTGACTACCCATGCCTAGACTACCCATGCCTGCCGTATCCCAGCCGGCACGGCTGCGGGTGACAGACCTACCCTGTCAGCTGGGCCGTGGGGGGTCACGGAACAGTACACATTTTCACGCCTTACTGGCAAAGTACATCCACACCCGGGCTCCGATGTGGCGTGCACGACAGCCAGGCCGGCGCGGCAGGCGGGCGCGGAAGTCATCGTCACGGAGCGCGACACGGACGCCGCGCGCGGGGCTGCGGCGGCGCGGCGCGCCGCAGCGGCAGCAGAGCACGACCAGCGCGTGCTGCGTCAGCTGCAGGTAACCGGATGCGCGGGACGGGCCGGGCTGGGCGATGAATGCAGCTGCCTCTGGTGCAGTGCTGCCTGCGTCGCTCTGCATCGCTATGGGACGGCATGGTGCCCAGAGGTGCCACGCGCACAACCTTCGCTTGGAGCACATGGTTGCGGAGTATAGGAGGGACATGCCTCTAGACCGCCGTCGGTCTCACTGATACCTCAGGTCTGTCGCAGTGACGAGAGGGGCAGCAGGGGGAGCGCTGGGCTGTGTCCGCGCGTCCCCTGACGCGGCGGCGTGCGGGCGCGCGCGCAGGAAGCCGCGCGGCGGCGGGCCCCGCACCCGCCGCAGCCGCGCCAGCAGGCAGCCAGCTAGCGCGGCGGAGTGGGCTGGCCTGGCTGGGTGCAGACCTGGCTATGGGACCGGCATGCCGCGAGCTTGTTCATATGGACAGCTTGCATGCATGCTGCTGGTGAAGTGATCTGTGCAGGAGCTCTCTGTATGCATATTTGCGACGCCCGAGCACTGCCAGCTGAGCGCGCTTTTGGTGCAGTGCCTGTGACAAAGAAGGATATTGTGCGGCTGAAGCTGCTGTGCAGCCGGCCAGTGCTTGTGGGCCCTGCGAGTGTGCTGAGACTGCAGTCACAACCTATTTCTGAGATCGCGCTTTGAAAACTGGGGACGAGTGAAGTGCAGCTGAGCTGGCGCCAGCAAGTCGAGTATTTCTGGTTTCACCGCTGCGCTTTGCAAAGCCCACAGCTGCTGACTTGCTGTCATGCACGCTAAGCAGAGTGTCCAGCACTTGCAGAGCTGGCAAGCTGGCGGCACGTGATCGGCACCCTGCGCCACGGCTGCCGCGACCTCCGTCCGCACGCGCACACTGCGCTGCGCTGCGCCGCGCTGCGCTCAAGCGGCCCTGGTTGCCGCTCACGCAGCGTGGCGCTGGGCGCCGCCCCAGCCCTGATAGGGCTTACGTCAGCCGCGCTTGCGCGCGATGTGGTCGAAGAGCTGCACCTGCAGGTACTCGGGCGTCTCCAGGTGCGTGCGTGTGGTGTTGTCGCCGGGCGCGACGGCCGGGTCCACGTCGATCACCTGCCGCGGCGGCGCGCTCGCCCGTCAGCGCACAGGCTCCGCGCACGCTGCCCAACCCCACGCAGGCAGCTGGAGCGCCAGCGGCCCGCGCCAGACGCGCCGGAGGCCAGCGCGTCGACGGAGGGGTAGGAGGGTTGCAGGGGCGGCTTGCGGGCGACGCCCCAGCGAGCGCGGCGCGGCGTGCAAGCGGGCGGTTATGGCGGCAGGGCGGCACGGGGAAGCACCTTGCGGTCGCGCTTGTTCTTGAAGAGCATGCTGGCGCCCTCGTCCAGGACAACCTGGCCGCCCGCCGCTTACGAGGTTAGGGTAGGTCAAGGTGTCCAGTGCAGGCGGCCCGAGCGTTGAGCGCGCGCTCGCCATGGCTGGTCACGACCAGGGCACACGGCCGCGAGCGGCCCCAGCCGCGCATGCGGCCCGCCCCCACACGAGGCGGAGCGCGGCGCGCCAGGGCGCGCGCGTGCCTGGAAGCTGGGCGTGTCATTGGGTCAGGGTTGGGTCGGGGTTGGGTCAGGGTTGCATCCCGGCGCGCGCGCCTGGAAGCTGGGCGTGTGGTTGGCGGTGGACGTCTGCGTGACCCAGTTGAAGAAGCTGAGGTCGCTGCGCCGCGGCAGCAGGCGCCGCCGGCCCGCAAACACCGCCTCCATGTCGCCCTCCTGGCCCAGCCTGCCGCGCCGCGGGCAGCGGCCTCAGCCGGCTGCGTCCTCGTGCTCATGCCCTGATCGTCACAGACCCTGGCCCGTGCGCCCTCCTGCCCTGCGCCCTCCTGCGCCCTCCTGCGCTGCCGCGCGCGGGCTACAGTCCAGCCGGCCGCTGCTGCTGCTGCCGTGGCAGTCAACCCCTGTCTGTCACCGCTCTGCCCCTGCGCCGTGCAGCCTGCATGCTGCGGGGCTTCCGGCGGCGACACCGCACGTGCGTGCGCGTCGCATGCACTCCTTGTAGGACAGGGCAGCGGGCCTGAGCTGAGGCTGCATAATGTCGCAGGTCTTCAGCAAGACGCCGCAGGCAGGTGCGGCATGCCATGAAAGATGTCGCCGGTGCCGGGCCCCAGAATGACACGTGAAAAGCAGGGCGAGCCGCGCTCCCGCTGCCACGCAGCCTCAGCGTGCGCGCACGCGCCTGTGCCCGAAGTCGATGTAGCCGGACACCTCCTGGCCGCCCGGGTTGCGGTCGCGGATGTACACGATGGTGCTCAGGCGCCCGCTGCGCACGTCGGCCTCGCGGTCCGCCAGCGCCTGCCGGAGACGGGTCGCGTCACTGCTGCGGTAATGCATTGCGCATGCATTGCGTACCACAGAGACTGTGATGAGTTGGTTCAATTGGCCGTCCCAGCCTCCAGCGGCCACCTCACTGCATTTGAGCGTCTCCTCATGCGGCGGCGTCCGCTTGCTCAGTGCCACCGTGTGAGCAGGTCAGGGTGCCGGGTCGGCCAGGTGAGCGGCGCTGCCTCTGGCAAGCAGCCGCGGCGGGCCCAGGTATGCAGACGCGGTGCACTACTCTGCAGGGTGGAGCACGGCAGTCGAGCTGCAGCCTGTGTTTGCCGGCAGGGCGGCCTGCGTGCCACGCCCTGCGCCGGACCTGGAGCAGCGGCTGGCCCGGAAACGCGCGCCCGCCGCTGGCCACCTTGGCGTCGTCCTTGTGCAGCGCGGCCTCGCGCGCGTCCGCGACCGCGGCCTTGCGCGCGTCGAACTCGCCGCGCTTAGCCACCTCGCCGCGCCCGTGGTACCTGGCCTGCGCGGGGCCGCGCTTGCGCAACGCCGCCGCCTGCTTGCCGAGCTGGCCGGCTCCTTGATCTGCCGCCTGAGACTAGCACCAGCTAATTAGCGCTGGCGCGAAGGCGGCAAAAGCTCCGCCCTTCGCAGGTCCGCAGTCTCGCACGCTGAGTGGTTGCAAGCGCTTGATAACACCCGACCAAGCACGTGCGGCGCGCAGCAGGCCTCTGTGAGGGAGTGGGGTGCGGGAGCAGGTGCGCCGCACCCGAGCTCCACCAGCTGGCGCGCGACGGCCGCGCTGTCCAGGAAGTACAGGTCCGCGGCGGTGATATGGTGGTCCAGGTACGCCTCATACCTGCGCCGCCGCGCGCAGCGAGCGCGCCCGTCAGCGGCTTGCCGCCGGTTGGGAGGCCGGGCAGGGGCCATGGAGCGCGTGCGCACGTGTCAAACTGGTCCAGCACCGCCGCGTCGCCCGTGGACAGCAGGTCGGCCTCTTCGTCCATCTCACGGTGGTGTGGTGGCTGTGCCTGGCGCAAGGCGACGCTGTGTGTGGAGGCGCACGGAAGGGGAGCGCACTGGTCGGCCGCGCCTATTTCAAGTCTTGCTTTATATTTCGTCTACATGGTGGACACTGCCACGCTGACTCCGTGACAAGAGCTACCCACGCAGTCAATTCTAGCAACGCTCGTTCGTTCAATTCCGCGGCACACCGTTCAGCTGTGAGGGCATAGTTTGGTAGTAACGCCCTGCACCCTGATGAGAAAGCTAAAAAGCCTTGCAAGCATGGGCTTGCTGCAGCCATTTGCGCGGTCTGCCTAATAACGAGCTAACCATAAGCCGTGCCTGGCGCCATCTCCAATGATGTGATGCCCGCGCCTGTAACAAAAGCATGCGTGGAGTCCCCTGTGACGGGTCAGCTGCAGGTGCTTGCCCAGCGTTGAAAGCCATCACTGCAGGCCTTTATACTTTCCAGCCTGCAGCCACCAAAGCTCTGCCCAATTATATTTGCATGGCAGTCGCCAGTGTAGCGCTGCTCTGGAGGCAGGCCTAGGGCGCAAGGGCGTCCGGCATGGCTGGGGCCGCGGCCGGAGCCGCAGACGATGCCCAGCCCGGCATCTCGCGGTCGTGGTGCATGTGGTGCGTGTGGTGCATGGAGGGGTGGTGGCGGCCGCCGAGCGATCCCTCTGCCTCAGGAAGGCCCCACTCGGCCGGCGCGCCCGCGCCCTCCCAGCCGGCCGGCAGCTGGTCCCACGGCGTCGCGGCATCGTTGTGGCTGTGATGGTGGTGGTGTTTATGCGTTTCCTCGCTGCCCCACTCAGCCTGGTCCCAGCCTGCCGAGCCGGGCGCCGCTGCCGCGGCCGCCGCCATCCAGTGCGCCTTGGCGCGCGAGCGCATGTCATCGTAGCGCTGCCGGTCGTGGTCGCTCAGCGCGCCGCGCTCCTCGTGGCCGCCCCGGTTGCCATGGTCATGCGAGTGGCCGCGTCCGTGCTCGCGCATGCCAGCGCCCATGTCGGGCTCCTCGCCCACGGGGTGCTCCGCCCGCGCGCCGGGCAGCTCCATCTGCGAGGGCTCCAGCATGGCCAGCGGCATCATGGCGGCCTCCTGGGCGGTTTTCGGGGCAGCGTCGGGGCCCGGCAGGGTCATGGCGTCGGCCGGCGCCTCCCCGCCCAGGCCCAGGGCGGCCGCCAGCAGGTCGAACAGCATGCCCGCCGTGTCCAGCGCGCGCTGCTCCAGCGGGCTCAGGGTAGGATCCGACTGCGCGCCCTGCTGCGCGCCGCCGGGCGCGCCCGCCTCAGCTGGGCCGCCAGCCTCGGGCGCGCGCTCGGCCCGGCCGTGGCCGGGGCGGCTCGCGCTGAGGCCCGGGCCGCGGCCGTCCTGGAGGGTCAGGCCGCCGCTCTTGAGCGTGATGCCGCCGCCGCCGCCGAGCGTCATCTCGGATGGCGCCGCCGCAAGGTACGCGCTGACAGCATCGGCCCTGCCAGGAGCACACCGGTCAGGACGCGCTCGGCTGCCGCCTGATTTGCGCATGTCGAGGCCAGCCGCAAAACCAGGGAGCTCAGCGGCGACAGTATAAATTCCTTAAACATGCAAAGCAGTTCGCTGTGGCTGTCACTGCATGACGCTGCCAACACGCAGGATGGACAGCCTGAGCTGACAGGCATGCGTCTGTGCAGAGATGCGGCGGCGCGCCCGGAGGTGCGGTCCGCCGGGCCGCCCTCGCGCAGCAGCCGGCGCGCGGGCGTGCTGGTCGCCAGGCGTGCGCGCGCCGCGTCCCACCGCGCGGCGCCCATGCGGTGGACCGCCTCCACGATGTGGTCCCAGTGCGCGGCCGCGGGCGCTGCAGCGTCCGCCTGCTTTGCGTGCGGCACGTGCGCGTGCACATGCTTGTGGGCCATGTGCGCCGCGCCCGCCGCATGAGCGGGCGCGAGCGGCGCGGGCGCGCCCTGCGCGGACGGCGCGCTCTCGGGCGCCCAGGCCGCGATGAAGGCCAGGGTGTCGGACGGGGCGGGGCCGGCCGCGGGCAGGCCTGGCGCCGACTCCGCGGCCGCGCTGGAGCCGCCAAACATGCCGGCGGGCAGGCCGGGCAGGCCGGGCATGCCCAGAATGCCGCTGCTGGCGCCGCCGCCGAAGAGGCTGGAGAGGAAGTGCGTCGCCATGGACAACGGGTTGGACAGGAAGTCCTGCGCAGAGACACCGTGCGTGCGAGCGTCCGCGCTGGAGTGCGAGGGCAGGCTTGGCAGGGCGCGTATGCCGCGAATGCACACAGACACTGTGTAACGTGTTTGCACAGAGGTAGCAAACAGGCTTTGCTTGCACATGTCAGCATCTGCTGCGGGAACACTCTTTGCTGCAATTGCAGGAGCAGGGGCTTGAAGCAGGAGTCGGTGCGCACGGGCTGGCTGGCTGCAGGTGCAGTCAGCGCGAGTGCAAACATGCAGGGCAGTAGGAGCGCCTGCGCGGGGAACCAGGCGCGTTGGCGGCAGGCCACCCGTTGCGTGTAAAGTGCGCAAGAGTGTGCGGTTCATACGCGGTGGACTGTAGTTCCACAGCCACACCAAGTTCAATGACCAAGCAACAGAGATGGAACTTACGTACCTTGAACGCCCCCATCGTGTGTCTCACGAGGGAGAGCTGTGTACCAGGCCCGCCGCCAGCCACTCTCGACGGCCTGAACGCCTGCAAACGCAAGGCTCTTTGAGAAGCAAGCGGTCCACGGCGCAAGCAGGACCGGCGGGACTTGGGACAGTAGCTGTACCCGACCAGCGTGCTGGAACGAGAGTCTGTGCCGCGGCGTGATCGGGCTTGGGCCCGGGGCAGGTGAGCAGGACAGCAGCTGAGTTCTTGGAGATTGAATCTGCCGGCGTTGCTTTTAGGTTACTGAGTCCCATCGCGCGCAGCGGGAATGTGAAGTCCTGAATGGCGTGGCTGCAGTTGTCTGGTAGCACACTTACAGCAGGTGCTGGCTACATCCTCCTCCTTCAGTGCAGCCGAGAAGTACAATGAGGCTGCCTGCAGGCGGATGTACATGCCTGAGGACACATGCGGCGCTGCCCGGCCAGGTGCGGCTGCGCATCTCGTCCGAGTTGCAGCGGCACATCCACGCCTGGGCCGCCCAGCCTGGCCTGGGAGTGCAGTCCGTGCCCGCGAGCGGGGCCGCGCTCACCGCGGAGCAGGGCGGGCGCGCTGACCGACGGGCGGAGCACTTTCGCCTTCCACGATCAAAGAGCACACACCGCTAGCACAAGTCATAATGCTGGACGGACTTTAGCAAGCCACGCCAGCCATGGGTGTCGCGGATCTTGAGCAGGGCACGCGCGCCCCCGGTGAGCTCACTCAACCCATTATGCGGAGGCACCTCGCGGCTGCTCGCTCATACTGGCTTTATATAAGCTGTCTTGCTCCTTGCAGAGCCGCGCTCACCCATTGCCCCCCATCAGCGGCCGTGCGCCCCCGCAACTCCGCTGATCTTGGGTGGCACACGTGCGCAGAGACCAGCTTCGCCAAGGCCGCACCGGCAAAATCCAAAGGGACCGACAGGTCGAACAAGGCCGCGCGAGCACCCGGCGCGGCCCGGACGTATGGCCAGGTGGCGCAGCCGGCACCCGGTCGAGCTCCGTGAGCGCCCTGTGAACGCGCCGCCCTCCTATGATGAGGCGGAGAGCTGCTGCAACATTCAGTGGATCCTTTTCATCTTCGGCCTCGTTTTTGTCCTGCCCAGCTACATCGCCACTGTGCTACCGCTGTGCTCCGAGCCGAGGTTCCCGACCCGCGGCCACAAGTGCGCGCACCCGCTCGAGACGCTGTCTTGATAGGGAGCTGTTCCTGTAGCTTGATGATGCAGTATTACGCATACTGCTGGCCCTTGCCTGCTGCACAAGAGCGCCGCGGTTGCGCTGGCGTCCCCGTGGCTGACAGCAGCAGACAGGGCACACAGCATCACGACTGCTCCTTGGGGTGGTACACATCCAGCGCGGGCCTGCCCGTGCAACAAGCTGGCCCCGCTGCGACGGCGCCACTAGCATCAATCGTGCACCACAGCAGCGCTCGTCCTGCTGCTGCATGCGCATGAGCAGCGCGCGCGCGCGCAGGTACGGCTGGAACGCAAACTTGATCCTATCAATCGTGTACACCTCAGCGCTCATCGCCATCATTCCCGCTGTTCTTACTACCGGCAGTCATCACCGTCTTCCAGCAGTTCAACCTATGTCCCAATCTACGTCGGCTCGACATACTATCCGCCCTCGTCGACTGGTTCTAGCTACCGTGCATCCCAGTACAGCCCAGTCGGGTCCAGCCGTGCCAGTCCTTCCTCCTACAATTCAGCGCGGGTGGTTCTGGTGGATCTTACCGAGGCAGGCATTTGTGAGCACTGCTGCAGGTGCCTGCGCCGTGTCACATTTACGCGCGCAGGGTGACCGGGGCGGTGGCTCTCAGCAGCGCATGCCAGCCTGTTGACAATGCGCAATGCTTGTGCATGAAGCAGGTTGAAGACCAGGGTTGGGCGCAGAGTGTCTGTGTATTGCTTTAAGTAATTAGCTGAGGGGGCCCCCTTTGATCACGTAGTGTGCCCAGATAGATAGATAGATTTATTACACTACGCAGCCCCAGCTAGGCTGATGAGCGTCGGTCCTTAGTAATCAGGTCATGTTGTCTCATGCACTCATACGTGAAACAGGCCACACCATACTGGTCTGCCTGCCACATGAACAGCTTCACCGTGCGCGGTGAGGTAAACAGGTGCGCATACCTGTCCCTCACACTTTGCAGCGCACGGCACTCAAGCAGCACATGCCGCTCGTCTCCCAGAGCGCCAGAGTCGCAGCACTGACAGACCCGCTCCTGGCGCTCTGGGATATCGCGGTTGTATATTGGTAGGCTATACATCGCCCCCATTCTAAACCTAAGCATCATACGAGTGCGCTTTAGGCCGAGGTTCAGCGCTATGTACCCCTTTCGCGTATCCCCCTCCGGTCGCGCAAACCATTGTGCATACTTGACCCTGGTCGCCCCTTCGCTTGGGCAGGTCCTAGGACAGACGTGAAGCCCTGCCCATCTGGCGAGGGTGCGCTCAGCAAGCAGACTTTTGAGCTTTGCCAGGTCTATCTCGCGTAAGTCGTCCCAGCGCAGGCTTAGCGCCATGCCAACCTCCCCCAGGGCCTGCCGCAGCGATGTGGCCCAGTTGCTGCAGCGCTCGTGCTGCGCGTCGATCACTTCTGATAGCAGAATCCTCTTGCGGATCATCTGCTGCGGCGACTGGACGAGTGTGTTCCAGTACCGAACGGCCCGTGTCAGCCATAGCGTCTCCAGCGGGTCGACGCCGAGTTCCCGCAGTACGATGTCCTCGCTGACGCTTGGCGCCAGCCGGATCAGGTTGCGTACGCAGCGCAGGTACCCTTTCGCCAGGCCTGCGCGCTCGCTTTGCGAGGCCCCCAGCAACCGAAGTATACCCCAGATCTCGCTGCCGTACGATGCTGCATGTGGGACGGACTCCAGAAATAGGTCTAGTTGCAATTTCTGGGATGTCCCGCAGTGCAGGTTCCCGTATTTGGCCCATAGTTTATGGCTGGAATCTAACATATTGCTCTGTAATTTGCTAAATGCACCAGCTATACCCTTTTTCTGACTATATACCAGGCCCAAATACTTATACTCCTGCACTTCTTTCAGCGCAGCCCCCCCACATGTCCAGACATGGGGCGCAGTCCCCCTGCGGGGTGCTTTGCCAAACACCATCACGCATGTCTTTTCAACACTAACCTCCATCCCTATACTGCTTAGATAGGCGAACGCTACATCTAACACTTGTTGCAATTCCGGTGGTGTGTTTGCCAGCAGGCAAAAATCGTCTGCATATCCTAAGTCCTGTAGCGTGTCTAGTTGACCTGTGGCCAGCTGGCTGTTGAGCCAGGGGCCGGCCCAGGAGCACTGCTCAGCGAGCGTAAAATGCAGCCCGTCCAATAGGAGCCCGAACAGGGTGGGGCTAAGGGGGCATCCTTGCTTCACACCTATGCTGGACTGTATCTTCTCCCCGTGCCTGCCACGTATATTTATGGCATATCGCGCATCCGCATATAGCGACTGTATGGCGGCAAGCATTCGGCCGTGCACGCCGCGCCGCTGCAGGGCCTCCCAAAGCAGGGTTCGGGGCACCCGGTCAAATGCTCCCTTCAGATCAAGGAAGCAGCAGTAGAGGGGCTTACGTGCTCTTCGGGCGCGGGTGATGACGTGGTTCAGGGCGAAGTGTTGGTCTATTGTGGACATCTGCGCCCGGAACCCAGCTTGTGTGGGCGCCCGGAGCTGGGTTGCCTCCATGTATGTGTTCAGGCGATTGCCTAGTATGTTGGCATACATGCGGAGGATGGGTTCACCTACAGCTATTGGCCTATAATTACTGGTATCTGTCGTGTCTCCCCGTTTATGAATTGGGGTAACAAGGCTAGTATTCAGTGCACTGGGGACTGCACCCGTAGTGAAGGCACAATTCAGGACAGCACAGAGGGCATCAGCCAGGACGTAGGTGGGCGCAGCCTGGCGGCCTTCGGCGTCGCGCTCGCCGGGGATGACTGCATAGCGCAGCAGCTCTGCAGGGAGCCCGCTGGGTCCGCATGACCGCCCGTTGTTGAGTGCCTTTAAGGCGGCGATGACCTCGTCTCTGTCGATCGGCGTATCTAGTTCCTCCGCGCCCGCAAGCCTGCCGCTGTTGGGATCGTCATCGCCGGGAAGTTTGATAACTGGAAGGGCGATATGTTCGGGCGCCGGCCTGGTGGCAAAGCTGCGCAGGTAGTTAGTCCAGTAACTTGTCCTCTGAGCAGGGGCAGGCAGGGTATGCTGGTCTGTCCTGAACAGCTTACGAAAGGTAAATTGGTCCCTCTTTTGTAGCTTTGTAACTCTGACAATCTCATCGAGTTCATAGGCACGGCGCTTACGGCGCGTGAATTTATGGTACTGGCGTAAAACAGCCTTGGCTGTAAGTAAATAGGGGCGAGCGCTGTACGCTGTGTGCACTACTCTCTTTTGAGCGTGGCATTCATTGTCGTACCAAGGTTCGTGCTTCCGTTTGGCAGCACCATTGGTAGGCACACTGCGTTTCATGCCAGCTGCAATACTTGCACGGGTTGCTTCCTGTAGGAGTAGTTGAAAAGCAGGTTCTACCGCACCCTCTGCTGCAGCGGCCTGGCAGGCTTCCAGGCGTTGCGGGTCGAGGGTTTGGGCATACTGGACGCCCTGATGGGGTTGCCAGTAGGTACGCTCTATAGCTGTGCCGTCCAGTGCAGCCGGGTTGCCTGCGCGCCACGGGACAAATACCAGCGCTTCCAATGGCAGGTGATCTGATTCAGGTTCTTGGCGGCTACAGTGCACCGAGCAGCTGGGGATGTGCTGAAACAGCTGGGGGCTGGCTAGTAGATGATCAATACGTGATGATTGGCATCCCCTCTTTGCCCGAAACGTGGGGAGCGCATCCTCATCCCCACCGAGCCGGCCTGTGCCTAGCAGCATGCCCGTCTCCCGGCAAAACTTCATAAGTTCCCTACCGTGGTGGTTAATGTGTGTATCTGCGCAACCTCGTGAGGCCTCGCCCTCCGTGGCTGACCCCACCCGTGCGTTGAAGTCTCCAGCCATAAGCACCCACCCCTCCTGCATGGCTGTGACTGTGTGCTGGACTAAGTTTTCGTATCGCAGTGCAAGGGAGCTCGCCCGTAATTTTTTGGACCCCTGCGGCGGTATGTAGCATCCGGCAATGTATAGACTAGAATGTGACGAGGAGGTTGGGGCAATCTTCACCCATAGGCTACTATCATTCCCCCGCCACCGCTGGCTGAAGTAAGCGGGGTGGTTGCGAACTGCGATCAGAATCCCCTCGCCCCGGCGGCCGCGCTCTTTAGCGCGCAGATGGTATACACTATGCTTCGGAAAGAGGTCGTTTAGTGCCGTATTTGAACAGGTTTCTACTAAGATGACTATATCAAACTTGTTTAGATATTTTGCTGTACCCCACAGTCTGAGCTTAGTAGTGTCAGTACCGTTAACATTGTATGTGAGGACGCTCAGTCCTAGCTGGGGAAGTTCCTATGTGAGGTGAGAGGAGCCCGGGCCCCCTGGCGAAGGCCGCAGAGCGCTCGCGGCGGCGCGCGGCAGGAGCTGCGCGGCTCGGCCCGGCGCCATTGTGTGCGCCGGGCGCGGCGCGGCCGGCGTCGCTGTGTGCGGCCCGGTGAGGGCCCTCACCGGTGCCAGGCCAGGAGCGGCCGTCGTCCGGGATGGTTCGGCCCTGAGAGGTGTAGATGTGGATCTGCGCCTGCCGCCACACGCACGCTACCCCGCGCGCCTTCAGGTCCGCGTACCTCTGGCGCCGGCTGGCCTTGAGCGCGCGCTGGTTGGGCGTGAGATCGTCGCACAAGGTAATGCCCAGGTTGCGCAGGGTCTGGCTCTTTGCATACAATGCGTGCTTGTCGCGCGCGCAGTTGAAATGCACCACCATTGGGATGGTGGTGTGTTCGGGGTCGTAGTGGCCGACTTGGCTCACGCCCGTCGGGCAGGCCGGGCAGCCGACCTCCATCAGCGTGGCCTCCACCTCCGAGAGCTGGGAGGAGGGCACGGCGGCGCGCATACCGCGCACGAACACGTTGTGCTCGCAGCGCAGCTGCAGGGCGGCCTCCTCTGCGTCGGCCGCGGCGTGCTGCCGGTTGATGCTGTCTTCCAGCTCGGACTGGGGGCGCTGCGCAGTCTCAGACTGCGGGCCTGGCGCGTCCTCCGGCGTCCGCGCACCCTGGCCCCGCGTCATAGCAGCGTAGCTGGGCGGCTCCGGCAGCGTGGTATTGTCGGGGTTGCTCCCTGAGGGGCGCGGAGCCTCGCGCGCAGGTGCGGGCGCGGGTGCCGAGGTTTCGGCCTGCTGCACGGACAGCTGGCCCAACTCAGCTTCTGCACCGCTGATCCGGGCCTCCAGCTGAGTGATGTGGTCCCTCAGAATTTTGTGTTCAGCAGCGTGCTGTGCCTGCAGTTCCTTGCGCTGCGTTGCATACTTTGCATCAAAGAAGCGGTCAAGCTCCGCAATGAGTGTGGGGCTCAAGAGCCTGCTGGCCCCAGCCGTGTCCGGCAGCTCAGCATCCGTGGCATTGCTCACAACGGAACGTGACCTGGTCCGCATCCGGGCGACGTCCCCGTGTTTACAGCCCACAGGTACCTATAGTCACGCTGCTGTGGGTGTGGAGGTGCCTTCGGCCCGTCAGGCTGTCATCATGGGCTGGTGTTCAAACGGTCGGATGCTGACAATAGGTGCTCATCAGTTGCATGCGCTGCCTGAGCAAGGACTCTGCCGTGCAGTGCTAGCACTGTTATTGTTCAACGGAACAAGCAGCTTGTTCAGAAGGAATTGTAAGCACTTTGGTGTCCTCCAGGCTGATGGGCGCCTCAGCAAGCCGCAGCCCCATCCAACAGGCGCTGTTGCCTGTTGCCAGTACAGCCGGCCGGAGAGGTGAAGTGGTTGCATCCCTGCCAAATATCCGATGTAGGCCTAGCAGGCATGAATCCCACGCGTTCGATCCCAGGTAGATGCGAAGGGCAAGCAAGTGCTGCACGCCACAACAGGCAAGCACATACGAGCGTGCACACAACAAGCGTGATCGCTGGACGGATCTGCAGCAAGTCCACCCACGTCCGCCATGGGTGTTGCAGATGTCGAGCAGGGCACGCACGCCCCCGGTGAGCTCACTCAACCCGCTCTGCGGGGGTTCCTTGTGGCTGCTTGCCCGTGTTGCTTCAGGGCAGCTATGCTGCTCATTGCGGTGCCGCGCTCCGTCCCCTGCCCCCCCCCGGCGGCGGCCGCGCGCCCCCGCAACTCCGCTGATCTTCGGTGGCACACGCGCGCAGAGACCAGCTCCGCCAAGGCCGCACCGGCCGGCTCCAAAAAGGCCGAAACGTTGGACAATACCGCGCCAGCACCCTGCGCGGCCCAGACATATGGCCAGGTGGTGCAGCCGGGGTTCCCGGTCGTGCCCTGCGAGCGCCCTGTGAACACGCCGATCACTCATGGTGAGGCGGAGGGCTGCTGCAACATCCAGTGGGTGCTTTTCGTCGTCGGCTTCTTCTTTGTCCCGGCCAGCTACGCCGGCGCCGCGCTACCCCTGTGCTCCAAGCCGAGCTTCCCGACCCGCTGCCACAAGTGCGCGCACCCGCTTGAGACGCTGTCTTGATAGGGAGCTGTTCCTGTAGCTTGTGATGCAGTATCCGCGCATACTGCTGGCCCTTGCCTGCTGCACAAGAGCGCCGCGGCAGTAGCGCTGGCGTCCCCGTGGCTGACAGCAGTGGACAGGCATCGTAACGATGTCTTGGAAACGATACACGTTCAGCGCGGGTCTGGCCTTGCAACAAGCTGGCTCTGATGCAAGAGCGCCACCGGATTCGTTGTGCACTGATGCAGTGCTGCTCTTGCAGCTGCATGTGCGTGAGCAGCGCGCGCGCACGCAGGTATGGCTGGATTGCAAACCTCATCCTGTCGACCGCGTACACCGTCATCATCATCGCCGCTGTCGCTACCTCCAGCGGAGCTTCGTCGGCTTCCAGCAGCTCGACCTCTGCCCCGCCGACCTACTCCGGCTAGAGATATACCACCCCGCTCGTCGACTGGCTCAACCAACCGTGCAGCCCAGCCCAGTCCAGACGAGTCCAGCCGTGCTCCCCGGAAGGAGGAGTCCTCCTGCAGCCCAGCAACTGAACGTTTGGGTGGTTATGGGTGGACCTTTCTGGCAGGCACTTGTGAGCACTGCTGCTGCGCCTGCGCCGCGTCGCTTATGCGCAGGGACGCCGGGGAGGCGGCTCTGAGCAGCACATGCCAGCCTGGTGACAGACGCATGCTTGTGCATGAAGTAGCTGCAGACCTGGGTCGGGCGCAGTGCCTGCCCCCTGCAAAGGCTCTCAGCTGTATGCCGTTTGATTTAACTAGCTAAGAGCCCCCTATAATCGTGCAGTGTATCATGTGAGATGCATGTGCTGCTTGAGCAAGAAAGCTACCGCGTACCAGTGCTAGCATTGTTGTTCTGTTACAATGGAAGTTCCATTGTGGACCAAGTAGCTCCTGCGGCATTCACGAAGCCTTGTAAGCAGTTTGTTATCCTCCAGGCTGACGCCCTTTGCGCGCCTCGCCAAGGCTCAGCCCACAGGCATTGATGGCTTGCATGTGGGGCGGTACTGCTGGGGCCTAGATAGGCATGATCTTCACGCAGGTAGATGCACAGTGCGCTGCGCAGGCTTTCTGCTGGCAACTTCCACATTCAGGCAAGCACACCCCCGCTTGCACACTGCAAGTGTGATCGCTGGACGGATCTGCAGCAAGCCCACCCACTCCAACCATGGGTGTTGCAGATGTCGAGCAGGGCATGCGCGCCCCCGGTGAGCTCACTTAAATCGATCTGCACAGGCACTACGTGGCTGCTTTGCCCAGTGTTTGGCGTAGGGGGCCTGTCTTGCTCCTTGCGGCGCGACTGTCCCATGCGGCTGCCGTGCGCCCCTGCAACTCGACTGATCTTGAGTTTCCGTGCAGCGACGAGCTCCGCCAAGGCGGAACTGGCAACTTCCGTGAGCGCCGACATGTCGGGCAAGGCCGCGCCAGCCCTGGGCGCGCTCCTGAAGAGTGGCCAGGTGGCGCAGCCGGGGTTCCCGGTTGTGGCCCGCGAGCGCCCCGTGGATACGCCGCCCTCTTACGACAACGACGACTGGGACAACATCCAGTGGAAGCTGTTCCTCTTCGGCCTCGCGCTCTACCTGCCCAGCTGCGTCGGGGTCGTGCTACCGCTGTTCTCCCGGCGAGGTTTCCGACCCGCGGCTACAAGTGCGCCCACCCGCTTGAGACGTTGTCTTGACGCGTAGAGCTGGTCCTGCAGCTTGCAGAGCATGATCTGGTATCAGTGCTGGCCCTCCTGCTGCAAAGACCGCCACAGCTGCGGTGGTGTCCTCGTAGCTGACAGCAGCAGGCGGGCCAGACACCAGCATGCGTGCTCCTAGGTGTGTGCACGTGCAGCATGGGTCTTGCCATGCTGTCAAGCTGGCTCTGACGCCGGGGTGGCGCTGCTTCTTTCGTGCAACGCTGTAGGGCTGCTCATGCTGCGGCACCACCTGCAGTGCGTGTGCAGCCTGCGCGTGAGCAGGGCGCGCGCACGCAGGTCTTGCTGGACTAAAAACGTCATGTTGTCAGCCTTCTACACAGCGATCATCGTCACCCTCTGCGTCCTTCTCACGCGCCCCAGTGCTTCGCCGTCATATCCCAGCTCCTATTCCCCGCCAATCTACGACGACATCATCCTCTCTCCGCCGACGCCGTCATTGTACTACCCTCCGACGTCGCCGACCAGCGCATTCTACCCTCGGGGCCAGGCGTCGCCGGGCTCCTCCTCGCGTCCACTCAACTCGCCGCCTAACTCATCCTACCGTCCAGCCCCGTCGGCGACTGGTTCAATCTCGCGCCCTCTCCAGCCAGTTCCAATGCGGCCTATTCCCTCCTTCCCCCCGAGCCCTTTCACTCCTTCGCGCGGCAGGCTCCGATGAGCAGCTGCAGCTGCCTGCAGATGCCACCGCACTCCCTGCACTCGCCTGCGCCGTGTCACGGCGTTGAGCGCCGGGGGAGCCGGGGCGGGATCCGCAAGCAGCGCATGCAGCCTGGTGCTGACATGCAAGCGTGTGCGTGTACCAGTTGAACACCTGGGTAGAAGGCAGCTCGGGTGTACCCGCTTGCAAACTGCCAGGCACTGACATGGCATTGAGCTGTCTGATGGAAGGTCAGAGTCAGATTGCATCTCCTCCTCCTCTGGCCCTCTGGCCATGGTGGTCACTGCATGAACTGGCGCCGTTTCACAAGAAGTCTACTGCGTATCACTCAGCACTGTTAGAAATGTTGGCTTTTAGGGGCAAGAAGTGACTCTTGTGTTTGCAAGGAAGTGGCCGAAGTAGCTCCGGCGGAACGCGTGGGTACTGAACCTGGAGTGCTACGGTCATGTAAACAGCTTGGTGTCCTCCGGGATGACACCCTCTGGTGCCTTGCCAAGCCCCATGTCCAACCCCCGCACATACGCATGCTGTGCAACACATGTGTGGTGGGGAGTGAGCTGCCAGGCTGAGAGGTTGCTTTGTTGCATCTATGGGTACGCAACACAAAATGACAAGAACACACTCAATACCAGTGTGCAGCACACGGTCTTGTTGTGAACTGCTTGAAGCAGCCGCCACAGGCGCACGCGTGATGTTTCAATGAGCACAGTTCTCACCTCTCAAGCAAATTAATGGACCCTAGGCAGGCGTTCTCCTGTAACCTGCTTATAACCCTGGGCGATCCAGGGCGCCTCTTCACTGCGCGAAAGAGCACTGCTTCCAGGGCACTCAGCTAAAAGCTACGAAGCGTCTCACAGCATATTGAACGGCTAGGCGGGGCCTTGCTGCTGTCCAACAGCACGGTACCTGCCGGCCAAGGGAGGAGCAGTCCTTGGTCGCCAAGCACCTCCATGGGGCGTACACGTGCACTGAGCAACATGGCCGTCTGCACCATACCCTGATGGCAGTTTCGAGCAGCAAGGGAGAGGATGAAGCACCAAGTGCGCAACCCTTCCTGTCACTCTGTTTGGCCGACTGGCGCCCGCGATGCCTGCAGCTTGCCAGAGGTCGGCCGTCTGTCTGCAACACAAGAAAGCTGCTCTCTCTGCGCCCTGCTCGCAGGCTCAACACACGCCGCGACCGGCCCGCCGGCCAAGCCCCGCACTCTACAGTATTCGCCTGAAGTAACGCAGCAGGCCGCGCCGGGATCCTGCGCGCTCTCGCCGTCTACACAATGGGCGCAGCCGTGTCTGTCGGCCTCACTGGCCCGGCCGCAGCCTGCGTCAGCGGCGTATTTCCAGTAGGCGCAGCCGTGCTTTGCGCCCTGGACGTACGGGCAGCAGGCAGCGCCCGTGCCCTCGCTGTACATGCAGCCATTGCAGCCGGGGTGTGAGGCGCTCACGTACTATGCTCAGTATGCCGACGCGCCGCCGCCCGCACCGGTGGCCGGCTGCTTCAACGAGCAGTGGCTCATCCTGGGCCTGGTGCTGCTCGTACCCAGCATCGTCGGCGCGCTGCTCCCGCTGTGCACCAGGCCGCGCGGCTTTGCCACCCGCTGCCACAGGTGCGCCCGCTTAAAAAGTACAGGTGGTGCACGATGCGGTCCCGTCCACCAGTGCAGCCCTTGAGAGGGCAGGAATGGGATCAGGCCTACCTGCATGATAAGAGCTGGTCACACCAAGCGGACCCATGCGCGCATGCAGGGCGGGGTGGATTGCCAACGTGGTGCTTACCAGTGTGCACGGCTGGCTGCTCATCACATCGGTCGTGATGATGACCACAAGGCGCTCGCATGCAGACGCCAGGACCACCATGCTGCACAGTCAGGTGGGCGCCTACAGCAGCTTGTTTTGATATGGCAATGACGGGGCAGCCAAGGCGCTGTGCTAACTTTTGTCATGTCTAGTAAAAACAACTCAACTTTCAAGGGATAGGGAAGCAGGTACGGCAAACGATTACACAACGTTTCCATCAGCGGAGCTGAGCGGCGTAGCACTGCGGGTGCTCATCAAGGCATTGCAAGCGTCTGAAGGCAACCAGCCAGAACTTTTTTACCCATGACTTATTTGGTCTCGCGATTCTGCACAATACATGTTTGGTTGCAACATGCCTGTTGCTATCCACAAGCAGTGCTCAAGTCACTTGTAATGTTACATTATATGATGTCTGATATAAGCTTTGTACTGTTCTGTGCCGGGCCCAGCGAGAACGCTTACTGGGTCCACATGGTTTGGGTTGCGCGGCAAGTCTCTGACGGCAATTCAGAGTGGGACTGAGATTGATCCTGGCATGTGAGCTCTGACATGACTGAGCCTGCAACCGATTTTTGAACGCCATCAGAGTCCTGCTGCACGTGGGTTTCTCAAGCGACCATGCCCTCCAGGGTTATAACTTGCGCATGTGTTGGCAGCACAGCCCAGGGTGCCTCCAATAGTCAACCATATGCTCAGGCTTAGGTTCAGGTATCAGGTAACACATGGCCAGCGTGCCAAAACAATAACCCGGACCTGGTGGGGTGCATCATGTACAGTGGCAGTTCTGAGTGCGCGCAAGCCATGTGAACTGTCTGGCCCTGTTGCGCGTCTATAGTGGTGCTATAGTGGTGAACTCCATGATGGTCCATCATCAGGCTGCCATGTGGCACGCTGGCCATGTGTATAGAGTACCTTGGGGCCCACCTTGGACTGTGGCGCCGACACTGGGCCACCCCGAGGTAGTCAATCATATGCTAAGCACGTGCCCAACGTGCCATGTGACGGCTTGAAGATGGACATGGTGGGGGTGCACAGATGCGCAACAGGGCCAGACAGTTATGAGATGGCGACACAGTCCAGGTGTGCCCCGAGGTAGTTAGTTGTATGCTAACAATGCTGGCCACACCAGCATGCCAAACGGCAGCTTGAAAGCGAACATAGGGCCAACCTGAGGCAATCCATGTGGTGGATGCGCAGCTCATAACACTGCAGGGCATGATCCGCTGGAAACCCAGGTGCGGCAGGACTCTGGTGGCGTTCTAGTCCAGTTAAAGCTAACATGCCGAGTGTGCAAACCTGGCATGGTAGCTCCATTTCAGACTGCAACCAGTCTGAACCGCCACCAGAGCCCTGCCGCACCTGGTGTCGTAGCGGATTATACCTTGCAGCGTGATGAGGTGCGCATCCACTGCATGGCGTGCCTCCGGGGTGGCCTATACGATGCTTGTGCTGGGGACACAGTCCCAAGGTGTGCCCCGAGGTAGTCAACCGTATGCTGAACACATGGCCAGCGTGCCATACGGCAGGCACCATGTCTCATTAGCCTAGTCACGCCGCGGCGCAGCCACATGTCTACTGGACGCTCTGTTCACCTGCGCAGCGCTGTGTTTTCAGCTCTGCGGTGCAGTACAGCCAGTTGACTTCTCTGCATGCTCACGAAGCACCTGCATAATAACTTGGGAGAAATGTGGACAGGGTCGGCCACCGCAGACGGCTTCCGCTTAAAGTGGTGCTGGCGGGCTCAGGCCGCAGCTCCCTGAAACGCTTCACCAGCGCGGCAGCGCCTGCGCTGCCCACAAGGTACATTGGCGCGCGCTGCAGCACAGCCTGCAAGCTGCACCATCGTTCGCTGATAGCTCATGCAGCAAAGCCGGCACTGACACCCCAAAGGCGTACCAGCGGCTCACGGCCGCGGCAGTGCTCATACTGTGTGGAGTCATGCGCTGGCAGCCCGCCGACAGAGCCAGCGCTGCCCACGGCAACCATGCAGCCCAAGCAACGCGGCAAGGGAGCAGCGTACCGGGCGTAGCTAGCCAGCATCAGGCACATGGCTGCGCCCCGCTCGTGCAGCGACCTCGCCGCGGCCCACATGCGCGCTCAGCGCGCTGAGGCGCAGGCGCGCACGCACGCATGCCACCCCGGGCCCGACCGCTCCCTCGGGCCTCTCACGCCACGGCTGCTGCGATGCCGGCGGCGCTGGGCCTGCCTTCACCGGTGCGCGCCGCGCGCGCCGCGGCCCGCGCGCGGCCGCCTAAAGCTTATGAGCGGCACCGCGGGCCGGGCCGGCGGCGCGGCGTCGGGCGCCGCCAGGCCGACGCCGGCGGCGCGAGGGTCGTCGCAGCCGCCGCCGACGAGCTCGCCGACCAGCGGCACATCCGCGGCGGAAGACTGCGCCCCGCTCGAGGCGCCCACTCGCGGCGCGGTCGCGCCGGCGGGCGTGGGCGCTGCGACGGCAGCAGCCGCAGCGGCTGCGCGCACAGGGGTTTCCGCCAGTGCTGTTGCGGGGGGAATGGGGGAGGCCCGCAAAGGCGCAGCGCGCGGCCGCCCGGCCACCATCACGCCATCCGTCGGCAGCGCCGACACTCCCGGCATCCTGGGGTCCAGGTGCTGCCCGTCTGCGGCCTGGGCGCCCGCGGCGGCCCATGGAGCGGCGTGCCCGAGCGCAGACCCCACTGCCTTCGCTGTCATGCGAGCATGGGACAGCTCCCCAGCCCGGCCGCCGCGCTCTGTGCTGGGCGCACCGCGGCAGGCCGCCCCGCCGCCGCCTGGCCCGGCAGCGGAGGGCGCCGCGCCGGACCGCTCCCTGTGCAGCGCCTGCGCAGAACGGAAGCCGCGGGGTCGCTTGCGTGTCAGCAACATGATGGCGCGCTGCACATGTCCTAGGTGTACGGCATGGCCGTTCAGATAACGCTCACAGCAGCGTTCGACGAACAGCTCCTGCGTGCAAGCATGTTCCGGCCCTGCAGCGATGCAGCTGTACTACCATCTGCGGTAGCAGGGTGCGCTGCACCCCAGTCAGCGCGCACAGCAGCCTGCGCCGGGACAGCGGGGCGCGCCCGCGCGGCCAGCAGCAGCTGCTGCAGGTGCCGCGCATCGCCAAAAATAAGTTGGCCTGGGGAGCCGCAGCTGCTGCGCTGCTCGCTGGCTGCGTTCCCGCCGCCGCGCTCCGCATAGAAGTCGAGCAGCTGCCGCCGCGCCTCCGCCGACGAGCCCGCGTCCGGCGCCAGCCGCCCGCGCTGCCCGGCGGCCGCCTCCGCATGCTCCGACCTGCCCCTCGTTCGGGGGCCAGCTGCAGCGCCGTCCTTGGTGCCAGCGCTGCCGTTGGGTGAAGCATGATCATCCGCTGCTGAAGTGTTCAGGGCGCCCCCAGGACGGGGCATCCTTTCCTGACCGCCGCCCTCAGGGCCCTCCCAGCTTGTGACAGCGTCCCGCCTCGCCAGCTCGCGCCGCAACCAGTCAACCTCGCGCTGCAAGCGCGCCGCGGTCGCCGCCGTGCCCTGGCGGCCAGCGTTCATGACAGCGTGCACGGCTACGCCGCGCATGCGCGCCGCGAAGCTGCGGCCCCCAGCGTTGTGAGCGCTATCAGCACAAGAGCAGGATGACATACCAGACCGGGAGTGCTTGCATCTGCTCATGAGACATGCTGCATGCCTCTCAGGCTCCTTTGCTGCTTCAAGCGCGCAGCACAGGCTGTGCGTAATGTCGAACAAGCTCCCAGGTGAGTGGGCCGGAGCAGGATTGATCGGGATGCAACAGGTCCCCACCGGCAGGTTGCAAGCGTCTCTGCGGCATGCGCGGGCGAATCCCAGACGCAGGCGACGAGCGTGGTGCGGCAGGCGCCGCCCAGCGCGCCGCGCAGCGCGCGCGTCAGCGCCGTCGCCCTGAACGGCACATGCCGCCGGCCGGGTTCGCTTAGAGCCGAAACGACCTGCGCGCGGGTGCGAGCACGGGGCTGTAGAACAGGGGCCATCTCTCGTGCATACGGTAACACTGGGCATGTAGCCCTGTTGGCAGGCAGACACTGTGAATACTACCAAATGTAAGACATTGATGAAACGCGCCTGCTCCAGGTAGCTGAGGGAGCGGTTGATGTGCACGGCCTCGCGCAGCGCGATGCCGCGCGAGCCCGACTTGGCCAGCCGCTCCGAGCCTGCCAGGTCGCCCAGCACGATCTGCGCGCCGACCGGAGCGCGTGTGCCGAAACGAGTCGCATGAACAGCGCATGCCCCTGGCGTATGTGACGAAAGCCATGCGAAGAGGCAATACGACCCAGTACAGCAAACATGCTGACTACGTGCTTCTGACAGGGAAAGGGACAGGAGCGTCCCAGCCAGGTACATATGCCTCAGGCTCAGTGCTAGCCTGGGTGAAACAACGGTTGGCAACATCTTGTGCGGCAACCTCTGAGCACCTGCGCCTCAGTGCCGCCGCTGCCGGCGTGCGGCGGCGCGTCCACCAGCAGGCGCAGCAGCGCGTGCGAGCGCGAGGACGCAGCGTTCAGCCGGTGCGACCCGACCGCGCGGCTCGCCTCGCCCTGGCGCCCAACACATGCGCACCTTGACTTTGCCGCCGGCCAGTGTATTTTCCATACCTGCACTGGGCCTGCGATGCACGCACATCCGGCCCAGGCACAGCGTAGGTACAGAGCATGCGGACAGAGCATGCAGGCTTTTGTGCATGTGCATGCGGCGCGATGCAGGGCAGCACCCCAGGCTCATGCAACGGCCGAACTAGTAATGGCACAGCGGGCTGGTGCCAGGCGTGCCTCCAGCAGCAGCGCGAGCGCATGGTCCGCGCTCGCGGCCACGGGCGCAAGCAGCCCCCTCGACGCCCGCGCGAAGGGGTCCCATGCGGCCGCGCCGGCCAGCGGCGCGGCGCCGCGCAGCAGGTCAAAGCAGCGGCCCTGGTAGACCTCTAGGTAGGACAGCCGCACGGTGGCCGCGCTGCCCGTGCGCGCGGCTTGCTCCGCAAACAGCTGCGGGGTGGCCGCGAGGTCACACTAGCGCCAGAATGTGCTACACAGGGCTCTGATGTGAGGACGATCTCTGCTCCTCACTCTCACAGTGAGGCGGGCTCTCACACTAGCTCCCACGAGTACCATTCACCAACCCCAACAAGCGTGTGCTTCAAAAAAAAAAAAGGCTGCCGCCCAGGGCTGCACCTCGTGCAGCACCCGCGCGGCCAGGCCGCGCTGCGCAGCGTTGCCCGGCTCTCCCAGCATTGTGAAGGTCTTGCCGCTGCCTGCACGGAACCCGCTCTGCCGCCTGAGCCCAGGGCGGCAGCGCTGAGAATGCATATCATTCAGATCATAACACCAATAATGCATAAGAGGGTGCTTGCCTGTTTGGCCGTAGCAGAGGACAGTGCTGCTGTACCCCTGCAGGGCCTGCACAGCGGCACCGCCCGCGCACGCCTGCACGCGCGAGCGGGCCACGCCAGGCGCTGAGCCTTGATATCGGTGTCGCTGCCCGAGCTCTTGTGTGCTTTCTGAGTGAGTGTTACCGTGTAGGTCGCCTGCTGCGTCGCCCGGTGCAGCACGCCGTCGAAGTGGAAGTCGTAGGCTCGCCCGTCCGGCCGGCACACCGTGACGGCCTGCGGCTTGCGCAGCGGGCGCTGTGGGGTGACCGCCTGTGGGTCACCCGCTTGCGCAGGAGCCTGCACAAGCGCGGCCTCCGTGTTCAGTGGGCCTGCGCACACCTGGCTGTACGCGGCGGTCTGGAAGGTGCGCTCTGCAGTGTCGCCAGCCGGGCGTGTGCGCAGGATCACCCGCACGGCGCTGCCTGGTGCGCACTCGTTCACGCTGGCTGCGCTCATGACGTCCTGGTGAGATGGGAGTCGAGCTTATATGCAGGGCAGTGTATACACCATGAAGCGAGATGGGTGAGTGGGAGGCGCAAAGGGAGGCGCATGTAACAATGTAACGAGGCTGAGACCCTCCTGTAACTCCTGCTCACAACCTACTTCCACTCCATGTGCCCCTCTCAACAGACTGACGACAACACCCTGACAAGCACACCATTCAACGTTATCCAAACTTCACGGACGCTCGGAGACGCTCCTGGCCACCTGTGCGCGGCAACTGCGGCCAGACGCACGCAAGCAGGGCGTGGCCTCCTAGTCGCTGGGGTCAATGCATGGATATCGATGATAGCAAGCGCGCATACAGCCCCAGCGCGCGGCAGCACGTATGTTAAGCAGCATCATGCAGGCTACATGCGTGATTAAGCGCCCTGCAGGCGAGCACACGCGTCCATCACGCGCCGCGCGCGCGAGCGCGGCCACCGCGCAGCACCGAGCTCGTCACATAGCATCTGAGTCGCTCGCGTCGTCTTCGTCCAGGCCGACGGCGGCGAGCAGGCGCTCGGCCATGCGCGCGGCCGCGGCGCGCCGGTCGGCGTCCGGCAGGCCGCGGATGCGCGCGCGCTCGGACGCCATGCCGCCCAGCAGGCGCTCAAAGTCGTCCTCCAGGCCCTCGCCCAGGCCGTCGCCCTCGCCGCCGCCCAGGCCCCAGGCGCCGCCGCCGCCGCTCGCCGACTCGGCCGCGCGGCCGTGCCCATTCTCCTGCGGCGGTGCGGCCCTGCCCGCCCCGCTGCCGTCCGAGAGCAGGCGACTCTCGCCGCCTCTCCCGCCTGCTCCACTGCCGCTCGGGCGCTGCTCACTGCCTTCGCCTGCGGCACCCGCCCCAGCGCCGCCTTCACGCTCACGTTCTCCGCTTGGTGCAGGCGCACCTGCATCCCTGCCGGCCTCGCTCGCGCCTGCCTGCGCTGCCTGGCTCCCGTCCGCCCCACCCTCGGCGGCGCTTGCTGGAGTGCCGTTGCAGGAGGCCGCAGCCGTAGCGGGGACCGCGGCGGCCGGCGGCGGCGCAGGGCCTGCCGCGCTGGCCGGGGCGGGCTTGCGAGCGAGCCCGGGCCATGCATGCGCCTGCAGCGCTGCAGCGACGCGGTGCACACCCTGCCGCTCGCCGTCCAGGTCCAGGGTTGCGTCGATCCGCTCGTCGGCCGCGCTGACCTGCGCGCATGCGCGAGCAGGGTGGGCCTGGCAGCGGGCTGCAGCCTGCTGTGTGCTGCTGGTGCGGTGAGCGCATGCTCCACCAAGGGCTGCACCGGCAGACGTTTGGTGTGTAAGTGATGGGAAGGGCGCTGCATCATGGTAAGAGCTCGATGTGTGTCCCAGTGGGCATGCAGCGTGCGAGTATCGGCCAAGACAGGCAGCACACCAGGGTTGTGAGGTCGGAGGCAAAACGACCACACTGCATACCAGCAACGGCCAGGGTGCGCACCCTTGGTTGTCTCCTTTGTCTCAGACTATGCACGGTTAGGTGTCACCAGGCACCACTACGCACAAGGGGCTTGAGGACGTGGCCACACTCGCCAGCGCACCTCAACATACTCGTACAGGTGCTCCGAGCACCACGCCTGTGCCGCGACGAGCCAGGGGCTGCGGCGGGGCGCGGGCGGCGGGGCCGGCGGAGCGCCGCCGTTGGCTGGTGCAGGCTGCTCGACCAGCCTGTCCACCTTGTTCGCCGCCAGCAGCCGCACCTCCGCCGCGTCCGCGCGGCTCGTGGCCGCCCACTGCTGCACCAGCGCCAGGCTGTCCTGCCTGGTCGCGTCAAAGACCAGCACCACTGCCTCGCTCGCCTGCGCACAGGTTTGCAGCAGCGCCTCGGTCTCTCGTCAACGCAAGTTTGGTGACCTGTCAAGCTCTTATCGACCGAGCTCAGAGCGGTGTGCAGGATAGTGTTTACGCTGCTAAGTACGCACCACTTGCTTGCTCAGATCGCTCGCAGCACGCACCTGCTCAGCACTGCCTTCATCGCCTGGTGATCTGAGCACCACAGAGGCCTGTGCAGAGTAGTATTTTGTGTCTATTGTCCAGACGTTTGGCTGCGCAGACTCGCTGGGCGGCCGGCCCAGCAGGCGGGCTGCCAGTGCCTTCTTGCCAACCTGCAACCCCCCAACAATGAGGATCTCGGGGTGGCTGGGAGCTGAGTCCATGCTGTGACACTACGCAGACGCAAGGCTATGTCCAGCTATATCGCCCTTTGTCCAGCCAGCTCTCTGGACTTGCTATAGCAGCACACCCTAATTAACCCAAGGCAACGAGCCTCGCTTCTTTTTGAGTTCGTCTTAACTGTCCCGATCTGACCTGAGACGTACAGCACGCAATACTGTAGCAGGAGCGACAGGTGCTCACCTCTTGGGTGATCCCAGGGCTCAGGGCCTCGGGCGGCGTGCAGGGCAGGACAGCAAGCTTTAGGTGGAGGCCGCAGCTCCCGTGCCCCAGGTGCTACAGCGCGCCAAGCAACACTAAGGTCGAGCGAAGGAGGCTGCGCCAGCAAAGCGCGCTGCAGCACTTCGTGCACGTGCTCTGCTGAGCAGCCTAAGGCAAAGGTGTTCGCAACAGCCTGCTAGCGGACGGTCACGACGCTGTAGAGAAAGCAGCAGCTATGGACCGCTTGGGTGTGCTCCTGAGTGTTGCAGAGGCGGCCAGCCAGGAGCACTCGCCTGCTGACCTGGTGCGGTCGAGCTCCCTGCCAAGCAGGTGGCCCAGCTGCTACCTCTGTGCTTGGTTTCAGACAGCATGCATTTGCGCAGGCACACTCCCTGAGCGCCACGCGCCACCTGCGACGCTGCCGCAAGAGGAGCTTTGACAGCATGGATGCGCTCCAGGGCAGCTGGCAGCAGCGCATGGGCCTGCTGGACCTCTCACCAGTTGCGGCGCCACAGGTGCGCTGCCACGTGCCCCAGCCAGCCTGCAGCCCATGCACTGCTTGGCTGTGCTATTGCCAGACAAGACTTGCCAGACTCATGCCAGACTCTTAGCACGTTGTTGAGACTTCTGCTATGCCTCGTATGATATGGAGCCCTGGTGGTCTGCATGCATGTCGCTACCTGCATGTCATCTGCGCTACATACAGTGCATGCATGTTGCTTTACTTGCGTGAAGGTGCACCTTGGGCACGCACAAACAATCAATAACCACCCAGCATGCACGTAACAACAGCACCAAGCACTGCATGCCCAGCGTGTGCATACTATCCATGCAGGTGCAAGCACGCAGCATGCGCGTACGCACTGCTGCGCCTTGCTCGGCTGATGACACCCTGAAAGAACAAACATGCCCGGCCGAATGCCAAGGAGCGCATGCGGCGTCAGCTGACGCCAGTGGCCTCTCCAGTATCTGCATGGGGCAGCCATCAGCCAGCGCGTCTGACTCTTTGCTGAAGGTATGCCATGTTCTGATAAGTTGTCTGTGCGGTTGAGCGGCAATACCCCTCTGCTGTGCATACCATGCATGCACAAATGCAGACAGCGCATACCTGCTGGACGCGCTATCTGGTGACATGCAGGCCGTTCCGCACGCTGACCTGGGCATGTGGGGTAGGTCGCGCCGCTGCGCATGCCGCCGCAGACCGCGCTGACCGGAACAGCGTACTTCGATCCTGTGGCAACACGCTTCGCACCTATGGCCATGCCACTGCCGCCCGCCTGCGGCGGGGCGCCCTGCGGGCCTGCGCCAGACACACTGGGCGGCCTGCTGCAGACCAGCACGCCCAGCGCGACCCTCCCTGCGCCTGGTGTGCCGGATGCACAGCCTGAGCAGCCGCGCCAGCCTGCGCGCGCACAGAGCAGCGGCGGGCATGAGGTGCGGGCACGCTGCATCATGAAAGAAAGGCACATGCTCACGCCCTGCATGTCAAGGTGTTGCCATGTATGCATGAATACGCAGGGCTTGCGGGCCCAGCAGGCAGGCGTGAGGGCCGCCAGCGACGGCGGTCATGCGGCTGCCGTTCCAGCCTCCGTGCCAGACATGGAGAACGTCTGCAGCGGCATCTCTGGGGTACGCCCCAGCGTGCGCATCACTGACGATTGGAACACCCTGCCTGCTGCCGGCATAAGCCGCGTCCGGCGCATTGCTGCGTAGATGATGAGCGCTCAGTGAGGCAGCTCTGCCTGACAGCCTACGCGCGCAGTACGACTTTGGGGTGGTTCCCAAGGAGGCGCGCACCGCCCGCAACGCGCGCCGCATCCTCCAATACCTCTACGACAGCCGCAGCTTTGGGCAGGCGGTGACCGTGGAGTCTGTCATCAGGTGCTGTTGAGATATACATGTGCACATGCAGCAGATGCTCTGACGCGCAGCGAGCAGCATGAGTGAGTATTCACTTAAGCCCAAGCAGCAGTGCTGCAGGTGTCAATTTCAGTGTGAGTAGGAACCCAGGTTTACCAATTGCTTTCCTTGTTGCTTGTAGACGGTGCCATGAGCTCGGCACGCGTCTCCTGCTGAGCCCACATGCGCATACAGGCGCGACTTTGGCAACACGCCCAACACGTCCAAGTCGCTGCGGCTGCTGGTCACCTCGCGCACGGTCGAGCGCGCCGGGCAGGGCGGCCGCGTCGATGCCTTCCGCTACAGCATCCCGGCCCACGTGCTCGCCGCGATCGGCGGGGTCGCCGCTGGCACGCGCGGACGCGATGCAGATGCAGGCACGCGCTCACATGCCGCAGGTGTTTCAAGACTCAGTGCAGGCGGACCACCTAAACTATGTCACACCCGATGGTCCAGGTGCGGCTGCGGCCGAGAAGGCGCGCGCAGCGGCAGCGAGGCCGCCCGCCGCTTCCATCGAGCGCCGCGCTGCTCCCTGCGCAGGCGCTGCCAGCCAGGTGCGCGCCTGCCTGAGTGCGGGCGCAGCTCTGTCCGCGGTTCGCATATGCAAGCTTTAATCACACTCAAGTTGCTATGCCATGGGCGCGCCTGCGCGCTAGCTGCACGTCCATGGTGCTGTCAAGCAGAGTCGCGCGGCGTGCGGCAGGCTGCGGGGCGCTCGCCGACCTACAGCAAGGCGCGCGCGCGCGCGGCTTTTGGTGCCACCGCAATGCAGGCGCCCGACAGCACAGCCGCGGCGGCAGAACGCGCGCCCCGCAAGCAGCGCCCGCACAAGGGTGCCCCGCGCGTGCGGCCGACCTTTCGCCATTCGGCGGCGCCGCGCAAGCCCGCCTCTGCGGCGGCTGCGGGCGCCGCGACAGGCGGAAAGGCCGACGCCGCCAGCGGCTCAAATGCACTAGCCTGCGACGGCATGGTGCCGCCTTCATGTGCCGCTTCCCGCCAGCAGCAGGCTGCCGCGGCCGGCGGCAGCGGAGGCCGCGCGCAGAGAGCCGCCTCGCTGGCAGAGAGCTCCGGCAGCGACCAGCGGCCACTGTCGGACGGCCCCGGCGCGCCGGGGCTCCCGGGGCTGCTCCGCTTCAAGGCAGGCGCGGCATCCGGGCCGTGGCGCGCCCCGGCAACGCCCGCGCTCGAGTCAGCGGGCAGCCTGTTAGCGCACGCGCGCTCCGCCGTGCGCGCTGCGGCCGAGAAGGAGAACATGCCGAGCGCCGCGAGCGCTGCGGGCGCGCCGCGTGACCCGGCAGCAGGGGCCGCCGCGGCATGGCCTGCTGCTTTGCTGGCGTGCATCAGCGCATGGGGCCCGCTGCTGGCGCTGGCCCAGCCTGCGAATTTCAGCATGGGCGCGCGAGGGTCTCTCGGCACGACAGGGCCCTTGGTGCAGGCCCTGGGCCGCATGAACGGCATGCTTGCGCCGCAGTCCGCGCCAGGCAGCCGCAGCGCGGCGCTTGCGCCCGCGACCTGCCCGCCGCTGTTCTGCCCGCCACCGCTTGCTGTGGCGCTGCACCATGCGGCCCCCGCCGATGGCCTGCTGGCTGTAGCGGCTGGCGGGGCAGCGAGCCCTGATGCAGGGCTGGCTGGCATCAGGGGCGGCCGCAGCGCGGGCAGCGAGCGCAGCCGCGCGCTGCGCCCCATGATGGCGCCGTCTGCGTGCAGCGCGCGCGGGCGCACAGCTGCCTCCCTGCTGCCTGCTGGCAGCAGCCCCGCCCTGGCTCCTGTGGCGCCGCTGGCTGATGTGACGCATGCGGTGGCAAATACGCCGCCGGACGCCGCTCGCGGGCACAGCCAGGGCGCCGACTCTGCGGCGACCGCGGTCATCGCTGGCGCGTGGGCTTAGGCCGCCAGGGCAGGGTCGTGAGCGACTGCATGCGAGGCAACTCCCTTATGGCGGATCAGCCGATCGGGCAATAATTTGGGAGCAGCTCACTGTGCCTGTGGGGTCCCTCAGGGGTGTGAAGCTCAGTGCAATAACAGCCTGTGTGGACGTTTCGGCATGCACGACCATTGCGGCGTCCCGAGCTTGGATGTACTGAACAGGCCGCCATTATGCAGCGGCACCCAGGCATGCACCAAGAGGACTGCAGCTCAGGCCTTCAGCCCTGTGTCAGCACTTGCGACAACCTAACGAAGACTGCTAGTGTAAGGACACCTGCATACCGCGAGCAGCCACTTCAATGCAGTAATGATCTACAAGAGTTAGCAAGGCGCATGTGGAAGGGAGGGGGAACTTGCTTAACAAGCGTGGGTCGTGGGGCGCACCAGGCTTTGCAACTGCAAGCGAGGACATTACCTTGCATGCACTGGCAAATCGTGATAGCTTGCAGCGATACGTTTGGTATGAATCAACTGTTTTGCTGTGCAGTGTGTGATGCATGCAGTGTGAGAGGCTTATGGCGACTTAGGATGCCCAGCGACGTACTGGACTGCCCACAGGCGTAGAGTGGTACCAGTTTTTGAACCAGTGTGCTGCCACATCCTCTTCAGCTATTGTGAGCTACATTCCATGTGCATGGCGAGTCCGTTTCTTGGTCAGCACAACAGCTCCAATCACCAGCCAGTATTAGGCATATAAGTGGCAAAACCCCTTGGGGAGGCCTCACACTGCATCCGTTGTAAACAAACTCAGTGCAGCCCACCTGGTTAATACTGCAGCGCAGCTTCCAGTGAGGTTACTAACTCTGTCCTCCCCAGCTTGCTCTGCCCCGTTTCCTACCTCCCAGTAGAGGACTGAAAGCGTTGTTTTATACGACTGTCGCCTCAGCGCACAAGGCAAACGCACCAGGGGCGCGTGTCTGCGCTGTTTTGCCGGTGCGGACGCGCCAGCTCTGCAAAGCGCTTCAGCGCGTAATGCTGCCAGGCAGAACCTGCCAACGCAGCAACCTGCAGCGTACGTGGACCACAGCCTGACGGCTGCGAGCACTCTCCAGCTTGCGGCACACAGAGCTGGGCGCTTGCCGGCGGTGGAGTGACATCTTAGGCGCAGGATGTTGGACGATCGAAGGAGTGCGGTCCCTAGGCGCTACAGCACTGGTCACACTGGGGTGTCTGGCGCGTGCTGTATGTATGCCAGAGCGTAACAGCCCACTGAAGGGATGCGCTCCGGGCGCAGAAATCGGCGTCGTGCTGACGGGCCTGGGGTTAGTATTCTCGTTCCTGGGAGTCCTATTCTTTTTTGACAGGGGGCTGATAGCCCTGGGCAATGTGCGCCGCCCCCGTCCACCTGGCATGCAACGCCCCAGCCCTTTGTCTGCAAACACGTTGCAGCCTTCTTAAACGTATGTCTATTGTGGAGAGGGATAATAGCTCCACGGCAGTGTGCGCCGTCCCGTCTCGCCACTGTGTCTCTGCTAGAGCTGCCTGCTCGGTTTCGAGGCTTCCTGGAGACAACTCCACACAGCCGGTGCCTGCTTTGCTCAGCCTCGGAGCTTTTTGAGCGCCGCTGAAGCACGGTGTGCGGGGGCAGCTGATGTTCCTGGCGGGCGTGTCGCTCACAATCGGGCCGCAGGCGACCCTCCGTTTCTTCATGAGGAGGACAAACCTGAAGGCGCGCGCGCTCCAGCCTGCGGGATTGGTCGCTACCTTCCCTGGTCTTGCAAGACAAAGTGAAATCGTGTTGTTGTCAAATTGCTCTGTGTTGGAGTTGAGTGTGCTAACTCTGGGCGCATGTATATCCGCTGCTTCAGTTGCGAGTGCCAGCAGCTGCCTCTCCCAGGACGGCGCTAGCATGGCTCTGCTGAGCTCCCTCCCTTTCTTCTGTGGGTCGGGCGCCGAGCAGCACATCCCCGCCGCCTGCGCAGGGCTCGGCCTTCTTCCTGGGGGGCCTGGCGCTGGTAGTGTGGGGCTGGGCGATCGTGGGCATGGCGGTGGAGGCGTACGGCTTCTGGCTGCTTTTCGCGGGCTTTTTCCCGACCGTGCTCTCCTTCCTGCGGCGCATCCCGGTGCTGGGCAGCGCGCTGGACCTGCCCATGCTGAAGTCGGTGCGCCGGCGGCACCGCCCCGGGGGCGAAACCCTAATATCCTGGCATGCTGCGTGTCGCAGCTCCCACAGTGCAGGACGCCGCCAGCTAGTCGAGCGCGTGCTGCTGTGGGATGCCGTGATGCCGTGACAGGCATCAGCTCATGCATCAGCTCATGCATGCTTCCATGCGATGCTCTTGCTGCATTCCCTCTCACACACTATGGACTTTGCGGGTCTGTCTGTCTGAGCCCGCCCCCTTGGACAGTGAGCATAGTGCATCACCGATGTGTGCCTCCGCTGCGGCCGTGAAACCCATAGGGCCCTGGCGGCTCTGCTCCATGCCCTGGTGGCCTTACAGGGTGTCGTGGTCGCGTGCGCAGGTGCTGAACAGGATAGCACCGGCGCAGTCGCTGCCGGTCTAGCGTTGGGCGCGACGCGGCGCAGCAGGCGCAGCGGCGCGCTGCGCCTGCCACACTGGCCTGCTTTGCAGCGCCAGGTAGCTACGTTGGCGGGGCTCATGCGAGCACAATTTGGTGGATGAGTGCTGCTGGCTGAACCAGCCTGCTGGGGCCCGACAGGCTTGACTTGCTGCTATTGAACACTTCAGAGGCACAGCAGCATGTGTGGCCTGTGCTACAAGTGTAAAACCGGCAGACTTGACACAACCGGCGACCTATGTGCAGCGGCCTTGTCCGCCATTGTAACGATGCAGTCTGCACTGGCAAGCTCTTTTATAAGCAGGACAGCTTTACATGCAGGGACAGCTGATCTTGCCAGGGTGCACAAGGCCCTGAGATGCGAAGGCTCTCCCTCCGTGCCGCCACCTGCACGCTCTGCATCGCATGGCAGGGCAGGCCTGCAAGCAGAGCCAAGCAGCACCCCACGGCTGCCTCCCTCAGCTCTGCCAGATGATCGCACGGCTGTGGCCACATGTGCTCAGAACACAAAACCCCCAGCACGCTACACGTCAATGACGTCCTCGTCGTCATCCTCTGCGAGCTGCGTGCCGCCGCGGCGCCGCAGGCGCTTCTGCTCGCGGACCATGCGCGTCGCACGCCGCAATGCATTTGCGCTCAGCTTGTGGTTGGTCGCTGCGCGCCCGAACCACCCCATGCACGTGACACCCTCTCGCTCGTCAACCTGGTCTCCAGTGTGAGCTGCCGCAGACCAACAAACAAGGACGACGCGCGCATGCTCGTTGGCAGCATTGATGTGAACAGCCTGTCTGCGTCACAACACTCTGCTCCAGACACAGCTCGACCCGCCTCCGCTGCTGCTGTGACATGCACATGGTGCACCGGACATCTAGCGAGGACCACCGCCAGGCTTTGCACACCTACGAGCACTGCACTTCTGCACACCCACCAGCAGTGCATTTGTGCTGGTCCTTGCTGCATTTGTCCCCTGGCCCCCCTTGACAGCGGCAAGCATTGTAGCACGGCGGCGCGGCCGCGGGCGGCGCACCCGCGATGGGGCAGTCGACGGGCTGGCCCGGGCGGCGGCGCTCCGCGTCGCGGATGTACTTGACGATTGCCGCCTTCTCATACACGTAGCCCACCTCGTCCTCCACCGGGTCCGCCAGGTCCAGCACCTGCGCGCAGCCGCGGCCCGCAGGAGGAATGCGTCAGTCAGCTGCAGCATGCCTGCGCTGCACAGCAGTGACACAGAACAAGCAACTGCATGCAGTCGTGCATACAGGACCTCGCAAGCGCACCCTCGTTTTGGTGGTGGGTGCAGCACCCACAATGCATAAGGTCCAGCGCCTCCTGACCATGCGGGCCCAGCAGCACCCCCTGCTGGGAAGCGTGCACCAGCTGCGGCCCTACATTTCCGGCAATCCCGGCTTGCGCCGCAGCGGCTCGCCGCCGCCGTTGCGACAGCACCGGGGCCGCGGCGCGCACCGCCCGGCCCGTGATGGGGCACTTCGTGTTCTTGGCGAGCGCGCGCTGCGTGTCGTCCAGGATCAGGTCCTCGTCAGCGTCGGCGGGGCCGGCGCCGTCGCCCGCGCGCTCTGCGAGCTCGGCCAGGAGTGCGGTATACACGGGGTCCTCTGTGGCCACATACCTGCGCACAGAGCGAGTGTGCGGCTCAGGTGCGGCAGCCAGATGCAGGGCTCAGACCGAGGCGCTGCCTGCATGGCATCTTCAAGGGTGTGGAGCAGTCGTTGGCGCAAGGCAGGTGAGGGGTGATCACATGCAGTCCGCAGGGACCACGTCCTTGTGAAATCGGGGTCAATGCACGTTCGGAAGCCAGCAGTCTCGCTCCCATGACTTGTTAGGTCTTCCCTCCTTCACCAGGCCAGTGGGTTGGCGCGTCAGGTGCCACAACAAGCTGGCGAGGCAGTGCAGGGGCACCCAGTCTGCTACAGCGCTTCTGTGCTCACGCGAACAGGCCATACGGTCTACTCGAGTACATATAACAAGGTCGGGTGCAACCACTATGCAGCGCACCGCATGCTGCGATGCGCCCGCGCCGCGCGATTGTCCAGCTCCGCCGCAAAGTCTGTCTCGTCCAGCGACGGCTTGTAGCTGGTTGACAGTTCTGCCAGACCCCTTGCGTACGCCTTTACATCGGCCTGCAGCTCCAGCAGCTCCCGCAGCGAGCCCTTGCAGGCCTCCATCTGCGCCGCTTGGGCGTCAGCAACCCGCTCGTTGGCCGGCATGCAGCCCCGGACAGGCACTGTGCATCGACGTGCATTCACTTTGGTCTGCGTCGACGGCATATAAACGATAGCAGCAAGCCTGACAACGGCCGGCGTGCAAGCTGCCTCAACAGACGCCAGAGCCGCTCCGTTCGCTTGAGCGTCACGCGCCCGCTCCTTGGAAGCCAGAGAGCCTTTGTCAGCAGGCACCGCAGCTGTGGAGCGCGGCGTGTCAGGCCCCACCTGGTCTGTGTCATCTACCAAGAACGCCGCTTCGCTTATTGCTCCATTGCCCGCCGAGAGGTTCTGCACGCACGCACATCCGTGTCAGTGACAGCCGTGGGCAGGTGCAAAGTGGTGTCCTGCGCAGGGAAAGGGCGGACGTCGACCAGCGTCCGCACAGTGGTTGCCTCTCTCCTGAGGGTGTGCAGCAGTGGCCCAACTGAGAAGTCCAGGACTGCCTGCTGCGACATGATGGGCGACTGTGTTGCAGCTGACCTCACTGCCAGCAAAAAGTTTTTTTTTTTTTTTTAAATGGAAAAAAGTAAGGCTAATTTGGCCGCCCCTTATAAAACACAAGGCCGCAGCCTGCTGTTTTTAAAACAAGCAAGGTTTATCTCAGAAGTTTCCTGGCCAGTCAGGTGACATCCACATGTGGCCAGGCTGTGAGCAAGTGTGCTGCATGCGCTTCAGGCATATGCATGACACATCGTCGGCGCTCACAGGCGCTGAAAGCGGTGTACATGCATTACTGTTTACAGCACTTTTTACTTGCACAACTGCATGCGAGGCGCTAGCATACAGAGCAGCAAGGCGCAGAATGAATGGCAGTGCAGCAACTGGTCAGGTCTCAACCCACATGCAAGCAACACAGGGCAGTTAGCCCACTATGGTACAAAATTGGGCGGGGAGCACGTCCCTTGCTTTCCTGGCAGCGTCCCTTTTTCTATGCACAAGACCTGGATCATGGCTGCAGCACAAGGCCGAATGAATGTGTGTTTGGTACAGGCGGGCCTGCAGCATGTTTGCTTCTTGTTCTGTTCCTGCCTAGTCATCGTCCTCCTCCTCCACCTGCAGCGCGGCCAGGCCCTTGCCCTTGCAGCCGCCGCCGAATGCGAAGCCGCGCTTGCCCTTCTTCATGAACGTGCCGTGCTTGCCGGCGCAGAACGCGTACTTGTCGAAGTCCTTGAACTCGGTGTGCGCGCTCGTGAAGCCTGCGCGCCCCGGCGCTACAGCTCCACGGACCGCTCTGGACTGGAACAGGCATCACAGCTCGCGCATGCACACCCATGCCCAATAAGCTACCACCGTTGCAGACCAAATCTGTCAAATGTGGAATGCAACTCCATGTGCGCGTCAGCCTAAGCGGCCTGGTCGGCAGGCACGCGCGCATCTCCTGACCTCCTGTTCAGCGCATGGCGGCTGTTGTGCAAGGACAGGCAGGACAGCAGCACAGCATTGAGAGCCTCTCATGCCCAAGGCCGCTTGCCTACATGAGGCCCAGCTGCAGGAAAGCAACACGCCCTGCACAGGTGATGCGGTGATGAATACACGTTTGCCGCGCGGCTCATTCGGTGAGCAGACGTGCCCGAGCAAGTACAAGCTTGGCGCCCGCAGCACCCCACCCTGCCGTGTGAGGTATGCCTTGTTTTTTCAGACCCTACCAGAGGGGGGCGGTGCGGTTGCCCGAGCGCGCACCCGAGCAGCGGCCGCCGAAGATGCCGCTCCAGAAGCCCTGGCAGGCGCCCGCGAACTCGAGCTCGCCCTTGGGCGTGTCGATGTCGCACTTGACGCCGAGGCGGCCCATGCACGGCAGCTTGCCGCCGAACCAGGCGCGCTTGCCGTTGCAGGTGACCGCGCAACGCGGCGGCCCGCGCAGCATGGCCGCCAGGTCCATGCTCGGCAGCAGCGACGGCTCGGGCGGCACCGTCACGCCGGCCTCCGCCAGCGCCTCGTCAACACGCCCTGGAGACACATGAACGCTATCAACACTGACTTTATTGCTTGTTGTGAGGCAGTCATGCTGGTGGTGACAATGGAGGTCACGGCCATGCGCCAGCCACAATGGTGACGAGCGCACGCCGGCCAGGGCTGATCACAGACAAGCATGCCGCCATGCAAGACAGGATGGGTAACTGCGTTGGACCAACAACAGAGTTGGTCGCAGTGATGACTTGCGGACCCTTAAGGGCTCGCATCCTTCAGCACAGCAAGCCTGCTGGGCCCGTTGCACAGACTCTGCACGACCCACACAATGCAGCACAGACCAATGCACCCAGAGGCCTGCTCCAGTGCATACTGGGCCCATGGCGCAGCAGGCGCTCCGGAGCACGCACCTTCCAGCGCCGCAAAGCCGGCCTCGCCGACCTCTGCGGCGTGGCCGCCGGCGCCGCCGCCGCACCCGCAGCCCGAGCGCTTCTTGATAACGGTCGCGCCGCCGCCCAGGCCCTCGCACGTGGCCTTGGCGAGCGTCTTCTCGCCGCTGCTGCCCAGCACGGACTTCACCAGCGCGGCGTGAGGCCCCTCGTACTCGCCCGCCCACATCTGCGCGCGCTGGCCGCGCCTGTTGCGATAGGTGTGTCCCAGGGTGTCGCTGCTCTGTCACAGCAGCACTGGCCCATCTAGCAGCCCACACACAAGAGATGTGAAGCCTACGCACCTCTCTGCAATACTGGTTGATGGGTTTCCCCAGGGCTGCATCGTCAGCTACCTCCAGCTCTTACCTTGCGCCAAGCACGATCTTTCGCTGGAGGAGGACGCTCTGTCTCATTGCAGACCCTCGCCCGCTCCCGCAGCTGTCTCCAACACAGACTCAATCCGTGCCTGCAGCCGCATGGGTGGCTGGGAGCCCCGCACCTGCGGCATGCCGGCAGGCCAGCCGAGCAGCGCCAGGCCGTCGTCGCGGCTTTCATTTTTCGGCGGCGCCAGCGCGACGGCCGACTTGCCCACGCAGCCGCCGGCCTTGATCACCGCAAGCTTGAGGCCGCCCTTCTTGATGCCGACTGCGCGGAAGCGCTTGACGGCGCCCTCGCACACCTACACGCAGCCGGGTCGTCACCCCTTTTCAGGCCGCCTCGGCCACCAGGCACACTGCGTAATACTAAGCAGAGGACTAAAGCACGCACACAGCCAATATTGTGAGCGTCGCAGCTGCACATGACAGGGCCCGCCTAGACAGGACACTCAAGCGGGCAATAGTCTGCGCTGCCTGCCCAGTTCCCCTAAGGTGCGGGCCTGGCGGCATTCCTCAAAACCTCCGCTATGCTCAAGGACCCAGCGCTACACTAAAGGAGTACCGAGCTGTTTTGAAAGACCGCGAGCAGACGCACCGCGATGCGCGCGTTGCAGGCGGGCTTGATGTAGAGCCAATGCCCCTCGCACTTGGTGCCGGCCGCAAAGCACACATCCTCCTTCTTGCCCTTGCCGAACGCCTTGAACGTGCCCCAGCAGCTGTACACCTGCCGGACAGCCTCTCTGTCTGTCAGCAAGCGATCAAAGTCCCAACGCCTGTGCCAGGGGCCTTGAGCCGCAGTGCAAAGTTAAGTATTATTGTTGCAAGTGCTTCTTGGGCCCCTCACCTATGGAAAATGAACTAGACAGCGTACAATCTGCAGCACTCAGTACCTGGCAAGCTAGCTCTGACGCATCTGTCACTGAGACGTTGCAATCTCACATCCCAGCACTGCTCGGTGTCTGTGTCGCACTACGCAACTGCAGGGGGCGCACATGGGTCCTATTCCCGCCCAGGCGCGCGGCGTCCTCGTCCGGCGTCACGCGCTTGCCGTTGCAGAACAGGCTGAAGTTCTTTCCGCTACCGAGGTCGCCCCACGCGTCCAGCGCAAGCCCGACATCCTCCGCGTCCACGCTGACCTCCGCGGCAAGCGCCAGCGCCTCACTATCTGTCAGGTCCACCTCCGGCACGGACTCGTGACGCGCATAGCATCCTGCACAGGTGAAGCGCGACACTCAGGGCTGCAAGCCCCTGCCTCGAACTTGCCGAAGAGTTGCGCCATGCAGCGCTGTCCGACTGGGGTAGCACCCGGATCATTGCTGTGGTTGCCTTGGACACCCAGCTGTCCGTGGCAAGTGACTGAGTGTACGCATGGTTGGCTAAATGTGCTCGAACACCATGCGCATGAGCTCTTGAACGTGATGCACATCCACTTAAGGCGATACGGTTCAAAGACAGGCCTTGAGCTCACCACAGTCTTTCAACCAAACCTGTACATCACGGCTCAAGGCGCAAAGTGCGCCTTCAGATTGGCATGCTCTAATGTGAGCCAGGAACTGGACAGCTGACACAACCAGTGTGAAAATCAGTGCTGCTTGCATCACTGCAAGAGCAGTAGATTGGCAGAAGGTCTCTTGTGGTCAATTACGCTCTGTGTCCAAGGCAGCCTTTGTGCCCAGCTCCCATGCATGCTTGGGCACTGCACGCGCCTGAGGCCACCAGCAGTGCCGCTAGGACGACAAAGATCTTCGCACCCGCCATGATGTCCTGTCTCTGCAGATTTTGCTCGGGCTCAAGCTTGTGGCTGCATGACATGAAGTTCACGTGGGGGCAAAAGGTTTAAAGGTTAAAAGGGCAAAAGGGCAAAAGGTTCTATAAGCTAGGTGGCACCATGATCACCGAGGACCATGGGCACATCTCCAAATATGCCATGGTGCATGGCTACACATCGATCTGTATCTGCATGGCAAGTGCTAGGCGCGAATACAGAAGCTAGGGCCAAGGAAGAGCAGCTAATAACAACGCATGGTCTTTTTGGAATGACAAGCAGAACCACTGCAAACAATGAACAGGTCCACAGTCAAAGTCCACAGCCCATCCCCCTGCACAAACAGACAGCAGGCCAATAGCCTTACATAGAGATAGCTTTCATTATCTCAGCACACGTTCTGCAGTCTGTTGATCAGCATACCGCAAAGCTGCCATGCTCATCATGTCACAAAAGCGCAGGCGCAGCGCCCGCAGCACACGCCGCAGCCTCAAGCACCGAGCTGGCGGCTGCCGCAGTCGTCCTGTTGCCGCACATGCTGGTGCTCTCCGCTGTCTCTCTCACTCTGACTTGGCACAGACACCTACCCTGACGAATCAGGAGACTTCCCGCTTGCCTAAGAAACTGTACTCATCACAAAAGCAGACAATCAGGCGCCACGCTCGGCAGCTGCGGCGCTCGCGGCATCGGCTGCAGCCTCGAGCTCTGGGCTGGCGCCTGGTGCGGCGGCCGCGCCGTGCGAGTTGGTGGATGCGGCAGCGGCGGACGCGGCCCGCCGCGTGTGGCGCGTGCCCCGCTTTTCCATGATTGTCAGCACCTGCGGTGGAGGCGCAAAGCGCTGGGCCGCCGCGGCGCCGCATGGTGACGAGCTGCATGTACTCAGAAGGAGTGCATGAGCATGTCATGACCCAGAACAAAAGCATGGCAGGGTTGCAGAGCGACAAGTGTGTGGTACAGAACTGCCATATGGTGACAACCAGTGCATGAGCAATTTTTGGGTGCCTCCTCCTCATGGAAATCAGTGTGGCGCGTGCGGCGGGTACATGCTGGTGGTGGAGCCTGGCTGCACCCTTGCGCATTTGTGCGAACAAAGCCCGGCGTGCTTCTGTGACTCGGCGTGTGGGTGGAGGGTGCACCGTGTGGCGGAAGTTGGCGAGGCCCATGAAGATCATGAGCGCTCCCGCGAGGGCCACACCGCGGCTGCCGCGCAGGTCGCTCTCATGTGCCTCCTGGTCCAGCCAGCCCTCGGGCGACAGCAGCGACCCGAACGTCGCCCAGACCATCTCCGCGCCTGCGAGCCGCTGCTGCTCTCGACGCACCCAAACAATCTCGAAGCCTTTGCCAGCCTTGCTTCAGGCACACCTGTTCATGCCTTGCTTCAGGCACTCCAGCCCAGCATTCTTCAGCCGCAGAGCGCCTCAGCCCTTGGATGCTGGCATGCAGAGCCGCTATCTGCGCAATCATTCTAGCACCAATACATGCTGCCGTGTCGCTCAGGACCCCCGCATCCGAACAGGCTGGCATGCTGCTCAGCACAGACGGGAGGCGCTGCTGGCAGCCACACAGGCCGGGGCACGCGGACGGGGCGCGCGCCGATCCAGCACTGGCCCAGCTGCAGGCCGAACAGCAGCGGGTACAGGATGATGAGCTGCCCGCTGCCGCCGCTGGTCTCGCCCGACACGACGTCCATCGCGCGGTTCTTGCCCAGCGCGATGCGCGTGTACATGCGCCGGCGCTGGTACCGGTTCTGCAGCATCATCACCATGCCCTGCGCAGCCCCTTGGCGCACCAGTGTCTTTGGCGCTCACAGTTCCATTTGGGCGAGAGAGCACGCACCCCACAAGTGCCCCAACGTAACTCACACGTAGCCTTGCCAGACGCCCGGGCAGGGAGCCCAGGTGAGGGAATGCCTGGCACCCGGAGTGCACTCAGCTCGTAGGCAGGGTCTAGAGGGTGGGCCAGGCCACCTGGGCAGCTCACAAACCACCGGCCAACGATCATACCCTACAGTGCTGTGCAGGGCAGCTAGGGCAATGCCAGCGTGTGAGCAGGGGCCCAGGAGGCACGCGCGGCGGCAGGACCGCCAGGGACAGTGTAGCGTTGATGGGGCGCCCCGGAGCCGCGCGCCTGGAAGCAGGACCACCAGAGCAGCTTGCGCACGAACGCCTGCACGGCCGCCGAGTCGACCGGCAGCGCCAGCACCAGCGCCGTGGTCACCATGGCCCAGTAGTGGTGGTGGATCCACCACGGCCGGATGTTGCTCCCATTCACCTGCGCGCGCGCAGCGTGGTGAGGCCCCGCACGCGCGGCGCATCCTCTTGCCTGCTGGAGCATCTCATCTGCATACAGTGTCAGCCAGTCGGACAGGCGCGCTCGAATGCGCTTCCATGATCCGTCAGACGTGCTGTTGAACGAGGCTGGCAGCGCGCAAAAACTACATTACTGATCCAGCAAATTTTGAACATTCTTACCTCTCGTGCTCTTGCTGTGTTCACAGCGGACTCCCACTGTGTGACAGGCGCCCCACGGAAACCTGGTGCCAGCTGCCGCTGGCATCCCGAAACACAACAACAGCGGCGCCACGGCGCGCCTTGAGCACGTTCTCACGAAGGGCCATGGCTGTGTAGAAGTAGAGGAGCCAGGCGAGGAAGCACTGCGCGCCGACCATGAGCGGCGGCGTGAGCGAGAACGGCTCGCCGGCCTTGCGGCGCGCGTCGGCGCGCGACAGTCCAACCTGCGCATACAAGCACCTTGGTGTCAGAGATGATGACGCCGAGTCATTCCATTGAATGACTGTTGTTGAGCATTGTGCCTGAAATGCCACCTGTATGGTTGGCCAGGTCACGAGTCTAAAGGCGGGCTTGTGGCTGTCGCGCGGGACTGAAAGGTGATATGCTTGAACACTGCCTTGCCTCAAGCAAATAGACATGCGCAAGCAGAAGCGCACCAGCAGCGTCGCAGCAAAGCTGAACAGGACGATGCCGCTGCGGTCGCGGAATGCGTGGTACTCCTCCTTAAGCCCGATGGCAGCCTTGCGCTGCGCATCGTGCCAGAGCATGTCACGAAGCGTGCAGTGCATGTGAAGCCGTAAAAAAAGACGCAAATGCATGCTTGCTGGCATTCTGCATGTGATGGTCCTCGCAGTGCGCTGTTCAGGATGCTCAGCGGTGCAGTTGATCGCCAAAGCCTCGCAAATGCTGATATCAACCACCACAGGTGAAATAATCACTGAGGGCACAACCGAACAAGTCACCGCACCCAACGCGCCTCGGCACTTGCAAGGGCTTGCGAAACTCAGCAGCGGCGACCATGATCATTTGCGTTTGCCGCAGAGATACATGTAGCAAGCACGCGCTGCATGCTTCACTACATGCTCGGGCACGAAGGAAGGGTGCCAGGCGTGCCTGCAGGGTGACCACATTGACCTTGGGCCCCAGCAGCATGCGCAGCAGCGCCGGCATTGGCTGCTTCAGCAGCTTGCGCAGGTCGCCCCCGGGGCCGTGGCCCTCCAGGATGGCCTTGGCGCGCCCGGCCTCCGCTGCAACCGCGTCCGTCTCTGCGCCTTTCAGCGCGCGGCGTATATCTTTCTGCAGTAGGCGCACCTGCGGGCGGCACGCTGCTGTAATACCGCTACTCACACGACCGCGACCGTGTCACGCAGGTCGCTGGGTGTGAGCGCAGCCTCCTCATAGGGGCTGAGTGCTGGTGGCAACAGCCTAGGTGCGGGTCCCGCACCTCCTCTGCCAGGGAGTCGCCCTCTCCCAGGCTGCGCGTTGTGAAGGTCGCCATGCGCGTGCTGAGCGCACGGCTACACCGACACGAGCATGCATTGAGCTCGTTAAACGTTGAGCCACGGTGAGAGAGGACAAGCACAAGCGTAGTATTAACGAGGGCTACCTGCGTGCAACAAGCCGTTCGACATCCTTTGCACCACAAGCCTCCTGCACACACCGTACACGTGTCAGCTTTGCTTAGCACATTTCCCAGCACGTTCTCAAGTACTGTGCAACAGAACGTAAGTGTAGGTCTGTAGCTGTCGCTAGCGACTCCAGTGTGCTTCACTGCACTTTGCTGAGGAGAGCATCACCCAGCAATCAAGCCTGCAGGTATTGCTGGTGCCCAAAAAAAGGGCTGTTCGTCACACTGGACTTGTTCAGGTGTACGGGCCTGCGCACCCCTCTCACTTCTGCCATAACAACTGCCGGGCAAGCTCTACTGCTGGTCAGAACACGCCTTTGCACAGGACACGCTTTGAGTTCACTCAGCGCTTTCGCTGCGCCTGAACGATCGGAAGAACACCATCCAGGCGCTTGGTGCTGAGGAGCAACTCCCGTTGCTCCTAGAGCCAAAATAGGCATGCCCAGGGTTCTGGGGGGTGCCAGCAGGTCAAGGGTTGCAAGGCAGCCAAAGGGCGGCTGAAAGCACCAGCCTCCTCAACCTGAGGAAGGCACCGGGCAACCGTTGCCGAGGGTTGACAATGGACACCATGCAGGTCTTTGTGCGGACGGGTGCGCCCACTGCGCCGCCTGCACTGTGTATTGTTTGGCGCGTGTGTTTGAGCCTGATGCTGACCTGCTCGTGGTGTACACGCGCAGACAAGACTCACACGCTGCAGCTGGGCAGCAGTGCTACCGTCGACGATGTCACGGCCGCTATCGCTGCCCGCCAGGGTGCGCAGTCCAGGTCAAGCAGGAGTGTGTGTTCATACCGTCAGCCTGGCACAGCAGCCAGGCAAGGTTGCCAGAAGCTGGGACACACCACTGAAGGCTTGCCCTGGCCTCCAAGCAGTGCCTGCTGGTTTGCGGACGGGCTGCAGGTGAGCGCTGCCGTGCTGCCTGTACGCGCAGCAGGCCGGCCGGAGATCTGCGCGCGGCGGAGCAGATTGTTTTGAGCCTCTACCTTGCCATGAGTACTGCACAGAGCCCATATGCACCTCCGTGGCGTCCTCACGGCGGCATCCTCATGGAGCGCGCGCCTGCAGGCCTGCCCGTGGCGGAGCAGCGCGTGCTATTCGGCGGGCGCCAGCTGAGCGGCGGCGCTTCGCTGGCGGCCGCGGGCGTTGCGGACGCGGACACGCTGCACATCCTGGCGCGCCTGCTGGGCGGCGGCAAGAAGCGCAAGAAGAAGACGTACACCAAGCCCAAGAAGCAGAAGCACAAGCACAAGAAGATCAAGATGCGCGTGCTCAAGTTCTTCAAGGCGCGCCGCCCCCCCGCGCGCCGCCGGCCCTGCACGCGTGTCTCCCCTGCTTTCGGGGTGTAGTGGTGTGCAAAGGTCTGAAGGTGGGGCGCCCCTGCGCGCGTTACCGGCCCTGCACGCTTTTCTCTGCTTTCGGAGGGTGTGGTGGTGCGCAGGGGCCACCTGCAAGAGCATCAGGTGCCAAGCTGCGCTGCTGACCTTGCTGTGACAGGCCGCTGCCCACGTGTCTGGTGACAGGTGGGGGGCTGCTCACAAGGGCGTTGCAGGATGGCTGACGTGCTGCGGCGCTGGGCAGGTGGACGACTCTGGCAAGGTGCAGCGCCTGCGCAAGGTCTGCCCGACCTGCGGCCCCGGCATCTTCATGGCCACGCACTTCAACCGCGTCTACTGGTGCGCCCCTCCTCTCCTTGGGCAGAGTGCGTCTGCTGCCTTCGTCACCAGTATATTCTGTTCGCGTGGCCCGCTCTCCTGGCGGTGCGTGCCTGGTGTCAGAGACAGCGCGTGCCTGCTGTCTCTAACACTAGTATGACCCATGCGCCTGACTGCAGCAATATGTGCCTGTCGTCTGCGTGCATTGCTGGGTGTTTTGTGCATTGGCTGAGCGGCGAGCCACGGGCGCGCAGCGGTCAGTGCCACCTCACGTACATGTACGACAAGGCCGAGGCGTAGCGTGGATACGAAGCATGACCGCACAGCTGTGAGGGGTGTCGAGGCGGGCTGCACGTGCTTGAGCGAGGCCATCTTTTTTACTGAGGATGTAACTCTCTTGCTTCAGCACGCACAGCAACGTTGCTTTGTCAACCACAACAGTCAAGCAGCTATTCCTGCTCTGCCTGATCTCAACAAGCACCTCAATGCATAGCTTCACCCTGGCACGCACCGTGTCAGCGGGGCGGGCATCAGGCCGCTCGCTGGCCGCCGCCGTGCTGCACAGGCCACTCCACAAACTGCCCGCCCGCATCCACGCTGTACCACAGGCCAGTCACACTCGAGTAGAAGCCGCCGCTGCGCGCATCATAGTATGTGCTGCCGGACGCATCCACGTACATGCCGCTGCCCGTGTCGAAGGCGTAGCCCGGCGGTGGCGGCGCGGCCTCGCCCTCCGGCCCCGCCGCCGCGGCTTTCCGCACCTGCTGCCCCGAGCTTGAACGCCTAAGCATCCACTGCCACCGCATGCGCTTGCGCTGTTGACATGCAGAGCGGTTGTTGAAAAGCGAGTTCAACAATGTGCCTCTTCCAGTGGCGCCAGCCACTGCAGCATGACCGACCATGATGTCACGGGGTACCAAGTATATAGACGTCTCTGTGGGGCGCATTAGCCTGCCGCCCACCCAACGTGCGCATGCGCAGACCTCATCAGCATGTGTGAGCTGCTGCAGCGAGGCCGCGCCTCTGCAACGAGCTCCGCCTTGTCGACGATGCCCGCGGTATCGCGCCCGCGCTCCGTCAAGAAGCGCCGCAGCTCCTTCACGGGCCACTCCGCATATGTGTCCTCATCGACTGCCGTGCCGGCATAAGCCACCGCTGGCGCCAGCGCCCGCGCCGCCGCCGCCGCGCCGCCGCCGCCGCCGCTTTCTTTCGCCTCTGAAACATCACTCTGCCCAGAGGGCGCTGTGCCTGCCACCTCTGCCGCATCCCCGCCATTCTGGCTGGCACGCGGCGGGGGCACGGCCGCCGCGCCATCCATTGCGGCCTCACGTGCCGCGCCTGTGCCTGTCGCGTCAACTGCGGCGGCAGCGCGCTCCCGGCTCGCTGCCGCTGGCGTGCCTGTATCTGCGCCAGCGGCGCCAGCTGCCGGCGCAGCGGCGCCGGCGGGCGGGGCCGCGCCGGCCGCCTCGTCGTCGGACTCGGCGAACATGTCGTCGCCGCCGCCGTCGCCGCCGCCGCCGGCTCCCGTGGACGGCCCCGCGCCGGTGCCGCCAACGGGCATGAACAGCGCCGCGGCGCGCGCAAAGTCCTCCCTGCGCACGCGCGCGCCCGTCGGCGACGCCGCCCGACACGCGGTGGCGCTCGCGCTGTGGGTGAGCACTTCGCCGCACAGCAGCGCATGGCCGGTTGCTTGCAGGGTTAAATGTGGAAGCAACGTCAGTACACCTGGGCAGGCAGTGTGCACGCGCGGCCAGGCCACTTTCACCAGTGCATTCATGCAGTGGGACGCCGCCCAGCTGCAGACACATTACAGGGCAGGCTGAGATGTAACAGGCTTGGCGCCGCACCTCTCCAGGCTGTAGACGTCCAGCTCGCCGCTGTCCATGAGCGCGCTCGCCGCCTCCGTGACGCGCTCGAACGCGGCCGTGGCCGCCGCGTCCGCCAGCGCCGCAGGCAGCGGCGCGGCTTGCTGCTTGCCTGCGCGGGCGCCCCGCGCATGCGACCGCATGGGGTAGGCAAGAAGTGTGCTGCCGAGGATGGACGCCATTAGCATACAGGCTGCGCTGCTGCATAGCAACCCTGCCTGCTTTTTCAGGCGAGCAAACTGGTGAGCTGCTCGTCCCTTGCATGCGCATCAAGCCCAAATACTGAGCGTGTAGCCGGTTATGTCAAGGCCTGAGTCCAGTCTCGGCAGGGCGGACGGCGTGCTCGGGCGCGCACCCCGCCGGCCGGCCGCGCGCGTGGGCGCGGGCCGCAGGCGGCGCAGCGCGGCGGTGACCGTCTCGCCCGGCAGCAGCGCGGCCGCCAGCGCCGCCTTGAGCTGCGCGGCCGCGGCGCCGCTCATTTCCGGCGCGGCCTCCGCGGCCGCCATTGCGCGCTCGCGCTCGGCGATCTGGCGGCGCACGCGCTCGCTGACCACCTCCGCTGCGCCGCACGCGCGCGCGGGGCTTGGTCAGCGCCGCTGGAAGGCATGCAGAGCCGAGCATGACGCTGCCTGCGCCGCGCGCAGCGCCAGGCGCTGCAAAAACAACACTTCGACTGTTTTCTGCAGGGCTGACTGGCGCCCTGGTCGCTGCAGACACGTACGGGCGGCCGGCCAGGATGCCGGTCAGCTCTGCAGCAAACAACCGGCGCCGGTGCCGCGCACCCTCGCCGGAGGCCAGCCACGCGTCGCGCTCCTCCTCGTCCTTCTTCTCCACGTAGTGCCCCTCCTCGTCGAAGAAGCCCTCCGCGCGCTCCTGCTCCAGGTTGAACGGCTCCAGCGCAACACCGCCGTCCGCGGGCGCCTGCAGCCGCTCCTCCACCACCTCCAGGTCGGCGTCGCCCACCAGCTCCGTGTCTGCGGCCGGGGCCTCCGTGCGCTCAGCCAGGGCCTCCGTATGCTTGGCCGGCAGCGCCTGCTCGAGTGACAAGTGGCAGCTTGGCTGTCACAGTGTGCTTGCAGCTGCGCTCGCTCGCTCGCTTGAGCCTCCCCAAGCGTGCCTATTGGAGCAGCAGCGAGGCGGCCAGGGAGGTGTGGATGGCGCATGCTGCAAAGGCAAGCAGCCCTGGCAGCACCCGGAGGCTCCGCGCAGTCTGGGCGCTGGACGCACACCCTCGATGCGGGTGTGCTTGCGCTGCGCGGCGCGCTTGGTCTGCGCCATGCCGACCAGGCTCTCCTTGACGACGCCGCCCTCATCGGCCTCTATCTCCCCCAGCGACTTGCCCTTCGGCACCTTCTTGACCGCTGCGCATAGAGCGCCCGCGAATCTGTGTCAGCGCCTCCTCTCCATCAGGAAGCAAACTCTTGGTGCAGGCTTCTGTTAAATGCGTGCCGCCAGCACGTTAGACGCAGCTTTGCGCCTGCAAGACAGTGCAGTGCTGACCTGTGCTTAAAGATGCAAAGCAACGCACCGGTGGGGTCCTTCTGCTGCTTCTTCGCTTGCTTGCGGGCCACCTCGTCCCGCAGCGCCTGCTGGACCAGGTCGTCTGTCGCCAGCGGCCCGCTCTCGGCTTTGCGCTTGGCGCTGATCATATCATCAGCTGCAGCCCGCCCAGTACGCCAGTGTGTCGACACGCTTAACAAGAGCGGCTATATTGCTTGAACGGCTGCTTGCTAAGTAGTTGTGCACACAGCCCGTCTCTCCCTTGTATGGGGCAGAAGTCAGGTCTTTTTCAAGCTTTTCAAGCTTTTTAGTTCACTTTATTTACTGAGGAAGGCCAGCTAGACGCAAGGAGTGTTGGAGCCAGAGGAGGCTTGTGACAAGCTTGCAGCACCCCCGTGTATGTGGAAGGCGCTGCGGAGGGTGTGCGCGCTCAGCCCTCTGCTCGCGACGCAGCCGCGCAGCCGGGCGCTGGCGAGGACCGCCATGCCCGCACTCGCCGGCCTGGGCGCCGGCGCGGGCCAGGCGCCTGCGGCCCTGGTGCCGCGCGGCTTCCTGCACAGCCTCCGGCCGTCTGCAGGCCTGGGAGGCGAGCGACCTGCGCGTGCATTCGCATGGCATTGACCGCGCCATGATCCTGGTGCATGGTGTGACCCAGCAGGCACGCTGAGCAAGTGCGCAGCCGCAGGGTCGCTAAGCACACCAGCTGCTCCAAATGCCCGCAACTTTGTCAACCACCTGCCGAAGCGTGGCCATGGTGAGCACCGCCCCGCCCGCTCAGGCGCTCAGAGTCTGGCGTTGAATAGGCTGTCCAACACGAAACAAAGGGTGCCCAGCGTCCCCACGCTTGCTGCCCCGCAGGCAGCGCTCCACGCAAGCAGGCCAGGCTCATACACAGCTCAAGCAGCAGCAGCGGCCTGCAAGCGAGCACAGGCGGCGGTGGCGGCGGCGGCAGCCTCGCTGGTAGCGGAGGCGGCGGCGGCGGCGGCGGCAGCGGGGGCGCCGGCGGGGGCCTCTGGGGCACATACCTGCGCCTGCTGGAGACGCAGCCGGTCTGCCGCCCCCGTCCCTCGGCCTTGCACACACCTGGTCCACTGCGAGAGCCTCGCAAGGCAGACACAATAAGCTGTCTGTTTTTCCAGGCTGTGACTGCAGCACCTGTGTTGTGCAAGCGGCACGAGCCCGCGAAGCATCTCCTGTCTCAGGCCGCCCCAGACGCTCCGCACTGGCTCAGAGCCATGCAGCAGCGCTGTCCCATGGCCACATTGCAGTAGCGTGCCACTGGCCACACACGCATACTGTGCCACTGGACCCACAGCAGTGTTGTGGACCCGCTGACGCAGGAACTCCTACTGTATGCCGCAGGTGCTTACCAAGGCGTGGACGGCGGCGCTGCTCAACGCGGTCGGCGACATCCTCGCGCAGACGGCGGTGGAGCGCAACGAGCGCCTGGACCTCAAGCGCCTGGGCATCTTCAGCTTCCTGGTGCGCTGGCTTAAAGACAGGCAAAGGCGGGCGCCCGCGCGCTGTGAGGGCGCAGAGCGCCGGGGCGCGCTGCGCCTCAGCGCGGGCCGCCCGACCTGCTGCATGCCTCATAGCGTGCTGCAGGGCGTGGGGGCCTGTGTTGCTCCTGTTACGGCATGCTGGGGGGCCGCAGCTAGCGCCAGCTGCCTGCATGCACGTGGCTGAAGGTCACACATGCTTCGTGCGGCCCTTTGGTGTGTCTGCTCGCCGTGTGCAGTACAATGAGGCTTGAAACTTTTGCTAAATTTAGCGCTATGATTGTGACCATGCATGCCGCAGGGCTTTGTGCTCGTCGGCCCCGCGCTGCACTTCTGGTACCAGACGCTGGGCCGCGTTGTGACAGCGACTGGCACGGGGGGTGCGATCCGCCGTCGCCATGTTGCATGTGCTTGACACTCGTTGTGCAGCGCGCCTGCGTGCTCACTGTTGCCCCGCCGCCTGACCCGGGGCGCAGCCACGCCCACCACCTCCAGCGCCCGCGCGCGCGCCTAATCAGCCGCAGCATGCATGCATGCCCACTTCTCGCTCGGCAACCAAGTGTCTCGCCGCGACCATGCACCGTGGCATTAGCGCCTCAACGGCAGCTCTTCAAAGGGCTCCGTGGTCACGCTCATCGCGGGGGCGTGTCATGCCGCGCGCGCAGGCGCGGTCCAGCGCATGCTCCTGGACCAGCTGCTGTTCGCGCCGTTCTTCCTGTCCACGTTCATCGCGTCGCTGATGACGCTGGAGGTGCGCCGCGCGCGCGCGGCCGGGCCTTCCTGGTCAGGGCAGGCGGGGCGCACCCTGGCGAGCGGGACATGCCTCAGATCTATGCACAAAGCCTCTTGCGGGAGGGTGTTTTGAAGCAAGAGCAAGAGCAAGAGCAACCTGACGCCCGCACAAGCACGTGCGTGCGAGCGCGAGGCCTGGTCTGGGCCGGGCGGCACGAGAAGAGGAGCTTCACTTAATCTCAGATGCAAAGCCTCGGTTGCAGACGCGGGGCGTGCATGGGGGCTTGCGCAGGGGCACGCGGGCGGCGTGCAGGCCAAGCTGCGGCAGGACCTGCGCCCGACGCTGGTGGCCAACTGGAAGGTCTGGGTGCCCTTCCAGCTCGTCAACTTCCGCTTCGTGCCGCCCAGCCTGCAGGCGCGCCCCCCAGCCAGGGCACGGGGCGCTGCCTGAGGGGCGCGGCGGCGCGCGCGCTGCCGGGCCTGCTGCATGGGCCCACGTCAGACCGCCCAGGCATGAGCCGGCTGCGGGTGCGGTGTTGCTGCGGGTGCGGCCTGTGCGGCGCTCACCATTCGGATCATGCAGGCTCCTGTCTGTTGGGTGCTCGCACTGTGGCATGGCCGCAACTCACATCCATGTTTTTCTGTACCTGAGCGCTGCTGCCTGTCCACGCCATGCACTCACGCACGGCACCGCTGCGGGCAGGTGCTGGCGTCCAACGTGGTGGCGGTCGGCTGGAACACGTACATGTCCATGGCCAGCCACTCTGCGGTTGCGCCGGCATGAGCCCGGCCGGCGCGTTTGCGTGCTCCAGCACCCACACAAGTCAGCGGTGACTGCATGCTCGGCGTGAAGCCGTCCCCGCCTGTCGCTAAGCCGCCCTGCCCGCACGAGGCCCGGCGTGGCACGCCCCTGCCAGGCGCTTGCGCGCTTTCTGCTTGAGCAGCACCTGCGCTGCCCAGTCCTGTGCACTGGGAGTCTGTGGGCGCTGGCCCGTGGCTCATGCTGCAGGGCCCGCACGCATGCAGTAGGGCCTGCTGGCACCGCCGTCATGCTCCGGGCAGGGGCCGCCTGGCCTGCCGGTTTGAGGTGTCCTGGGGCACATTGGTGTCCGCTTCTGACTGAATGTAAGTGTCTTGCAGAGTGTCAGTGCGTAATGCATACCGGCATCATTTACAGGGTCCCAGCAACTGCTGTTCTGTACATCTTCTCTTCCCGCTCACGCAGCCTACTTTGGCTCCCAAACATGAATTGCAAACCAGGAGCGCTCGTTCGCAGCTCCCTGCTCAAGTCGCGGAAAAGTCTCCGTGAACTATACGCCACCAGTTGACCCCTAGCGCACTAGCTGATTGCGAGTGCCAGTCTCTGACTCGCAGATGGCTGCATCACCTGCATCAACGTGAACCTCTGCAGGGCACGCTCGGCCGACCAATGGCGGCACCGGTCGAGCAGGCGCGGCAGGCCGCCGTCGAGCGCCTGGTGTCGCGCCTGGCGCAGGACCTGCGCGCCAATGCCGGCATCGATATGTCGGCCCGCCTGCAGCAGTCCTCCGCGACCGTCCTGGCGCGCCCGAGCCACACCGGCACGGAGGAGCGCTGGGCGCAGGTGCATGCGCCATCTTGATGTCTGATCTCGGGCGGCGGCGGCGCACCCGTGTCGCCAATCCACATGTGAAGCGAGCCTGCGCTGTGGCGGATGCACGCTATGCTGTCGTGGGCGTGCCGCCGCTGCTGGCCTTCTACCGGGGCGACTCGGCAGCAGTCTGAGCGGTGCGCTCCCGCGCAGGAAGCGGAGCGGGCAAAGGCGGCACTGGTGGCGCGCAGCCCGGCGCCCAAGCAGTTCGCGCAGCGCTGCGAGGACCTGCGCCTGGGCGGGTGCGCACGCGGCGCAAGCCCGCCGCTCCGCCCGGGCTGGGGGCGCTGCTGCTCGCATGCTGTGACGCGCAGCGCGCGCTGCCGAGCGCAGGGCCATTGGGATGGACGAGCTGCTCATCACGCTTGAAAACATAGCGAGCACCGCGGCGACGCGCGCCACGCTCTCGTGCGCCGAGGGCAGCTTGCTCGCGGCGTGCCGGGCGCCGTCGGGCGCCGCGCCGCCCACGCCGGGTGCGACGCAGGACCATGGCGTGTTGTGCTGCAGGCGCCCTTGTGCAAAGGTCGGTCTGCTCTTCTGCTGGCACTCCATGCGCTGAAGCATGCAGCATATCTGCCAGGCGTTCATGCGCCAAACGGCAGCGCCGCTGCGCCGCGGCCGCGGCCGCCCGACGGCCGCACGCATGCGGCGCTTGACCGCGGTGACAGCGCTGGCGCGCACGCCGCGCCCGCCGGCGCGCAGTGGGCCGCGGCGGGCCACGTCCACGGCGCTCCAGAGCCGCAGCTGGACAGCGGCGGCGGCGGCGGCGGGCTGCAGCGCTGGGCATCCGACCACCGCAACACGCTTTACGGCCAGGCACGCTCGGCCTCGCTGGAACGGCGATATCAGCACCGTCGTCAGATCTGCGTCCAGCAGACACAGATTACGTTGGCTTCTGGGGCGCTGTACGGCCAGGCACGCTCGGCCGCTGCCGGCTAGCGAGATCAGCACCAATGTTTGACCCGCGTCCTTCAGACGAGAATCACCCTGGCGTCTGGGGCGCAGACCGACCTGAACTCGCCCTTCAAGCGCGGGCCGGCGTACTGGAAGGTGCCAACCGACGTGGAGCGGCCGGGCAGCGCCGCGCCGGACGCCTTTGCGGTGCCGCCGCCGCCGCCAGTCGGCGATATTTTCGACTTTGCGAGCGGCGGCAAGCCGCCCGCAGCGCCGGCCACGCCCGGCGCGGCGCCGCCGCTGCGGCCGCCCGAGTGGGAGCGCGGGCGGCCGTTCCTGAGCGGCGAGTTCCTAGTGCAGGCGCGCGCACTGCCCGGAGGCTCGGCGAGCACGTTGGAGAGCCTGCGAGATTCTGCCGTGAAGCATGGGTGCTTGCTGTGCCCGCCCGCTGCATCTTGAGCGGCAGTGCCCCTGCCGCCTGAGCTCTCCAGCAATGCATCACACCAGCGCGCCTGTGCGGTTAGGACCACCACGCAGGAGCTATTCACCTGTGCGCCAGCCACGCAGCAGTGCAGCCGACCTGAGCCAGCACGAGGCAGGCGTCACACGGTGCATGTGGCTGTGCGGCAGAGCGCCGACGTGCGGAGGGAGAAGGCCGACGAGGCCGTGGCGCTCGACGCGTACCCGCGCGACGTGCAGCAGCAGCTCTGTGCGCCTGCGCGCTCGCAGGCAGCATTTCTTTCTGGGAGGTGCCAGAGCGCGCGCGCGCGCTTGCTGCGTGCCAAGCAATGTCAGAGGCTTCCAGCACTCTGTGTTGCAGGTCATGCTGGCTCTCGATGTCTTGACGTGGCGGCGTGCCTAACAGGGTGCTACTAATTGTTACAAGTGGGGGCGGTGCCGGGCAGATAGTGTTTCAGCAGGACACTGATAGCTCTACTGCAAACTGCCCATTGAGCGGTGTAGCCCCGCATTGCGAGGCGTATGGTGCAGAAGGCTGCACAGAGAGCGTGACGCTCAAAATGGTGGCCTGCAGTGCTGGACGACCTGCTCCACGCGTTCTCGGGCTTGGACGGGCGCTACGTGCGCGCGCGGCTGGAGGACGGCCCCGGCGGCGCGCGCGTGGCCTATGCGCTGCACGGGCGCCCGGATGCCGCGCTGCGCGAGCTCACCGCGCGCATGCTGCCGCTGTGGTGGGCCCCGCGCCCACATAGACCAGCCCACCCTGCGCGTGCTTATGGCGCCCTGAGCACCGCATGGCTGCTGCCAACATTGGATTCAGCCTGGGTGCGATGTAGTGCAAGGGTGTTTTTGAGGCTCCCATTCATTGATGTTACTGCGGCCAGCCACTCTGCCACACCCAATGCAAACAGCTGCAAGCAGCGCAGAGAGGGCGTGCAGTGAATCACCTGATTGCGGTGCGCGAGCTGCCAAGGCTGTACCTCTGTCACGCACGCATGGGCGCATGCGGATGCGCCGCAAACGGTGGGGCTGACCAGGGGCCGCGCCGCCGCCGGCGCGTGCAGCGAGGACGCGGCGCTGGTGGAGCGCTGGGCGGAGACGCGCGCGGCGGCGGCCTGGGGCCGCGTGTGTCACGCGGTCGCCGGCGAGCTGCGCGGTCTGCTGGCCGACTGGCGCCTGATGCTCGCGCAGCTGGAGCACCAGCTGCTCACCGGCCGCCTCACGCTGCAGGCGCGCGGGCGGGGTCGTTCCGTCGCTCGAGCCTCCTTAAGCAGGACGCAGCAGCGCGGAGGCAGTGCCAGCAAGCTCGCAGCTTGCAGGGCTGCGCCAGACGGCGTGAAACCCAGTCACTTTGGCGGTGCTCGGCCTGCCGGCTGGTCACGTGGCTCGGAACAGTGACCGGTATGACAGGCAGGGCGGACCGGGCTTCTGCCCTGCAGCTCCCCAATATGTCGCTTGACCAGGCGGCCGGCGTGCTGACCACGTGACAGACCTTGACGAGCCGCCGGCCGGGCCGCTGCAGGCGCTCTGGTTCCACCTGCAGCTGCCCATGGCGTCGCTGGGCCTGGCGGCGCGCGTGGCGGCCGACGCGAGCGCGCACCGCCTGCGCGGCGCGCAGCTGCTCAACCTGCTGCACGAGCGCGCCGCCATGGCCGCTGGTGCGCTCGGGGCGCGGGCCCGGGAGGTGGAGAGGCGGGTGGCAGGGCTGGGCTGGGCATGCTCTGGAGGCTGGCAGCGTTGCTGCGGCCTCCGTGCTGTGTAACAGTGCGGCGAGGGGGCATGCAGGAGTGGCATGCAGGAGTGGAAGGGGCGTTTGTGTCACAATTGCATGTGTGATTTGCATGCTGGTCATTGCTACAGCTCAGTGCCATTGCCACACCTCTGAGGACGGAGGTGCAGTGACGCTTGAAGGCATACCATCTTCATACCTGTGCCAACGTGCCTGCATGGTCCTGTGCAACAGCATTAGGACCGGCCCAGGCGTGCAGACCTGCGAGCCGCGGGCGCAGGTGACGCGGCGGCGACGGCGCTGCTGCAGCGGCTGCTGCGCGCCGGCTGCGGCCCGTACTTCTGCGCGCTCGAGCGCTGGCTGTGCGAGGGCGTGCTGGACGACCCGTTCGCCGAGTTCATGGTGCAGGAGGACCCGGCGCGCCCCTGCCCAGCCCGCGGCCCCGGCCGCGCCGACGCGCGCCTGTTTGCGCGCACCCGGGGGCGCGTGCGCTCCTGCATGTCCCCGCCTGATAGATCCCTCTGCCAGTGGGATGGAGACAGGCACTGCTGGAAATGCTCAAAGCATCCCCTCAACCACCTTCTTCACAGCGCTGACAAGAACAGGCGCACGCGCAGGAGGTGGGCCGCAACAGCCTGGCGCCAGATGGCCAGTCGGCGTGGTGGCGCGCGCGCTACCGGCTGCGGCGCGCGCGCGACGCTGCCGGGCAGCCGGCGGCGGACGCCGCCGGCGCGCCGCTGCACGACGTGCCGGCGCTGCTGGAGGCCGCCAAGGACGCCATCCTGGCCACAGGCGCGCTGCGGGGGGCTGACCGGCTCTGCTCAGCGTCTTTTACGCCAGCCTGGCTGTTGAGGCTGGGAGCCTGCTCTGCCGCCGCAGCATGCGTCCTCGACCAGGATGCACCGCCCTGGCCGCAGGCTTGTCGGTGCCCAGGGAGAATGCTTGCACTCGGCATGCAGTCCAGGAGATGGCCTGTGTGAGCCCCATGCAGCAGCCTGGCGTTGGTGTTTATTACAGGCCTGAAAGCTCGCTTACTGGGTAGGGCTGGCTCGGCAGGAAAGAACCTGAACGCCATCCGGGAGTGCGGAGGGCCTGTGGTGCGGCCGCTGGATGCCGCCATCCGCATAGGCGCGCTCCAGCCTCGCACCCGTGTACTAGAATTGGTATCGCATGTGTTCTACGCCCATGCCTTGTCGCGATACAGCCAGGCGCAGGTACTGCCTGGCTATCTCACGGACAGGCCCTGACAGTGCGCAGCACAGAAGGCTCACACACGTGGCGCCTGTCTGTGCATCTCCTGCTGCTACTTGGCCAGGCTAGTCATCATGCGGGGCGATTGCGTGCAGCAGCTCTGCCTGCAGCCTGAGGTAAGCTGCCGTTCACTTGGGGCGCAGAGTACGATGCGGACGGCGCATACGCGCGGCACATCGCGGCGGCGGCGGCGGGCGCGGCGGCCGCGCTGCTGGCGCGCGTGACGCGCGGCGGCGCGCTGCAGGCGGCGCTGGGCGCGCTGAAGGCCTACCTGCTGCTCGCGCGCGGCGACACGCTGACCACGTTCCTGGACACCGCCGACGCGGAGCTCGCCCGGCCGGCCGCGGAGCTCTCCGCGTCGCGCCTGCAGTCGCTGTTGGAGCTCGGTGCGAGCGGTTATTAGACTGCGCACCGACAGCAGCGTGAGGATGGCGATAGCTTCAGCAGGCCCGATGAATCTTTATTCATGCAGCACCTCAGCGCGCCGCTGCTAGCGTACACTGCACAAGAGGTGCTTGGCAAACTGTGTCCGGCAGTCTCAGCAGCATGCGAGTTTAGCGCCCTTTGAAACGCCCATCGTTGTGTGTGAGCATCTCCTCTGCACCTAGCCTGACAGAGCTCCAAAGCATCTGGCCCTTGATAGCGCTGCTGCGCCGCGTGCAGCGCTGCGCTCGTCGTCAGCCGCGGGCGACCCGGCCGCGGATGCATTGGCGGTTGTGCTCGACCCGCGCTCGCTGCTCACTCTGCTGCAGGCCGTGCTGTCGCCGCCCACGGCAGCATCGGTTGCCGCGTCACCCGCGCGGGTGCGCTGCACAGACCCTTGTGCATGTCAGTAGTGTTATTCTGGATGACCAAGGACCATATGACAGTCTGTCAATTTATTATGCCAGCCATGTGATGTATATGGATATGATAAGCGCTGTAGCTTGATAAGCGCTGTAGCTTGAACTTGTATGGCAGACATGCTCCAGGCTCTGTCTGCGCTCAGACAAGGGAAACTCAGGTACAGCTGCCCAATGGCGGTGTGTCAGTCTGCAGCATGCATGTGCAGGCTGCTGCCATGGAGCGGCAAGGACTGAAGCAGCGACTGGGCCGCGAGGTGTTCATGCTCAACATCAAGGTCAGTCGCCCTATCACTTTCAGCACATGCCCAGAGCGCCCAAAATGTAAATAAGCAAATGTGCAAGGCTCACAGCCAGTGCCGCATGTCTATGCTTGCCCGGCTTCGAGAGCATAGACAGGATGGCTCTGCACTCACAGACGCACAGAGGAAGCATACATGACTGTGGTATGCCGCGCGCAGGTGGAGTGGCCTACAAGCGTGGTGGTGTGCCAGGGTGCCCTCGCACAATACCAGGTCCTGTTCAGGCACCTGTTTGAGCTGGAGCTGGCCTCCCGGTCGCTGCATGCGACCTGGCGTGCGTACCAGGCAACCCGCGCCCTGTTCAGGCGCGCCTCCTGCAAGTGGGAATGTGATTGGCAAGTAGTTAGCACTTTCGAGCGCCACAAAGTACATGCTACTGTCATGAGTCAAGTTATAGATTATATGAGGAGGAGTTCAGCCTACTGCCAGTTTTACATTCGCCACGTTATGCAAGGCAGAGCGCAGAGCACAGACAAAGGGCACACTGATTGCATTCCTGCATTCGCAGGTGGCCAGACGAGACACTCAAGCGCGCATACGGGCTCTGCGGCCAGATGATGCACTTCTTCGCACAGTTCCGCCTCTATCTGACGTTTGAGGCGCTGGAGCCAGCCTGGCTCACCATGCAGGCCCAGATCCGCAGCGCTGCAACGCTGGATCAGGTGAGCCCATCTTCTGCCATGTAAGAGCCCTTGATGGGGCATTGCATGCAGCGAGCGTGTTTGACAGAGCATGGTGTGTGCTGGTACTCAAGGTGCCTGTCATGGGATGGCTAGTGCGGCTGAGTGGCCTTGCAGCATGGTGCCGTTATAACGCCAAGACCGTCTATGACGTATCCTACATATGCGGCAGGTGATGGTGGCGCACCGCGAGTTTTTGCGCCGCGTCCTGAAAGGCTGCCTGCTGTCGCGGCGCGTGAAGCTGCTGCGCGCGCTGATCGACCTGAAGACGCTCGCCCAGCGCTTTGCAGCCGTCAGCGCGCGCATCCGTGCCGAGGCTGCACCGCATGGCGGCAGCTCCTCCTCTTCTCACCAGGGTGCAGGTGCCCTACCAGCTCCGCGCCTTACCTTGCCGGCACTCATGAAGCGCATGGAACGCAGCATTCGCAGTTGAGACGCCTGTTAGGAATTGCCGTGGCATTTAGGGATGTATCCAGTCCAACAAGGGCTCTTGTTTAGATCAGATCAGTGATCATGAAGTGCCGCAGCTGAGCAGGCCACTGTGCTAGCGCAGGCGGCCGAATGACCGAGCGTGAGGCACGCGCGGAGCGTGCAGTGGAGACCGCGCGGCGTGTGCAGGCAGTCATTGGGACTGCCAGGTTTGGCGCAACAATTGCCGAACTGGAGACGCAGTTTCGCACAAAACTGCGTGACTTCGTGAACGGTGCGGCTCATGTTTGGGTTATTGGCGGGAGCACCGGTAGTGTGTGCTGCGTAGTGCAGCTGCATAAGGTTTGCACGAATGCAGCTTGTCACAGGTGCACACGCATTTATGACAAGCGCACAGCACACCGCGCAGAGCTTGGGGATGTGCATCGCGATGGGGCCACGCGCGACGTGTTGGAGTCACGCGAGGAGCTGGATGGCATCCTCAACCTCGTAGCGCGCCTGGACTTCAATCACTTCCTGTCGCAGAGGCAGGGGTTTGATGCGCTGCTTGCTGCGCCAGCATAATGCGGGATGCAGGGTATGTGATCATGATGTGAGGAGCTCCAACAGTGTGCTATATACATCACAGAAACCTTTGTCTAATCCAGTGTTGCCGTACAGTGTTGTGTCCAGTGGCAGCCAGCATGACTGAAGGTCTGACAGCACTGTGAAACAGAATGCATGAGTGATAACTACACAGTTTTAATCGCTGGACTGTGTGACGTGTCGCATGTTTGCTGGCTACAGCACAAGTTTTGAGTCTGCGCTGCAACAACCTGGCGTATGCTCTGGAAGAGGTCGAAGATGCTGATGCGCAAGGGCGTCAGCAACCAGCATGCACAGGGTGTTTCTGCTTCTGTTCGCCAGTGCACATGAGTGGGTGAGTGTACAGCGCAAGCTGCTTGTAAAGGTGCGGTGCTAGCACTACTGTCTCGTCTGGAGCCGTCTATGTGCTGTGGTCGACAGGGAACAAGCTCATGTGCAGGGTCCTCGGTCCCCGCCTGGTCTACATGCAGGCATGCAGGTAGCAGGAGGAAAGTGCGACTGCGAGAGCCAGCGCAGCGCAAAGCGTGCAAGGTTGGGTGAGAGCGGTGTTGCAAGGACTGAGCAGGAGGTCAGAACACCAGCTAGTGCAGAACCCCTGGAGCGCTGGTGCCGCCAGCAGCCTGTGCGTGCACCAGTCACCAATCACCTGCATGTCCTTCCGGTACAGCACCAGCCAGTCTCCCAACCCATGTATCCCTGGCGAGCAACGCCTGAGCAACGCTCCCTGGCGCTTGAAGCATTCTTAAAGGGGTGCGCGATGTCATGCATGAGCTGGTAGGATGTACTGACGGTGCAGCATGAGCCTGAGCAGCATACACATGCACGCAGGTGCGCTTCCAGCACTGAGCTTGGCAGTGGCCTGAGCTTCCTCGTCGTGCATGACCAGCTACCGCTCCAGGGCAGCTTCAGCTGCCTGGAGGCGACTCTGGGCGGAATGCTTGCTCTGGCTTTGCGAGCGCGGCTCTGCACGCAGCTCCTTGCCGATCCACCAGTTCTGCTTGCTCTGCTGTGGCTACTGGAATCGTGGAACAGGTGCGCCGTGCAGGCATGCTCTGCTATAGTGAGTTGTGGGGGCTCCTGCTGACTCCTGACACACGCTATGCTGTGCGGGGAGCAGCCAACACCGCTCAAAGGTAGACACATGCCTCAAAACATACCTGGACTATGTAGTGGAGCCGCCGCAGCCGCGCTGCTATGAATGGTGGCGCAAACGCCTTGTCTTATGCCAGCATGACATATGGAGGTCGGTTGGCTGCGTCTGCTCGTTGTTGAGCCCAGTGTCATCACCCCTGGACCTGCATCTCAACTCGCGTGCATCATGCTCAGGCGCTGATAGGCGCTGACAACGTTTGCCTGTCCGGCGCTCGCGACATCGCCCCGGCCCTGGCGCTTTTGCATCAAGCGTCCGTGAAGCAGCAGATGTCAGCTGTATGCGATGCAGTGGCGTCTCAGGCGGCTATGCGCCGTCTGAGGACAGTGTCGTCTGATGACAGCAGCAAGTAATGCACTACATTGCCGCACTTTCTGTTGCCAAGTGGGTCATGGCACTTTCTGTTGCCAAGTGGGTCATGGCTTCATTCGGTACACGGCACGCGAAGCCACGGAGTGTGAATCAGCACAGGCAGAATAGCTTACCAAGTTGACGCACACAGTACACGGGGCACATTCCTTCTATCCATCCATCCTGCCAAGGTCGCATGCACAGAGAAGGGTAGCAAAAACAAACACGCAAGCACACTCGACCATAAAACAGTGTTGTCTGAGGCGAGCTCTATGGCAGGAGCACGCTGCATAAAATCCCAGCGCATGTCCGCAGCCTGCCCTTGAAATGAAATAAAGATATCAGTGCGTCAGCTCCGAGCCAGTACATGACATTCACGCTCTCTCAAGGCACCATCATGCCATCCTGCATCCCCCCACGCTACAGCCCGAGGAGCGAGGCTGCAGGCTTATGTGCTGCTGCCGCCGCTGCCCGTGCACAGAACGGTGCAGGCTGGCCCCGGACGCGGCAAATGTGGAGCGCTCGGGGGGTTGCAAAATGGCAGCATGCAGCACCAAAGCCTCCTTAGCTAAAGCCATGTCTCCTGCCTAATGCTCGGCACAGCCCCCCTACGACCTACGCCTACTTGGAGCCTGGCACCACCGTGATGTCGCACGCGTCGCCCCCCACGGTCAGCGACACGGGCGTCAGGTTGCCCGCCTTGCCCGAGATCGCAATCGCGCCGATGGTGACAGTGTTGCCGCCCTGCGCAATCAGCGCCTCGTAGCCGGCGCTGACCGGGCCCGAAACCTGCGCGCCCGCTCCGCGCGCTGGGCGTCAGCCGTCGTCGCAAACCGGGGTGTGGCTGCGCAAAGCGCTCTGATCACTGTCAGCAGCTTTGCTCTTGTAAACGAAAAGGGAAGGGCGCTGTTTTCAGCCACGCTCGGTCACACGAGGCGGCCTGTGTGATCAGCAGCGCTTCACAAGCTTGGCTCATTTCAGGGTCCTGTACTGCCACGTGTGGCTACAGAGAGGGCCCGACCTGCCCCGAGCCGTCCACGGTCGCATACCACTCCCACGGGGAGCAGCTGGTGTACGGCCCCGCGCCCTTCAGCGTCACCGTGTATGGCACTGCGTACGCCTTGCTGCCTGCGTGACCGGAGGAGGAAGCGCGTCTCAGGCGCCAGGGCTCCAGTGGGTGACGTAAACGCGATGTGCACAGTATGTTCACAGTGCGCAGTGCAGCAGGGCTCGTGCACAGGGGCGCAAACCACGCCCGCGCAGACCAGAAGGCCAGCAGCGCATGCAGGATCGCGCCATAACTGCAGGGCAGGACCGGGCCCGGCATGCGCGCGCGTGCACCGCCGCCGCGCGCACCCGGAGCGCTGATGTACATCTGCACCTTGGCCGTCTCCTGGCCGCTGCCCTGGCCCCAGAACGGCCCGACCTGCGCGCAGCAGGGCGCCGCGTCAGCCCGCTCGCTCGGCCACGCCGCGCCGCCACCAGCGCGCCGCTGGGCACCTCCTTGTCAGCTCCCCTTGCAGGCCCTGCAAGTGACGCATCGCACACGCGCTCATGCATGCGAGTCCGGCAGCGCTCAGCGAGCGTGGACTGGACAGCATGTGTCATCCTCCTGACAGGGTGACCAACCTCCATGTTATAATATCAGTTAAGATATATGCAGGCAGGAGAGGTAAGCAGGCAGGGACGAGAGACTCGCGTGCAGTGAGGACGGATGCGCAGGCAGGGAGGAGAGAGGAACAGGCAGGGAGGAAATGCGCCACTTGTAGCAGGCCCTAGACCTCGTGAGGCAGGGACGCCCCCGCCACTGTCGCAACAGGGACAGCTCCTCTGTCTTATACAGGCTTGATTTTTGTGCGCCGTACCTCAATCCTGGCCTTGCAAGACGCGGCACCGCCGGTCGGCGGCGGCGGCGGCAGCGGCGGCTCGACCTGCGGCTGCGGCGCGGGCACAGGCGACGACGGCGGCGGCGTTGCTACCGGCGGCGGCGGCGTCGCGGCCGGCGGCGGCGGAGTCGCGGCCGGCGGCGGCGGCGTTGCTACCGGCGGCGGCGGCGGCACTGCCGGCGGCGGCGACGGCACAGTCGGCGGCGGCGGCGAAGGCCCGGTGGCCGGCGGTGGCGGCGAAGGCGTTGCGGAGCAGGGCGTGCAGCGGCCGCAGGTCTGGTCGCAGGTGCCGAGAGACATCCAGGACTCGGAGCAGGCGTCCGCATGGAATTGCAGCTGCGCGACAACGCCGGCAGGCGTATATCAGTCCAGGCCGCATGCTTCCGACCCTGATGCTGCGCAGCTCTGTCTCTCTGTCTGTCATACACGAGGTTGGCATTGTTATTGCCCCAGCTCAAGGACCCGCATGTCAATGCGGCAGGTTCCAATGCCGCATGCATCAACGCTTCACTCATCATGTCCTGCGTACAGCTGCGCCACCTTTGTCACTCTCACACAGCACTCCTGCGGCAAAAGCAGCGTGCTGTGCTCTGGCAGCCCGTCTGCTAGTCATCCACATGCAGCTGCTGCGGCGTGAGAGGCTGGTTTTGTGACCATTTGTGCCCTGCGACGCTACGTGCGGGACCCTCGGGAAGCGGTGCAGCGGGCAGGCGCGCCTGCTGCGCGCAGGTGAAGTTGGAGCCGCTGGGCGCGTTGTCGGTGCAGTACGCGCAGTAGTTGTAGCCGGGGCACTTTTGGCAGCGGCCGCAGCTGATGTCGCAGATGCCGGGGCCCAGGTACGTGGCCGGGTTGGCGCCCGTGTCGCACTGCGGGTGGAAGCCGACCTGCGCGGCCGAGTACGAGCTCGCATCAGCGGCCAGGGCACCTTGACACAAAGGTGCAAAGTTACACACTCTCCTGAGTGACGGTGCGGCCGGGCATGAGCCACACGCATGGCTCGCGGGTCATGGCGGGTCACGCTGACGCTGGCAACGGTGCAGGATAGGATGCTGGAGCTACAGGTGCAGCATGGTCCTGCCCCTCTCGCTGGCACTCTGCCGACATGCTGGGCCCAGGAGGTCTGCAGACAAACCCTGCTCACCCAATGTCCCGGCACCTGCTATGCATGCATTGGCACGCCGGGCTGTCCCAAGGCCTCGGCCTGGCAGCAAGCAGGCATGCGTGCAGGAGCAACGATGGGCGGTTTGCAGACGCGCCTGCTGCGCGCAGTTGTAGGTGGACCCGCCTGGCGGCACGTCATAGCACTGGCACGGCGGCGTGACCGCGGGGCACGTGCCGGCGGCGTCGCAAGCGGCCGTCTGCGCGCGAGTAGGCCGTATGCGGCTCAGGGCGTCCCGCTGGCTGCACCAGCGTGACATGCTACGCGCACAGGCATGCCCGCCCTGGGTCCGTGGTAAGCCGGCCACCCTGCTGCGTCTGTTAGATTGGCGGTGCAGCGAGTGAGCTGCGCTGGCCGCGGGCAGCGCCCTGCTTCTGCGAGCAGCTACGGGATGGGCTGCACAGCAAGGCGTCAGCAGCGGCCGAACTGCACATGCATGCGCAACGGAGGGCTGTGGCGCAGCGCTCGCATGCGCTGCGCGCTGGTTCCTGGTGCGCCACAGGCTGGGCCCATGTGCCTGCCGCGGCGCACCCGCTGCGCCTGGTAGGCGATCATGTCGGCGACCGCGGCGTAGGCCGGGTCGTTGATGCTGAAGTCGTACGACACAAACGTGACGTCCCAGGGGATGAGCATCCAGGGCATGATGCCCGACGCCCCCGACTCCTCCGCCGCCGTGAACATCTCCGTGAGGAACTTAAGCAGCGTGATGTTGTACTTGGCCTGCGCGCCGGCGTCGCCCCCTGTGAGCGCTGGCAGGGCCGCGCCGCGCGAGCGCCCTGGCTGAACTGCGCTGAGCGCCCTGCCCACCCTGGCTGAGCTGCGCTGCTTTGTCATGCATCATACGGCAGCAGCACAAGCCAGAGCCGTCCCTGCACGCATCGAGCACAACCTGTGCACCACACGGCATCCCAGGCGCACATGCGCCATCATCGTCAGCTCACTGCACCGTCACAGCAGCCCAGTCTTGGCTCCCTCTGATACGGCGCGCTGCAGGCCAGGCCCGGGCGCGCCTCCATGCCAGTCTCCTCCAGGATCCAGGGCTTGCCGATCTTGTTGGCGATTTGCGCGCGTGCGTAGATGAAGATGTTGGCAAAGTCGCCCGCGGTGGCGGGGTCGATCTGCCAGCTGCCCGGGTCTGCGCGGCGCGCGGGAGCGCAGCGCGTCAGCGGCTCTCCGGCCCTGGCATACGCGCTGCTTGGAGCCTGCAGAGCCCGCAGCTCTTGCCCTGCTAAGTATCCAAACAGCCATGCTCGTTGCAGCCCCGATGCTGGCAACCGACAGACCACAGACAGGCACCGAGCCCGCCGCTGCTGCTTGCAATGCGTGCGCGGGCGCTGCCGCTCGCCGCGTCTGCGGGGCAGCCTGGGGCAGGCAGGGCAGGCTGCCGGCGGGCGCGCACAGATGTGCACGGTGCCGAAGGCGATGTTGGGGTCCTGCAGGTTGCCGGCCCAGTCGTCGCCCTTGGAGCCGTTGTCCAGCCAGCTGGATCCGCCCACCAGGTAGCCCTCGTCGCCGACCGCGATCTGCGCGCGCCGCCCGGGCGCCGTCAGCGGGCGCGGCGCGGGCGCGCGGCCGGTCCGCGCGGGCGCACGTCGTGCGGGAGCGGCTGGCGCAAGAGTCGGCCCCGCCGCAAATCCGCCGCCCGCGCGCGGCGCCGTGCGCCTGGGCACGCACGCCGCGCGGCCCGGCAGCGCGCGCGGCCGCTGCGCGGCGACCCGCCGCTCTGTGCACGCAGCGCGGCCGTGCAGCCAATAACATGCACGCCGCATACGCATACATGCTGTGCGCCGCTGGGCAGCGCACCATGTGGTTCTTGTCGAGCGTCTTGATGTACGCAGCGGTGGCGCTGACCCACGCCTTGACGATGGAGCCCGGCTGGATGTTGGCCTGGATCTCAATGTTGTCCCTGCCCGCACCCCCGCATCCTCAGCTCCGCCGCCTTATAAAGGCTCCGTCCACACCGTTCAAGCTTTCACATGCCTCCTAATCTACGTGCACACAGTCAGGCCTTTGTGACAGACTATGACAGACCATGCGAGGCGTCAGGAGCGTGCACGAACCTACTGCCCGCTCACAAAGCTCGCTGCCTGCTCTCGACAGAATCATGATATTCTGCCGCTGTGGCGGCCATGGCCGCTGGCCGAGAAAAGAGCTGGGCAGGCACAGCCCCAGGAACGCCGGACACCCTCACGCTGCATGTATGCCCCGCGCGGCTTTCTCCCAGCGGCAAGCCCGCGGCAGGCGCGGCGCACCGCGTGTGGGGCTCGTTGGCCAGCTCGACGGCCATGATGGTGGGGTCCTCGTTGTAGACCACGCCGTTGATCGTGTTCTTGCGCAGCAGGATGAGCTTGATGTATTTCTGGAAGGCCTGCGGCGCGCGGGCGGGCGGCCGTCAGGGCCGCCATGCCTCGACGCCCATGATCAGGCCGAGTCACGGAGGCGCCAGGGCGTCCGCGGACAGCCGCGCATGGGAGAGGCCGCCCCCTTCCTACCGTGCCCGTGTCCGCCGCGTCCTCATGCAAATCCCGCTCCCCTGCCCACCTGGCACGTTGCGCGCACAGCGTTCCAGCAACCCTGGACATGTGCCCAAGCGGAAGGCCTGTGCACCCTGGGGCGCGCGCGCGCACCGAGATGACCTTGGGGTCGGTGTAGAACAGCTCCAGCGGCTGGCCGGTGCCCAGCACCTGCGCGCAAGGCACGGTGTCAACGCAGGCTGCCGTGCAAGCAGAACGCTTAGCACTGGGACCCTCCTTGTGTCGCCGGCTGCGTTCTGGCTCGCCGGCTAGCTGGCAAAGCTCTGCTCGAGGTGTTGCCTGGGTGGCCCTTGGTGGGTTTGCAAGCGTGCGCAGGGATGCCTGTCTGCCTGTAGGAGGGCCGTTTCACAGGCCAGATCAACCACACTCAGATCAGGGCAAGCTCCCAACATGCGCTGAGTGGTCTGCGCGAACCTGCGCACGGGCGCGCGCTGGAGGCAGCTGCACTGCAGGCGTGCACAGCAGGCGCGGCTGCTTGCTGTATCTAAAGGCTTGACAGCGAGGGCCTGGGAGGGGCGCGCCTGGTCCACATACCACTGCATGCCGCCCAGGTCCGGCCAGAAGTTGACGAAGGGGAAGATGACCTTGATGTTGTTGTTCGCGGCCTCGGCCAACACCAGGTCAAAGCGCTGCAGCGACAGCTCGTCGTAGGCGCCAATCTGCGCGGCGGCACAGGCGCCAAGACGTCAGGCACCCAGGCTGCGCATATTCGTGCGCAGGGCAGCAAACGCGCCGTGCAGGCGCTGGCGCGCGCAGGCGCGGGGGCGCGCACCGCCGGCTGGAGGGCGGAGCCGGCAACATAAGGGTCGCTGTGGCCGTTGACAAAGCCCCAGAAGCGGACCAGGTTGACGCCCTTGCTCGCCAGGACCTGGCGCGCGGAGCGCGCATCAGAGTAAGCCTCTCGGGGACGCGGCCCGGCCAGCAAGCACAGGCAACTGCTGCCGTGCTCTCAGGCCTCGGCGCAGTGCAGGCACGTGCGTGCGCGCAGGGCAGGGCGCGCAGGCCGCAGCATGCGTGTGGCGCGCGCACCTTGAAGTACAGCTTCACCTGGTCGTCAGTGAGGTAGCTCCTGCGGGGCCCACCCGCAGACTCTCAGCGGCGCTGCTGAGCCTGGCAGGTTGCCAGATCATGCCTCAGCAGGGGAAAGCACTTTTCAAATTGCATGCATGGTTGGGCACCTGAGGATCAGGAAGTAGCCATTGGTGCCGGCGAACTCGATGATCTTGCCGTCCAGCACGAAGTTGGTGCCCACCGCCGACACGAAGCCCGTGGACGCCTGCTCCTCGCGAGAAGACAGGTTGGCAGGCCGCCACTCCTCCGTCGGGCGCGGCGGCAGCACCAGCCGCGGGTCGCGCGGAAAGCTGCCGGGGCCGGCCGCGGGCGTGGCGGCCTCCGCGCTGGCGAAGGAGGACGCAGACTGCTGGGGCATGTCCATGGGGTGGCCCTCATAGTCCGCCAGCAGTGCGCCCAGCGTGGTCGACAGGTCCTCGTTGGTGGGGCGCTGCGGCAGCTCGTACTTGGCGCCCAGGCCGGGCGCGGCGGCCTGCCCAGCGTCCGCAGGCGCGGCCGCGAGGAAGGACCGGATCGCGGTCACCGCGCTGAGCGTGCTGGCAAAGTTGCCGCTGCCGGGGCGCTGCGGCAGCTGGTACTTGGGCCCCAGAGCCGGCGCGGCGGCCTGCTCCGCGGCCGCGGGCGCCGCGACAGGCGCGGCTGCCAACTCCGCCCTGATCGCGCCGATGAGCGCGTCCTCGTTATCCTTGGGCGGGCCCACGGTCGCAGAGGTGGCGGCCAGCGTCCAGGTCTCTGGCCGCTGCGGCAGCCGGAACTTCTCGCCGCGGTTGAACGACGGCGCGGGCGCGAGCGCGGCCTCTGCAAAGTCTGCGATGCCCGGCGGCATGGCCCGCATGGCGGCCTGTGCGCCGCACGCGGCCAGCGCGAGCGCGAGCGCGAGCGCGCACACGCAGCGGCAGGGGGAGCGCATGACGGGCAATGTGGGCGATCTTGTTATATACTTTTGTGCCCGGGGAGCTCTACAGCCTCATGACGCCCGGGGGCCAGGCAGGCCCTTAAATTTGAAAAGCTAGGGGATAGCGACCCTTTGGCGGGACTCCTTCAATAGTGCTGGCCGCAGGCAGACACTGTGGCCACTCGGGAGAGACGTTCCCGCCAAGCGTCCCGCGCTTATGCTCTGAGTATATGCTCCGGGTACAGCCTTGCACCCTTGCACTCACACTGCTTGCGAACCGACGCATTGAGCCTGCGTGCCCTGCCTTTTCGATTCACACCTGCTGTCACCAGTGCGCAACAATGTCTATGTCGCGCACAATATGATATCACCTGCTGTAGACAGCCTTCGGTGTGCAGCTGGGCAACAAAGTGCCTGGCGTGCATGACGCTTGGTCTGCTGCTTCACAGCGTTTGCCGCGCGCCGCTTGGTGGCACCGCGTCGACGGCTGATGATGCCACCGGCTTGCTTGCTACCAGCTTGTAACAGCACGCAGTGCGCCTGGGGAGCCCGCAAGCGCCCGTGCAAGTGCACCTGCCCGCCACAGGTACGCCCGCAGCACCCCTGAGCAGGCGCTGCCCAGGCGCGGCCGCGGCGCCCGCGCGGCACGCGCGCCCTACTTGCCCTTCTCCTTACCCTACGCGCGCGCCCTACTTGCCCTTCTTCTTCAGCAGCTTGCGCTGGTAGAACTCCAGCTCCTTACCCTCCAGGATGTAGCCATCGCAGCGGCCGCACTGCCCGGGCCGCGACGCGATGCACGCATACAGCCGCCCGCTCGCGAACTGCGTGTCCAGCGCCTGCGCCCGCCCGGCACGCGCTCAGCGCCGCCGCGGCGCACAACTCCGTACAGAACAGCCTGACACCGTCACCGCGGCGCGCGCAGCAGGTCACGCGGCCTGCAGAGGGCCCATGCCGCTCCAGCTCGCCGGCAGGCTGCCCGCGCTGGACAATGCGCAGGGCGGCGCAGGCCGTGCGCGCAACATACAGGGCTTGGCAGGCGCGGGGGCGCCGGCGGCGGGGCGCGCCTCGTCCAGCGTCCGCGTCTGGTTGCGGATCTTCAGCTTGCGCTTCAGGTGCTGCGACTGCTTCGCCGGTCCCGCCTCCTTCTCGGCCTGCGCGCGCCGCGCGCGCGCGCCTCAACACTAGCACTCGCGCGAGCCGCTGCTCGCCCCAGGGCCTGTCCAGACGGCGCTCGAGCAGCAGCCGCCGAACGCAAAGGACTGGCTACCTCTGACGCAGGGGCTGCCGCAGCCGCTTTGTGCCGCCTGTGATAATGCAGCGCATGCGGCAACGGGAGTCTGCTGATAGGATGCGCCCGAGCAAACGGGTGCGGCGACGCGGACGGTATGGTGTGAGTATGGCGCCGCCAGGGAGGACACGGGAAGCACACCTCGGCGCCCTCCGCGGGCTTCTCCTCGGCCGCCTTGGCCTCCGCGGCGGCCGCGGTGGCGGCCGCGCTGCGCTTCTTCACGCCCACCTCCATGCCGTAGTGCTGCTGGTAGAACTGCTTGAACGGCGTCGCATCGACCTGGATGATCGCATTCTTCACCAGCGTCTGCGTGCGCACCTGCGCGCGGCGCCGGCCGGGCCGCTCGCGCCCGTCGCCGCGCGTGACAGAAACCTCACACCCACACGTCCTGAGACAGGCTGGGGTCCTGCCGGCCTGCCTCGAGCCCTTCGCCGCCCCTGCTCCGCTGGGCAAGCACATGCGGCCGACGCTCGTCTGCCGCCGCGCTCCCCTGCCTCGTGTTTTCTGGGTCAGCGGGATGGGCAGCCGGTGGTCAGCTCGGGCGCCCCTCTGCTCACCCTCCTGGTTCTTGGCTGCCTATCCTCACTGACAACCGCCGCACGCATGCAGCTGCAGCAACACCCTCCGAGCTTTGCTTGGCGCGAGCACGGGCGGCCCGCGCACCAGCTCGTTGTTGGACGCGTTGTACACCACGTCCAGCACGCGCGTCTTGCGCGTGACCGCCTGCGGGCGGCGCCGCCTGTCAGCGCCTCCGCGGCGGGCAGCGCGCGCGTCGCCCTGGCGCCGGCCTGCGCTGGCCGGGCCCAGCGGCAGGAGCAGCAGAGCGGCGGCTGGACACGGCAGCGCGCCGCGGCCTCTCGGCGGGTCCTGGCAAGCGGCGGGTCCTGGCGAGCTGGCGAGCGGGGCGCGCGCCTCGGAGCCCCACGAGAAGTTGCCCGCGTCCAGGCGCAGCGCGCGGAACTTGTGGTTGCCGCCGCGGCAGCGCACCTTCCGGACCGTCACGTTGGACGACAGCTTGGTGTTGGCCGGCTGCCGGCCCAGCTCGAACCTGGCGGGCGCGCCGCGCGGCGCTCAGCCCTCCTGTTGTTTATAGAGCAGATGTGGGTGCACCAGCATGCGGCCGGACGTGCGAGCACAGGGGCTGCGCCCGGCGGCGGGTGCGCGCGCGGCAAGGCAGGCGCGCACTTCCTCTTCTTGCGCCACTTCTTCTGCTTGCCGCCGGTCAGGCGGCGCTTGTGCAGCGAGTCGCGGGAGATGCCTGCACGCGGCACGCGCGCGCCCGTCAAGCCCGGCACCCAGCAGCGCGCCCCTGCACCTGCCTGTTCAGCTCGCACACGCGCAGGCACTGCCCGCCAGGGCCTGGGCAACGCTTCTCGCCGACGCGATTGCACGAGGCAGCACAGCGAACAGCGCCGAGCGCGCTGATGCCGGGCAGCGCCGCGGGGCCAGCTCCAGGTGGGAGCAGGCGCACCCATGACTGCAAGCCCACAAGCTCCGGCTCCTCCTACTGTTTGGGGAGAGGGGCGCGGTCGAGCCGCCTCTCCTGCTTGCGCTGACCTACCAGGCCCTCCTAGGGCCCGGGCCTGCTCCGTTTTCTGGGACGACAGCGGGACCACAGCACACACTCCAACAAGGAGGCGGATCACCTGCAAGTGCAGCTGCGCTCACGTGATGCGCCAGTGTGCGCCACAGCGGGCGCACAGCCCACTGCACCGGCTGTGCAACAGCACACTCCCTGCAGACTGCTGCTGGCACCCGCCCGCCGCCAGGCAGCTACCGCACTTGAAGCGCAAACGCCCGCCCGGCCCCTGCCCGGCTCTGCAGCAGGGGTGTAAACAGAGGCAGCGCGCGGCAGTGGGGCCGGCTGGAGGGGTCAGGGGGCTCAGCGACGCAGAGCTGTCCCACGCACCAGCGCCCGCCCTCGCACCCAGCAGTGGGCGCAAGCCCCAGGCGTGTCCCGGTGTTCGCTGCCTGCTTTGCAGAGCCTGTCGCCGCATTGCCACCTGCACGCAGCTTGGCTGCGTGGCGGTGGGCATGCCCGCCGCACACAGGCACGCCTGGGCTGAGCTTGTGCATAATGCCGTGCTTGAAGTGGTTGTATTGCGCACGCTGGAGGCCGGTCCGATACTCTCCCCCCGCCTGCCACCAAGCGTGCCGGGCCAGCGCTGCAGGCCGCCGCTGCGAGCCGCCAAGCAGGCCCGGAGGCGTCCGCGCCAGCCGGGCGCGACGCGGAGCGCGCTGCCGCCGCCGCCGCCGCCGCCGCGGCCGGGCCCGGCTCGGAGGCGCAGGCTGCCGTGCGCGCGCTGGCGGCGCTCGCGGCCGCCTGCCGCGCGCGGCCGCTGCACCAGCGCCTGGCGCAGGCGCGCCCCGCGCGGCGAGCAGGCCGCTGCGTGCCATTCCTGAGCCTGCTCCCCGCGACGGCGCGGGCCGCAAAGCCTGCGCCCCGCCCCCGCTGGCCGCCCCGCCTGAGGCCCGCTGCCGGCGACGGCGCGCAGGCGCGCAGCGCGCGCGTGCGCGCGCTGGTGCGCGCGCTGCGGCTGGGCGCGGCGGAGGCGGGCGCCGAGGGGGTCTGCGAGCAGGGCCTGGACGCCGGGGGCGGGCGGCCACGTGGCGCCCTGGCACACCTGGGCGCGGCTGGTGCGGTGTCTGCGCTGCGCAGCCTGAGCGTCCTGGGCGCCTCGGAGCGCTTTGCGGACGAGATGGAGGCGCTGGTGCAGGCGCGCCGCCGCCCTCCCCCAGTCAGCCTGGAAGGGATGGCGCGTGTGTGCACGGCGCGTGGAGCAGGCCAAGCGGCTGCGCGCTGCCGTGCAGCCCGGTGCGCTCGCGGGCCCCAGGCGCGCGATCGAGGCAGCGCCGGCGCTGGCGCGGCGCCTTCTGGCGGCCGGCGGGCGAGTGAACGTGTGGGCGGGCCTGCTGCGCGCGGGGGGCGCCGCGCGGAGCCCTCCAGCGCACAGGGCGCTGACGGCCATGGATAGGCGCCTGTGCAGGGTTATAGCATATGGTTTAGGCTGTAGGCGCAGTCCACCCTAAACCTAAATCCTACCCTCGCGCAGGGCCTGGACCTCGCGGAGGGCGCGCTGGCGCCGGGCCAACTGGTGGACGTGCTGCGCGCGCTGGGCGCCGCGCGGCACCGGCCGGCGCGCCTGCCGGCGCTGGAGCGCCTGGCGGCCGGCGCGGCCGGGCTGTCGGGCTGGCCGCCGGCGGACGCGGTGGCGCTGCTGCGCGCGCTGGCGGCGCTCGGCTGCCGCGGCGGCCCGCTGCTGGCACGCACGTGTGACTCGGCCTTCGGCCGCGCAGGCGCGCGCCGCGCCGCCCGCCCCGCACCATGTGCCGCCCTCCGGCGCCGGGCGGAGCACCGGCTCCGCCCAGCGCCGCGGGCCGCCTTGCTCGCCGTCATGCGCCTGGGTCCGCCTGCCGCCTGCGCGCCGGGAGTGCAGCGAGGACACGCGGATGCCCGCGCAGCCCGGGGAGCAAACGCTGAAGTATGCAGCTTGCCAGGAAGCCCTCTCAGCACGCCCGCTCGAGCGAGCGCCGCCGCTCGTTCCCACTTAGGGCCCGCGCTGACCGGAGCGGGGGCCGCGGGGCAGTGGCGGCCTACTCGTGTCAGCAGCTGGCGCAGGCGGCCTGGGCGCTCGCGGTGCTCGACGCGCGCCTGGACGGCGGCCCGCTGCCGGCCGCGTGGGCAGAGCTGGGCCGGCGCGCGGCCGCGCGCGAGGCGCAGTTGCTGCCGCCAGCCATCCTGCGCCAGGTCCATCAGGTGCGCTCCCCGCGGACGGCGCGGGAGCCTGCGCGTTGCGGGGTGCAGGGTGTGCAGCATTCCCCCAGGCTGCGCGGGTCGCAAGCTTGGCGGCGCTGCTGGGCGGCCGCGCTGCGTCGTGGGCCTACCGCTTTCACCTGCGACGCTGCCGCTTGCGCCTGCGGCTGCTATGACGGGCAGGCAGTCCAGCGAGCCCGGCGTGCCCTGGGCGGTGGACGCAGCAGCGTGCCAGCCCGCCTGCCCACCGAACACGGGCCTCGTGAAGCAGCGGGCCCTGCGCCCAGGCTCGCCGCAGCGCGGCCTCGCCGCCCAGGCGTCGCCGGCGCCGCGCGCAGGTCCGGCTGCACATGGAGACATGCAATGACGCGGCGCGCGACGCCGCCTGGGCCGGCCCGGGCGGCCCGGAGCTGCTCGCGCGCGCGCAGGCGGCCTGGGCCGCGGAGCTCGCGCGCCACCAGGGCAAGAAGGTGCGTGGCTACCACTCGGTTCCACCCAATGCCTGTAGGGTGAGAAAGAACCTAAATCTAGCCCTGTCCGAGCTACCATGGGCAAGAAGGTGAGCGGCGCTACCCCGGTGCAGCCGGGTGGCGACATGGGAGGGCCAGGCGGCTGCATGCGGCCCTGGGGAGTGCGCCCAGCGCTGTCGCTGCCCGGCTGTCCCGCGGCCTGACGCGCGCGCCGCGCGCGCGCCGCGCAGCTGTCGCAGCAGCAGCAGGAGGTCTGCGCGGCGCTGCGGGCCATGGGCCTGGCCTACGTGGCGGAGGACGTGTCCTCGGGGCTGTCCATCGACGTCGCGGTGCCAGCCTGCCGCCTGGCCATCGAGGTCGGCCCCCCGCGCCCGGCGGCGCCCTGGGCCCTTGCGTGCTCGCAGGCAGGGGCGGCGCAGGGCGAGCTGCTTGGCGCGTTCTTGCTTGGCGCCGGGCTGCGGGCGAGCTCTGCGCAGCACGGAGCTGTTCACTGCAGGAAGTGGGCGAGGCTGCTCGCCCATGCCAGCCTGCGTTCTGAGGACAGTGCGCGCTGCGGGCCTCGGCGCAAGCTGTCTGCCCAGCGCTGCCAGCGTCGCCAGCACAGCCCACCTGCGTTCAACGCATGGAGGCCGCAGCCGCATGGTTTCGCATGCGGACCCCCGCCCTCTCCGGGTATTCTTAGACCTCGAGGAGATTAGGAATTCCTTCACAAATTCAGTTCACGGGAACAGGAGCTTCCTGTGCGCAGGTGAACGGCGACTCGCACTACTGCCGCGAGCCGGGGCAGGCGCGGCGCGCGTGGCCGACCGGCCCGACGGCCTTCAAGCAGCGCCTGCTGCTGCGCCTGGGCTGGCTGCCGGTGCCCGTGTCGCTGGCGGACTGGGACGCCGGCGCGCCCGCGCTCGGCTGCGCGGAGCGCCTGCGCGGCCTCATCCGCGTGCGCCTGCGCGAGCTGGATGCATGACGCCCGTGTGCGTGACCGGGGCGAGGCGCGCGCGCGCGCTCGGCCAGCCGGTGCTGCCCGTGTGCCGCTGGGGGGCTAGGGCGCTGGCGCCGGCGCGCTCGAGCCAAGTGTTCGCCTGCGTGGCTCACTTCAAGCACGCCTGGATGCAGGGGGACTGTAGGTGCCGCGCAGCTCAGGCTGGCCTCAGCGGCTACCTGGCTGGCGCTGCTCACTCTCCCGGGCGAGCGGGGCGCTGCAATAAACGGCCTTCTTGAAAGGCCCAGCGACGGCCTGCAGAGTGTATTTCCTAGGATGTGCATGTGCTGGAGCTGCCAGGCGCGCCGCTGCGTGTAACACAGAGTGTCTGGTCCAGTGTGCTTTTCAACATGCAAGATGTGGATGGGTGGATGGACTGCTGCATCCGGGCTGCTAGCTACCAGGTGGCTAGACTACTAGGCGGACTCCAGGAGATTGCAATCGTCTCCTGCAGAGCCTCTGACATACGAGAAGGAAAGTGTGTGTGTGAAAGCAGCCACCCACGCAGGCAGAGAAGGCAGCCGTTCTTCAGAACAAGCTTGGGAGTGGCGCAGGGCAGAACGCAAGTGCCAGCGCCATGGCGGGCAATGTGGCCGAACAGAAGAAAGTCATCCTACCGTTCTTGCAGGTTGGCCGACCTGCCCCCCTGCCAGTGTACCACACCTTCAGCAAGCTGGCCTCCATGATGCTGACTCGCCCATGGTCGCGCAGCGCGCCGACGAAGTTGCGCCCGTGGAGCCGAAAATCGCATACTACTGCCGGCTGTACGCGGTGGAGCAGGTGCTGCCCGCTCCGCTGTCCGCCGACGCGCGCGAGTCGCGCGGAGCGCGCCCCGACGTGCAGGCAGACCGACCTGGAACTCATACAGCGTGCTGCGGCAGGGCCTGTCGCTGCAGGACCGGGCGCCGCAGATCGACGGCGTGCTCGGCGCGCTGCTGGCCAAGCTGGAGAAGGACAAGCCGACGCTGGAGCTGGGCCCCGGCGACCGGCAGGCCTGCGAGACGTTCGCGTTCGGCGTTTTCGGGCGTGCGGACAAGGTGGACCGCGCCGGGCGCGCCGACCGCACGACCGCCATGACCTTCTACGCCGCCAGCATCTTCTTTGAGGCGGGCCATTTTTGCTTGCATGGCGCCGCTGCATGACTTGTGCTGTGACTGCCTCACCTTAGAGCAGCAGGCCAACGTTTGCGGCAGGCCACCTGGTAGGCCGACCAATTCCCAGTGCGCTGGGCCGTCACAATGCCTGATACCTCCCGGTCCCATCCGTGGTGTGACGTCTGACTGCCACCCATGCTGTCTGACTGCCACTGGGCCACGGCGCCGCGCACTGCGCCATGGCTCCGTGCGCTTCGCACCGCCCAGGCCGACGACCCGCGCCGAGCTGCGGGGCCGGCCGGGGCGGCGCAGATCCTCAACCAGTTTGGCGACCTGCCGCCGGAGACGCTGGAGCTGCAGCGCTACGCGGCCTGGAAGGCGGCCGACATCAATAAGGCGCTGCGTGAGGGCCGCACGCCGGCCGCCGGCGCGGCCATCACGCCCTCCGACGCCGCCGAGCTGGCCGACCTGGTTGGCGACCTGCCCGGTGCGCGCGCCCGCGGCCGGGAGCCAGACGAGCACAGACGCTCAGGGGCGCCAGGAAGCTTCAGTGGCGGCTAGGGTGATTGCCAGTGGTTGGACGTTGGACGAGGCATTACTGCATCCGACGCCGCTGAGCTGGCCGATCGACCTGCCCTGTGCGCCCGCCCGCGGTTGGGCGCGACCAGCGCAAACGCTCGGAGCAATGGCGAGGTTCTGTGGTAGCTAGGGTCGTTGCCAGTGCTTGGACAAAGGCGGACCGCGCGCGGCTCACTGGCTGCGACGCCGGTGAGCTGGCCAGTCTGGTCGGCAACCTGCCCGGGGTGCGCTCAGAGGCGCACTGTTGGCATGCACTGCTTGCATATCGCAGGGTCACAACACCAAGTGCACGCCCATTCCACACCCCCACCACACGCCAGCCGGCATGACTGGGAGCTCAGCGCAGTGCATTAGTAACATGAACTTGTGTGTGTACCGCGTGCGCAGCGGCGCCGGGTGCTGGCCCGCCGTCGGCAACAGACGCCGCGCCAGCGCCCGGCCCGGCGGCCCCACCTGCTGCGGGGCCGCCGGGGGGCCCGGCGAGCGCTCCGCCAGGCGGCGCCGCCACGCCGCCAGTGGACATGCCGCCCCCGCACGGGGACGGCGCGGGGCCGCCCATGGGCGGCCCGCCGGGCCCCTCGCCGGCGCCGCGCGGCGGCGGGGGCGCCGCCGCCGTCGCGGCGCCGCGCTTCAAGCCGGGCAGCAAGGTGCTGTACAGCGCGGACGGCCGCTCGGCGCCCGCGCGCGGCACGGTGGCCAAGGCCGACTGCGGTGCGCGGCCCGCCCTGGCGGCGGGGCAATCCTAACCCTCCGGGCGTGGTACCCGGCCTGCCTCAGGGCATGCTGCTTGGCGTGCTTGCTGAGCAGCGGGGTGCGCGCGGGGCCATGCGCCTGCATGCGCGCACGGGGCCTGCGGGCACGGCCTTCGTGTAAGCAAACAGTGGTCGCTGCGGGAGCACGCGCCCAGCGTGGCCTTATATGTACCCGGCGTGGCGCGCAGGCCCGGCGCGCGTGGTCTACGTGGTGGGCCTGGCGCAGACGGTGGTGACCGCGGAGGACCGCCAGCTGGCGCCCGACTTCGAGCCCGGCGCGCGTGTCGTGTTCCACGCGCCGGGCGGCGCTGCCGTGACGGCCGCCGTCGCGCAGGCCGACATCTCGCACTGGCGCGCGCCCCGCCCTCCGCTGGCGCGCGTCCGGCAGCCGCGCCGTCGCATCATGTTTTGCGCGGCGGACTGGCCCCGGACGAGTCATTGCTGACCTGCTGTGGGGAGCGTCTGTGTGTCCGGCCTACATGCAGTTGCTCTCATCGAGCCTTGAGAGCGCACGCTGAGCAGGCCATGGCACTGGCCAGAGCACACGCTCTAAAGTACGTGCAGGCGGCAGTTTTCGAACGCCTGTGTCTCGCGTGAACTTCCTGTCCCTGAGTTTGTGCCGTCACCCTCTGACAGCCACCCATGCTTTCACAGCATGTGTGCGCGGTGCCGAGCGCGAGCGACGCGGGTGTGCGCAGGCGGCCGACCTACCGCGTGACGTGCGACGACGGCGCCGAGGCGGAGACGACCGACGAGCACCTGTACGACCTGCCGGAGCCCAAATCGGAGCTGCTACCCGACGCGGCGTCGCCGCCTGCGATCGCTGCGCCGCCGCCGCAGCCCGCGCTGACGGCGGGGCCGGGGGGCCCCGGCGCCCATGACGGCGACGACCTCGGCGGTCTCTTTGGGGCCCCAAGCAGCGCTGCGCCGCCGCCGACCGCTGGCGCCAGAGCAGCCGCCGCCGGAGCGCCCGCGCTGCCCTTCGCGCATGCGCGCCTGCCACCGGGTGCGGCTGCGCTCCAACCAAGCTGCGCGCAGATTGCACACAGGTTCTTATTGCCCTTGTTGCTCAAAGCTGGCCATGGTCCCCACATTTGTGCGAGTATAGGTGCTGCATCCGGTATGCCTCACAGCGCCTGCACTCCCTCCAGGCCCATATGGGCAGGCTCAACGTCTGCACCGGGCGCAGCGCCGCCGCGCGGTTCGCACGTCGGCGAACCAGACTTTGTGCCGTCGCTGGCGGCGGTCACCGAAGCGCACAAGCTCGCCAAGTCGGCCGCCAGCTCGCTGACGTTTGAGGACGTGCACACGTCGGTGCGGCTGCTGGGAGAGGCGCTCGCGCTACTGACGCGGCCGCCGCCGGCGCGCTAGCATCGGCGCCGCCCTGCTGGGCGTCGGAGCCAGCAAGCTGTGGATTTTACAGGCTGGCCGCAGTGCCCTGCATAGTTTCGAGCACTGTCACATGGTGGAGCTGGCAGGCCGCCAGCTGACCAAGCTGTGAGGGTGTGTCAGTGTCCGGTGTTGGTCACGTCCTGTGCTGATTGGAGGCGCTCGCGACGTGGCGCCCCCGGATGCGCATGAACATACGTGTGGTCAGGGCTGTGGTGGGAACGATGCTGTGCGCATGGCGGCGCACCAGCACACTTTTGCGTGTACATGGCATACTCATCTGATCTAGGCCATTACATAGGGGGCGGTTTTAGGTTGACATGTCACTTAAGTTTGCAGTGTGCTTGCAGGGTGCGTGCTGATGAGCGCCTTGCAAGCGAGGTTTTGGGGCTCGTGCAGCCTTTCACGGGTGGTGTTCCGATTTGCAAAGAAGTAACCCCGACCGTTCAGTAGCATTGAGGTGTGAGTTACTAGGCCCGGCAACAGTTCATGATCAAATTCGCATCAAGTTGGCATTGTGCACTCATCAGACTACGGGCCATGCAAACCTACATGTGGGTATGATGTCACACAACATGACATTCAGTCATACAGGCCTGCTTTGCATGCGCACTGCCTGACGCACTTGTGGTTGAACCTCTGCCAGCTGCCCCAGCCTCTGCAGTTGCTCCGGCCTGGTCAGCAAGGAGCAGGCATGCGGGAGCCCAGGGCTGCGGGCGCGATGCTGCTGGTGCGCTGCCCCGCGCAGCCGCGCCTGGCGGGCGCATCCTGACAGAGGCCAATGCCGTGTGGCGCCCTAGGCGGCCGCGCCGCCCGACTGCCGTGCGCGCACGCCCGCGCCGGTCAGCGAAGTGGACCCAACTCGCACAGCCTTACTGTATAGATGCTGAGAAGCAAGAGGATGCTTTGTGGTGGCTTCCTTTCCAAGTAAGGGAGCCACACAGCATCGGCCTCTTGTTGTTGTTGTGCTTGCGAAAAGCCTGTTTTCAGTATAGCTCCCACGAAAGGGCGGCGCGGGTGCGCGCCTCCAGCAGGCTGAGCAGCTGGTCGTGTGAGAGCGTGTTGAGGATGACGATGCTGGGCGCCGCGGCCTCGCCCGCGTCCAGCCCCAGCGCGTCGGCGAAGCTGCCGAACGGCGGCGGCGCGCGGCGCGGCAGACGCCGGCCGAGCAGCCGGCGCAACAGGCCCGGCCGGCGGTGCAGGCCGCCCGCGCATGCATCCTGCCAGCACGCAGCCTCACGCATGGCACGCGCTTGCTCATCGGTACACGGATGCAGCAGGAAAGCAAGCGCTCGTACGCTTGCGCTGTGTGGAGCCACGTATGCGCCCTGTCAAGAGAGCAGAGATGGCGTACGCAGGGTTGCCAGAAGTGTCACGGCCGCATGTAGCGTGCTAAGCGCATGGGGCGCGTAAGCAGAAGGGAGCGTGTCACAGCACTTGCCAGACAGCTCGAGGTGCGCTGCCTGTAATCATGACATGCTGGCAACAGAGCTTGCAGCAAGGGGTCGCCAGCGGTTGCCGCGCGGGCCGCCAGGCAGCGCGAGGCAAACTGCATGTGGCCCGCAGGCAGGATCACATGCTGGCTGACGCCAAGGCAGCATCGGGAGGCACCCAGTCCGGGTCAAACAGTGCATTCGCGTCGCCAGGAGCCGCCGCGCTCGGCGCCTCCGACCCGCAGGCGCTGGCTCCGCGCGGCGCGTCTGCCTCATGCGCAGCGATCGCCGCTGCCGCCGCTGCCGCCGCGCCAGCAGCGCCGGCGGCCCGCTCGGCGGCAGCGGCAGCGCCCGCGGCGGCCTCAGCAGCCTCAGCAGCTTCCGCGACGGCCGCGGCCGCGAGGCTGGCCTCCAGCGCCTGCAGCCGCTGCTCGCCGGCTTCCAGCTCGCGCACGCGCGCCAGCAGCCTGCAGGCAGAGCTCATGTTTGCTGAGCATGCGATGCGGCCACCTTCCATCCTGCGTTGCCTCCAGACTGAGGATGTGCATGACCAGCCTGGACAGCAGCTGTGCTCAGCGTTGCATGGGAGTGGGGGCAGGCATGCGTAGCATTTGTCCATGCCTTCGACTTCCAGAGGGCTTGCAGGGCAGCATGACGCCTGGATGTGAGCGTCGTCACCGGCATGCCCATGCTAACATGTGATGAAATAAATGTGACAGAGCGCGCTCACCGCAGCGTAGCCATGCTCTGCTGGCCCTGCTCCGTGCGTGGGCCCAACCCCCAGGGCTCTCCGGCGCCCCGGGACCCCTCGCTACAGGATGACCTGCTGCCCGCACTCCCCTCGCTGCTGGTCCGCTGCGCATGCGCCGCAGCAACAGTGCTGCGCGGCGATCGCGCGCCGGTACTGACCTCGGCGCATGCAGATGTCTCACAGCTGTCCCGGCCAGCCATGCCTGGTTCCTCTGCGGCACGCAGGCTTCGCCCCAAGCTGCAGCCGGCCAGGCCCGACTTGAGCGCTGCCGGGGCGCGCTGCTCGTCGGAGCCTGCCGCGCTTGGGCTGTGCTGCGCGGCGGCGGCGGCCCGGCCGCTGGCAGCCTCCTGGCCCTCCTGCGCGCGCGCGCGCGGCAGCGGCAGGCTGGGCGTCGAGGGCCCCGGAGCAGCGCTGGCGGACGCCAGCAGGCCGCTCCGCGCCGGGGCTGCCAGGCCGGCGCTGGCAGCCTCCAGCTCCAGCACGCGCATGCGCAGGAGCGCCACCTCGTGCAGCGCCGGCGCGTCCATGGCCGGCTGCTTTGCGGCGGCGGCCTCACCCGCAAGCTCCTCCAGCTCCGCCACCCTGGCAGGACGCGTGGTTAGCAGGCAAACATTTTCGTACTCTTGAAACTTTGCTGCACGACCGAGCAGCGATTTGTCTGTGGCACAGCAAGCAGACAGTGCATGGCTGGTACAGCAGCCATTGTAGCCGCATGCAGCCTGTGCCAGGCGTGTCGCTGTGAAGTGTTCAGGTGCCCCGCTCGGTCTTTCATGGAATAGACATGGCCTGGTGCTTGCCAGTGCACCGGTATCTGAGAGCGCGCAGAGCTCACACCTTCCGCGAAGCACTGTGAGCTCCCTCAGGTCGGCAGCTGCAGTGCCGTCAGCGTCATTGTCATGCATGTCGAAGCTGCACTCACCGCCGCGGCTCCGAAACGCGGCTACGAGCCGCGCCTTCTCCCGCTGCACTGCCGCCGCCGTTATTTGCTGCGCGCGTACACAGGAAGTTTGGTGCTTGCTTGGCCCGCCCTGGTATGAGATGTGTTGTCCAGGACTTTGTTGCCTTCTGCGCGTAGTTTGGGGGCGTGCTTCCATGCGGCTTTCATTTCCATCCCTGCGCTGCGCATGGTATGCTGCTATGATGCCCAGTCAATCGTTGCCACGGGCTCTCCACTGCACAGTGCACAGTGTCAAGTGCAACCGTGCTTGCATGCCTGTGCTTCTACGCTGTGCAACACAAGCCGCATGCAGCGCGCGGCAGTCTCACCTCAATGTAGCGCTGCATGACAGGGTCGAGCCTGAACAGGCTGCCATGCACGGCTGCTAAGCCGCCACGGACGCCGCGCCGCGCGTGTACGGCCACTGCCGCCATGCGCTGTGCAAAGCGGCACGTCGACAGCGTCTCACTCAGCTGCGCGGCCTGCGCTGCGGCTGACAGTCGTCAGCTTCAGCTTCATTTTATGCATTGCCTCCGCAGTCGCACGCAGCCCGACGCTGCTGCATACCATATGTGCTGCAAAAACAGACCAGCTGTGTGATAGCTTTTGACAATCCTACCTGCTGGTGCAGCACTGTGTTTGTGAGGCAGTGCACATAGAATCAGTCACATGTTATCTGGAGCGTCGCTTTTCTCCTGCCGCGCAGCCCTGCTGCAGTCCTGAGCAGCGCGCTGGAGGCATCGCATTGCATCCATCACTTTGCCGATCGGCAAACTCTGGCTGTGCGCTGCGGTTGTTGCACAAACATAAGGGCACGCTGAGCGACATCTGGCAACCCTTCACCATGCGGCGGTAGTCCGCACGTCGGACCAGACGCAAGCAATGAGGAGCGTGTGGCAGTTGCCGCCGATGGAGTCCTTGAGCAGGTGCGTCAGCTTGGACGAGCGGTAGGGCACATGCCGCCCGCCCCGCTTGGACAGCGCGATGATGACCTGGACCGCCGGGGTGTGCGCGCACATGAGAGCGTCTCAGCAGGCGCACATACGCGCAGCGCTGGGAACAGGGACCGGCACGGCTGGCAGGCTGTGGCGGCGCGCCTGCTCACCTGCTCGAGGAAGGTGAGGGACCTGTTGATGTGCATGGCCTCGCGCGCGGTGCTGCCCTCCGCGCCTGTCTTCGTGGAGCGCTCCGAGCCAGCCAGGTCCACCAGGTTGAGCTTGCTTGAGCAGGAGGTCCCGTCTGCGGGAGCTCCCCAGCCAGTCAGAGGACCCGTCTTGCGTTCAGGTGAGGACACCGCGGTCCTGCTTCTGGCATTGTTGGATAGATTGCATGTCACCGCAGAATAGGAAGTGTCTCAGCCCAGCCAATTATTGGCTGTGGAGTGCCCCTGGGTCATGTCAAGACTTGCATGACATAGAATCTGCATGTATGTTGGGCAGTGCCGACAGGCAGCGGCTCCCGCGCCGTGCCAGCAACCCATGGCAGCTACGCACACACTGCGCACCCGAGTCCGTTGTTTCCACCCACAACGTGAACACGGTGTGCGACCGCGACGAGCGCATGTTCAGGCCATGGCTCGCCACTGCGCGCGCAGCCTGGCCCTGTGCGTACGCAACCCCGCGTTCATTGGCACAGGTTGTTATCGTTTTATGTGACCGTTGAGCACGGACCAGGCGACAGCATGCAAGGTGCAGCGGGGTTCTTAATGCCTCTGCAGCGGTCTGCACCTCTGAATGCTTGCTTGTGCCAGAGGCGGTTGCTGCGAGCACGAGCTGCCGAACGTGCAGGTCATCCTCTGCATGCGCCCCAGGGCCATGCAGCGCACACCTGCATGAGGGCGTTCAGAGCGTCCTGCGCGCATGCGCAGCCCATCCGCAGCAGGCCCTTCACTGCCAGCCTCCCCCTGCGCAAGCCGTCACTGGGGGCTCAGCCCAAGCGCTCCCTGCCGTGCTCAAGACAGGGCCCAGCCCCGTATGCATCCGCACGCCATTCTCAATTGTCAATTGTCAATGTCTTGTTGCTGCTGCCAAGAACCTTGCATGTAGCGGGGCGCGCGCTTCTGGTCAACGACCGAGATGTCGGCGGCGGGGGTGCCCGGGCAGAGCAGGTCCTGGAAGGCCTCGTTGTAGATCTGCACATAGGTCACGTCCACCGCCCAGTGCGCCAGCTGGCGGCGGCCCAGCTCCGCAAAGACCTGCTCGCACATGTTGTTGGTCAGGTCCACGGGAGCAAGCCTGCTGCGGTGCAGAGCACTGGACACGCGGAGGGCTGCGGCAATCTACCTGGGCTATCGCGCGCGGCATGAGCCCCTTGCTGCCTGTCCCCTCCCGCTCCAGCACGTCGGGGCCTGGGACGAACGCAGGAGGTGAGCACGGAACAGCGCCGTGCAGAACAACAAGCAGCGCTGGTGCGTCCGCCAGCTCTGCATCCGCACCTGTCATTGTGTATGTCTTGCCAGACCCCTGCAGAGACGCTGCGTGAGCCGAGGCAAGCCCTGATGCAGGTACTTATTTGCGGCTGTGCGCAGCTGCGGCAGGCGCGCTCACCGTCTGCCCATAGGCTAGGACCGTGCTGCTGTAGCCATCCAGCACACTGGCGACAATGTCTTGTCCGCACGCCTGCGTATCCAGCTAGCGCTTGACACCGCTGCCACCAAGATCGCCGATGCGGGGGCTGCACGGGACCTGGACCCTGCTACCACTAAGGCTGCGCACCGCATACACAGCGTCCTGTGTGACGTTGTCCAGGACGCGCTCAAACTTGAACTGCGTGCGCGTGCAGCCCCTCCCCGTAAGCGCACTGCCTTGCAAGGTCGCTGAGCTTGCCGGGCCTGCGCTTGCAGCTGCTGCTCTTGCCTGGTGAAGTTCGCCGCCTGTGCCGCCCTTCCTGATCACCAGCGTTGGGCTCTGTGGGTCGCAAAAGCCGCCGCGTCAGGACAGCACGACAACTTCCCTGACCGCAGCACTACTTAACAGCCTTGCCTGATCGTCCTCTACGCACTGGACGGCGTTGTCGCCGGGATCACACTTCGCCTTCAGCCGCACCACCACCTTGCAGGTGCCCTTGCATACCATCGTTGGTGCAGTTCGGGGATTGCCTGCTGGGTCCGCCGGTGGATCTGCGGAAAGGCGGGCTGTCGGCCGAGCAGTAAAAGTTTGTACAGGCCCTGAGGCCCTAAACAGCGCGCTTTTGTCTGTTGTGCTTTCTTTCAGGCCAGAGAACTGAGCTGAACAGAGAGACCCTCACAAGTGCGCATCTGGTGCTGAGAAACAGCACAGCGACAGGCTCCACTTAACAGCACCATGCAGGCGAGCGGAGGAGGCACGGCCGCCGTGGCCTGCCCTGCACAAGCAACGGCTGTCGTGAGCTGGCCTCGCAGCCCCAATGCCTCTCCGTGGCCGGCCAGCGGCTTCATGCTCAGGCTGCACTTCCTTTACCACCCCGTCGACTGTGCTTCCATACCAATCCCACTTTACGTGCCCGACACGTCCACCGTGCGCAGCACAAAGGTCTGCATCTGCAAAGCACTCGAGGTGCGAGTGCACGCTCTGGGGGCCTGCAGCGCTCTTGCGACGTCACACATTGTTCCTCCATGTTTTTCTGCGCTGCGAGCGCGGCGCGCTCTGCAGGCTAGGCCAGCTTACAGCCGGCTCGAGCAGCTGACCGCCGCGTGCGTGCGGTGCGCAGCAGCAGGTGGACGCTGCCCAGCTGCGCCTCTTCCAGCTGCCAGGCGTGACCGGCGAGGCCGCGCGTCACGACGTCGTGCGCGAGCTGCCTGACTTCCGCCGCGGCGAGGACGTCGCCCTGGCCTGGCCCGGCCTGGGCCTGTCGCCGTCCGCGGTGCACGACCTGGAGGTCGTGGTGCGCGACTGGGCGGAGGTGCTGCGCGAGCGCGGCGCCTCCGCGGCCGTCGAGCAGACCGCCGCCAGTGAGCGCCCCTCGACCGCCGTGCTGCGCCGCACCGCTCCCTAGCTGTCTGCAGAGCACAGGCACCAGAAGGTAGCAGCTCCGAGCAAAGCGTGCAGGTGCTCTGCCTAGTGGGTGCAGGAGCGGAGGGCCTCGCCCTCCCTGACGCACAAGTGCGCTGGTCGTGCAGGGTCGCGCAGCCCGGCACTCCTGGTTGCCTTTTAAGCACCAGCACAAGGCTGACACTCGTCAGCAGTGAGGCGCCTTCCCTGTTCTTTGCGGCTCAGGCTGAGGGCTGCGCGCCGTGCTCGCGCGGCAGCCGGCGCGCGGGGCGGCGGCTACGGCCCCGAGACGGCGGCCGCGCGCCAGCACCGCGAGCTCCTGCGCGGCGCAGCGCCCGCCGAGCCCCCCGCGCCGCCGCAGGCCGCGCCGCGGGCCGCTCCCGCGCACGGCGCCGCGCAGGTTCCGCCTGTCCCCACCCGAGCCTCTTCATCTCATCCAGCCTGTCAGCTGCCAGCCGCGCCCTGCGCTGCGTGCGCGGCAAGCAGAGTCCGAGGCGCAGGCTGTCTCTGCGGCGCAACATGAGCAGAAGGCTCCTCGTGGGTTGCCCTGGATGCGAGGCCTGCACAGCCGCAGACTGACCGGGTGGTCGCCTGTCAGGGCAGGCGCCGGCGGCGCCTGCGGCGCGCGGCGCGCCAGCTGGGGCCGGCCCCGAGCCGAACTGGCCGACTACCGCGGCCCAGGCGCTGCGTGCCGGTCCGCCCGGCGACGGCGCCGGCGCGCCGCCGCTGTGCCCCGCGTGGAGCCCGCCCCACCAGCCGCCGGCCTCGGCGCCGGAGCGGCCCGCGTCCGCGTACGCGGCGCAGCAGCAGGCGGCCGCTTCGCCGGATGCTTGCCGGTGCGCCGCGTGCTCCACGCATGCACAGACCTTGCGCCGGCGCCTTGCACCACAGCAGCCAAGCTGGTGCACGGCGAGCTGCAAGACGCGCGCCTGGGTGGCAAACGGAGCGCGTCTGACGGAGACTGGCAGCGTGCAAGCAGGCTGTTGGGGCGCAGGAGTTGCCGCTGGCAAAGCAGGCACCTTAACAACCTGCTTCAAATGAGAAGCTTGAGCGGCCGTCCGCTCACGGCGCTGGCGCGCGCAGGCCGGCCAGGTCGAGGCGCATGAGGCAGGACTGGACCCCGCAGCAGACAGCTGACTTCATCAGGGACCTGCGCACGTACGACAAGGACTGGGCGCGCATCTGGCACACCCACGGCGACAAGCGCACCGACGGGCTGCCGTCCCTGTACCCGGTGCGCTGCTGCTCGTGGCAGGATGCGGTCGCAACATGCCCTCTGCACCCTCCTATGTTCTTTCATTTGAGGTGCCACCTGCGTCTGCCCAAGCGTGCCACAGCATGCAGCACCATGTCAGCAGGGAAGCTTCAGACGTTTGCAGCTTGGGGGGCTCGTGGTGGGCAGCTCCTGCCTGACCTTGCCCCCGCTCATGCGCTGCTACAATGCTGCATGTGCGAGTGCGTGAGTGGGTGGTGCTGGGCCGATGCGGCGCAGGGCCGGACCAACGTGGCCCTCAAGGACAAGTACAGGCTGCTGCTCAAGGCAGTGCAGCAGGGGCGCCACGGGGTGCAGGAGCTGAACTTCACGCCCGAGCAGATTCGCGCGATCCTGTTTGTTGACCGGGCGCGGTAGTGACATCGGCAACCTGTCTCGGTGTGCTCGCGCTCGGCTCGCACAGCTGGACGTTGCCATGGCACATGCAGGTCACAGCCTCACTTGCCTTCTACAGACAAGCAGCAGCTCCTCATCAAGCTCCCAACACACATGACATCTGATCGTGACAAAGTGAAAACACACTTCTAACCTAACGCTGACAAACGGCCTGGTGGCGCATATGAACGGCCAACCACATGCATACTCCAGCTCTTGCCTACAGGTGCATGCTGCGGTGCCATGCCCTACACAGCATACCAGACTCACATGCACTGTCCTCTGACTAAAAGCGCTCAGTGACTTGGTGCGCCATGCTCAAATCTGCCGGAGCTGAATGGACCATCTCGCGCATGCAGATTCAAGTCCTCACTTCAAAAGCAGCGGCACTGCTGCGCGGCTCCTAACGCCAACCTGGTGCAGAAGCTCCTATGCCTCTGCCGACAACGCAGCTGCGTCGCAGGAAACTCTATGCTTCTCCCGCCTAGTGTTCGTCTCATGCTAGCAGCACATGCACGCGCGGCCCGTGTGCCGCTCGCGCGACTCTGCGCTCCTCCTGGTCCCAGCGCGTCAGCGCATGGCGTACACGCCCCCGACGGCAGTGCCCTCCACAGCGTCGGGGTTGGTGATGCTGGGCTTGCCCCAGCGGTGCTGCGTCTCGATGAAGCGCACGGTGCCGGAGGAGGAGCGCATGACGATGGAGTTGGTGGACGCGCCGCCGGAGTAGTAGCGAACGCCCTTGAGCAGGTCGCCGTCCGACACGCCGGTCGCTGCGAAGAACACCTGTGCGGCAACCCTAACTCTGATCCAGCTGGGCGCGGTCGCGCTGCTGGCGGAGGCAGCCCTACCCTAACCCTACAGCAGGCTGCCAAGGAACCGCCGGGCGGCCGGCCGCGCGGCGCGCCTGCTCGCCCGCGCAGAGGTCGTCGGCGTAGAGCACGCGCGTCACGTCGTAGCCCTGCTCCTCCGCCTTGGCGCGCTCCTCGTCGTTGCGCGGGTACAGGCGGCCCTGCATGCTGCCGCCCATGCACTTGAGCGCGGCCGCCGCGATCACGCCCTCCGGCGTGCCGCCAATGCCGAGCAGGATGTCGACCGGCGTGCCCTCCTTGGCGACCTCGATCGCGGCGCCCACGTCGCCGTCGCTGATGAGCCGGATGCGCACGCCCGCCTCGCGGCACTCGCGGATGATGTCGGCGTGCCGCGGCCGGTCCAGGATGACCGCCGTCACGTCTCCCAGCGGCTTCTCGAGCGCGCCGGCGACGGCGCGCAGGTTGCGCTCGATGGGGTAGAGCAGGCTGACCATGTGCGGGTTGACGCGCGGGCCCACTGCCAGCTTCTCCATGTACCTGCGCGGCCCCATCTGACCATTGTACACGGGTGGTGCATGCGGGTGGTGCATGGCGGCGCGCGGACGCGCGACGTGACCTCACTACTGCTTCAGCACATGCTGGTCGCTGGCAGCTGCACACGTTGCATGCCCAGCCAACAAGGGTCTTGCTGAGATTATTTGAAACGGAAATGTGTGCACTCCAGACGCACCAGCGCACAAAACCATTCACGCCTGATCCCCCTTTACGCGTGGCGCACCCGCTTGGGCAAAACACATATTTGTCATGTGCGCCTCCTCGGCTACTGCTGTGTCATGAGCATGGAACGCATGCGCGCCACAGCAGCGCGCTTGCGCAAGCTTCGCGGCAAGGGCTATGGCAGCACAGTGGCGCACATGCACGGCCCGGGGTCGAACAGCGCGCCGCGCTCTGCCAACGCAATGACCGACACGGCGCCGTTGCGGCCCTGCCGCGCGCGAGCACCGCTTGCGCTCTGTGTTGGAAGCGAGTCGCATCTCAGCCTGGGCCCATCATGCAGCACTCCCACAGCAGACATCGTGTTCGCAAGGAGCACGCAGCGCAGCATGCGTCCCTGCTCGGAGCATGCACACCGCATGCATGGCGTGAAGCGCGTGGCGGCGGCCGAGCGGGGGCCCGCGCCTGGGAGATGAGCGTGGTGCCGTCCAGGGGGTCGACGGCGATGTCTACCTTGGGGTCCGCCGCGCCGTCGCCGATGTGCTCGCCGCAGTACAGCATCGGCGCCTGCGCAGCACCCGCACAGCGTCATTGGCTGGAAGACGCAAAACCAGTGTTGCTTTTGGTATGCCTGCCACCTGCAGGCATCCTACTAAGGCACACAGCATGGCTTGCATTGCTTGCACTGCAGCACACGCTGAGGCAACCGACGCAGCTGCCGTCGCACCTCGTCCTTTTCGCCCTCTCCAATGACAACAATGCCTGCATGCCCACACGCCATGCGGCCCCTTCAGTGCCTCTTGAACACTCGAGAGCACAACAACCCCATGTGCTTGCTGGCACATTGAATGAAAGCCCAGTCCAGCGCACCGTCCATCTTCACGGTGTTGAGCACCCGGCGCATCATATCTACTGCTGCCTGGTCCGCCGCGTTCTTGTCGCCCTGCGTTCACCACGTAGGGCTTTATAACTGTAAGCACTCGCTTGTGCGATACCCGGCAGTCCACTGAATGCTGGGAGCTGCGAGTGCTGGACGCCATGCAATGGCGTGTGCCCTGCTCGACCTGCTGTGCAGGTAGCACTTGGTCGCCTTAGTGGGTTGCCACAGGAGCGGAAAAGGGCGGCAAAGCCGTCACACTGTTCACGGTGGCCAGTCAGGAGGGACTGGAGGAGTCAGGCGCCCAGGCAGCGCCGCACCTTGCCAAACCACTTGCCCGACGCCAGCGCAGCCGCCTCTGTCACGCGCACCAGCTCCAGCGCGAGGTTACGCTGGACGTTTGTGTAGGTGGGGCCCGAGTCTGCCCAGGACCCGGAGCTGCCTGCACCGGCTCGCGCGCAACGCGTTATGAGCCTCCACGCAGCTGTCTGTGTCTGTGAAGCGTGTACGCAAAGCATGAGTAAATGTGAAGCAGCGTCAGTCTGTGCGCGGTGATAGCTCACGGACAGGCACTGCCTCGTATCGACTTTAACAGTGCAGTGGGTGTACTAGTTGCAGCATCCAGCGCCAAGCTTGTAATTGCCCGCCAACTCAGGAATTAGGCCGTTTGTTGGTGCACCGTCTTTGCTGTTCCCGTGGACGCCGTTGCCGCCAGTAGCACACCCTGCTGTATGCCTTTGCCTGCTCCATCCTACGCTCGTCCTGGTTTGCAGTCTGGTGAGCTGCTGTGTGTGCCCCAAGGACATCATCGTGTCAACACGGCAACAAACGTCCTTCAACGCCCACCAAGAAACCGGTCTCCACCGCCCAGCTAAATGCAAATATTTTTATTGCACGATTTTGCGAATTTTTGCTGAGCTGGAAGAAATACCCTCTTCCTCTCCACCGATGGAGCGAGGTAATGCTGCTGAGTAGCGCCTTGCTGCATCAAGTGCGCAGCTGTGCACGCCCTGTGCAACGTGCTGCGGGCAAGTGGGTGCAATTAGGCGAACACACAGTTTAAAAGGGCCAGGATTTGCATTCTAAATTCGAGCAACTTGCCGGGGTTGCGCGCCCCCTCACGAGCCAGCAACATCATTCGGGCAACACCCCAATTTGTCAATGTAATCCTGCCACCAAAACTTTGTCATGCGCTCAGTCCGCAAGCAAGCAGTGCCGAGGACAGACAGAACTGTGAGCGCCCTTGGCGCACACCCGCACACCTTGCTAGCTTCACTCTGTGCCAGAAAAAAGGTTATGCAGTGTTTCTCAATCGCGTAACACGCAACACGGAGGTCGCAGTGCCCTTACCTCTGCCACCGCATCATCTTCGTATCTACTAGCTCCCTACGCTCCACTCAGCTCCGTGCATGCTCTGGCGCTGCCCCTGACGCGGAAAGTGCTGTGCGAGCCGGCCAGCCTAACTGGCCTGGCACCGGTCTCCACACCAGGCACATGCAGCCGGCGCCTCCGCGCGCGCCAGCGCTACCCGGACAGCCCAATGAGGCTGCTCTGCTGCGTGCCGGTGTTGCGCATGTACTCCTCGCTGAGCCGCCAGCGGTTGACGTGCTCCTGCTCCTGCGCCAGGCGCCGGCCCTCCGCCAGCAGCGCCTCCAGGCGCAGCTGCTCCGGCTTGAAGGTCGGCAGGCCCTCCCTGCGCGCAAATGCTGTCATGCCCGGCCCGAGGGGCCCGAAGGTGAGCAGGCCCTCCCTGCGCACGGACGCTGTCATGCCCGGCCCGAGTGGCCCTACCGCAGCAGCCTCTGCATATGTGTCGTTGACAAAGGCAGTGCTTTTTGGCGACAGGCAGACAAGCCCTGTTCTTGCATCACTCCAGGCCCCGGACCCCATGCCGCCCACAGAGGGCCTTGGGATATCTGTGCAGCGGTCGCATCTTGAATTGCCTGCTGGCCCACATGGCTCACCAGCTGCCGACTCCGCATGCAGTGGCTGGCACGCCGCCGCAGCTCTCTGTTCTGAGGAGGAAGACAAGCCCCCCGTTTCGTCGCGCAGCATTGGACCGCTCCACGCCCTGCACGCACCGGTTGATGAGCCGACGCGACAGCTCGGCCATGTTGGCATCCTCGTCGGCCAGGTCGCCGCCGACGACGTCGTCGCGGATCCAGGCGCGGATCTGGCCGTCGTAGGTCGCCGCGCGCAGCGCGCCGTAGAAGTCTAGCGGCTGCGCCGCGAACGTGTCCAGCAGCACGCCCATGTCGTCCATGCTCATGCCGTCGTCCTGGCGGTATCACAACACCCCAGCCTGTTACCATTCTTTCTGTGTGCCTTTTTTTCTCACCATACCTTGCCCAGGTCCTGCACTCTACAGCATTCACACCACGCGCCACATCATTAGCATATGCGGTAGAAGCAGCATTCACACCATGCGCCACAACATTAGCACATGCCGCAGAAGCAGCGTGATGCAATGGATGCAGCAGCCAACAGGCGCATCTGCCCTGTGGTGGTGCTGGCCGTCAAAGGGGGGAACACACCCGGTACATCTGGTGCAGGATGCTGACGAGGTCTGTCCGTGTGGGCTGCCAGTAGAACCTGCCTCCCAACACGAAACGTTCAAGTTCGTCACCATGCTGCATCATGACAGGCACTGTACTTATGTTAGCGGGCAACGGGAGCTCACTTGGCCATGCGCCCGTCGCGCACGAGCGGCGCAAACAGCGTGGACAGGTCGTTCCCCGTGACGATGATGGGCACGCGCTGTATCCTGTCCTGCGCGCCCTCCCACCACAGCTCGGCACTTGTGGCAGCACGCGCACGCCCTGACATGGCCGGCTGCGAATGTTGCACTCATGCCAGGGGCCAAGCTCCGCAGCCCGCAGCCTGCCCGACCTGCCGCACCTGGGTGCGCCAGGTCTGGCCAGTGCTGACCACATTCGGCTCGTCTGCCAGGTTCATCAGCGTGCCCACCACCATCTGCGTGTTCACCTGCCGCGCAGAGCCGGCGCGTCACCAGGCCGCCGCGGCCTGCGGGGGCACGTGATGCGCATCGCACAGAAGCACAACAGCAGACATGGTGCAGCCACGGAAATAATGTGAGCCTGCGCCCTTGTTGCGCCGCGGCCCGCACCGTGCGCTGCGTGTTGGCAAACACGCCGATGCCAGCGTCGATGTCGTTGATCAGCAGGCACGAGAGCCTGCGCGGACACAACAGCAGAGTCCCGCGCTGCACAGCCGCACTGCCATCACAGAAACGCCACCTGCAGCGCATGCACGCTGCGTACATTTCTATGCGTGCAGACCATCGAGATCTACAGGCAACTGTGCGGCTTGTGCGGGGCACGCTCAAACAGCTCTGTGGAGACCGCCTATGACGGAAGGTCCTGCAAGCGCGCGGCTGGCCGTGGGGCTGGTGCGCACTTGCCGCGTACTTTCGCGATGTCTGCAGCGCGGCGGTAGCGCTCGCGGATGACGCGGGCGGGCGTGCCCGCCCACTCGCTCTCCATCTCCCCTGGACACGCCAACCACCCCTCTGAGATCAGGCGGGCCCACGCGCCGCTCACGGCGCCCCAGATTGGTAGCACTGGGCACTTCCATAACGTGTTCCTTAGCGCGTTGCTCCACTCACAAGAGAAGATAGGCGCGGCTGGTGCATGCGCGCAGGCAATGTGCACGGCTCCAGCAAGGCTGCAGGACAGCCGTTGCACGCAAAGGGGTACGGCCGGCACACAGCACAGCATACCCAGCAGCCACAGCACAGTGCGCCAGGGGCGGACCTGCGGACATGATGACCGGCTCGATGCCCAGCTTTTTCATGGCCAGCTCCGTCTGGAACGACTTGCCCTGGCCCTTGCCGCCCCTGGCCGGCCGCGAGTGCGTTAGCCAGCGCTCCTCCCCTACCTTGCCTGTCATGACTTGCCCAATCTGTTTGGCTGTAGGTGTGCATGCCGCAATGCTACACAGGTGGGAGAGAGCAGAGCCTGAGCAAAGGCACACAGCACAGCGGTCCAGGCGCGAGCCCGGGCGCGCGCCAGACGCCCAGGATGAGGGGCACGCGCAGGTCGGTGCCCAGGGCGCCCAGGTCCACCAGCTTGTTCTTTGTGACATGCATCTGCGCGTAGGAGAGCGGCGCTCAGCATGCCGTGCACCACGCCTCTGCTCAGTGCTGACCGTCAAGGCATGGCCTCTTGGCCTGCACGTTATTTGCTGTGGATTCAGAAAGGCGCGCTCGGCAGGAGGCAGCTTTCTGTGCGCGCAGCCAGACAGGCACTTGCGCAAGGGGAGCTGCGGCAGAGCACCGCAATGGCGTCCAGGAAGCGCGGGGCGATGTAGTAGTCGCCCACAATGTGCTTGAGCGACCGGAACTCATAGCCGCGGAGGCTGCCATCCGCGATGTCGCTCTTCAGGCCCATTTGTCCTCCGGTGAACAGGCTGTCCACGTGCGAGACATTCTGGCCTGCACGACGGCGCGGAGCGCTTGCATCGGACGGTGGCTCGTGTTGTAAGTACGCCAGCGCGACTTGTCACGACACAGACGAGGCAAGCAATAGACCAGGCGGGCTGTGAAGCGCTTGCGGCACCGCACCGTGCTCCACGTTTATGTTGTACTCCGCGCGCCCCAGCTCCGCCAGGTAGTCGGCGGTGGCATCCTTTGCCGCGCCCGCGTCCTTGGCGTCCCAGCTGCTCCTGAAACGCTTCTTCTTGGCCTGCTCCTGCGCCGGCGCTGACGTGCTCGCCTCACCTGGCGCCGGCCGCACAGCACTTTGGGGCCACCCCGTCGCACAAGATATGGCCTGCATTCAAGCAACGGCGGCGTTGACCCACTTTCAGGCACATCAACGCACTGCCCGTAGTGAGGCGTGTGCTGTGAGCATGTGCCGTGTGCGATGCTGCGAAGAGGAAGCGCGCGCTGCAAGACAGTGCACCAAGCACGCCTGCATACATCGCAGTGCTCCAATACAGAGCAAGGGACTGAGGTACCTTGGTCGCCCGGGTTGGCGTGTAGCAGGCGGCCCCTGAGCGACGGCTTGCACGTGCCTATGGAGTGCAGGGACGGCGCAAAGCTGCGGGGGTGCGTGCATTGCAGCAAGCTGTGGGCCTCCAGCGCTGTGTGCAGTGCTGGGACCATGTGCTGCACCTAGCGGTTATACACAGCTGCTTCTGCGAGCTGCAAATGCTGGCGACTTGAGCTCGCTTCGCTCACGGGCCCAGGTGTGACTGGCTAGACGCCTTGCAAATCGAAGGCCTGCTCCTGAGCAGGTTGTTTGTTTTCAGTACCTTCTTACAGGCTCATCTTGTGTTGCTTTGCCGAAGAGCCACAAACATCAACCTGTGCCCTGAACCTGAAACTTGGGGGTTACAGGTGCCGGTTGCATGCACGCGCATGGGACATGCATGCCCAGCCATCAGCGGTTGAGGCACACGCCGCGCGGCTGCAGGCTCAGCACATGCGTGGCCACCGCGGACGGCAGCAGCATCGCCAGCGCAGCCAGCTGCTGGCACGCGGGGTGGTACGCGCCCGCCGCGGCGTCAAAGCGCGCCTTCTGCTCCATGTCCGCCGCCCCCAGCCGGAACATGACCTGTGCGCATGCTGTCATCGGGCGGGAGAGGGTTGCACTGCGGAAGCAGGAGCTGCTGCTGATGCCTCCGTCACAGGCCGCCTCAGCAGGTATGAAGCCTCCGACCGACCTGCAGGCTGTATGCATTTCAGGTGAGACTGTGCGTTTTGGCCCTGCGTCTTCCTGCCTGGCACACGCCTCGGAAACCACCATGCGGGCCCCATGCACTGGAGGCCTACTCCAACATGTGCCTGTGCTTGCAGCCCTGGGAGACGCTCCACACACAGCCAAGGACATGCTGCTCACAGCGACCATATGCATGCACGCGCAGGGCCTGCACGGCGCCGTGCGCGCCTGCGCAGCGGTGCCAAACAGGCCGGGCAGCAGCGCGAGCCGGCCCGCAAGGCAGGCGGCCGGCCCGGCGTCGGCCAGGCCCGCACTCGCCACCCGCATGCGCCGCAGGTCCAGGTACGCCACCTGGGGCCGCCCCAGCAGCTGGTCGCGTGGCACGCTGCCAGCTCCCGCTGAGCAACGCACGATGCCATGGACGGGGCCAGCGCTCTAGTGTGAACATCTGGTCCTGGTGAGCGCAAAGCACGCCCGGGCGTCCATGATACGCACGGCGGGCATCGCAGCGGCAGCGGCCCTGCTTGGGACTGCATGTCCGCGTGAATAAGCATGGTGCCAGGGATAGGGGTGAACTCAGGGACAGAGCAGCCACAGGTGGGGCGCGCCTCGCTGCTCTGGTAGCCGATCCACAGCTCGGTCACTGTGGCGGGCCGGCCGGCGTCGCGGTGCTCTGCGGCCGGAGCTGCCTCGGCGTGCAGGGCCGCGGCTGACAGAGACGCCCCAGCGGCGGGCGCCTCAGCGACCCCACTTAAGCCGGCGGTGCAGGCATGCTCGTCTTCGGCAGATCTGCGCCACAGGCACTCCCCGGCCGTGGCTCTTTACTCATGCGTCACATGCTGGAGCACGGTGTATTACCAGCTGGCTCGATTTCGAACACGCTTGGGAAGAACTGTAAACGCACAGGGCATGCCTGCTTTGCATGCTTCGCCTCGCATGTCATCAGCCCGGGACCGCGCGCCTGTTCAGGCAGCACCCGCGCGGGCGCAGGCTCAGCGCGCGCCCCGCCGCGGCGGGCGGCAGGAGCACCGCCAGCCACTCGGCCCGCAGCGGCCGCGGCCGCGGCAGGGCGGCGTACGCGCCGCCCGCGTGGCCGGCGCGCTGGACGGCGTCGCCGGCCGCCACGCTGAAGAGCAGCTGCGGTGGCGAGGCATGCATCACCCGGCGCGTGTAATGCTTCTGTTGCTTCTATTCTGATCAGGGACCGCAGGCGGGTCAGTGTGCTTGGCGGCGCGCCAGAACCTCCGCAGATGGTTGTGACGGAGAGCGTGCCGCGGGTGGTATACAGGGGAGCTGCAGGAGGCACGAGCGCACCTGCGCAGGCGCGCCGAACAGCCCCGGCAGCAGCGCCAGGCGCCCGGCCAGGCAGGCGGCGGGGCCAACGTCCGCCAGCCCAGCCTCCGCGCGCAGCTGCACACACGCCAGGCTCAGGTAAGCCACCTGCGCGCGCTCCGCACTCTACTGTTAAAAGCTGCACGCCCACGGAATCGAGATCGAGGGCTTCGGGCATCGTGGCAGTCTGGAGGGGCAGGGCCGAGCGGCCTCCCGCGGCAGGGTCTCAAAGCCTGTTCCCCCACACGCTTCCACGGCTGCCTTCGTCAGCGAGCACACATTGCTCCCGCATCCTCTCAACATGCATGCTGCACTGCTGTCTTTCATTATACGCGGTTTCAGAGCGGCAATGCCGCACAGAACGTGACTCACAAAGAAGCAGCCCACCTGAGCTGTCTGGTATCCAGCCCAGAGCTCTGCAGCCGTCGGTGTGCGCGCGGCCGAGCACGGAGCGCCTGTCTCGGCTCCGTGCGACAGCCCCTCCGCATGCGCGGCCCCCGCCGCATGCGCCGCCGCGGCGTCGGGACCCGCCTCCGCCCCTCCGCAGAAGGCTACCTCCCTTGCGTCTGGCGGTACACCAGTCACGGCCTCCCAGCTGCTTCCCGCGCTGGCCTCCGCGGTCAGGAGGCTGCCGCCAGCAGGCCGCTGGCTGCTCGCTGACCGGCACTCCTCCGCCACCAGCGCGGCGCTTTGCCGCACGGCATGCGCGCAGCTGCCGCCGTCCCCAGCGACCTCCGCGCCATTGGTGAGGCCGCCGACGGCAGGCTGCTGGGCGGCCGCGGCGCCGGGCGCGGCGGGCGGCCCCGCCGCACCCAGCGGCTGGTTGAGGCAGGCGCCGCGCGGGCGCAGCGCGAGCGCGCGCAGCGCGAGCGCGGGCGCGAGCACCAGCGCGGCGTGGCGCACCGCCAGCGGCCGCGGCGCGCACAGCGGCGCGTAGCGCGCAGCGGCGGCGTCGTAGGCGATCAGCTGCTCCGCGCCGCCCGGCGGCAGCCGGAACGCCACCTGCGCGCGCCGCGCGCGCCGCCGCCCGCTCCTTCCGGCACGGGCTGTGGCATGCGTGCGGCACAGAGCCGTGCCTGTTCAAGTAGGACCCTACATGCGCCAGCTCTCTCCACCCCCTTTTGTGGCTGCACCAGCCAGAGCTTGGTAACAGCGCTGTGGCACAGCAGCGGACGACATCTTGGCATGAGACACCTGGCATGCATGCTCGTTTATTGTTCTGTCGTGATCTGTGGCACGCCCAAGACGTGCCGGGCGCTGTCCACGCCTGCGCGGGCGAGGCCAGGATGCCCGGCAGCAGCGACAGCTCCCCGGCCAGGCAGGCGGCGGGGCCGATGTCGGCCAGGCCCAACTCCGGCCGCGGCGGCGCGGCCGCGAGGTCCAGGTACGCTACGCGCGCCGCCGCCGGCGAGCGCCCGGGGACGGCCTGGCGCACCCGGCGGCTAGCTGCCCATTGCGGTGCACGCGAGTCGCAAGTCGGATGGCATGGGCAACTTGCAGCTCGTGAGCGCCTCATAGCTCCGCCGCAGCCGCGCTTGACTGCCCGCACCGCATTTGCAGGTGACCGGGGAGTTTCCCAAGACATTTGCAACATGCTGAGCGAACACAGGCACACGAACAAAGATTGACATGCCCGCCTGTGCTACGCCGAGATTGCTGCACAGGTGGCTGCCTGCGGCGACGGCCTATCCCTACCCTTCTTACAGCAGGGCAGGGTCAGACTTTCATGATCCGCCAGCGCCGAGCATGCCTTCTCACACGCGCCACGGAGCCGAGCTGGCGCGCTGCAGGGCCTTCCGTCCCCCGGGGGGGCGCGCCTGCTGCTGGCCGGCCGCCTGGTACTGCGCCCACAGCTGCCGCACGCTGGCCGGCGGCGGCAGCGGCGGCCACTCGTCCACAATTGCGGCGACGCGCCGCCCGCCCGGCGTGCGCGGGCTGCTGGGCGCATGCGCCAGGCTCCGCGCCGCGCCCCTGGCCGGCGACGGTGTGCCCGGCTCCGGCCCTGCATCGGGCGGTTGGCTGGGCGCGGACGCAGCGAGCCCCTCGGCGGCGCTGGCGGCGGGGTCGCTCCTGCCTGTCGTGCCGGGCACGCCGTCCGGCTGGGCCTGGGCCGGCGCGGCGCTGGCGCCCTCCGGGGCAGGGGCCGGGGCTGCGGCGGCGGCGGCCAGCTGCGCGAGCGCGCCGGGGCCGTTCAGGGCCTGGCCGCGCGGCGCGAGCGAGAGCGCCGCCAGCGCGGCGGGCGCCGGCAGCGGCAGCGCCAGCTGCGCGGCCTCCAGGGCGTGCGGCTCGCGCAGCGCCTCGTAGCGGCCGGCCGGCGCGCTGAAGGCGACCAGCTGCAGCGCGGCGCCGGGCGGCAGCCTGAAGAGCACCTGCGCGCGCGCGCGCGCTCTGGGCCCGCGCATGCTGCGGCCGGGCGCGCGATTTGCACGTGTCACGGGCGCCCGCAGGGCCGTCCTGCTTCTGCGCATTGCCTGGCGCTCAGGCCCCCACTGCCGCGCCTGTCGAGAAGTGCCGCTCCTGTGTGTAAAAGCGTTCACCGTGCAAGGGGCCACCCTGGTGGCAGGAAGCAAAGCTACTAAGCATGGAGCGGCCAGCCCGCCGGGTCTGCAACGACTGCCTGCATGTCATCGCAGGCAGGGCCCGGCTGCTGACCAGCCCGATGGCACAAGCCGGGCCCTGCGACAGCCGTGCACCAAAGCGGACAGGCGCCTAATATGCTCGCCGCGCGCGCGGAGGAAAGCAGCCCATCCCAACCTACCCTATCTCAACACTATTCAATAACGTGCACGCCTGCGCGGGTGTCCTGAACATGCCCGGCAGCAGCGCCAGCTCGCCGGCCAGGCAGGCGGCCGGCCCGGGCGCCACCACGCCCGCGCCCGCGCGCAACCGCTGGCCGCCCAGGTCCAGGTACGCCAGTGGCGGCGCCGCGGCGCGCGCCGCCGCGACCAGCTCTGCGGCGGTCGCCGGCTGCGGCGCCGAGGGCGCCGGCGGCGTGGGGCGCGCCGCAGCCTGGACCGCGGCGCCCGCATGTCGGAGGAGCCTGGCATGCAGGCGCTGCGCCTACACGCCGCTCCAGCGGCCTGGAACCCCGACCTGACGTGCAGGCGCAGGCCTTCAAGTCGCATATCACACAAGGCGCGCGGGCCTGAGTGTCAGTCGGCTGATGCGCGTCAACGGCGAGCGGCGCAGCCGGCGGCGCGGGCTGCGCTGCAGGCGCTGCTGGCGCATCTGGCGCGTCAGACGCGGCGCTGACACAGATGGCGACGGAATGAGGCCGAGTCCAGTCGCTGCCAGCACAGCCTCTCGTGTCTGTCTGCAGCCGGGCGGAACACTGTATGTCAGCTCAGCATGTGGCATGCCGTGCTGGCAAAGGCGAGTCCGGCTGGACGCGCACCGGCACGAGCTCCAGGCCATGGGTACCCGCCTTGATCGCGTAGGTGTCTTTGAGCTCCCACTGCCCGCTCACAGCCTCCCCTGCAGCCCAACTGAGATTTTGCCGGGTGCACATTGAGTCAGAGGACTGCATGTTCATGCCAGTGTGGCTCGGCGCAAAACGACACAGCGCCGAGCGCAGACGGGCGGGCCAGCAAGAAAGTATGCGGCTCCGTGCTGGCTGCGCGGCTGGGCTCCGGGACCTACCTTGAACGGGCTCGGCAAACGCGAGGGCATTGGAGGCGGTCAGGTCGCCCAGCATGCGCTTGATGGCGCTTGCCTGCACTGCGCCCAAAGCAGCCGCCCCATGATGGCGCTCGACAGGCCTTGCAATGTCGCTTCCAGCCATGCTATGTTGGCAGCACTTTCAGTCCCTGCAATCAGTCCCTGCAAACGCGTGCTTTGGCAGCGCAGCAGTACTCTCCTTGGACGCCAACATGCGGCCGCAGAAGTCCAACACGACGGGCACCACCACATCGCACCCTGCATGCCCCACCCCGGGGTAGGATGGCGCGCGCCGCATGCGCGCAGGATGGCTGTGAGCATGAGATGGCCGCAATAGCGGCTCTGAAACGCCGGTTGCACGCACGCGCGGCTCCGATCGCACAGGCACACCCGCGCATGGGCAGGCAACTACTGTCCAAAGAAAGCGCTTCCGAAACGAACACCGTGGCGCGCACGCTCGGCCTTGGCGGCGGCGGAGCGCGCGGCGACCGCGTCGGGGTCGCGCTCGCCATCGTCGCTGTCGGCGCCGCGCGCGCGGCGGCGCTGGCGGCGCCGCCGCGCGGCCGCGCGCGCGCGGGCGCCGCGCCCGCACGCGCCGGCCAGCGCCAGCTGCTGCGCCGCGGCCGCCAGCAGCCGCGCCAGCCAGCCGCGCGTGATGCCAAAGTAAAGCAGCACGCCTGCGCGCGGCGGGGCACACCCTGCGTGGGGCGGGTCCTCCTTCCCGTGCAGCAACAGCTTGAACCCTGACGCCAGCAAGCGCCAATGCTAGGAGAGTGCGCCCGCCATCGCCTGTGCTTGCAAAGGCCCCTGCCACAGTCGCACATGCCTGCCGCTATGGCGCGCGGCCGCACCCAGGCCCAGCAGCAGGACGATCGTGACCGCGGCGCCGATGATGCTGGCCCAGCAGCGGTGGACGATATTGCACGATACGCCGGCGAAGCTGCACGGGCAGGACCCCGCCCAGCCGCCCGCGGCCGCGCTGCTGTTCGCCTTGACCCCCTGCAGGCCACCAGCCCTGGTAGGGTTCTGACCACCACGCTCAGCTTGCATGGTCCCAATGGCCACTGGTCACCATGCAGGATGCGCAGGTCTGCAGCGCATGCAGGCCAGCAGCTGATGCGCATGGCGCGCGCGCGCACCGTGAGCAACCCGGAATCAGTAGGGTCTGCATATTGCGTCGCCAGCGCGTCGAAGCGCACCGCGGAGCTGTCCCGCAGCAGCCCCTAGCGCGCCCGCGCACACAGGCCACTCGTCAGCGTGCCGAGGCGCTGTCACGGCGCAGCATCACAGCGCGTCCTGGCGCGTCCGCGCCCGCCCTGTCCGCGCCCGGGATTCGAGCACAGCGCTGCATCACAGTGGGGCCTGGCGCGCCCGCGCCTGCCCTGCCTGCAAACCCCGCGAGCACGCGCCTGGGAGTCGAGCACGCCCACGTCGCAGCCCAGGCTCGTGGCGCCTGCGCTGCTCGTGAGGTACACCATGAAAGTGACATTGCCCGTCGCGCCGGCCGCCAGCGACAGCGGCTGCGCGGCCATGGGCAGGATGTCCGCGCTGCAGTTGCCCGCCTGCGCGCGCGCCGTGCCGCGCTACGCCTCTCCTGAGCGGCCGTGCGCTTACACCGGCGGCAGGCGTGTGCGGGCGGCGCCGCCGGCGAGCGCGGCATGCATGCGCCCACGGCGCCTGTCACGAAGGCCCAGGCCGTGCAGGCCGGCCGTTGCCATGCAAGCCCCACGTCAACAGCGGTGTCAGCATATGGTAGGTCAAGGTCAGGTTAGTATAGGGTATAGATTAGCGCAATGAGGGTGCTGGCGCATGGCCGAGCGCCGCGCGCACCACCACGGTGAAGTCCGCCGGCAGCGCGCCCGTGTTCTGCACGCTGGCCTGCAGGTAGCCGGTCTGCTGCAGCGCCTGCACGGTGCCGCAGCTCGCGCCCGCGAACGCGCACACGCGCGCCGACACGATGCGGCCGGGGCTGTCGTTGGTGACCAGCTGCAGGCCGTCGGCGACGACGCTCAGCGCCACGAGCGAGTCGCCCGCGCCGGCCACGGGCAGCCCGAAATACAGGCCGCCGGCTGCCACCTGCGTGACGGCGGACGCCCCCTTACGCAGCCCGGCCACCTGTGTCCCATGCTCCTCAAGCCTGTCATACGGCAAGCAGCGGCCTACGGCAGCTCCGCCCCGGCAGCGCCGGGGGCGGGGCCTGGGCGGGGTCGGCCGAGGGCGCGCCTGCAGCGCGCCGGGCTGGCCGCCGGCCCAGCGGGAGACCCGGTACAGCGGCGTGGCGCCCGCCGCGACGCGCGCGGCGTCGGCCGCGCGCAGGGCGCCCAGCTGCCCGCCCAGGCAGCTGCCCGCGGGCACGTCGCACGCGTTCTGCGCGCGCCGCAGCGGGTGCATACGCGCCGAGGCGAGCGCCCCATGCGCTGCCAGGCGCCGGCCCGCTCGGCTTCACCTGCGCTCGGAGCGGTCGGCCGGGCATAGGGTCGGGTAGGATACACCCTATGGGCGCCCGCCAGATGGTCGACCATGGCCGGGCCCGGCAGGAAGGCGCTGCGGGCCACCGCGTTGCATGTGGCGGCCGCAGGGACCAGACGCGAGGCAAGACCGCCTCTGGGCGGCTGCAACTGCCGCACAGCCGGCCGGCGCCGCGCCGCGGTCGCGGACGCACGCCTGCCAGGCAGGCCTGGGGGCCTGCGCATCCGGCCGCGCTTGCGCGCGGCCGCCGGCGCGCGCGGGGGGTACACAAGGGCGCGGCGGCGCGCCGGCTGGCTGCGGAAGGCCATGTATCCGACGCCGGCCGCGTTGCATGCGCTGCCGTCCAGCGTGACCTGCGACTGGCCGACCAGCAGCCAGTCGCTCATGTTTGCGGTGAGCGCCAGCGGCGCGCCCGCGGGCGCCGCGGCCGCCGCCGCCGCCGCCGCGCCTGCGCCGCATGCGAGCAGGCTGAGCCGTCCTCGGGTCAGTGCACTAGGCCGGCGCGCAGGCTCCCAGCCAGGGCGCATGCCCGCGAGCTGGTTACCTTCCTGGGGCACCATGAGCAGGAAGGCGCCAAAGTCAGGCATGGCCGCGTAGCCCGCCAGGTCGCCCAGCAGCTGCGCGGCGACCGTCCCGTCGGCGCTGGCGGCGAACGGCGCCGCCGGGCTCAGCGCCAGCGCCTGGCCGCCGCCGAGCTGCGCCGTGACCGCGAAGCCCAGCTGCGCCGCGCCCAGCGTGTACCCCTGCGCCGCGCCCCTACTCCGGAGGGCTCGGCCGGCGGCGCACGGCCGCCGGGTTGCACTGGAGGCAGCAGCACGTCGCATGCTCCGTTGACACGCGCCAGGTTGCTTGACGCTAACTTCGTAGGCTTCAGCCGGCTGCAGACCCTATGACCCTATGACCCGCGGCCAGGGCGCGGGCCTGGGAGATGCGGCCGGACGGGCGCATGCATGACGCGGAGCCTGGCGGCACCAGCCAGTTGCGCAGCAGGTCGCAGTCGAGGCCGCCGCGCGTCTCTGCGGCCCACAGTGGGACCCGGTCCCAAGATGCAGCCGCGGCACTTCAACAGGGCGGCGGCTACAGGTTTGGTGAGGCGCTCGCAAGCGGGTTGGCATGCGTGCGCACAGGTTGGCGCGTAATTGCGTGCGCTCGTGCCAAAGTGATGGCGCCCACACTGGCATGCGTTTGCATGTGCAGGGCTCAGGCGCAAGCGCGGCAGCTGTGCGGGCGCATGGGGGCAGGGAGCCCGCGGGCAGGCCCAGCGGCGTGCTTGAGAGCACGCCACATCTTGCGCATGCCTGCCTGTGCCCGCACGCACTGCAGGCGCGCAGAGCCAGTGCGGCCCCGCCGTGCGGACGCGTTTTCCTCCCTCGGAGTGGCAGGGCAGACAGGAGGCGCCAGCGCGTGCTGGCAGCAACTTCTCAAGAGGAAGTATGCGCCGCACCAGTGGCAGCGCGTATGCCGGTGGTCGCGCGCAGCAGCTGCGCGGCGGAGCACGAGCAGCAGAAGCCCTGGCTCGCCGGCACGCGCGCGCCGGCGGCGTCGAGCACGAACCCGCAGGTCGGGCTAGCCGACGCGGGCCCATCGTCGCAGGCCGTCAGCGTGCTGCCGCCCATGCGCACGAGCTCCTGCGCGGCGCTCGGCGCCGGGCTCAGGCACGGACGCACGCCAAGCTGGCCGGCTGCCGTGCTTGCATGCTGCCCGGATCGGCTGCCGCGCCACCCTGTGGCCATCGGCATGCTCCAGGGCAATGCGCTCCAGCAAGTGGGCCCGCTTGCCAAGAGCTCTCCCTGCTCCCGCCGGCGGGCGACTTGCTCCCGCCGGCGGGCGCCCTGCTCCCGCCTGTGATGGACGGCATTGCGCGCATACTGTGCGCGCCTGCCTGCCCATGAGGTGGCTTGGTAGCGCTCGTCATGCGTATGCCCTAGCTGCCCTCAATGCGAAACGCGTGCCGCGCCGGTCTCGGCTAGGGGGCTGCGGGCAGTTCTCCAGCTGGTCTCAGTTGCCCCACAGGCTGTTGCTGCCTTTTGCTTAGCAAGGCGCAGACCTTGTCAGGCGCCTCGCAGGTGCGCGCCAGGGGCGCGCCTCAAACGGCTGCTCGTCAAAGGACTGCAGGTAGGTCAGCGGGTAGACGGCCACTGTCGGCGTCTTTGTCAGCGTGATGTTGAGCGGGGCGGGCAGGCTGCGGCACTGGCACCCGGGGTCCGTGCCATACACGCATGTGCACGGGCACCCGCCGGCGCCGCTGCCGCGCGGAGCAGCGACCGTCAGCCCGTATGCGCGCCCCTAGCGGCGTCTAAGCTCAGGGGTGTAGCCGGTCGCATGAGCGTTGCTCCTCGGGTCTGCATCATGCATGCGCATGCGAGAGCTCGCGCGCAAGCTGCTGCGGCGACGCGCTCGACAGCGGGGAGCTTGCGGCCAATGCGGCGGCGGCTACTATTGCCTCTGCAGAGCTGCAGAGCCTGCACCATCCATGCACGAGCATGGCGACACGCCCGCGCTGCTGTGGCAGAGCGGCAGGCGCTCCCGATGTGAGGGCAGGAGCCCTGCATGGATGACTAGTGACAGGGGCGCCGAGCACGGAAGCTTCATGTTCAGTCTAGTTCAGAGCCAACATACCATGTTGCCATGGCATATGATTTGCATTTTCTCCTAGGAGCGCTGGGAGCCAGAACTACTGAGCGTGTGCGCGTGCTCCAGGGTGGACCCTGCACTGTCCTGTGCACCTGCTGGGGCGCTGCACTGCCTGGTGCGCTTGGGTTCACGGCCGCAGTGCGTTTGGAGCACGGGGCAGCCTGCGGTCAGCGGGGGCGGCAGGCCGAGCGGAGGCGTCGGCGGGGGCGGGCTCCGGGTGCCCGCCCACCTGTTGAGGCAGGGCACGGTGAAGCGCAGCGTCTGCGTGGCGACCGCCGCGCCGCTGGCCACGGCCACGGTCGCCACGAGCTTCTGCTTGCAGACGAGCGCCGCGGCCGGCAGCTGCGCGGGCCCGCCCCGTGAGCGCGCCTAGGGGCAGGCGGCCCGACGGGCCGGTGCACAGCGCGCGGGCCGCACAGCGCAGCTGCCCTCCCCCGAGTGCTCCGCACCGTGCCGTCTTGCACGCATGCCTGGAGCTGGCTGTTGGAGATGACCGTGTTGGGCGCCACGCAGCGCAGCAGGGCGCACAGCGCGGTCAGGGCGCCCCGCAGGCGCCTGCACGGCGCCATCGACCCGTCTCGCAGCCGCGCAAACGCGTTACAGCCTGTGACGCACAGGGAACACTTTTTTTGCGCCCGTTGCGATCGATTGCGTAACCCCTACCTAGGGCAAGTGTAGGGCGCCCTCGAGGACGACAACAGTCATTGCACCTCGTGGCCCGTCTCCTACGTCTCGGCCATCTCTATCCAATCTATCGTGCTCCGTACGTCGGAGGGGTTCGGCGCCGTTGCTGTGACAGCTCGCAGCCGTGCCGGTCTCAGCTTTTACCGCGCTGTTTGGCGCCCTGACACCGCAGCGGTGCCCGCTGTACGGGTGCTAGGCGAGATGACGGGGTGTACGGAGGCCGGCATGGCCGCCCGGCTGTGTGCTGCAGCCATGCTCCTGGTCCTCTCCACTCAGTGCCTCGCCAGTGCTCGGTGATCGTCCCACTGGCCCGCCTCCGTATGCCCTTCACGGGCAGCTGCCCTTGCCGGCAAGGCCCAATGCAGCTGCAATACAGCTATGAACCCAGGGCAGGGCGGCGCGCAGTGCGGCTTTTCCAGGCACATCACAGCCGTGTAAAGCATGGGCGCTTGGGGCCGCAGGCAACTGCAGCAAGCGCATGACGCGGCATACCAGCGCTGGACGCCCGCCAAGAACAAAGGTGCGGCGGAGTTGCAGTAGCCATGATGGGCGGCGCATGCGCGGCAGAGGGCCGCATGAGCCACGGCTCCCCCCCACTGCAGCCGCAGCCCTGTTGCCGGCTGTCCCCTTTACCAATGCAATATCTGCAGCAAGCCGCCCAGCCCCACGGCAGGCCGCTGGCCGGCTCGGTTGAGGAGTCAGTAAAGGCGGCCTGGCGGGCGGGGTGACCTGCTCATGAGCGCCCTGCCGCACCCACCCGCCTGCCCCAGCTGCGCGCGCACCCCGCCAGGCGGGGCCCAGCCCGGGCCCGGGCGCGGGCCACAGCGCCGGCGCGCGGCCGGCGAGCGGGCGCTGATGGGGGCCAGCGCGAGCAGGCTGCGACTGCCTGCCCACGTGGACGTACACGTCCAGCGCGGGCACGGCCTACAACATCACCAATGGCACCTGCCAGAACCCGGGCGGCGACCAGACGGCGCCCTGGTGCTACGTCAACCCGCTCAGCTGCGCGCACCGGCCGTTCCTGGCGAACGGCGCGGTCGTCACGCAGGCCTGGGACACGTGCATGGCTGCCAACATGAACAAGTCCATCGACTCGGGTGCGGCGCCCGGCCCCACCCGCGCCGCGCACGCTGCGCCCCCCGCGGAGCCCGCCCGCCCCCGCCTGTGCTCCCGCGGGAGCACACGTCCCGCGGCCGCACCCCGCTCAGCCCCTTGTGCCGCGCGCAGCCGCGGCCACAGAGGCCCGCGCGGGCACAAGCACCGGCCCGCACGAGCACACCTGGCATGCAGTGCGCAGCATCACTTGGGCCGTCAGTGTGTGCACATGACGCGGGGCACCCCCCGGCGCCCCACACGCCGCGACCGCCCTGTACGACCCGGTCAGCAAGCCGGCCGACGGGCCAGGCTCACGCACCGCAGCCAGCCAGGCCCTGTCACAGGGTCTCAGCAGGGCGGGACGTGCGCCCCCCGTCCGCGCGCCGCGCCATGACGCCGGGCGCGCGCGGCCGCGCGTGCAGAGAAGACGCTCAACTTCTGCAACTGCCAGGACAGCTACGAGGTCAACACGCCCGGCGGCACGATCCTGGGCACCGACGGCAACTGCATCCAGGACGACGCCAGCCGCCCGCCCTGGTGCTACGTCGTCAAGGAGTCCTGCGCCGTGGCGCCGCCCACGCGCAACGGCTCCGCCTGGGACTACTGCCGCGGTGCGCGCCCGCAGGGTATATGGCAATGGGTTAGGGCGCCCACAGGGTATGGCAATGTGGTGCCCATGCGCGCAAAAGGCTTCACATGCACACATAGTGTGCTTGCTTGACGCCGAGTGCGCATGCTCGGCCGCATGGGGGGCATGCGCATGACTGGCGCTGCCCCCCGAGCTTGCGCGCCATGCCTGCAGACCCGGGTGTGTCCGGGGCCGGCAGGCGCGCAGTATACGGCCAACGCCAGCACGTCGGAGGTTGCAGCGCCGGTCACGCCCCCGCGGCCCTCCAGCGCCTCCGGTGCGACAGCCTCGCGCCTGCGCTGCGCACGTGCCAGTGCCTTAAGCTGTGTTCTCGTAATGGCAACCACGCATCTGACACCGATACGAAGGAGTGCTGACCGGGTGTGTGTGGCGCGGCTGCTGCGCAGCCTGTACGTGCCTCGCCAAGTGCGCGCCGCGCCCCCCAATCGATTAGGCTCTGTGCTGCCGCTGCTGCTGTTTGGCGATGTTTTGTAGAGGCATATACAGGCCGTGGGCGGCCCTGGATGACGAGCGCCCAGCCCTGTGTCTACTCATCTGCTGCGCCGCAGGTGGAACTACACCGACGCAAAGACAAAGGCGGTCACAACATTCAACGGCACCTGCGCCAACCCTGGTAGGGCCCCCGCCCGGCACCCCTGCCCGGCTGGGGCGTGCACCGCTCGGTGGGCGGGCCGGCGCTGACTGCGCGCTGCCGTCCCCGCAGGCGGCCAGCCGATGGGCTCCTGGTGCTACGTGGACGCAAAGACGTGCACGTACCCGTCGCTCAACGACACGACCGGCCAGAGCTACGGCTGGTGCCAGAACAACCAGTCGACCACCACGTACGACACAGGCGCGCGCCCGGCGCTGCCACGCAAAGGGCTCTGTGGTTGCAGTGCCTGTCGCCTCCATACAGGCCTCCATCCCAGGCGCTCCGCTGCGATAAGTTTGAGCGCATCACGGGGACTTGAACAAGAGGGGAAAACCCTATGGCTGACCCCGCGCCCCCGCCCGCTGCGCAGCCAAGACGGTCAACTACTGCGCGTGCCTGCCGAGCTACAATGCGACCGGCGCGAACGGCGCGGTTACGCCCGTCACCAACGGCTCCTGCGTGCGCACCTCGCCCGGCGAGCTGCCCTGGTGCCACGTGGTGGAGAGCAGCTGCATCACGCCCGTCACGCGCCGCAACGGCCTCGCCTTCGACACCTGCCTCAACCTGGGTGCGCCGCGCCGCCCAGCCCCCGCACTGCCTGCCGGCGCCGCGGGCGCATGCTGTGGGTCAGCTGCGCCCTGCCGCGGCGGTGTTTTACCTCATGCACTTCGCTATCTGGACAAGCTTGACAGGCACAAATTTGGGCAGGGGTGGCAGTTGGCGCCAGCATTTGACGTTCAGAACGCATCAAGCTGGGCCTTGAGGCAGAAGCTCATGTATGCATGGTGCCCAAAACTGTGACGGCGATGGCATTCACTCGGGATGTCCGAGCTGGGGGAGGTGGGCCCATAGCCGATGGAGCACAGCGCGTGGTGCCTAAGTGCGCGAGTGCGCCGGCAGGTGACCTGGGCCAGCTGCTCCCGTCTGCGCCGCTCAACGCGGCTGCGGACCCTGCCAGCGCGAGCGGCGGCGGCCACGGCCTGAGCGGCGGCGCCATCGCGGGCGCGTGGCTCGGCCTCCCGCCCCTGCTTTGAGCGTTGCCACGCCGCGGGCGCCGCGCATGCGCAGGGCATGCTGGCATGCATGGCCACCGCGCTGCGCATGCCGTCAGCGCTGATGACACTGCATCACGCTCACGCATTGTCAGGCGCAGCCCTCGCTCAGCCCCATGTGCCGTGCTGAGCGCTGAGCGCGGCGCCGCCTGCGCAGGCATTGTGATTGCTGCCCTCGTGGCTGCCGCACTGCTGGCGGGGCTGCTGGCGTGCCTCGCGATGCGCGCGCGCCGGGGCGCCGCGGCCAAGAAGGGCCCCGCGACGGGCGGCTTTGCGCCGCCGGAGCCGTCGGACGCGGGCAAGCCGGCCGCGGGGCAGGCCAACCCGTTCGGCAAGGAGCAGCACTGGACGTCCGACTCGGACACGTCCAGCCTGGCGAAGGGCGGCCGCCGCGGCGCCACGTGGGGTGCGCCCCGCTGGGCAGCGCCCGGACGAACGCAGCTGCAGGCCGCCGGGGCTGGACTGGTTGCAGCGAATGCGGGCTTACCATTGCATACTTAGGCGCCTCTGTCAAGTCTGGCCTCTCCAAGGGGGATGCCTGGTGCAGTGTTGTCAAACTTGCAGCAGGGAATGAGAGAAAAGGCATTCCCGGGCTGTGTCTGGCCCTCACCAGATGGCCGGTACCATGGCTGCGCCTCTGGGCCGACCTCCGCTGCCTCGGCTGAGCCCGCCCCTGCTCGCAGGCGTGCCCATGGGCGCGGCGGGCCTGGGCGCGGCGGGCGCCGCGGCGGCGGCCAGCAAGGGCGCCTCCACTGGCACCGACAGCGCGGACAGCGGCGTGGTCAAGCCCAAGGCCTGGCCGGCGGGCTACGCCAACAAGGGCGGCTACTCCAGCGCTGACTCGTCAACCATGAGCGCCGGCACCGGCAAGTCGGCCGCCAGCAGCGCGCTGTCCGGCAAGAGCGGCGGCACCACCGACAGCACCGGCAGCCTGCCCATGGCGTGCCCCTGTTGCCGGCCCCAGCCTATCTGACGGTGGTTTGTCTGCGCCCACTCATGCGGGCTGATACATGGCTCCCCTGTGACAGTGCATGCTTTGACACCGTCCCGCACCGTCCATGCCCGCAAGCAACGTACTCAATTTTGCGGCCAGAAGCTTGTGGTTTGCAGCATCACGTGCGAGGCGGCCACACCTACGCACGCTACGCGTGCGCATGCCATGACAGCGTTGATGCGAGTCGCCTGTGCGCAGACGGTGCTAGGGTAAGGCCCTGACAGGCCTCTGACGCTGTCCCGACCCCGCGCGCAGACGATCCCGGACTCCTGTTGGCAGATCAAGCCCGAGGACATCGAGATCTGCCAGCGCCCCGACGGCAGCGGCGACTGGCAGTTGGGCAGCGGCGGCTTTGGCAAGGCGCGCCCCCCTCCGCACTGCTCTGCTGGGGCGCTGGCCGCGCATGTGGGATGCGCAGTCTGGCACCCTTCTGTGTGAGCGCTGTTGGAGGTGGGGGTTGGAGAGGTGGGTTTACTCTATGTCATCAAACAACTGCTGACAGGTTGCCGTCACTAGCATTAGCCCCCCCAGTCTACCTAATTGCTGGTATTGGCCTGTCTGCATGCTCTGGCCTGCCTGGGCGAGCGCACGTTGGCGGCCGACGCGGCCAAGCTTTTCTAAAATTTGTCTCTCTTTTTCTTTTTTTCCTAAGTCTTTCTTTTATTTTACCATGCGGCACCGCGCGCAGGTGTACAAGGCGGTGCTGGACGGCACACAGCCGGTGGCGGTCAAGAAGCTGCTGCGCTCCGACGGCGGCGCGCTGGACGTCAAGTTCCTGCGCGAGATCGCCATCCTCAAGGAGTGCCACAGCACGCAGGTGGTGCAGTTCCTGGGCGCCTGCCTCACGCCCGGCTGCACCATGCTCGTCACCGAGCTGCTCGCCGGCGGCTCGCTGCACGACATGCTGCGCGTCGGCCGCTTCACCTGGTACAAGGGGTGCGCCGGCCCCGGCCGCCGCGGTGTGCTCGGAGTGCTTCGCGGCATGCTGCACGCCCGCCTCTGTCTCTGGCGCAGGCTTTCCCGCCGCTTGCTCCCCGCGGCCTTATGGGCTGCCTGCCGGCACACTTGAACGACTATGTTGCAGTGGTAGCATGTGCGTGCTGACTATACATGCAACACAGCAGCGGCAGACCCAGGGTGCTGTGGTGCTGCGTCGCATTCTCCCGGCCCGCCCGTGAGGTACGGGGCCGGTGCCGGGCGGCAGGGGCGCGAGCGTGGCGCTGGACGTCGCCTGGGGCCTGGCGTACCTGCACAAGAACAAGATCGCGCACCTGGACATCAAGTCCGGCAACGTGCTGCTCACCGAGTGCGCGCCCGCGCCTGGCCGCGCGCCTGACGCGGCCTGCGCCCGTGGCACAAGTGCAGGAGGTCCTAGCAGCCTCAGCAAGCCAGCGCGGCCTCTCAGACTCCTCAACTTACTACCTCTAGTTTGTGTGGTAGGCTGTAAGCCCCTGACGTCCACACAGCGAAACGCTCATTGCAGCATGTTCTCTGCGGTGCCTGTGACCCTGCTGAGCGCATCGCCAGGCGTGACTCACAATGCGCTGGAGCAAATGCGAGTCTGGATGTCTGACGCGGGCGCGCGCGCGCGCGCAGGTCGGGCAAGGCCAAGATCGCGGATGTGGGCCTCGCGCACACCGTCGAGACCACGCGCATCAAGGACCTGGAGGCTGTCGGTGCGCACCCGTCGCAGGCGCCCGTATGGCCGTCCAATGACTCCCAAAGCTCTGTGCTCCTCATCGTGTACCCATCGTGTTACGCTGTGCAAAGGTGCCGCCGTTGCGTAGCCGGTGGAAACGCGCTTGCTGCGTCAAGCTCCCGCCTGTTCTGGCGCGGGGCCATCCGTCAGCGCGCCTGATGCCCTGTGCACGGGGGCCATGCCTGGGGTCGACCCGCACGCATGGGCCCTCCCACTGCTCCTTATGCCCGCCGTGTCATCAGACACGCTGGCTCCGAGCGGTGCGGCGCCCCTGCAGGCACGTTCGCCTACGCTGCGCCGGAGCTGCTCACCGGCTTCAAGTGTAACGAGAAGGCCGACATCTGGTGCGCATGCTGCACGCGCGCCGCCCTGCGCATGCTCTGCCTCGGGCGCAGCGTCGTGCCCCCTCTGGCCTGGGCTGTGTGCATACTGTCTCCCCTGTCCGACATATCTCGGAGAGAGGCCTAGGTAAGCTGCTGTCACATAACCTGCAGCAGCAAGCTGCGGGCGCGCGCTTTGAATTGGCAGCGCTCTGTTGCAACAGCGGGGACCGCCGCTGGAAGAGCAGCCTGCGCGCGTGACAGCAGCCAGCAGCGCGCCCACCTCTCTGCTGGGCGCGCAGGTCGTTCGGCGTGCTGCTGTGGGAGCTGGCGTCGGGCGAGGTGCCGCGCCGCGGCACGCTCCGCGAGCTGCGGTGCGCTCTGCGGCCCGACCGCCCGAGCAGGGCCGTGCGTGTCGCCACTGCCAGCACGGGAGCATGCATGCGAGCGCTCAGCAGAGCCATCCATGGCGCTCTGCCAGCGCGCTTGACAGACAGGGAGCCCTGCGCAGTGAGCTGCTGCTGTGCAGCCTGCTTCCCAATGGCCCATCCGTCAGCCTGCGCGCATTCTGCCGCGCAGGGTGCCGGAGGAGTGCCCCAAGGAGCTGCCGCCGATGATCGAGGCGTGCATGCAGCTGCACGCCGCCAACCGGCCGAGCGCGACGATGCTGGCTGCCCAGCTGGCGCCGCTTGCCGAGGCGCTGCAGGGCGCCGCGGTGCCGTCCAAGAAGGGGCGCCCCGCAGCGTGATGACAACCTCTGTGCAAGAACTGACCCCCTCTTCCGCCCGCAGCGGCGAGGTGCCGGAAGGACTGCTGCAGGCGGCAGAGGGGCCAGCCCGGAACCGCGAGCGATGTGGGCGCGTGGTCCCAGAGGGCAGGGGCCCCCTGGGGCGGGTCCACCCAAGTCTAGGTCAGTCGCAGCTTGCGGGGAGGGGAGTTTTGGGGAGTGCTTGCGTCGCCCCTGCTGATTGTCGTGCTGGGAAGGGCGCCAGAGCCCAAGTACGCTGCTGCCGTGCTGCGCGCCGCCGACGCGCTTTTCGCGGTTGCCAGCTGACACAAAGCGCCTGGGGCGCTGGCGCCGAGATGTCTCCTGGGGTGGGGGTACATGTCGGAGGGCTGGCAATGTCAACCCCTCCAAACCTCTGCCTGCAGACCGTGACCCGTATGTGCCGACGAGGGTCTCTGATAAGCAATCTGGAGGCGTCCGGTCATGTGGCGTCTGCATGCGCGGCTCTTACCCCCCGAGCATCTGTCCCGTCTCCAGTGCGTCTTCTTTACCGTGTGTGCATTTATTCATTGCCATGTCGGCGCAATTTTTGCCCACGCGTTGCTTGGTGCTGCTAGGCCAATGCTGCGAGGGAGCAGGTTCAGTCCAGGAATGAGGCGCGCGCTTTTCATACTGCGCGCGGGGATTGCGCCTGGCGCAGCACCCTGCACGGCCAGACGACATGACTCCTGTGCCTGCACGGGTGTTGTCTAAATAATGTTGTCTAATACAGTTAATGAGAGTGCGGTCTGGTGTTGAGTACGCATTGGAAGGCTGGTGGGCGCTTATGGTCCTTGACAAGCACAGACACGCTCATGTACTCTTCCAGCAATTCTTTTTTGGTGCCACTGTGGCCCGGGGTGTCCTCATGCAGTACCCCGTGTGCCCCACTTGGCAGTCTGCGCCAGAGGGCGCCAAGCAGCATCCCTCCCCCGCCAGTCCCTGTCCGCAGGTTCGGGAGCGCAGGTAGACGCATAGGACGAAGTACGCAGCTCATTCTTTCTGTGTCTGCCCGCATGTTTGCCTGCTGCCGTTGCAGGGGCGGACTTGCAGGCCTGACAGCCTGGCGGTGGGCGCTGGCAGCGTGTTGGTATGTGTTGGTGTGTGTTGGTGTGTGTGACCATCCGGCTATACGGCAACACGGCGGCCTTTTCGTGCACGATGGACTTCTGGTGGTCAACGTTTGGTGGTGTGTTCATGCTGTAGTTTTTCGATCAAGAGCATGGCTACTCTTCGGGTGTAACAAGGCCGTGAACAAGGCCGTGAGTCTTGTTTATAAACCTGAAAGGGTGCCAGTCAGCTCCACTCCGCTGTCACACAATGCAATGGAAGGCATGTTATGGAGCATGGGGCACCTGGCCGAGCGGGTACCATGATGCCGGTTGGTGCCCTGCATATGTCACGTCTGCGTGCGACACATGCGCCCATTGTGGGCATCCAGCAACGCTTTTGCGCACCAGGCAGCTCTGAGGCTGAAAAGCTGCACAGGATAGGACAGTGTGCGCGCGCATTTCGTGCTTCTGCAAAGACGTCAGGAGCAGCAGGTATGCATGCATCCTGCAGTGCATGGCCTGCATGCATCCTGCAGTGCATGGCCTGCATGCATCCTGCTAGTGCATGGCCAGCATGCCTCGAGCCTTCTTGGACATTCTGACGGTCCTTGCTTGTCCATGCATTCGTCTGCGTCCATACGGCAAAACGCTGAGTCCCTGCGCGGTCTCCTTTGGGTGTGCATGTGCCCTGCTGGCTGGTAGCTACTCATTGCTCCACCCCTCGCGTGACAAGACGCACAAAGCCAGAAGGCACAAGTATCTAAGAGCCGCGCGGCCCCAATGACGACAGGCAATGCTCAGGCAAGCATAATGATCATTAGGACCCTCCAGTATGTTAAGAGGCAAGAGCAACTCATTTGGAGTTGCTCTTTGGTCGGCAGAAGAAGCACATATGTGGATGCAGAGGTGTCTTGAGTAAGTCATGGCGGAGTGCTGCAGCAAGGCGGCCACAGAAGCCTCCAGACATTTACCAGCCTGCTTGACACCGCACATGCACCGTCATATCTGCGAGCAGCAAGGCTCGCCCCTACCGAGCAAAGCTTGCTGTGAGCTGTGACGCAAAGGACCCACGTAAAGATTTGTCCAGCGTTGGAATGCGCAAGGACAACAAGTGCAGATCCTGGCACACTTGCCGGCGATGCGCCTGACGAAGCAATGCGCCTGCACGAATGCCTGGTCTCACGAATGCATGATTTGCAGCCCGTCTGTCAGCCAACTTTGGCTTACGGGCCCCTCTCTCCTTGGCCCGATTCGACGGCTTCGTGCATGACACATCAGGAATCATCCACGACGTGGAGCACTGGCTAGCACCGGCTGGCACTGGCTGGCCTAGGTGCTGGCTTCAGCCCGCAGCCTGCTCGCCCGCAGCGGAGCAAATGTTGCATGCGCCTTGTTCTTGCACGCATAGCAGCGCCTGGCTCCCAACTTGGATATGATATGGAGGCGCACCGCAGCACAGGCTGCTAGACGGGACGCTGCGACGCGCGTGTGCTGCCTCAGGACTGCGTGCTGGTGCGCGCGTGACGATGGGCGCCGTGCTTGGCCGCTCTTGGGTCAGCCTCGTCGCACGGCAAGCGGCTCGCAGGGAGGATGTTTGGGCACCGGCGGCCTGACTGTGCTGCGTGCGCAGGTGCCTGACCCTCCTAGTACCTGTGCGCAGCGCAATCGTTGCACAACGACTCCCGACAGGCATTTCAGGTGCGGAGCGGGTAATTGTGCGCCTCTGCCGGGCCCACAGGAGCTTGCAGCTGCGGTCCAGGGCGTCAAAGAGCTGGGCAGGTTGTAACCCAGTGCGCGCTTATGCTTGCGCAATCACATTACTTCTGCGGCCGCTTGTTGCAGGATGTGGCTGCTGAGTCCTGGCCGTTGTAGTGGAGTTGTTGCAGCAGGGCAAGGCCGTCGAGGTGCTGAATGTGGTCAGATGAGGTCGCGTTGGGGTCATCTTGCTGTCCATTGTCGCGTCAAAGGCCTACGTCAAACGCAGTGTGTGCAGGGAGTGTGCGCCTACCAGGACCAGGCTGTTTCTGCGGCTTGGCGGCGCTGTGAGGGGGGTGGCGCACGTGCAGCGCAATGCGCAAGGCAGCGACTTTGCATCTAGGTTGTCTCTACGGGGTACCACGCCGCCGCGGCCTGCGACAGGGAGTGCTCTCGGGCGCGTGATGGGTGTGCGATGAAAACGTCTTCTGAGCCTTACAGCGCAGTCTTGCTGTGCGCCCAGGCTGCCAGTGCCTGCCAACCTGGTCATACCAGAGCAGCAAGGGCGTCACCTACACCATCACCAACGGCACCTGCCAGAACCCTGGCGGCGAGTGGAACACGTTCTGGTGCTACGTCGACCCGGTGAGTCGTTGCGGCCGTGCTACCTCTGCGCTCTGTTCTAACTGAGTTCGCAACTTGGACCTGGTCACTTGCGGCCCATCCTTGTTGGACTTCGCCTTAGAAGCCTTGTATTAGACAGCTCCTCTTCCCCACTGATGGCGGCTGTCTGCGTTCCACGAGCGCGATACGCTGGGCTCAGGGCGAGGCAGGCTGGCAGCGCCTTGCACACCGCTCTGCAGCCCTGACCCGAGCGCGTGTGCCGGCCGCAGAGCACCTGCCAGCATGCGCCGTTCACGTTTAACGGCGGCGTGCGGTCGGCGGCGTGGGACTCGTGTCTGGCGCAGAACCTCACGCGCACCATCGACTCGGGTGCGCGGCCGGCGTCGCGCTGAGCCCGTCTGCGGGCTGAGGCACAGACTTCGCTTGGCTGGCGCATTACCTGACAGGCAGTACTTGCAGGTGTAGGGCTGGTCAGCGAGTGCTTTGTGCATGCCCTACCCTATGCTGTTCCCTATCTGTCTGCACATTGTCACTCCACTTATCAGCATGGAGCGATGTATTTGACGCGGCCTCAGGGGTTGCTTCCTTGGGCCTTCACAGCACAGCACCCTAGGGGCCTGCGCGCGTGCAGAATCCCTGTGTGGGGTGCCCTGCTGTGTGCACAGCCTCATGAGGTATTATGCGGAACTGACGGCGCCGCCGCGCGCCGGCGCGCAGAGAAGACGCTGAACTACTGCAACTGCGAGGCCAACTACACGGTCACCGCACCCGGCGGGCAGGAGCTGTCGTCGGCCGGCGGCTGCGTGCAGGATTCACCTGATGTGGCGCCCTGGTGCCCCGTGGTGGAGGCGACCTGCTCGTACCGGCCGCCGCGGCGCAACGGGCAAGCCTGGGACGTGTGCCGAGGCGCGCTCCCTCCCGGCGCGGCGCACTGGCAAGCGGGCCGTGCTTCGGATCGCGCGTGAGTGCGGGGCGCGCAGCATCTGCACAGGCGTCGAGCGCTCGCAAAGGGCGCTGCCGTGTGGCGCGCTGCGCTGGCGCGCGCGCCTGAAGATGTGCCTGCCTGGCGTGGGGCCAGGGTCCACGTACGATGCGTACCCGAACGGCACGCGGAGCCAGGCGGCCGCCAATCAGCCGCGCCCGCTGAGCTCCTCAGGTGCGCCACCGCCGCCTGGTGGCTGTGAGCGTGTGAGCATGGCCCGCCACTGCAGGCGCTGCTGGCACTGCTGCATGCAAGCCATGCGCTGCGTGCCAGGGCGCGCTGCTTTGCGCGCGCACCGGCCTGGCCGCTCTCTGAACACGCTGTCCGAGCTGGAGGCATGCAAGCACTTTGTAGCGTGTCATGGAAGTGCGTCGTGATGGCAGCTGTTGCCGCGAAATGTGACCCTCTTGACTCTCGCTTCTGTTTGCGCAGGGTGCCGCTGTCTGGACAGGTAAGCCGGGCGCCCGGCTGGTCCTCAGGTGACATGCTTGCGGCGTGCAGCGCGTGCTCAAGTGGCACGCCTGCAGGCCCTGTTCTGACCCTTGGGTGGCCCAGCCGTGCTTTCTGTGAATGCTCAGTCGCCGAGGGGAGGCAAAGTGGCCTGCTGTGCACCTTTGCACGGGTGGCCCGCGGGAGAGCGTTGCAGCGGCAAGTGCAGCTCATACCGTTGGTGGATGAGGCAGAGTGCGCTGGGGCCTGCAGCTGGAAGTACACCGTGGCCGGCACGAATGAGACCAAGGTCTTCAACGGCACCTGCGACAACCCCAGTGCGCCCCCTCGCCGCCCTCACGTGCCGGCCTTGCACGCAACCCGGTGCAGGCCCTGTGCTGGCCGCCATGCGCCCCGCGCTCGTCCCGCCCACCCCTGGACAACTCTGCCAGGGCGTGTGAGTGACCTGGCAGGTTCCTGGCAGGTTAGGCATGGGAGTGCAAGCGGGGCGCCCGCGCGCAGGCGGCCTGCCGATGGGGCCCTGGTGCTACGTGGACCCCGTCAACTGCCGCAACCAGCCCTACGTGGACTCGACCGGCGGCACATACGACGTGTGCGCCGCCACGAAGGACACCACCACGTATGACACGGGTGCGCTCGTCGCAGCGCATCTCGACGAGAGCTACGTCTGCTGGAGGCATGCGATCTGTAGAGTGTGTGCGCTGGCCCTGCGCTGACGGCGCGCCGCGCACGCGCGCGCAGCCAAAACCGTCAACTTCTGCAGCTGCGAGCCGCGGTACAGCGTGACCGGCGCGGCCGGCAAGACGTACAACGTGGCCGACGGCGGCTGCGTGCGCAACTCGAGCGCGGCGCTCGCGCGCTGCCAGGTCATCGTCGGCACCTGCGTCACGCCGGTCGCGCCGAACGGGGGCGGCCAGTTCTGGGACGTGTGCCTGAACACAGGCGCGCGCGCGCGCGGCCCGCCGCGCCTCAGGCAGGCACCGCGCCGGGGCGCAGCGCGCAGGGAAGGCAGGCCGACACTGTTGCGGCTGTGGGGTCCCGCGGTTCAGCGTGTGTGGATGTGCCGTGTGGCGAGTGGGGCGACGTGCTGATGCCCGCTTGGGAGGCGGCGCAGCGCCTGTCGGGACCAGGGTGAGCCTGGCAGGCCCCGGGAGTGCTGCCTGGTAGTGCCACCAGGACCAGGGTGCAGGGGTCAGGGCGCTGGTGCATGCTCGCAGGCGCGCTGGGAGCGCTGCTGCCTGCGGACCTGTACCAGGACACGCAGGTGGCAGGGGCTGGGAGCTCGGCGGGGTTGGGCACGGGCGCCATAGCTGGCGCGCTCCCTGGCCCACAGCTGCCTTCTGTCATGCTCATGCCGTGCAGGTGCTGTTCGGCGTCATGGCCGCTCACGTGGCATATCATGTGGCACCAGTACCTGCGCTCGCCGCTGTGCACATCAGCAGACGTCAGGCGCGGGTCGACTCACAGCTGCACCCTGCTTGAGGAGGCAGGCCTTGTCACTAGGGCTCAGGCCCACGACAGCGCACGCAGCTGCTGGCGCCCTTGACGCCAGGCAGGCGCTGCGCAGGGATCGCGGTGGGCGCCGCAGTGGTTGTGGCGGTGACTGCGGCGGTGCTGTGCGCGGTGCTAATGCACCGGCGGCGCGCGGCGGCCGCGCTGGCGGCCAAGGTGCGGCAGGAGTCGCAGGGCGTGGCCATGGTGGACGGCTTTTCGCACGCCGACAGCTACGGCCCGGAGAGCGGCCCGCTCGCGCCGCCGGGGCCCGGCCACCGTGGGCTCTGGTTCTACGAGCAGCTGCATGCATCGCTGGTGAGGCCGCCCTCAAGGGGAGACATTGGCCACGCCTGTGCGCTGGGCTGTCCACCGGCGACGGTGGGCGGCAGCATGCAGATGTGATTTACATGACGGGGGGGCTGGCTTCATGGCAAATGAGGTTGAAATGGGGTGACATGGGGCGGCGCGCGGTGAGCACGAAGGCGCGGTGAGCACGTGCACGCGCGGCCGCGACTTGCGAGGCGGGCCGCGCGCAGATGGCGCGACGCACGTCGTCCGAGGGCACGTCCAGCGAGAACATGGGCGCGCCCGGCGGGCAGCCGCGCGGTGAGGGGCGCGGCTCGCGGGCGCCCAGCATCGCGCGCGGCAGCAGCGTCGGCGGCGGCAGCTGGGAGGGCGGGCCGCCCGACTCGGGCGCCGACTCGGGCCCCATACCTGGCTCAATCGCCGGGTCGTCCATGGGCGGCTTCGGCCATTCGTCGGCCGGCGGGCGCTCGATGGACTCTTCCGGCGTGGTGGGCCAGCGCGGCGCGCGCGGCGCGCCCGGCAGGGGCGTCGCTGCCGCGGCGGGGGCCGCCGCCGCGGCGGGGGCCGCCGCCGGGGGCGGGGACCCGGGTTCTGGCGGCGCCGCGGGCTCACGGTCCGACGAGTCCTCGGACGATGTGGGCGAGCTGGGCACGTCGGGCTCGAGCAGCAGCGGGCGGCGCAGGGGGCGCAGCGGCCGCTCGCGCAGCCGGGGGTCGGCGCTGCGCTCCGCGGACGGGCCGACGCCCGTGCCGTCGCCCACTGGCGGCAGCAGCGCGCAGCACGTGCGCCCCGCATCCTGCGGCCTGTCCAGCAGTCCCTGGGCGCGCGTGCGGAGTCTGCGCCAAACGGTTGCACCACGAGTCAATTTCCACAGTGTGCTAATGATGGTAAAGAAGCGCGTTGTAGTTTTTCCGCCTGCCTCAGAGCCGCGGCCGTGCGCGCAGGGCTGGCGGCCGGGCGAGGCCGGGACGAGCGGCTCGGAGCTGCCGACCGGCACGGCGGGCACGCGCGCGAGCGGGCGCAGCAGCCGGCTGAGCAGCCGCGGCAGCGGCGCGCTGCCGCGCGTGGTCGCCACCGAGACGTGGGCGATCGCGCCGGAGGAGATTACCATCTGCCACCACCCGGACGGCTCCGAGTGGGAGCTGGGCGCGGGCGCCTACGGCCGCGTGTTCCGCGGCATCTGGTGCATGCAGGCCGTGGCCGTGAAGCAGGCGCGCGCACGCGCGCTTGCCCCGTCTCTCTGGGAGATGAGCGGGCTTGCACTGCGCCCTGTGCGCTCGGCGCGCTTTCAGAATGGCCTCGCGCAGCGCCGCGTCACTGCCACTGGCCCTGTCGGGTGGTTTTTGCCGGCGCCTGCCAGCCCTGACGCCCCCCGCACCTCTGCGCCGCCTCGCGGCGCGCCGCACCGCGTGCGCTTCGGTCCCCACCGCGGCCGCGCCCCGCAGGTAAACCGCTCCAGCGAGAAGGTCGACGCTGACTTCCTGACGGAGATCTCCGTCCTGAAGGAGTGCCGCAACCCAAACATCGTGCAGGTGGGCTCTGCGGTCACCTGCCTGCCCTGGTCGGGGTTGCGGCATGCCTGGTGGTCGCGGGGGTGCCCTTGCACAGATGCGCATCAGCCAGCAAAGCTTCCGGCAGAGCTGGAGAGGGCTTGGCGGCGCTGGGAGTCTCTCTGACAACGGGACACAGCCCAGGGCGCCTGCATGAGCTCAGCCCGGCCTTGGAGTGCGGGCGGCGGGGTGGGCTCAGTCGGGCGGCGCCCGCGCGCAGTTCCTGGGCGCGTGCATCACGCCGGGCATGACGATGCTGGTGACGGAGGTCATGGAGGGCGGCAGCCTGCACTCGCGGCTGCGCTCGGGCGCCATCACCTGGATGCGCGGGCGCGCGCCCCGCGCCCCTCGCCCTGCCCTGCGCGCGGCCGGGATGCCGCCCCGGACGCAGCGGCGTGGCTGCCCTGCGTCCGCCGCGGCGCCGCACGACTGGTTGGCCCTGACCGCCTCACGCAACGTTTTCTGGAAGTGGCACTCGACCTCGCGCAGGCGGTCCCCGGTCGCTTTCTGGCTTGCATGTGTTGAGACTTTGCAGAGGGGGTGCCAGCGGTCAGCGAGCACTCTGCGCGCAAGCGCGCGCGGCGACAATGCCTGGGTGGAGCCAGCGGCAGCGGGCCTGCTCCGGCATGGTCGCCGCGCGTGAGCCCGGCGAGCGCGCGGCGCAGGGGCCTGCGGGTGGCGCTGGACTCCGCGCGCGGCCTGGCCTACCTGCACAACCGGCGCATCATCCACCTCGACATCAAGCCCGCCAACGTGCTGCTCACGCGGTGCGCGCCTGAGGCGTGCGCCGGGAGGCGTGAGGCGTGCGGCTCCTGGCACTCTGCAGCGCGTTCGCTAGGAAGAGCATTGTTGCAGTGCTGCTGTGAGCGTAGGTTGGCTTGCTTGGCCCGGACGTGTCTGCTCTACGCCCAGCAACACTGCATGTGCCAGTGTTGCTCGGCTGCGGCAGCTGGGCTGTGGGTGTGGCCGGCAGGGCGAAGCGAAGCTGTTGATGCGACTGCTTGAGGAGGTCCCATGTCGCGCAGGGACGGGCGCGCGAAGCTGTCGGATGTGGGCCTGGCCAAGATGATGCAGAACACGCAGATCAGCGCCGGGGGCGTCGGTCCGCCCACGCCCTAGAAACACATCTCAGCAGCAGTCAGCGCATCTCTTGAGCTGGGCGCCGCCGCACAAGGGTGCTATGATGTGATTGTATTAATGCATGCGAGCTGTGTTGATACGCAACCATGTACCCTGCGGAGGCTGTGGTAGGCTGATCAGGCGAGGAACCTAGCCTCACGGCGCGCCGACCGCGGCTGCACGCGCAGGCACGTTCGCGTACGCCTCGCCGGAGGTGCTGTCCGGCATCCGGTGCACGGAGATCGCGGACGTGTGGTGCGCGCGCCTCCCCTGCCCGCCGCATGCCAGGGCCCGACGCAGCACTTGGGCAGAGACGGCTGCCTGCCAGCAGCCTACCTGGCCCGCATGCTCCTCGCTGGCGTGCTTGCGCACAGGCCTCCTGAGCACTGCTGACACAGCACCCCAGCATGAACTAGGTTACCCATTCGCCTGTACCAAGTTGCCGCTGGCGCGCGCCACCTGCGGCGGACTTACGCAAGCGGGTGGGGCGCGTACGTATGCGACGCGTCGTCGGGCCCTGGCCTGACTTGAGCTTGCGCGGCGCGGCAGGTCGTTTGGGGTGCTGCTGTGGGAGATCGCGACGGGGGAGCAGCCGCGCCGCGGCAAGATGCGCGACCTCATGTGCGCCCGGGCGGCCCGCGCGCGCTGTGCACCGTTGCCGTGCAAGCTCTGCTCATGTGCTGCCTGAGTCATGGCGACTGCACAGCCTTTTGCACATCACGGCGTGCCTGCTGCCGAGCGGCGCCAATCGCACGCGCTGCGGTTGATGGGACAGCAGTCAGGCCAGCGCCCTGCGGCGTGTTCCCTGGCTGGCGGTTCGCATGCACTTGCAAAGCTTGGCACCTCCCTGTCTGGTTGCTGGCGCTCTGCGCTGCACCCTGCGGCCCGCAGATGCTGGAGGTTGGTTTAGGGTAGACTCACCTTACCCTACCACATGCTGTCATGCGCACAGCCTGCGCATGGCGCTGAGCCGCGCGGGCGCGCGGCGCAGCGTGCCGGACGAGTGCTGCGCCAGGTCGTCGGCGCTCATCTACCACTGCATGGAGCTGGAGCCGGCGCAGCGGCCGACCGCCAAGGAGGTCGCCATGCGCCTGCACGAGCTCTGCCTGCAGAACGGCGTCCCGGACCTCTGACGCGCGCGCACCGCGCCGCGCTGCGGCTGTGCCGCAGGGGTCAAGCTTCAGTGCAGCATGGCGCCGCCTGCTGGCGAAGCCCGCGCGGCACGCGCGCCGCAGCGCGCGCGCGCCGCGCCGCGCCACGCACGCGGCATTCGGCGACAGAGCGGGCCTCGCGAGGCCCGCGGCACATGCGGCCGGCGCGCCGCAGCCCGCGCTGCAGCGCGCTGTGCCAGCATGTGGAGAGATCTTACAAAATACGGGCGTGCCTGCTGCTGAGCGCGCGTGGGCGCACGTCCCGCGCGGCCCTGCCGCGACGCCAGCAGCACACGCAGCTGAGTCCACAGCTTGCGCTGGAGAGCTGCTCAAATGTCGGTCCTGGGCGCTGCTGGCCCACGCTTGCCACACTGCGGTCGCAGCTGCTTCCTGCATGTCTGCCGCTGGGATGCCCTGCATTGTTGAACCATCTGGCAGCCCACGCACCGCGCCCATTCGTTTGTTGGGGAAAAAAGTTTTGAGCGCGCAAGGAGGCCGCCGGTGTGCGGCCGTGCTCCGCCATGGGCAGGGTCCCGCTACAGGCGATTGCGTCAGAAAGTCTGCCACGCCAGCGGCAGCGCATGAGACGCACGTCGGGATTCTCTGCACGTGGGAGCAGGGCGGGCAGAGAGGCGCGTTGAAAGAGCAGTCAGCCTTGCCAAGCACACTGTGCTGCTTCGTGCGCCTGCGCTGCGCCTGTCGACCCTACTGAGCTGCATGTTTTCGATCCGGGTCTCATTCTGTCCTGCATATAGCGTCTGCTTCTGCTGTCACCAGGCGCTGCACTGAGCTGGAGGCCAGGCGCGCTAGAGGGAGCTGTTTACATGCCCACGCCGCGCAAGGCATCTGTTCTAGCATGTGCCTGGCACGGGGGTGGGTTGAGCCGCTGTCTCTCCACCCACATCTGGCGCGGCATGGGTGGGTCAGCTCGCGGGAGCGCGCAGGCATGCTGTATCACCAGGGGCGGGACTGCTCGAGGAAGGCCGGATCCCTCCTTTTGCCCAGGTGCTGCGGCCTACATCTGTGTGGCCGCCTTTGGGCTCTTCTTTTCTTCGGCTGGGTCGCGGAGGCGCGCTTGGAAGGGCTTGGTACAGGGGCTGTCTGGACTGCGGGCGGGGTGATGAGTGGTTGGCCGCGCGAGCGCGATCTAGCTATGTTGCTCGTCAGCGTGTGCTGTGGACGTGCGCCTGGGCCTGTTACTGGGTGAGCCGTTGCTTGCTTGGCCCTCACTCCAGCTTGACCGGGCGGTCAAGGCTATTGGAGCGCGCAACGTCCCCGGCGTCCAGGTCTGCATACGCGCCGAGCAGGACGCTCCCTCGCGCGTTGCCTGCGCGCTGTAAGCAGGTCGAAACCACTCGCGAGCTGTTGCCATGCGTGTCCTGACGACCGCGCTTTCTGCCCGGTGAAGCCGCTCAGCGGTGTGTGCATGTGCTGCTCTGCATGGTGCTGCCCCAAGTCCAGACAAGCTGCCAAGCGCACATGGCAAGTGAGCATGCGCGCATGTGCGAGACTGCGTTAGGGTTGGTGAGGGGCACCTGCGATGCTGTTGCCAGCATACTCGCCGCCCCCGTCCTTCACGGTCAGGCCCCACCCGGCGTTGCCGCGCATGCTGCAGCCCAGCACGCGCGGCGCCGCGCCTCCGCGGCACAGCACGCCGCCGGCGCCGTTGCGGCTCACCTGGCAGGCCTCCAGCAGCGCGCCGCCTGCGCATCGTGGCCCTCGTTGTGGACCGTACACCCATGCCGTGCCTGCTCTGCTCACTGCGCAAGTCTGGCGGCAGCTGTGCAGGGCTGGCGCGGCCCTGTCCTACGCGTCCACACACTAGCTCGCTCCCGTCCTGTCGCTGCAGGAGGCTCCTGGTCGGAGAGCCACCGCTTAACAGCGCCCAGAGCAGTGCGCGCCCGGCGGGCGCCAGGCGCGCGCCTGGCCCGCCGTCGGCGGCGCCCAGCAGCGCGGCGCCGTAGCCGCGGCAGTCGTGCAGCGCGCAGCGCCGCAGCGCGAGCCAGCCGCCCTCGGCGAGCACGCCGCTGCCCGTCGCGCTCTCCACATCGCAGTCCTGCGCCGGCCAACGACCGGCCCTCGCGTGCACACCCTGCCCTGGCGCCCTGCGGCATCGCACCCCAGCATCCACATGCCGCTGTGGCGGACGCGGCGCTGCCGTCTCCGACGGGCGGCATGGCTGGAAGGCCCGAGCGCGCACGCAGCCTCGCGCGCGCGCCCGCGCCGTGCGCCCGCGCGCGCCCCGCACCTCCAGCGTCAGCGTGCCGCCACGGCAGAACACCGCGGCGTTGTTCGCGACGGATGGCGACGCGTGGCGCAGGCGCAGGCCGCGCAGCGTCACGCCGCCGCCCGCGGCCGCCTCCAAGACCGCCTCATACGGCGCGGCCGTCTCCCACAGCAGCGTCACTGCCGCGCCCTGGGCCGCAGGCGTCAGCCAGGGAGCCGTTGCCGCTCGCTCGGGAGGCCGCCCGTGGGCAGCAGGGGCAGGCCGCGCGGGGCTGCTGGCCACAGCACGCCTCGGCTTTACGCCTGCGCAGTACTTGCATTCCCACCAGCACCGCATGTGATGCTTGCACTGTATAACTACACAGGGGTGAGCTGCTTCACAGCCAGACGGGCTCCTCGCAAGCGGTCCGGCTCTGCCGGCGCACTGTCCAGCCCTGGCCAAGCCCAGCCCAGTGCCCACGGCGGCGCAGGGAAGCCCTTCACGGCGCGCAGGCGGCCGGCAGCCACCGCCGGGATGCACCGGGTGGTGCTGCGCCGCAGCGGCGCGCACCGCGGGCCAGGCCTCGACGGTCACCGGGCCGGCCGCCAGAAGGCGCTCCCTGTACACGCCGGCCGCGACACGCACGAGCAGCCGCGCGCCGCTGGCGCTGCCCTGCGCCAGCGCGGCGCCGACGCTGCGAAAGCTTCCAGGCCCTGCGCTTGCGCATCAGCGCGCGCCTGCCTCAGGTCCGGCACCGCGGCACGGCGCTCCCTTGGACCGGCCCTGCTTTCGCGGAGCAACAGTGCCGCGCACGGCACTGTGCGCGGTGACGTGGGTGCTGCAGCTGCGGCGCGTAGGGGTGGCACCATTGAGCGACAGCGGTGTGAAGCAGCCTTGTGCAGCATCTGAATATATGCACTCGCTCACAGCGGCAATCTGTGTCAGCCAAGCGGCGAGCCGAGTCCACCTGCCGCAGAGTCGACGTACAAGACTGCGGGCGCCGCCTCGGCGTGCGCGGCAGGCGGCGGGCAGAGGTGCATGCACGGCGCAGCTGCAAGCCAACGCAGCAGGCGCTGCCGCGTGACCACCTGGCCGGCGGTCGGCCGCAAGGTGCCTGCGTGTTGCTGCGCCGCGCTGCGTACAGTGGTGCACGCACGTGACGGCGGGCTGCTGTGTGTTGCATTGGTGGTGGGCAATTGCCAGTCCATGCGCCTGACCATCATGTTGCACAAGGACGGCAGCGGGTCTGTGCAGCTGGCTGTTTTTTGGCAACAAAGGCTGCGCATGGACGGACGGGGTGCTGACAATGACGGAAGCAGATTGAGTGTGAGTGAGTGAACACCGGCCAACTGCGCGCCGTTGCCGGCCCCCCTTATATGCAGTGCCTTCAGTGTGTGGACACATGTATGATCAGGATGCAGAGCCGAGCAGCTTTGCTCTTAGTAAACAGTCTTTATCGCCTAATAGGGTAGGGGGCGTCCTGCAGCGCAACTTCCGGATCCTTGCCGCGTGGTGCTTGCAGTCGCGATCCGAGCGGCAATACTCTGCTCTGTAGGGATCTTGCCGCACTTGTCCCGTTTGCACCTGCTGGTTGTCTGTGAGTGTTGTCGGCCGACAGCGTCGTGCAGCTTCCTTTGGACGACCCAATAGAACACCCTGAGCGCAGACATCGGCAGCCCTACTCCTCACCGCTGGCCAGGTGCTGCCCGAGGTCCTTGCGGGACAGAGAACGGGATGAGAAAAAGCTTCCCCCTTTGGTTTGTGGGTGTGCAGCCTGTGCAGCTGCTTGTCGGTTGCAGGGGGAGTGCGGGGCATGGCAGGCGGTGCGGGGGTGTGCGCCAGGTGGCGCACGCGGTCAGCGCGGTGACCTGGAAGCTGCCACCAGGGAGCCAGCTGGGGGTGATGTAGGTCTGCCTCTTGCTTGGGGGCTGCTGCGCCTCACATGGCTTGGCCGACGTGTTGGCATGGCGAGCGCTGTGCGTGGCGGCCGTGTGCTGCAACGCGCATGCTGCTGGCCCCTGTGCCTCAAACCTTCTGGTCTGCTATGTGCCAGATTATGTGTTGAAAGGCAGCCTCTTGGCCTGCTTTGACGTTTGTCCCGTGCACGCAGGATTGACAAGATGTACCGCGCCGCAACGCTCATCCTGGTGATCGCCTGTGTATCGTGCATGCTGGCACCCGCCGCTGCGCTGTCGTACCCGCTCTGCACGAGCTACGGCGCAGAGTATGTCAGCGCAGCGCCACGGCTGATCGGCAAGTTTCCGTACTATTCCATGATCTGGTCCTGCACCGGGTGCGCTCCTCCGCGTCCTCCAGCCTAGGGCCTCCGTTGCGCACGATTTCTGTGGCTCCCGCTGTTCTTGCTGTGGCGCACGCTGTTCAACTTGCTGTGCTGCTGTTCAAACTTCTTAGCGGGAAGGCTTTGCGCGCCACTCCGACCACTCTGGCTGGACAGGGACCCTGCTCTTGTCCCTGCTCTTTCCAGTGCTGACAGCCCGGGTGCGCTTGCGCAGGGACCTCAACCTTGAGGGCCGCCACATCGACCTGTGCATGAACAGCGGCAAGGACTGCGGCCAGAAGGCGGCTCAGGCCGTGTGCGAGTACCTGGGCTTTGACGGAGCCGTCACAGACCAGTGGTCCAGCGCAGTCGCCGACGCTCCTGCACGCTCCATGACAGGTGCAGCTGCCTTTCCACGTCGCCTTGATGCCGGGGTCTTGTATGTGCGAGTGGGTTGTGGGTGCCTCGTCCATTTGAGCATGTTGCCAGGCTGGCATGCGTTCATTCGCGACAGGGCTATGGTTTCTGCAGCGTCTCGGCGCAGGAGGGTCCAGGCTGACACGGTCGCCGCGTGTGCCGACAGGCGAGTGGTGCGTCGCGGAGAACGTGTACGAGCACCTGGGGCCGCTCAACCGCACGCAGTTTGACACGCTGGCCGGCGGCCTGGCCGCGCGCACGGGCCCGCCCTGCAGCCGCCTGGACAAGGTGACCTGCTACCGCACGCGCAACTCCTTCGGCAAGGCCTGGGCCGTGCTTAACCCGCCGACCGAGGCGGCCAGCATGCTGGCCGCAGCCGCGCCCGCGCCTGCCGCCCGGCCGGCCGTGTTTGCGCTCGGCGCGCCGCAGCCGGCGCCGCGCGCCGCCGCCGTGGCAGCCGACGTGGCCGCTGTTGGCGGGCGCCGCCGCCTGCGCCAGGCCTGAGCAGGGGCAGGGAGCTGGGGTGCAGAGGAGTGATGCCCCGGGCGGGCTCTGCAGCCATGGGTCCGGTGGTGCCAAGGCGAGGTGGCCGGTTTTGGTCGCGGGAGGCCTGAGCATGGATGAGAGGGCGGGGCGTGAGAGCGTCCAGTGGTGCTGCTGCGCGTGCCGCTCCGCGCCCGCGAGCGCACAAGGAATGACGCGTGCGGTGCATGCCCAGCAACAAACCGCCACGGGGCTGCTGAGCCACTGAACTGTAGACACGGCTGTGCCGTGTGAACATGCGTGTATGAACATCGGGAAGCGATGCAGGGGAGGGGAACCTGGGTGCCATGTGCATTATGAACTCAAATTTTGGAACCGGGAAAACTACGCAGCTGCGCAGAAGTGCCCGTGTGGGGCACAGTAGTCACTGCATGACTGCCATTTGATTCGCTGGGGCTGGGGTCTTGGGGCGCGCACACGCTTGCAAACGGCCTGTGGGCCAAAGGGGCTGCTGTGTGCCCGTCGCACCTGTGTGTGTGCTATACCGCGGGGGGTTCAAAACCCCCCCCCCCCCCCCCCCCCCGCCTCATGTGCTTCAGGGTGTTGGGTGTCACGACACGCATGAAGTTGTGGGATTTTGCCGCACTGCCCTCCCCCCGCCACTGGCTGCCGCCTGTCTTAAGCTGGGTGCGCCAGGCTGCTGCCTGGTCCGCACAGGTTTCCAAATCGTAGCGTCCTGCGTTTGCAGCACCCCTGTCTTGTTTTGTCGGTCTCCCCTCAGCGACGAGGGCGTGACGCGCGGCAGCCATCGCCATGCGCGCATCGGCAGGCTCTCACACCCGTTTGGGGCGGGGTCTGGCCGCGCCTGAGCCGCCGACGGCGCCGCCGACAGCGCTTGGAGGCGCGGTGCTGCGTGGCGCGCCGTCCATGTATGTGTTGGGATGCATGTGCTGTGCTGCTTGTTGTGCCCTGCCCTGCCAGCAGTGTAACCAAGCACGCACAAGCACCTCTGCAGACGCTCAACGAAGGCTTTTTCAGACGCTTCGCTGTTGCCCAGCTACATCAGCATGCCAGAAGCCCTGGTTGTGCTCATCACGGGACCAGTGGCAAGCCACATAGCGTTGCTCCTTATCTGGCCTGTGTTTTTGCAAAGCAGGGCAAGACTTTGACATGCGCTACAGTGCCTGTTCTGGCATGCTGCACTCCATGAGCAGCTGGCGGCGCACGGCATGCCACTGGCAGGCTGCACTTCCACCTCTGCGTGCTCGCCGCGCGCTTGGCACTGCTGCCGTGCTGATGTGGAGGCAATGCCGCGCCTTGCCGCGTTCTCATACGCACGCCAGCGTATGCACTTTTCCACAGACTGTTGTATCACAACCTTTGTTGCATAGGTTTCAGCGTACTCCCAGCCTCTTGCACACCCCGAGGCCTCTGCCAGTGCCCATCAGTGCTCGGCGAACACGTATGCATGGCTTCTCCCATGCCATTTGTTGATTTGCACTGAAGCCACTGCCACAATCAGGTCATGCCGTTCATTCTAGGTGTATAACAGCGCGACAAGGTACACCAAAGGTCCACCACAGCAGCTCCAACACTGCGGCGCATGCCCTCATGCATAGCCTGCGCCTGTCCCACCTGGCTGCAGACACGCTGACATACACTGCCTGGCACCCTCCCACCAGACTGCACAAGAGAATCCTGCACCTTCCCGCCACGCTCTGGGGAATATGCAACAATTCGCAGCTGCGACTGCCAGCTCCCTCCAGCCCTGCCTTCTCGTGACACCCCGCACTGCCCTGAGAAGTTCACTGGTATCTCCACGGCGGCGTACGCGCTGGTACCACACAGCAGAGCGCAGGTGCGCAACTGCAGGTGCACTGGAAGCGCTGGAGGCCGGCTGAAAGCGGCTAATGAGACCGTGCTGTGCCGCGGCAGGCAAAGCAGCGACCGTTCTGCTCCAGCAAGGCGCGAGGGAGGCGAGGACGCTGCAGGTCGCCCGCACGCCTTCACGCCCGAGCGCGTGCGCAGACGCCCCAGTCATCTTCCCCGCTCACTGCACCCACAGCATAGCGCTCTGAACTGCTGTAGACTGTGCAGCGGAAAGCGGATTCCGCCAGTGTCAGAAGCACGCACGTCATAGTGGGGGCGTAGGCCAGGCCAGCGCGCACTTTCGACAGGTCTCTCCACAAGCGGTGCGTGCGCACTACCGCGGTCTCGCCGAGGTCTACCGCTGTCTCCACGACCTGCCGCATGATGTCGTTCTGTATGGCCTTGGAGTTCAGCCTGGCGCAGAAAAGCCGAGCGTCAGATACGGCGGTTCTTACTACTCTGGACACGTCCCGCAGGCACGTAAAGGCGCGCACTGCATTGCCCCCGAGTGCTTGAGTGCGCCCAGCGCGACGCTCGTTATCACCACTTGCGACACCGTAAAAGAGAGCCAGCCCGCCATCGCTGGGCGCCTGCGTCCGCGGCGCGCCTTGGCTTCCTGCTGGCGCACGGCAGGCTGCTGCCAGAGTGCTGCTGAATGCCCGAATCGAACTGAAGCTACCAGCCGGGGGGCAGCTCTGCGCTCTGCTATACAGAAAGGGAGCTGTCCTGCTGAGGCTTCCCTCGTGTAAAAGAGCAAGCAGGTCTCCAGCCCTACATCCCCGCATTTCTCAGAAAATTTCCTCATCCGTCCTCTTCTCAACAGCTTTACTGGTGTGATGCAATATCGGCATGCATCTCTGCATGTTTGCTCTGCTAGCAAAGCCTTGTAAGGGGCGGACCTAGCTTACAGCTCCGTCGCATGGGGAGCGACCACTGCAGAACTTGCAACAGCTCACACCTGCGCAGAACACCAGCTACAAGACACAGGCACAATGTTGCCTGCCCTCAGTCTACAGCGACATGTCCGCGAGCCCTTCCAGCAGCACCCACAGGTGGCGCAAAGCGCCCAGTGGCTGCCGCCCTCGCGCGTGCGCCGGCCCGGACTTCCCCACATGCGCCCCCATGTCAACCTACCTCCGCCAGGCCGGCAGCACCACAGCCTGCTGCTGGCCACCACAAAGTGCACATCCTGCCGCTGACACCTGCAGCACGCGCCCGGCCTGGGATGCTGGCGGCGCTCTGCTTCGTCCCTGGCAAGCAGGCCGCCGGCACCAGCATCGCTGCCACCGCTGCTTCTGCCGCCGCCGCCGCCGCCGCCGCCGCCGCCGCCGCTCTTAAGCCGCCGCCGCTGCCGCAGTCCAGACCGTCGGACGCAGTCTGACTGCAAGCGAGACCCGCATACACGCCTGCCGCGCTGCCACAGACCGTGGCAGCCAGCAGCGCCCCGCGCCATGCTAGTCCGGGTGCTGGTGGTTGCCGCGGCCGTTGCCGCGGCCGCCCCCGCCGCCGCCGTCCGCATCTCGTGCGGCCTCCGCCGCAGCTGCCTGCTGCGCCACCGCGAACGCCGCAGCCTCCTCCGGGTTCATGTGGAAGCCTGCGCGCAGCGAGCTCCGGAGCTCAGGCCTTGCTCTGGGTCCATTTAAAAAGCCCGCGCAAAGCAAACCCACATCTCAGGGCTTGCTGAGCCCATGCGCGTGCAGGCGCGCGCCATGCACGGGTCCCTAACGGCCGCTGCCGCATGTCAGCGAGCGCAGCGCCCGGCAAGGACCACCGCACGACCCAGGGTTTACGCCTGCCAGGCCTGCAGCGGCCGCCCCTCATATCCACAGACCCAGCCTCTGACGCAAAAGCTTCTGTGACGCCATGGCTACCATGCAGGTGCTGCTACGCCCGGGGGGGGGGGGGGGGGGGGGGGGGGGCGGC
>JAABUJ010000149.1_pt1 | contig 154229 bp, 145 predicted proteins | sample 5559131 | NCBI WGS metagenome assembly JAABUJ01 (sample SAMN10711875, study PRJNA513366) | rock metagenome | isolation source: Antarctica rocks | place: Antarctica: Victoria Land, Mt New Zealand nord | collected 2016-01-07 | reverse complement strand
CGAGCTGCTCGACGAACTCGACCAACGTGAGCGCGATCGAAGCCCGCCGCTCGCACTCGCCGCCTGATCACCGACCATACTTCTGGCGGGGAGCACTAAGCTCGCCGAGCTTTGCCCTTCGCCCGTACGGCACCGCTGCGCCGCGAGATCGAGGCCGCGCTCCCGCGGCGTCCGTTCACGATTCGCTTCTGGGACGGCACCGTTGTCCCTGCCACGGCCCCGGGCGGCCCGATGTTCGAGTTTCACTCCCCCGAGGCGCTGGCGCACGTGATCCGCGCCCCCGGCGAGCTGGGCCTGGGCCGCGCCTACGTGCTGGGGCTGATCGACGTCGACGACATCGAGCAGGCGCTCGAGATCGTGGACACGTTCGCGGCCCCCAAGCTGTCGCCCGGTCAGCTGGCCCGACTCGGCGTCGCGGTGGTCCGCGCCTGCGGTCTGGTCAGGCCGCCGCGGCCGCCCGCCTCTGAGCTGAGACTGACCGGTGAGCGTCACACGATCGGCCGTGACCGCAGCGCCGTTCGCTACCACTACGACGCCGGCAACGAGTTCTTCGCGCTGTTCCTGGATCGGTCGATGACCTACAGCTGCGCCTACTTTAGGGGCGGCGCCGAGACGCTCGAGCAGGCCCAGCGAGCCAAGCTGGACCTCGTGGCCAAGAAGCTGGCCCTGCGAGAGGGCGAGCGCGTGCTCGACGTCGGCTGCGGCTGGGGCAGCTTCGCGATTCACGCCGCCCGGCACTACGGCGCCAAGGTCCTCGGCGTCACCCTGTCCGAGCGCCAGGTGCAGCTGGGCCGCGAGCGGGCCGGGGACGCGGGAGTCGGCGAGCTGGTCGAGCTGCGGGTCGCCGACTACCGCGAGCTCGGCGGCGAGCGCTTTGACGCGATCTCGAGTATCGGCATGGTCGAGCACGTGGGGGCGGAGCGGATTGACCTCTACATGCGCACGCTCAACGACCTCCTGGTGCCCGGCGGACGGGTGCTCAACCACGGGATCGCCAAGCTGATGGACTTCGACACCGCCGACGAGGGCGCATTCTCAGAACGGTTCGTGTTCCCCGACGGGGTGCCGCTGCCGTCGCGAATCGAGCTCGCGCTCGAGCGCACCGGTCTGGTCACCCGGCACGTGGAGGGGCTGGCCGAGGATTACGCCGAGACGATTCGCTACTGGATCGCCAGCTTCGAGGATCGCTACGACGAGGCGGTCCGCCTGGCCGGGGCCGAGAGAGCCCGCGTCTGGCGGGTTTACCTGCGCGCCGCACGGCAGGGCTTTCTCACCGGCTGGGCCTCGGTCTACCAGGTGCTGGCCCACAAGCCCCGAGCCCACGGACTAGCCGCGTAAGCGCCCGGTGCACCCCGCGCCTCTCTGACCGGGCCCGGGGGCGACGGCGGTCTTGCGAAGAACCGAAGCTACGCGGCGGGAGCTTGTGCCTGGGCGGCGGTATCTGCCGGCCCAGGAGCTATGGCGCCGGAGGCGGCGGCGTGGGCGCCGGCGGCGCCAAGAGCACCGAGAAGCAGGGCGAGGGCGGCCCACTTGGGCCCGTACATATCGCTGCCGCGGGCCGAATCGATCGACGGACTGCCGGGGCCGGTTTCGGCCAGCGCCAGCACGGCGGCGATCAGTACGACGTTGTACTCATAACCGCCGTCGGTGGCCCACGGGCCCTTGGGGGCGTGGACTCGCTCAATCGCGGTGAGCATCGTCGCGGTCACCAGCGCGGCGCCGAGCGGGGTGGCGGCACCGAGCGCCAGCAGCGCTCCGCCGCCGCTTTCGGCGGCGCCGGCGGCGATCGCGTGGCGCTTGCCGGGCCGCAGGCCGAGCTGCTCGAAGAACTGGCCGGTGGCCTCGAGCCCGTGGCCGCCGAACCATCCAAACAGCTTCTGGGCTCCGTGGCCAATGAAGAAACCGCCGACCGAGAGGCGTAGGAGAAGGCGTCCGAGCTTCATCTCGCAGAAGTATAGAGCAATCTGTTGTGCGCACAACCGACCCCCTTGACCAGAACTTCGGGCCTCGGGCGCTATGCGCGGCGCTCACGAGCGGGCTGCAGGGCGGCCTCGGCTCGAGTGCACCACCGGCGCCGCCCCCCATCACTCCGCGGACCAAAGCGATCTCAGACCAGGCAGCGGGGACTCACCGCGACGTTGTCGGACGGCGCCGGCGGGGGATCGCGCTTGCAGTAGGTGACCCGCCGCGCGCGGAGATCGACGACACCCAGGAACTCGTAGAGAACGCCGCCGGCGGCGGCCGAGCAGCGAAACGCCCGGCGGCCGATGCGCGTGCCGGCAGCCGTGCAGCCGACGCGCCGCAGCGGGCCACCCAGCGATCCGAGCGAGATCTGGCGCCTCAGAAATGCGCGGACGGCCTTTCGCATCGCGTCTGGGGCTGAAGCGTCCGCGCGCAGGCCGACGACGTGCGGCGCCTGATCCTGAGCCACGAGGATCTCCGCCTCGCGGTTGGCTTGCACTTCGGCCGCCGGATTGCTCGATGGAGGCGAATCGGTGTTGTGATGCTCGACATAGAGCACCAAGGCGCCCAGCAGCGCCGCGGTGAGCACGCCCGCGAGCGTGAAGCGCAACCAGAGCGGGAATGGGAGGTAGGCGCCGGGCGCGCGCGGCTGGGTGAGCCTCGGTCCTCGGCGGGGTGACGGAGACGGACCCGGCGAGTCCGGAGGGCGAGATGCGGGAGGTCCGGTCAATGTGGCTCGGGGTCCATCCGGGCGCTCGGGCGGCGGGCGAGCTCGAGCAGGGCACGGCGGACCTGCCGATCTCGGGTCGCTGCCGCCTCGTCGGTCCACCGCCAAGCGACCCCGGACTGCAGGTCAAACGTCGGGCGCAGGTGATCCTGGACCGAGTCGGCCGTGATCTGGACCGCGACGGTGCCCTCGGTCAGCTCCTCGTCGAGCACGCGGGCGACACCCTCGATCGTGACCGCGAGGTCCTCGGCCAGCAGGGCCAGCGCCACCGCGGGGGCCCGGCGCAGGCGCGCCAGCGATTCCCGCCCGGAGGCTAATCCGATCAAGACGCGGTCAGGCCCGGCCCGAACCGCCGCCGAGACCGGAATCGCGTGCGGCGGAGTGCCTTCGGTGACGAGAATCGCCACCGTGCCGGCTGGCCACTGGGGCAGCACTTCGTTTGCGGGCGAGCTCAGCCGGTGCGGATGGACCGCTCGAGGGGTAGGTTGGGTATCTGCATCGGTAGCGACTTCAGGAGAGAGACTAGAGCGGGTATGGCCGTCAAGGCTTCCGACCTCGAGCAAGATCTGATCGGCGAGCTCAGCGACTGCGTCCGCCAGCGGCTGCCCGACGAGGCGCCGGCGGCTTACGGGGAGTTCGTGCGTCAGTACTACCACTGGGTCCCGGCGGTGGACCTCGCCGATCGCAACACGCTGGATCTCTGCGGCGCCGTCGTGGCCCATTTCCGCACCGTCCGACACCGCCGGCGCGGCGAGGTGAAGGTCAGGGTCTACAACCCAGAGCTCGAGCGCGACGGATGGCACTCGCCGTTCACCGTCCTCGAGATCGTCTCAGACGACATGCCGTTCATCGTGGATTCGGTGACGATGGAGCTCAGCCGCCAGGGCTACGGGATCGAGCTGGTGATCCATCCGGTGATGCGCGTGCTGCGCGACGAAGACGGCGAGCTGACCGAGGTGCTGGCTCAGGCCACTCCCGCCACCGACGCTCCCGGCCTGCAGGTCGAGTCGGTGATCCACGCCGAGGTGGCGCGTCAAGCCGACTCCGACCGGCTGGCCGTGCTCAGCGCCGGAGTCGAGCTGGTCCTCGAGGAGGTCCGAGCCGCCGTCGAGGATTGGGCGCCGATGCGAGCCAGGACCGCCGCCCTGGCGGCCGAGCTGGGCCGCCGGCAGCCTCCGGTCGACGCGCATGAGCTGTCTGAGGCACAGGCGTTCCTGCGGTGGCTGGCCGATGACCATTTCACGTTCCTGGGCTACCGGGAGTACGAGCTCGGCGGCGAGGACCCGTCGCAGCTGCGGGCCGTGCCGGGATCCGGGTTGGGGATCCTGCGGGGCGCCTCCGCCACGCCGTCCAAGCGGCTGAATCGGAGGGGGCTCGAGCTCGCCCACTCGCCCCACCCGCTGGTGCTCACCAAGGCCAACTCCCGATCCACGGTGCACCGGCCGGCGGATCTGGACTATGTCGGGGTCAAGCGCTACGGGTCCGCGGGCCAGGTGACCGGCGAGCGGCGGTTTCTCGGCCTGTACACGACCGTCGCCTACAAGACCAGCCCGCAGGAGATCCCGCTGCTGCGCGGGAAGGTCCAGCGCGTCCTGACGCGGGCCGGCTATCCGCCGGACAGCCACGACGCCAAGGGCCTGATCGAGATCATCGAATCGCTCCCTCGTGACCTGCTGGTTGGAATCAGCACCGATGACCTGTTCGAGATCTCGATGGGGATCCTGGGGCTCGGCGAACGCCAGCGCGTGCGCCTGTTCGTGTGCCGGGACGTGCTGGACCGGTTCGTGGCCTGCCCGCTGTGCCTGCCGCGGGACCGCTTCAACACCGAGAATCGCGAGCGGGCGGGCCGGATTTTGTCTGACGCGTTCGGTGGCGGTCAGGTCGATTGGCGCCTGCGGCTGTCGGAGTCGGTCGTGGTGCGGGTCGACTACGTGGTCCACTGCCCGAACGGGGTGCCCCCGGGCTACGATGTCGCGGCGATCGAGGCCCGGATCGTCGAGGCGACGCGGGCCTGGAGTGACGATCTGCGGGCCGCGCTGATCTCCCGCCACGGCGAGGCCGACGGTCTAGCCCTGCACGCCCTCTATCGAGTCGCCTTCCCGGCCGGGTACCGAGCCGACTGGAGCGCCTCCGGCGCGGTGGCCGACATCGATCGGCTTGCCGAGCTGCAAGCCACCGGGCGCCCGGTCATCGCGCTGTATCGCCGCCACGAGGACGGGGAGGCGGCGATCCGGTGCAAGCTGGTGAGCGCCGCCGGGATCTCACTTTCGGAGGTGCTGCCCACCTTTGAGCACATGGGGGCCAAGGTGGTCGACGAGCGGCCCTACGAGATCACGCCCACCGAAGGCGACGCGGTCTGGATCTACGACTTCGGCCTCGACTGCGAGGCCGAGCAGCTCGAGCGCGTGGGGGATGAGTTCGCCCGGGCATTTCTGGGCGTGTGGGCGGGAGAGCTCGAGGACGACGGCTTCAACGGCCTGGTCCTGGCGGCGGGCCTGACCGGGCGCGAGGTCACGGTGCTCCGAGCGATCGCGCGCTACCTGCGTCAGGCGACGATCGCCTTCTCAGACGGGTACATGGAGCAGACACTGGTCGGCCATCCCGAGGTGGCCGTCCTGCTCGTGGCGCTCTTCCGCGCTCGGTTTGACCCCGACGCCTGCGATCAGGCCGCCGCCTTGGCGCTCTCAGACGAGATCGAGCAGACGATCGACGCGGTAACCAGCCTGGACGAGGACCGGATCCTGCGCAGCTTCCTCGCCGTCGTGCGAGCGACGCTGCGCACCAGCTACTTCCGCACCGGTGAGGGCGAGCCGGCCCCGACCTACCTGTCGTTCAAGCTGGACCCCGGGCAGTTGAACATGCTGCCGCTCCCGCGGCCGCGCTATGAGATCTTCGTCTATTCGCCGCGGGTCGAGGGAATCCATCTCCGCGGAGGGCGAGTGGCGCGCGGGGGCCTGCGCTGGTCAGACCGGCGGGAGGACTTCCGCACCGAGGTGCTGGGGCTGATGAAGGCCCAGATGGTCAAGAACGCGCTGATCGTGCCGGTCGGCTCCAAGGGCGGATTCGTGGTCAAGCGCCCGCGCGCCACCGGCGGCGGTCAGGCTCAGCTCCAAGAGGCGATCGCCTGCTACCGGATCTTCCTGCGCGGCCTGCTGGACCTGACTGACAACTTCGTCGCCGAGGGTGTGGCGGCGCCGGAGCGAGTCGCCCGCTACGACGATGACGACCCGTATCTGGTCGTGGCCGCCGACAAGGGGACCGCCAGCTTCTCGGACATCGCCAACGAGGTCTCGGCCGAGTACGGCTTCTGGCTGGGCGATGCTTTCGCCTCCGGCGGATCGCACGGTTATGACCACAAGCAGATGGGGATCACCGCCCGGGGGGCCTGGGAATCGGTCAAGCGACACTTCCGCGAGCTCGGGACCGACGTGGAGCGCGAGCCGTTCACGGTGATCGGGATCGGGGACATGTCCGGTGACGTGTTCGGCAACGGGATGCTGCGCTCGCCCCACATCCGCCTGCTGGCCGCGTTCAACCACCAGCACGTGTTCCTCGACCCGGATCCCGATCCCGCCACAAGCTACGCCGAGCGCCGGCGTCTGTTCGAGCTGCCGCGCTCATCATGGGCGGACTACGCGCAGGATCTGATCTCGGCCGGTGGCGGCGTGTATCAGCGCAGCGCCAAGACGATCCCGATCTCGGCCGAGGTGACGCGCGCGCTCGGCATCGAGGCGCCGGTGCTCGCGCCGGGCGATCTGATCTCAGCGCTCTTGCGGGCGCCGGTCGACCTGTTGTTCAACGGCGGCATCGGCACCTACGTCAAGGCCGGCGACGAGACCAACGCGCAGGCCGGCGATAAGTCCAACGATGCGATCCGCATCAACGGCTGCGAGCTGCGCTGCCGGGTGGTCGCCGAGGGGGGCAACCTCGGACTGACGCAGCGAGGGCGAATCGAATACGCGCTCGACGGCGGCCTCGACCACGAGGGCGGGCGCATCAACACCGACGCGATCGACAACGTGGCCGGAGTCAACTGCTCAGACCACGAGGTCAACATCAAGATCCTCCTCGGAGGGCTTGTCGCCGCCGGCCAGATGAGCTTTGAGGAGCGCAACCAGCTGCTGGCGGCGATGACCGACTCGGTTGCCGAGCAGGTCCTCTACGGCAGCTACACGCAGACGCAGGCGGTGAGCCTGGCGCTGGCCCAGTCGGTCGGAATGGTGGGCGTGCACGGCCGCCTGATCCGCTCTCTGGAGCAGGTCGGCGCGCTGGACCGAGAGCTCGAGGAGCTGCCGAGTGAGGAGACGATCGCCGCCCGCCGGGCCCAGCGCCGCGGTCTCGTGTCCCCCGAGCTGGCCACGCTGATGGCCCACACGAAGATTCGCCTGTTCGAGGAGCTGCTCGAGTCCGACCTGCCCGAGGACCCGTACCTCGCCCACGACCTCGAGCGCTACTTCCCGGATCCCTTGGGCGAGCGCTATCGCGAGCAGATGCGCGTCCACCGCCTGCGCCGCGAGATCATCGCCACCGTGGTGGCCAACCAGCTCGTCGACCGGGGTGGAACCACGTTTGCCTTCCGCCTGACCGAGGAGACCGGCGCCTCCAGCCCCCTGCTGGCGCGCGCCTTCGCCGTCGCGCGCGAGGTGTTCGAGATGCGCTCGTTCTGGAACGCCGTCGAGAGCCTCGACAACCGAATCGAGGCCGGCACGCAGCTGGCGATCTTGCTGGAGGGCCGACGGCTTGTGGAGCGGGCCTCGCGTTGGCTCGTGCGCGCGCGGCCGCAGACGATCGACATCGAGGCGACGAGCGACTGGTTTGCGCCCGGCGCCCGGGTGCTCGCCGCCGCGCTGCCAGATGTGCTCGAAGGCCAGGACCGTGAGCGCTTCGGCGCGCGCCTGAGCGAGCTCGCCGAAGCGGGCGTGCCGGAGGCGCTGGCCCGGAGGGTGGCCAGCCTGCAAGCGCTGCTATCGGCGTTCGACATCGTCGAGGAGGCGGCGGTCACCGAGCGTCCGCAGCCGGTCGTGATGGTGGCCTACTTCGGCATCGGCTCGGCGCTCGATCTGGATTGGCTGCGCGATCGGATCCTCGAGCTGCCTCGGTCTGACCGCTGGCAGGCCCTCGCCCGCGCCGCCCTGCGCGACGACCTGTACCGGCTGCATCGCTCGCTGACCCGCGACGTGCTGGCGGCGGGCGGCCCGCAGTCAAGCGGCGAGCAGGCGATCGAGGCCTGGAGACGCGGCAACGAGGCGGCCCTGTCTCGCGCGCTGAGGGTGCTCTCAGACGTCCGGGCGTCGCGGAGCTATGACACGACCACGCTGCCGGTCGCCCTACGGGAGTGCCGCAACCTGATCCGCGAGACGCTCAGCTGACCGGAGCGACACGACCGTGGAGGCCGTTCCAGGCCGGCCTCAGAGCGCCGGCCGACGGCAGCGAGAGGTAGGTGGTAAGGAAGCCACCGAGACCCGGACTCGGCTGACCCCCAATCGCCCCCAGTCCCTTCATCACCTGAGTGACGTGCGCGGGGCTGGAATAGCTCGGTCTCATGGCGCCTGACGGTAGGTGAGGCGCTGGTCAGATCGACGCAGTCGCGCTCGGAGCGCCGCAGCGGCGAACACCGATATGTCGATCACGCCACCGACCAGGAACGCGAACGGGCCGGTGACCAGGCGCGCTGCGATCCGCTGGAGCACGCGGTCAAGCTATCGTCTGGCCCCGATGCCCGCGTTGAAGACCAGCGTCACCGAACTGCCCGAGTCCCGGGTGCGAGTCCAGGCAGAGGTGCCCGCGGATGAGGTGGAGCGTCGCGTTCAGCAGGCCGCCCGCAAGCTCGGCGGGCAGATGCGGATCCCGGGCTTTCGCAAGGGCAAGGTTCCGCCACCGGTGGTGATTCGCCGGCTCGGGCGCGAGGCGGTGCTCGACGAGGCTCTGCGGACCTCGCTGGGCAGCTGGTACGTAGAGGCGATCGATGAGGCCGGCATCGCCACGATCGGGGAGCCCGCGCTCGACGTCGGCGAGCTTCCGGGCCAAGGCAAGCCACTGGCCTTCTCGATCGAGATCGGCGTCCGTCCCCGGGCCAGGCTCGGTGCCTACCGGGGGCTGGAGATCGGCCGCCGCGAGGCGCAGGTGGACGAGAGCGCCGTCGACGCCGAGCTCGAGCGGATGCGCGATCGCGTCGCGACGCTCGAGACGGTGGAGCGGCCAGCTCAGAGCGGCGACCACGTCGTGGCCGACTACGTGGGCAAGATCGACGATCAGCCGTTCTCCGGCGGCGAGGGCCGTGACCAGCTGATCGAGCTCGGCTCCGGGCGACTGATCCCCGGCTTCGAGGAGCAGCTCACCGGGGCCGTCGCCGGCGACGCTCGAACCGTGCAGGTGACCTTTCCCGGCGAGTATCCCGGCGACCTGGGTGGCCAGGACGCGACCTTTGACGTGACGGTGAGTGAGGTCAAGGCCAAACGGTTGCCCGAGCTCAACGACGAGTTCGCGTCTGAGGCGGGCGGGTTTGACTCCCTGGTCGAGCTGCGCGAGGACATCGCCGGCCGACTGCGGGAAGCCGACGCCAACGCGATCGAGCGCGAATTCGAACAAGCCGTGCTGCAGGCCGCCACCGACGAGGCCGAGATCGAGCTGCCCGACGAGCTCGTGCACTCGCGCGCGCACGAGATGATCGAGCAGACCCTGGCCGCGCTCGCGCGTCAGGGGATCTCCAAGGAGGCCTACCTCCAGATCGCCGGCTCCGACGAGGAGTCGCTCGCCCACGAGGCCGAGCCCGAGGCGGCCGGTGCCCTGCGCCGTGAGGCCGTGCTGGCGGCGATCATCGAGGCCGAGCAGATCAAGCCGACCGACGACGAGCTGGTGGAGGCGCTGCGCCCGGCGGCCGAGCGCGACGGCTCAGACCCGGCCGAGCTGGTGGCGCAGCTGCGCAAGGCGGGTCGATTGGAGAGCCTGCGCGAGGACGTAGCCGGTCGCCAGGCGATCGAGCTCCTGGTCGGCGAGGCGACGGCGATCACCGTGGAGCAGGCCAGGGCGCGCGAGAAGTTGTGGACCCCCGGCAAGGAGGACGCGCCGGCGGGCTCGGGGCAGATCTGGACGCCTGAAGCGCGCTGAAGCACCGCGCCGGCAGCCAACCCAGGCACCCTTCAGGAGGCGAGTGCCTGATTGCTACAGTCGGCAGGATTCCGGCGCAGGTTGCGAAAGAAGCGAGGATATGAGCCCACTGGTCCCGATGGTCGTCGAGCAAACCTCCCGGGGGGAGCGTGCGTTTGACATCTACAGCCGTCTGCTCAATGAGCGGATCGTCTTCCTCGGCACCCCGGTGGACGATCAGATCGCGAACCTGATCGTCGCGCAGCTGCTGCACCTGGAGTCCGAGGACCCCGACAAGGACATCTCGATCTACATCAACTCGCCCGGGGGCTCGGTCTACGCGGGGCTGGCGATCTACGACACGATGCAGTTCATCAAGCCCGACGTGCAGACGATCTGCGTCGGCATCGCGATGTCGATGGGTGCGCTGCTGCTGGCCGGGGGAGCGGCCGGGAAGCGGATGGCGCTGCCCAACGCGAAGATCCTCATCCATCAGGTTTCCTCGAGCTTTCAGGGTCAGGCGACCGACATCGAGATCCATGCCAATGAGATCATCGACGTCCGCCGGCGGCTGGATGAGATCATCGCCAAGCACACCGGCCAGGAGCTCGAGAAGGTGCGGCACGACACCGAGCGTGACTACTTCCTGAGCGCCGAGGAGGCCAAGGAGTACCGAATCATCGATCGTGTGATCTCGCAGCACTGAAGGCTTAGTCTTAGTCTGCAGGTCCGGCGACCGCTGGATCGCTTCAGGAGAGGATTCATGGCACGTCCGACTGACTCCAACGAACAGCTTCTCTGCAGCTTCTGCGGTAAGTCCCAGCGGCAGGTCAAGAAGCTGATCGCCGGTCCCGGGGTCTACATCTGCGACGAGTGCATCGATCTCTGCAACGAGATCATCGACGAGGAGCTCACCACCCCGCCGAACTTCGACATCGAGAACCTCCCCAAGCCGCGGGAGATCTACGGCGTCCTGAACGAGTACGTGGTCGGCCAGGAGCAGGCCAAGCGCTCGCTCTCGGTGGCGGTCTACAACCACTACAAGCGCGTCCAGATGATGCAGTCCGATGAGAACGACATCGAGCTGCAGAAATCCAACATCCTGCTGCTCGGGCCCACCGGCTGCGGCAAGACGCTGCTCGCCCAGACGCTGGCCAAGATCCTCAACGTCCCGTTCGCGATCGCCGACGCGACTGCGCTGACCGAGGCCGGGTACGTGGGCGAGGACGTCGAGAACATCCTCTTGAAGCTGATCCAGGCCGCCGACTACGACGTCAAGAAGGCCGAGACCGGGATCATCTACATCGACGAGGTCGACAAGATCGCCCGCAAGGCCGACAATCCCTCGATCACCCGGGACGTCTCCGGCGAGGGCGTGCAGCAGGCGCTGCTGAAGATCCTCGAGGGGACGACCGCCTCGGTTCCTCCGCAGGGCGGTCGCAAGCATCCCCATCAGGAGTTCCTGTCGATCGACACGACCAACGTCCTGTTCATCTGCGGCGGTGCGTTCGCGAACCTCGACCGGGTGATCGAGCGCCGAATCGGCCATCAGGGCGTCGGTTTCAGCGCCGCGATCCAGTCCAAGGAGCAGCGCGACACCGGCGAGATCTTCGAGCATTGCCTGCCCGAGGACCTGATCCAGTACGGCCTGATCCCGGAGTTCATCGGCCGCCTGCCGGTCATGTCGGCGATTCACCAGCTCTCTCGCGATGAGCTGATGCAGATCCTCACCGAGCCCCGCAATGCACTGGTCAAGCAGTTCCAGCGCTTCTTCCAGTTCGACGGGATCGAGCTCGTGTTCGCCGACGAGTCGCTGGTCTCGGTCGCCGACAAGGCGCTGGAGCGCGAGACCGGCGCCCGGGGGCTGCGCTCGATCATCGAAGAGGTCCTGCTCGAAGTCCAGTTCGAGCTGCCCTCCCGCCGTGACGTTCAGAAGTGCGTGGTCACGCGCGAGACGATCGAGAAGGGCGTCTCGCCGACGCTGGTGACGGTGGCGGCGCCCGCCGCCGACGAGGACGAAGCCGCGGCTTAACCGTCCGTCGACTGGCGCCTCAAGCCGCCGGAGGAGCGAGCGGGCCGGCCACTGCTCGGCTGGGCACCCTCCTCCTAGACTCTCGGCTCGATGAGCGATCTGCGTGACACGACTCGTTACGATCCCGCCGAGGTCGAGCCGCGGATCGTCAAGAAGTGGCTGGATTCAGGGTTGTTTCACCCAGCCGACGAGGGCGATGCGAGCGAGAACTACTCGCTGGCCATCCCGCCTCCGAACGTGACCGGCGTGCTCCACATGGGCCACGCGCTCAACAACTCGATTCAGGATTGCCTGGCCCGCTATCACCGCATGCGCGGCCAGCGGACGAAGTGGATCCTCGGCACCGACCACGCGGGGATCGCCACCCAGACCCAGGTGGAGCGCACGCTGGAGAGCGGGGGGAGCAGCCGCGAGCAGTTGGGTCGAGACCAGTTCGTGCAGCGCGTGTGGGAATGGCGCGCGCGGTACGGCGGCACGATCATCGAGCAGCTCAAGCGCCTCGGCGCCTCCTGTGACTACGAGGAGGAGCGCTTCACGCTCGACGAGGCCTACGCCCAGGCGGTCCGCAAGGTGTTCGTCAGCCTGTACGAGAAGGGCTACATCTACCGGGATCGCTACATGGTCAACTGGGATCCCGGGAGCGGCTCGGCGATCTCGGATCTGGAGGTCGAGCCGCGCGAGGTCCAGGACACGCTGTACTACGTCGACTACCCGCTCGCCTCGGGCTCGGGCGCGATCACGGTCGCGACGGTGCGGCCCGAGACGATGCTCGCCGACACCGCGATCGCCGTCCACCCCGCCGACGAACGCTACCGGCGGCTGATCGGCGAGAAGGCGATCCTTCCCCTGGTTGGTCGCAAGCTGAAGATCATCGCCGACGAGTACGTCCGGCCCGAGTTCGGCACCGGCGCGCTCAAGATCACCCCAGCCCACGATCCCAACGACTTCGAGATCGGACGTCGGCACGGACTGGGGCAGCCGTCGGTGATCGGCGAGGATGGGCGGATCACGGCCGAGGCACCGGAGCGCTTCGCCGGCCTCACCGTGACCGCGGCCCAGCAGGCGGTGATCAGAGAGCTGGGCGAGCAGGGACTGATCGCCGGGACCGAGCCCTACGCGCATACCGTGCCGTTCTCGCACCGCTCCGGTGAGCGGATCGAGCCGCTGATCTCGCTGCAGTGGTTCATGGCGATGGACGAGCTCGCTGCACCCGCGATCGAGGCGGTCAAGCGCGGAGCGGTGCGCTTCTTTCCCGGCAACCACGCCCGCGTCTACCTGGAGTGGATGCAGAACATTCGTCCATGGTGCATCTCCCGCCAACTTTGGTGGGGTCATCGGCTCCCGGTGTGGTATCGGATCCCACCCAACCCCGTAGAGACCTATGTGGGCGCTGAGCCACCGCGCGGCGACGGCTGGAAGCGTGACCCAGACGTGCTCGACACCTGGTTCTCGAGCGCGCTGTGGCCCTTCGCAACGCTCGGCTGGCCGGCCCGCACGCGGCAGCTGAGCGCCTTCTACCCGACCGATGCGCTGGTCACCGGCCGAGACATCATCTTCCTCTGGGTGGCGCGGATGATCATGATGGGGATCGAGTTCACCGGGGAGGTCCCGTTCTCCGATGTGCACATCACGGCGATCATCCAGGCGCCGGACGGACGCCGGATGTCCAAGTCACTGGGGACCGGGATCGACCCGATCGACCTGATCCAGGGCGGTCCCCGGCCGCCCGTGTTCGCCCAGGGCGGCAAGATCGCGGGGGAGTTTCCGGCCTACGGCGCCGACGCCGTGCGCTGGGGACTGCTGGCCATGTCCTCCGGTCAGGACGTCCGCTTCAGCGAGGACAAAGTCGCCCAGGGGCTGCAGCTGACCAACAAGCTGTGGAACGCCGCCCGGCTGATCCTGCTGTCGATCGACGGCGGGGCGGCCTCGGATCTACGCGCGACGGCGGGGCCCGGCGCGGTCGAGGACCGCTGGATCCTGTCCCGGCTGCAGCGTGCCAAGGACGAGATCTCGGCGCGGATCGAGCGCTATGACTTCTCCCACGCCGCGCTGGCCGTGTACGACTTCGTCTACGGCGAGCTGTGCGACTGGTACCTCGAGCTGGTCAAGCCACGCCTGCGCGCCGGAGACGAGCAGCTGTCGAAGACGCTGCTGCACGTGCTGACCGAGACGGTCGCCCTCGCTCACCCGCTGATCCCGTTCGAGACCGAGGAGATCTATTCGCACATCCCCGGTTGCGACGGGCTCCTCGCGGCTCGCGTCGACACCTCCGAGGACAGGCTTGACCCCGACGCGGAGGCCGAGATCGGCCGCGTGATCGAAGCTGTCCAGGCGCTGCGCGGTTGGCGCAACACGACGCGCGTCGAGGCCGGCGCGACGGTCCCGGTGCGGCTGGCGGCCGACGGCTATGAACACACGATCGAGCATCTGGCCCGGCTGGCTCGGCTCTCGATCAGCGAAGCCGCGGACGGAGACCGCGCCCAAACGGTGGCCTCGGTTCCCGTGCCCGGCGGCCAGGTGGAGATCCTCGCCGGAGCCGATCTCGACCTCGAGGGGGCCCAGCGCAGGCGTGCTCAGCGGCGGGCCAAGCTCGAGTCCCAGATCGAGCGCTCTGAGCGCAAGCTCGACAATCCGGGCTTCGTCGCCAAGGCACCGGCGGCGGTGGTGGAAGCGGAGCGGGCCAAGCTCGCGCGGCTGCAGTCAGAGCTGGACGCCCTGTGAACCAGCCCGAGGCCGAGCGGTACCTGCGCTCGCTCGAGCTGTTCGGAATGCGCTTCGGGCTGGACCGGATGCGCCGTCTGATGACCGCGCTGGGCAATCCGCAGCTGAAGTTCGAGTCAGTCCACGTGGTCGGGACCAACGGCAAGTCCTCGACCGCCCGGATGATCGCCGGGATCCTCGCCGGTCACGGGCTCGCTACGGGCGCCTACCTGTCGCCGCACCTGGTCTCGTTCGGCGAGCGGATCCGGATCCAGGATGGCGACCTCGAGCAGGCCGCGTTCGGGGCGGCCGTGGGGCGCGCCGCCCGGGCGGCCGAGCTGGTCAATCGAGCCTCCGGGGGGGAGGATCCGGTGACCCAGTTCGAGGCCCTGACGGCGGCCGCCTACTCCGAGCTGGCTCGAAGCGGCGTCGAGGTGGCGGTGATCGAGGCCGGGCTGGGCGGCCGATATGACGCGACCAACGTGATCGCGTCCAAGGTCCAGGTGCTGACCAGCGTCGGGCTCGAGCACACGCGCTGGCTGGGGCCGACGCTCACCGACATCGCTGCCGAGAAGCTCGATGTCGTGCAACCGGGGGCGACGCTGGTCCTGGGGTACGGTCTCGATCAGGCCGTCCAGCAGGTCGCCGAGCGGGTGGCGGCGCAGCGGGGAGCGAGGGTCGCGCGGGCCGGCCTCGACCCCGGCGTCGCCGTCGGTGCGCCCGGGACCTTCCAGCGGCGCAATTTCGCCCTTGCCCGGGCGGCCGCCGAGGCCTACCTGGGCCGGCTCAACGACGCGGCGGTGACGGCCGCCGCGGCTGAGATCCGGGTGCCAGGCCGGCTGCAGGAGATCGCTCAGGCGCCGCTGACGCTGGTCGATGGAGCCCACAACACCGACGGCATGCTGGCACTGGCCGAATCGCTGCCCGAGCTCGTGGCCGGTCACGATCGGGTCGTCGCAACGCTCTCGATCCTGGACGACAAGGACGCCGCCGGCATGCTCTCGGCGCTGGCGGGCGGGCGGGTCCGGATCGATGCGATCGTCTTCACCAGCAGCCAGAATCCGCGGGCCTTGCCTCCGCCCACCCTGCAGTCGCTCGCCACGCAGGTCGGCGGCCCGCCATCGGAGATCGTCCCCGACGCGCTGCGCGCGCTCGCGCGAGCGAGGGAGCTCGCCGGGCCGGCAGGAGTCGTGATCGCCGCCGGATCGCTGTATCTGGTCGCCGATCTACTCGCCGGCGGTGGCCGCGAGCGAGCTCAAAGCCTGTGAACGACCGCGAACAGCAACCCCGCTTCTTGACCATGATCGGTCTCGTGGCGTTGATAGTCGCGGTGGTGATCCTGGTGTTCTTCGGGATCGGCTACCTGTTCGGCCGCGCGTTCTTGTAGCAATTCTCATCCTCGCCAACGAGGATCCTCAGCCTCAGCGGCGTATTCCTACGCAGCTGGATTGCGTCGCCCACTAAACTCGCCTCGTCCAATGCTGCCCTACGCGATCTTCGGTATCCACAACAGCGCGCTCAATCTCGCGGCCGAGCTCGTCCTCCTGTTCTTGGTCGTGATCTGGCTGGCGCTGGTCTACTGGACCTACGCCGACGCCCGCCGGCGGATCGCTGACCCGTTGCTGGTCGGCTGCGCCACGGCCGCCTCGCTGTTCCCGCTCGTCGGGACGATCGTCTACATGATCGTGCGCCCGCCGGAGTATCTGGATGACGTTCGCGAGCGCGAGCTCGAGATGCAGACGGCCGAGGCGCGCCTCGCCGAGCTGGGCTATCACCTCTGCCCGCACTGCGACTATGAGGTCGAGAAGGATTACCTGCGCTGCCCCAACTGCATGCGCAAGCTCAAGGACCCGTGCGTCTCGTGTGGCCGCCCGCTGGATCCCGGCTGGAAGGTGTGTCCCTTCTGCGAAGCCGAGATCGGCATGTCCGCGCCGGCGCCGCGTCGTCAGCGCCGGCGGCGGGAGAGCGCGCCGGAGCCGACGGCCGCCGAGCAGCCTTCGACCACCTGATCCCCTACCGTCTCACCGACTCGGAGACAGCCGTCCATGGAGCGTACGCTCATCCTCGTCAAGCCCGACGCCTTCGCCCGACGCCTGACCGGCGAGATCATCGACCGCTTCGAGCGTAAGGGCCTGACGCTCGTCGCCCTGCAGATGATGACGATGAGCCGCGATCTGGCCGCCCGGCACTACGCCGAGCACGAGGGCAAGCCGTTTTTCGGCGAGCTGGTGGATTTCATCACCTCCGGCCCGCTGGTCGCGATGGTGCTCGAGGGCGAGCAGGCCGTGGTCGCGGCTCGCCAGCTGATCGGCGCGACCAATCCGCTACAGGCCAACACCGGATCGATCCGGGGCGACTACGCCGTCTCGGTGGGTCAGAATATGGTCCATGGCTCGGACTCCCCGGATTCCGCGGCGCGCGAAGTGGGCCTGTTCTTCCCAGACCTCTGACTGAAGCGCTGCTGCCGCCCGGGGGCCTGATCCTCGCCTCTCGCTCGCCCCAGCGCGCGGCGATTCTGACTCAGCTGGGGATCGCCTTCCAGATCGTGATCGCCGACGTACCGGAGCTCAGCTCCGGACCACCGAGGGAGGTCGCGGCCGAGAACGCCTACCGCAAGGCGGCGGCGGCCGCCGACCGCGCACCGGACCACCTCGTGCTGGGTGTCGACACCTTGGTCGCGCTGGGGTCGACGATCTACGGCAAGGCCGCCGACCGCGCCGGCGCCCGCGTGACGCTGCAGGCGCTGAGCGGTCATCGGCACACCGTGATCAGCGGTCTATGCCTGATCTGCGCGGACCGGACCAGGACCTCGGTCGCTACGACCACCGTGGATTTCCGCGGCCTCGATGACGCGCTGTTGGACTGGTACCTGTCCACCGACGAGTGGCGCGAGCGCGCCGGAGCCTACGCGATCCAGGGCCGTGGGGCGGCGCTGGTGGAGGCGATCGACGGCGACTATTGGAACGTCGTCGGTTTGCCGGTGTCCACGCTGCTGTCACTGGAGCCGGCGCTGCTGGCTCCGAGCCAGGCCGCCGGCTCGTGACGGCCGGCAGCGGCGAAATGCTCAACCCGCTGCAACTTAGCTGGCATTTACTCTGTTTCCAGCGTTTTTGGGCCGTCTCGCGGTTCGCGGCGCGGTGGCCGACCCTCCGACGTTCGATACACTCAGCCCCGGACGGAGCTGGCAGCCGGGTGCGGACTTATTCGCTTCTCGCCGCCTCGTCCATGCTCCGCTACCTGATTTCATTTTGGGCTTCTTCACGTATCTGACCGGTTTCGGTGGCCGCGACATGGCGGTCGATCTCGGCACGGCCAACACGCTCGTGTACGTGCGCGGGCGTGGCATCGTGCTCTCGGAGCCGAGTGTGGTGGCGGTCGATTCCCGGACCGGCGAGGTGCACGCGGTCGGGATCGAGGCCAAGCGGATGCTCGGCCGTACACCGGGCACGATCTCCGCGATCCGACCGCTCAAGGACGGGGTGATCGCCGACTTCGAGGTCACCGAGGAGATGCTGCGTCACTTCATCCAGAAGGTGCACCAGAACCGTTGGGCGCATCCCCGCGTGGTGGTGTGCGTGCCCAGCGGGGTCACCGGGGTCGAGAAGCGGGCAGTCGAGGAGGCGTGCCTGTCGGCGGGAGCTCGCCAGGCGTACCTGATCGAGGAGCCGATGGCGGCGGCGATCGGAGCGGGGCTGCCGGTCGGCGAGCCGACCGGCTCGATGGTGGTCGATATCGGCGGCGGCACCAGCGAAGTCGCGGTGATCTCGCTTGGCGGGATCGTCGTGTCGCAGTCGATCCGGGTCGGCGGCGACGAATTGGACGAGGCGATCATCAACTATGTCAAGCGCGAGTACAAGCTGCTGATCGGGCAGCAGACGGCCGAAGAGGTCAAGCTCGAGATCGGCTCGGCGTACAAGATGCCCGAGGAGGTTCAGGCCGAGATCCGGGGCCGCGACATGGTCTCCGGGCTGCCCAAGACGGTGATCCTGACCAGCGAGGAGATCCGCGGCGCGCTCGCGGAGCCCGTCGCTCAGATCATCGACGCCGTCAAGCAGACGCTGGACCGGACGCCGCCCGAGCTGGCGTCCGACATCATGGATCGTGGCATCATGCTCGCGGGAGGCGGTTCGCTGCTGCAGGGCATCGAGGAGCGTCTGCGTCACGAGACGCAGATGCCGGCGCACCTGGCGGAGTCTCCGCTGACGTGCGTCGCCGTCGGCTCGGGTCGCTCGCTCGAGGAGTTCGAGGCGATCCACCGTTCGAGCAAGAATTCACGCAACCGCCGCCGCCGGTACTAGGGTCTGCCTGGCCCCAGATCATCGGCGCGGGCTAGGCAAGAACCCTTGGAGACACGCATCTCGTGCACGACAAACAGGTCCGGCGACGGCGCGCAATGCTCGCGCTGCTCGTCGGCGTTTCCCTGATCCTGCTGAGCGCCTACTTCGGCGAGTCGCCGGGCAGCCCGCTGCACAGCGTGCAGCGCGGGATCGTCGGGGTGCTCTCGCCGGTCCAGGAGGGCGCCAGCAAGGTCCTCTCCCCGGTGCGCGATGTCGCGGGCTGGTTCTCAGACACCCTGAGCGCCAAGTCACGGGCCGACCGGTTGCAGAACCGGGTCGCCGAACTGCAGAAGCAGAACGACTACTACCGGCTGCAGGCGATCCAGGCCCCGGAGCTGGCCCGGCAGGTCGGACTCGACAACTCGCTCGGGATCAGCGCCTACCACCCGGTCACCGCGAATGTGATCGGTCGCGACCCGACGTTCTGGTACCAGACGATCCAGGTCGACCACGGCTCCAGCGACGGCGTCACCCTGGACGATCCCGTGGTCGGCGACGGCGCGCTGGTCGGAAAGGTGACCACCGTCGACAGCGGCGTTTCGGTGGTGACGCTGATCACCGATCACTCCTACAGCGTGGCCGCCGAGGTCGAGGATCCCAGCGGCGACAGCGGCCTGCTCGTTCCGGCGGTCGGCAGCCCCAACCAGATGCTGCTCCAGGACCTGCCCCGCCACGCGGCGATCCAGGCCGGTCAGCCGGTGGTCACAGCCGGCTTCAAGGACGGCCCCCTCGCCTCGCTGTATCCGCGCGGCCTGCCGATCGGGTACGTCTCCAACGCCGCCCAGCTCCAGAACGAGCTGATCAACAACCAGCAGGTCTCGGTCACTCCCGCGGCCGACCTGCGCCGTCTGTCGTTCGTCCAGATCCTGACCCGCCCGCACGGCGGCTCCGTCCGGGCGCAGCTGCCGTGACCGTCTCGTGGCGCCTCGCGCTGCGGTTGGTCGTGCTCGCGTTCGCGACCGTGGTCATCCAGCAGACCGCCGTGTCGCAGATCTCGATCTTCGGCGTCAGCGCCGACCTCTCGCCGCTGGTGGTGATGTCCGTCGGGCTGCTGGCGGGTTCTGAGCCGGGGGCGATGATGGGCTTCGGCACCGGCCTGATGGTCGACACGGTGCTGGTCCAGACGCTCGGCGTGACGTCGTTGCTGTACATCGCGATCGGCTACTGGTCCGGACGGCTGCGCGAGCTGCATGACCCGGCCCACGGCCTGGTGCCGCTGGGCGCCGGTGCCGCCGCCACCGCGGTGGCCGGCCTCGGGATGACGCTGGTCCAGTTCCTGCTCGGCGTCGACGCGCCGGTCAGCCTGCTGCTCCTGCAGCAGATCTTCATCACCGTCCTGGTCAACACGCTGATCGCGCTGCCCGTGTACGCGTTCGTGCGCCGCGTCGTCCAGCCGGCCCTGCCCGACGATCCGCGTCGCCGCCGGCGCCGGGCCTACACGACCGGCGGCCTCAGCCCGCTGCAGAGCCCGTCGCAGCGCCTGGGCCAGATCCCGAGGGGCGGGCGGTGACCCAGCCGCCCGAGGATCGCCGGCCGCCGCTTACGCCCCAGCTGGCGCTGCGGGTCGCCGTGGTGGGCAGCTTCGCGCTGGCCATGTTCGCGATCATCTTCTTCCGGCTGTGGTTCCTGCAGGTGCTCTCCGGAGACCAATACCTGGCCCAGGCGCAGGGCAACCGGGTGCGCGAGATCGCGATCGCCGCCCCGCGCGGCGAGGTCCTGGATCGCCGCGGCGCGGTCCTGGTCGACTCGCTGCGGCGCCCGGCGGTCCAGATCTCCGCCCCTGACCTGCCCGCCTCGCCTCGCGCGCAACAGGCCCTGTTCCGCCGTCTGGCGACGGTGCTGGCAATGCCGACCCGGCGCGAGCGGTGCCCGGTGACCCACGGCCTGACGGTCACCATCCTCCACTTGGCCCCGATCCCCTGCGAGGTCTCACAGCAGCTGGCGCTCGTCCCCTACGGGGCGGTGACGGTCAAGCGCGACGTCAGCAAGTACGTGGAGTACTACCTGGCCGAGCGCGAGAACCGGTTTCCCGGGGTCAACGTGCAGCAGGCCTACCTGACCACCTACCCGCAGCGCACGCTCGCCGCCCAGGTGCTGGGGACCGTCGGTCCGATCAACGCCACGGAGCTGGGCAAGCCGGCCTACCGGGGCATTCCGGGCAACGCGGTGATCGGCCAGTCCGGCCTGGAGGGCTACTACAACCGCTACCTGCAGGGCTCAGACGGCGCCGAGCAGGTGCAGGTCGACTCGCTCGGGCACCCGACCGGCCAGGTGTACAGGCATGACCCGATTGCGGGCGAGAACCTCGCCGTGTCGCTCGACGCCGGCCTGCAGCGGGTCGGCGAGCAGGCGCTCCGGACCTCGATCGCCTCGAACCCGGGCGCCGACGGCGCCTCCTTCGTGGCGCTCAACCCGTCCAACGGGCAGGTCTACGCGATGGGCTCCTACCCGACCTATGACCCGAGCGTGTTCACCAAATCGCTGTCTCAGGTGGCCTACGACAAGCTGGTCAGCGCCGCCAACGGCCAACCGCTGCTCAACCGGGCGATCCAGAGCGCCGGACCGACGGGCTCGACGTTCAAGCCGATCACCGCCACCGCCGCCCTGCAGAGCGGGGCGTGGACCACCACCGACATCTACGACGACACCGGGCAGTTCTGCTTTCCCAACACCACGCTCTGCCTGCACAACGCCGGCCACGTAGCCAACGGCCCACTCGATCTGGTCAACGCGATCCGGGTGTCCTCCGACACCTTCTTCTACAACCTGGGCGCGAAGACCAACGCCTACCCGGTCACCCACCCCAATGGTGGCCCGCTGGATCAGTGGGCGCGCGCCTACGGGATCGGGCAGAGCACCGGGGTCGACCTGTTCGGCGAGGCGCCCGGGACCCTGCCGACGCCGCGCTGGCGGGCCAACCGCAACAAGCTCCAGTACGAATGCGTCCACGGCACGGGCCAGTTCAAGAAGCGAGGTCCGAATCGTGCCTGCGCGATCGCCGACGGGAACCCGTGGACGATCGGTGACAACGTCAACCTCGGCGTTGGCCAGGGTGACGTGCAGGTGACGCCGCTGCAGCTGGCCGTGGCCTATGCCGCGGTGGCCAACAACGGCACGATCGTGCGGCCGCACATCGGGCTCAGCGTCCAGAGCCAGGACGGCACCGTGCGCCAGAACATCGACCCGCCGCCCTCGCGCCACATCGACATCAACCCGCTGTATCTGGAGACGATTCGCCAAGGCCTCCGTGACGCCGCTTCCCAGCCCGGCGGCACCTCCTACGACGTGATGGGCAAGTTCGGAGAGCCGGTCTACGGCAAGACCGGGACCGCCCAGTACACCGGTCAGCCCGACTACTCCTGGTATGCCTGCTTCGTGCCCCCGAGCCTCACCAGCAAGCCGATCGTGGTCGTCGTTCACGTCGAGCGCGGCGGCTTCGGCGACGTGGCCGCGGCGCCGGTCGCGCGCCAGATCCTCTCGCAGTGGTTCTTCGGCAAGCCGGGGCCGTTCAGCGCCGGGAGCTCGGCGACGCTGTGAGTGCGAACGCGATCCAGCCGGGCGAGGAGGTCACGGCCACGCGGGCGCGCCGCGTGCCGATGATCGACCCGCTGCTGCTGCTGGCTGCGGTCGGGCTGGCCGCCTGCTCATTGATGACGCTGCACAGCGAGGCGCGCAGCCCCGCCGCCGGCCAGCCCCACGTCGATCGCCAGGCGATCTACGCCGGGCTCGGCGTGCTGCTCGCGCTGGCGATCAGCCGGATCGACTACTCGCGGCTGCGCGAGTACAAACTCGGCCTGTTCGCCGTGATGATCGCGCTGAACCTGATCGTCTACGGGATGCCGGCGATCATGGGTGCGCGGCGGTGGATTCCGCTGCCCTTCCTGGAGTTTCAGTCCTCGGAGTTCGGCAAGGTGCTGCTGATCGTCACGCTGGCCGGGTTCGCCGTCGACCGCTCGCGACGGTTGCACGAATGGCGCACGACGGCGCGACTAATGCTGCTGGCGCTGATCCCGGCGCTGCTGGTGATCCCGCAGCCGGACCTGGGCACCGGGATGGTCTACGTCGCGATCGGCTTCAGCGTGCTGTTCTTCGCCGGCACGAGCTGGAAGCAGCTGACCGGGCTGGTCGCGATGTTCCTCGCCTCGGTCGCGATCGTCCTGGCCGGCGCTCCCGCGCTCGGCGTCCACGTGCTCAAGCCCTATCAGGTGCAGCGCCTGACTGGCTTTCTGAACCCGTCCAGCAGCCCCCGGAACCAGACTTACAACATCCACCAGTCGCTGATCGCGCTCGGCTCGGGCCAGAAGACCGGCCGCGGCGCCAACGCGACCCAGACCAAGCTGAACTACCTCTCGGCCAGCGGGACGGACTTCGTGTTCGCCGCCCTGGGAGAGACCTATGGATTCGTCGGCGCCGCGGTGGTGCTGTCGCTCTACGCGCTGCTGATCTGGCGCACCCTGCGAATCCTCACCATGTCGAAGAACCTGTACGGCACACTGATTGCCGGCGGCATCCTCGCGATGCTGATGTTCCAGATCTTCGTGAACGTCGGGATGACGATCGGGATCATGCCCATCACGGGTGTCCCGCTGCCCCTGATGAGCTATGGCGGCTCGTCGGTGATCGTCACCTTCCTCGCGATCGGGCTTCTGCAGTCGATCTACATCCAAGCTCGGATGGCGGCGACGGGCAAGAGCCGGACGCTACTTTCGTAATGCCGGCGCGTGTCTCTTTCCGAGATCCCCGCGCGGCGACACATCTTCACCAAAGGACTGACTCAAATTGAAGAAGCAAGTGCTGGTCAGCGTCGACCGCGGGGAGACCCGGGTGGCGCTGCTGGAGACGACCGGAACCGTGGCCCGAAAGCCGGCCCCGACGTCGGGTCGCCGGCGCAGGCCGTCCGGGCGGGCGGGGCTGGATCCCGGATATCAGATCGCCGAGCTCTACCTGGAGCGCCGCGGCAACCGCTCGATCGTCGGCAACATCTACAAGGGCCGGGTTGACAACGTCCTGGCCGGCCTGGAGGCCGCGTTCGTCGATATCGGATTGGAGAAGAACGGCTTTCTGCACGTCGACGAGATCGTGCTGCCCGGGGTCGAGGCTCCACGCCGGGGCCGCGGCGGCGGTCGCGATGGACGCAACATCGCCGAGATGCTCAAGCCCGGACAGGAGATCGTCGTCCAGGTGGTCAAGGACCCCCTGAAGACCAAGGGTGCGCGCCTCTCGATGGACCTCGCGATCGCCGGGCGCTACATGGTCTACGCGCCCTACGGCGAAGGCGTCGGCGTATCCCGGCGGTTAGACGAAAAGGAGCGCGAGCGGCTGCGCAAGGAAGCGGCCAAGCTCGACCTCAAGGGGGCCGGGGCGATCGTTCGCACAGCGGCCCAGGGGGCCAAGCGAGCCGACCTCGAGCGCGAGCTGGTGTACCTGTTCAAGCTCGGCGAGGTGCTGTCCAGGCGCGTCGAGGAGACCCCGGCGCCGGCGCTGGTGTTCCAGGAGGCCGACCTCTCGGTCCGCGTGGTGCGCGACATCTTCTCGGCCGACTTCGAGCGTGCGGTGGTCGACGACCCCAAGCAGCACCACCGCCTGGTGTCCTTCTTCTCCCGGACCGCCCCCGAGCTGGTGGAGCACGTCGAGCTGTGGGAGGAGGAGGACGAGTCGCTGTTCGAGGCCTTCGGGGTCGAGCGGGTGCTCGCCTCCACTCTCTCCCGGCGCGTCGATCTGCCCAGCGGCGGCTATCTGATCATCGACTACGCCGAGGCGCTGACGGTGATCGACGTCAACTCCGGCTCGTTCATCGGCCGGGGCAAGGGCGCCCGGCTGGAGGACACGATCACCAAGACCAACCTCGAGGCCGCCGAGGCGGTGGTCAGCCAGCTGCGCTTGCGCGACATCGGCGGGATCATCGTGATCGACTTCATCGACATGGCGCGGGCGCGCAACCGCGAGGCGGTGCTCAAGACGCTGCGCAAGTCGCTGGACGAGGACCGGACGAAGACCTTCGTGGTCGAGATCTCCCCGCTCGGCCTGGTCGAGATGACGCGGCAGAACGTCACCGAGGGCGTGCGCGAGATCATGACCCGTCCCTGCTCGACCTGCGACGGCGAAGGCGTGATCAAGTCCGAGGAGACGATCGCGATCGAGTTCGAGCGGCGGATGCGCGACCTGGCCAAGGAGACCTCGGCCGACGCGATCCTGATCCAGATGAATCCCCGCGTGAGCGGCGAGTTCACCGGCAACGACGCTCGGGTCCTGCACGCGGTGGAGGAGGAGACCGGCAAGTGGTTTCACTTCGAGGGCTCAGAGGGCCTGCCGCTGGAGCACTTCAACGTGCTGCTGGAGGGAGACCGCGAGCAGGTGCTCGAGCGCGCGCTGCCGTTCCGTGAGGGCGAGGAGGTCCACGTCGAGATCGTCGAGCCGCACATGTACAGCCCCGGCGATGCGGTGGCCAAGATCGACGGCTACATCATCTCGGTCCGCGGCGGGACCCGCTACGTGGGCGAAAAGCACGTGGTGCGGATCGACGAGGTCGGCCGCACCTCGGCGATCGCCTCGCTGGTCGATGTCGGCGGGCGGGCGGGATCCGATGACGACTCTGACGATGACGTAGACTCGAGGACTCGGCGTCGTGGCCGCAGGGGCGGGCGACGCCGTTCGGGCGCCAAGGCTCCCGTGAGCTCCTCCTCTTCGGAATAGGCATGTACGCAATCGTCAAGACAGGTGGTAAGCAGTACCGCGTCGAGCCGGGTCAATTCCTGCTCGTCGAGCGGCTGCCGGTCGCCGACGGCGCCACCGTCGACTTGCAGCCGCTGCTGTTCGTCGACGGCGACAGCCTGGTGGATGGCGAGGGACTGGCAGAGGTCACCGTCTCGGCTCGCGTATTGGCGCACGAGCGTGGGCCCAAGCTACGGATCGTCAAGTTCAAGCCGAAGCGGGGCTACAAGCGCCGCAACGGCCACCGTCAGGAGCTGACTCGGATCGAGATCACCTCGGTGAAGCGGCAGGCGCCCCGGGCCGCGAGCGCCGCCGCCGAACGCACGACTGGAGACAGTGATGGCGCATAAGAAGGGCCTCGGCTCGAGCCGCAACGGACGCGATTCCAACGCCAAGCGCCTCGGCGTCAAGGTATTCGCCGGCCAGACGGTCACCGGCGGCGAGATCATCGTCCGTCAGCGCGGCACCGTGTTCAAGCCCGGTGACGGGGTCGGGATCGGCCGAGACCACACGATCTTCGCCACCTCGGCCGGCAACGTCCAGTTCGCCCGGGGGCGGCGGGGACGCGTGATCTCGGTCGTGGCCGGCACCCCGACAGCGACCGGCCAGCGCTAGCGTCTCCCGGGGCCCCGGCGCCCAAGCCGGAGGGTGGAATCCACAAGCGAAAACCGCCTTCTAACTTCCATCACCCCCGGTCCGGTCACGCGGTTACCGGCAGCTCCGCCGTGCACTGTGGGCAGCGCCGGGCCTTGGGGATCTCACTCGTGCACTCCGGGCACTGCTTGATCGTCGGGTCGCTCTTGGTCCGCCGCGACGTGAATGCCTCATACGGCTTGACCACGAAGAAGAACACCGCCGCGCCCGTGGTCACGAACGTGACCACGTTGTTGATGAAGTCGCCGGACAGGAAGTGGCTCGAGTTGATCGTGAACGAGAGCCCCTCGAAGTTCGGCTGACCGAAGATCAGCGCGATGATCGGCGTGATCAGATCGGCGATCAGGGCCTTGACCACGGCGGCGAACACGAGCGCCATCACCAGGCCGACCGCGATCGAAACCAGATCGCCCTTGATCAAGAAGCTCTTGAAGTCAGCTATCAGCGTCCTCACGACAAACGACCTCCCGTGGATGATGGTGCAAGCAGCGCGAGCATACGGCTCGTGCCCCCCACGTTGGCAGAGCAGCCGGTGAACAGAGCGGGCGATCGGCGATATTGGTCACGGACACCATGCAAGACAGAGCCCGAATCCAGGTCCAGGCCGGCGCCGGCGGCGACGGCAGCCTCAGCTTCAGGCGCGAGGCCCACGTGCCCAAGGGCGGACCTGACGGCGGCGACGGCGGGCGCGGCGGCGACGTGGTGCTGATCTGCGACGACTCGCTGCGCGATCTCGAGACCTATCGCCGGCGCCCGCTCTACAAGGCGGGCCGGGGCGGGCACGGACAGGGATCGCTGCGCCACGGCGCCGATGGGGCCACGCTCGAGCTGCGGATGCCGCCGGGCACCGAGGCGCTGGTCGAGTGTGACGGCACCCGCCACGATCTGGTCCGAGCCGGGCAGCGCGCGGTGGTCGCCCGCGGCGGGCCGGGGGGGCGGGGCAACAAGCGCTTCGCCGGCCCCACCCACCAGACCCCGCGCTTTGCCGAGCGGGGCCTGCCCGGTGAGGAGTCGTGGATAGCGCTGGCGCTCAAGCTGCTGGCCGAGGTCGGGCTGATCGGACTCCCGAACGCCGGAAAGTCCTCGCTGCTGGCCCGGCTGACTCGCGCGCAGCCGAAGGTCGCCGGCTACCCGTTCACCACCCTGGCCCCGGTGCTCGGCACGCTCGAGGGGGAGGATCGACAGCTCGTCGTGGCCGACATCCCGGGGCTGATCGAGGGCGCCAGCGCGGGCGCAGGCCTCGGCCACGAGTTCCTGGCCCACGTCGAGCGCACCCGCCTGCTGGTCCACGTGCTCGATCTCAATCCCCTCGACGGCTCAGATCCAGCGGCCAACTACGCCACGGTCGAGCACGAGCTCGAGCTCCACGATCCGCGGCTGGCCGCGCTGCCCCGGGTGCTGGCCCTCTCCAAGGCCGACCTCGTCGACGGTGGCGCGGCGGCGGCCGCGCGGGAGCTCTGGGCATCCCGGCTGCGGGACGCCATACCGGTGATCGTGACCTCATCGGCCACCGGGGCCGGGCTGCAGGAGCTGACCGGCGAGCTGCTGCGCAACGTCGCGGTCCTCGAACCGAGCGGCACCTCGGCGGGCGCAATCCAGCCGCCGGAAAGCGACGAGCTGGCCGAGCACCGGGTGTTCCGGCCCGCGGCCGGGCGCTCGTTTGAAGTGCTGAGGACCGGTGCGCACAGCTTCAGCGTGACCGGGACCGGGATCGAGCGGCTGATGGCGCGCTACGACCTGGACAACGAGGAGGCGCTCGCCCATCTGGAGCGGCGGCTGAGGTCAATCGGTGTGATGCGCTCCTTGGAGGCGGAGGGCTTTCAGGACGGCGACGAGGTGCAGATCTCCGGAGTCGAGTTCGAACTGCACCCAGATCTGTGAGCAACGTCAGGATGGGTGCGCACGCCGCCACGCATGCGAGCGCTCGGCTGGGATCTGAGCGACGCACCCGGAGTCTGGCCCGAGCGAGTAGGATCCACGATCGGCTGGAACCCGCCGTCAGAGGAGGAGGAACATGCGTCGCGTCGTTGGTGTGCTTCTGGCCCTGGGGGCTGTCCTATCGCTGCCGGCCGTGGCCGGCGCCGCCGGTGCCAAGGTCCTGCGGGTCGGCACTTACCACCGGATCAGGGGTCAGTTCACGACGATTCACGCTGCTGTCAGGGCGGCCCGGCCGGGCGACTGGATCCTGATCGCTCCGGGCGATTACAAGACCAGGCGCAGCTGGATCGCCGCGCCCAGGGGCCACGCGCGGTTCCCGGCCGGGGTTCTGATCACCACGCGGGACCTCCACATCCGCGGAATGAATCGCAACTCCGTGATCGTCGACGGCACCAAGCCCGGCTCGGCGCGCTGCAGCCGCGCCGCCTCGGCGCAGAACTTCGGCGCCCGGACTGCCGGCGGCGGCTCGGTCGGTGGTTACGCGCGCATCGCCGGGGCGCCGACCGGGGAGAACGGATTGATGGTCTACAAGGCGCCGAACGTCTCGATCGAGAACCTGACCGCCTGCAACTTCCTCGGCGGCTCGGCCGAGGCGGGCAACCAGGTTTGGTGGAACGGCGGTGCCGACACCGGCAAGGTAGGCGGCCACGGCTTCTACGGTGCCTACCTGACGACCACCAGCACCTACCTCAAGAGCAAGACCAAGGCCGGCGAGGTCAGCGCCGCCACCTACGGAGTCTTCTCCAGCAACTGGAGCGGCGGCACGTGGAATCAGATCTACGCCTCGAACTTCAACGACTCGGGCTTCTACATCGGCGCCTGCCAGCAGATCTGCAACCAGACGCTCAACCACGGCTGGGCGCAGTACAACGCGCTCGGCTACTCGGGGACGAACTCGGGAGGGCGTCTGCTGATCGAGCACTCGCAGTTCGATCACAACCAGGACGGCTTTGACACCAACAGCCAGAACGCCGACGAGCCCGCGCCCCAGAACGGCGCCTGCCCGCCTGGCGCCCGCCCCCCGATCAGGGGAGCCCACTCGTGCTGGGTCTTCTACCGCAACTACGTGCACGACAACAACAATCCCAACGTGCCGACGGCCGGCTCGGCCGCGGCGGGGCCGGTGGGCACCGGGATGTCGGTGGCCGGCGGGCGCAACGACACGATCCTGGACAACCGGTTCTCGAACAACAACGCATGGGGGCTCATCTTCGTGCCGTACCTGGACAGCGGCAAGCCGTGCGGAGGCGGGACATTAGGCGGGGCCTTCGGCGCCAACAGCTGCGTGTGGGACGACTTCGGCAACGCCCTGATCGGGAATCGGTTCTCCCACAACGGGTCCTACGGGCATCCGAGCAACGGCGACTTCGCCCAGATCAACCTCGAGAACGGCCATCCGACCAGTTGCTACAGCGCCAACACCGCGCCCAGGGGCGGCTCGATCCAGCCGGCGAGCGCGGCGGCATGGCAGACCTCGCACCCGGTCTGCACCGGCGCGCTCGTTGCGGCAGGCGCGAGCGACCCGAAGTTTCTCGGTGAGGTGCTGTGCGACTCGCAGATCGAGCTGAGTCCCGGCACGCCCGCCTCGTGCCCGACCGGGCAGTACCCCAGGGTCGCGCACATCGTCATGCACCGGCTGCCCAGGGGCCTGAAGACGATGCCCAACGTCTGCTCGGGCGTGCCGGCCAACCCCTGGTGTCGCCGGCGCAAGCGCTGACCTGAGTCGGCCGCGCAGGTGAAGTCGTGAGCTGCCTGGTGGTCAAGCTGGGATCGAGCATCGTCGCCGACGATCGCGGCGACGTGCGCGAGGAGATCCTGGGCGGGATCTGCGACCAGATCGCCGAGCTGCACCACGCGGGCCGGTCGCCGATCGTCGTGACCAGCGGCGCGATCGCCCGCGGGATGGGCGTGATGTCCCTGCCGCTGCGCCCCAGGGCGGTCGTCGAGCTTCAGGCGGCCAGCGCCGTGGGGCAGGGCAAGCTCTATCAGGTCTACGACGAGCTGCTGCGTGCACGGGACGTGCCGACGGCCCAGGTGCTGTTGACCTTCTTTGACATGAGCGCCCGGACCCACTACCTCAACGCCCGTCAGACCCTGCGCAAGCTGTTGGAGTGGCGCGTGGTCCCGGTGATCAACGAGAACGACACCACCACCACCGACGAGATCTCGTTCGGCAACAACGACTTCCTCGCCGCGCAGGTGGCGATCCTGCTCGGCGCCGAGCTGCTGCTGCTGCTCACCGACGCCCGGGGCGTGTACACGGCCGATCCGCGGCTTGATCCGGAGGCCGAGCTGATCGCCGAGGTGCCGGACTTCGCCTCGCTCGAGGGGCTGAAGATCGGTCATTCCCACTCGCCGCTGGGCTCTGGCGGCATGCGCTCGAAGGTCGTGGCGGCCGAGATGGCGACCGCGGCCGGCATCCCGACCGTGGTCGCCGGCGGCCTGCAACCGGGGGCGATCGCCGCTGCGGCGAGGCGGGAGGAGGTCGGGACCGGGCGCGGGGGAACCTTCTTCCCGGCCCGCGAAGGCCGGTTCTCGAGCTTCAAGCTGTGGCTCAAGTACGCCAAGCCGTCGCGCGGCCGGGTGCTGGTCGACGGCGGAGCGGCCCGGGCGCTGCGCGAGGGTGGCACGAGCCTGCTTCCGGTCGGCGTGGTGCGAGTCAGCGGCGATTTCGAGGCCGGCGACGCGGTCGAGATCGCCCACGACGACGAGCTGGTCGGCAAGGGGATCTGCAACTACTCGGCCGCTGACCTGGGCGCGGTGCTCGGGTTGAAGTCAGGCGCCGTGCGCGAGCTGTTGCCGGCGGCCAGCGAAGAGGCGATCCACCGTGACTACTTCGTGCTGGCCTAGGAGCTCCCGCCGCTAACCTTTGCCGGCGATGGCCAGCACCGTGATCTCGATCTCCGACACGTGCGTCGCGGCCAAGGCGGCCGCGCGCACACTGGCCACCGTCGGTTCTGACCGCAAGAACGCCGCCCTGGAGGCGATCGCCGCTGCGCTGCTGACCAACGCCGACGAGATCCTGGCCGCCAACAGCCGCGACCTCGAGCTCGGGCGCGAGCTCGGGATGTCCGACGCGCTGCTGGACCGTCTGGCCCTCGACCATCGCCGCGTCGCCGAGATGGCGGCGGGGGTGCGCCAGATCGCCGGGCTGGCTGACCCGGTCGGGGAGGTGCTCGACGGCTCGCGGCTGGCCAACGGCCTCGAGCTGCGGCGGGTGCGCGTACCGCTGGGGGTGATCGCGGTGATCTACGAAGCCCGCCCTAACGTGACCATCGACGCGGCCGCGCTGTGCCTGAAGTCCGGCAACGCGGTCGTCCTGCGCGGCTCGAGCTCCGCCGCGCACTCAAACGCCATACTCGCCGCCGTCGCCTCAGAGGCCGCCACCGCCGCCGGCCTGCCGGGCACCGCTATCTCCCTGCTGGCCGGGGGCGGCCGGGGCAGTGCCGGCGAAGCCGGCGACCAGCTGACCGAGCTGGCCACCCAGACCGGGGTGGTGGACCTGATCATCCCCCGCGGCGGTGAGGGCCTCAAGGCCGCGCTGAAGGGCGTCGCGACGGTGCCGGTGATCTATGCCGCGTCGGGCAACAACCACATCTACGTCGAGGCCACCGCCGACCTCGAGTCCGCGCGGTCGATCGTCTGCAACGCCAAGCTGCAGCGGCCCGGGACCTGCAACGCCGCCGAGAAGCTGCTCGTGCACGCCGATTTGGCGGCCGCCTTTTTGCCGGGCACGCTGCGAGCGCTCAGCGACGCCGGCGTGACGCTGCACGGCGATGGGCGTTCCCGCGCCAGTGCACCTGACCTGGCGATCGATCCGGCCGACGAGGACGATTGGGACACCGAGTACCTGGCGCTCGAGCTGGCGGTCGCGGTGGTCGACTCCACGGCTGACGCGATCGACCACATCAACGCCCACGGCAGCGGCCATTCCGAAGCGATCGTCACCCGCGACACCGGTGCCGCACGGGCCTTCCAGCTCGGTGTCGACGCCGCCTGCGTGTATGTCAACGCCTCGACTCGGTTCACCGACGGCGGCCAGTTCGGCAAGGGCGCCGAGATCGGCAACTCGACGCAGAAATTGCATGCCCGGGGCCCGATCGGCCTGCCGGAGCTGTGCACGTTCAAGTACCTCGTCGAGGGCGCCGGCCACATCCGCTCGTGAGCTCCGGCTCGGGCGTAGTGCGGGTGGGGATCCTCGGCGGGACCTTCAACCCGCCCCATCTCGGCCACCTGGTCTGCGCCCAGGAGGCCTACCGCGAGCTCGAGCTCGATCGCGTGATGCTGATCCCCGCGCGGATACCGCCGCACAAGCCGGTCGAGCACGAGCCCGGTCCCGGGCACCGGCTGGCCCTGTGCCGGCTCGCCGTGTCCGACGACGAGCGCTTCGCCGTGTCCGGGCTCGAGCTCACACGCGACGGACCGTCGTACACGGTCGATACTCTGGAGCGGCTGAGTACCCAGGCGCCCAACACCGAGCTGTTCTTGATCGTCGGCGGAGACATCGCCGTCGGCCTGCCCCAGTGGCACCGCGCCGAGCGGGTGCTCGAGCTGGCCAGTCTGGCGATCGCCAAGCGCCGGGAGACGGCCCGGGCCTCGGTCCAGAGGGCCCTGGATACGATCGGCGGCGAGCCGCGGGCGCACTTCTTCTCGATGCCGCGGGTCGACATCTCCTCGACCATGATCCGCCGCCGGGTCAGGGCCGGGCAGCCGATCCGCTACCTGGTGCCCGACCAGGTAGCGGATCATGTCGAGCGTCATCGTCTATACGCCGACGGTGGCCCGCGATGAGCTCTGAATCGGGGCCGGTCCTGACTCCCGAGCGGATGGCCGCTGAGATCGTCGAGCTGGCGGCCGACCGCAAGGCGATCGACATCGTCTGGCTGGACCTGCGCGGGATGATCGGCTACGCGGACTACTTCGTGGTCTGCACCGGGCGCAGCGACCGGCAGGCGCGGGCCATCCACGACGGGATCCACCTGGGGATGAAGTCGGCCCACACGATGCTCCCCCGGCGCGTGGAGGGGCTGCCCGAGGCACACTGGATCCTGATCGACTACCTGGACGTGGTCGTGCACATCTTCACGCCGGAAACCCGCGAGTACTACCGGCTCGAGCAGCTGTGGGGCGAGGCCCCCTCGCACGCGGTGCCCGCCGGCGTCGGCTCGGCCTGACCGGGCGCAAACGTGGCCTGCCCCGGCGTCACGTCGGGCGTGGGCTCGGCTTGGCCGGGCACCGGGCTACAGCGCCGTCATCAGCTTCGGCGCCACCTGCTTCTTGCGGCTCATCACCCCCGGCAGCGCGATCATGCCGTCGGAGGACTCGGTGCTCAAGCTGCGTGCGACGGCACCCACGTCGCCGGCGACGAGCATCTCGGTCCCCTGCTCGAGCACGTCAGTGATCATCAGCGCGTAGAGCGCCAGCTCCTTGTTCTCGCGCTCGCGGCGCATCGCCGCCAGCAGCTCGTCCTTGCGCTCGAGCAGCCCGTGGCCCACCACTTCGATCTGGGCGATGCAGATCTCCTGATCGCCGCGGACCTGGTAGCGCTTGGCGTCGCGGCCGATGATCTCCTCGGCGCTCACCTCCGAGACGTCGGCGGTCGACCCGAACATCTCGCGGCCGAGCGCGCGAGCATCGACCGCCAGCACCCGTTCCAGGTACTCAACGACCGCATGGTCACGCGGGGTGGTGGTGGGGGAGTTGAGGATCACGGTGTCCGAGAGGACGGCGCCCAGGAGCATCACCGCGGTCGCACGGCCGGGCTCCATCCCGCTGTGACGGAAGCGCTCGATGACCAGGGTCGCGGTCGAGCCGACCGGGTCGAAGGTCGCGGTCACCGGCACGCGGGTCTCGATCGAGCCGATGTGGTGGTGATCGAGGATCTCGACGATCTCGGCCTCGCCGATCCCCGGTGCGCTCTGGGCCTGCTCGGCATGGTCGACCAGCACCACCTGGCGCCGGGGAGGCGCGACCAGATCCGAACGGGTGATCAGGCCGATCGGCCGGTTGGCGCTGTCGACCGCCACCGCCGCTCCGTAGTGCAGCTCCTTGATCTGCTCGGACATGTCGTCGACCAGGAAGTCCGCCGTTACCGTCAACGGGTCGCGCTCCATCAGCGCGCTGCACGGCGCGGCCAGGGTGATCATCCGGCCCGAGACATAGCTGTCCAACGGCGACACCACGACCGCCGTGCCCCGCTCGCGGGCCCGCGCCACCACCTCGGCCGCCGGCTGCGCCGAGTTGGAGATCACCACCAGCGCCGCGCCGAGGTCGACCGACAGCCGCTGGGCGTCGGCACGATTGCCGACCACGACCACGTCGCCATCGGAGATCCCGCTGTCGGTCCTGACGTCCATCGAGTGAACCCACACGCGCCCGGAGAGCTGGCGATCCTCTCCTGTCACCAGCTGGCCCTCCAGGACCGACACCACCGCGCTGACGTAGGTCGGGGCCTCCTCGAGGGTCGAGGTGCGTCGTGACTCGCGGATGTAGCGCCGGGCCAGCGCGCGCTCGGTCAGCACGCCGGTCAGCGCACCGTCCTGGTCGACTATCGCCACCAGCTCGAGGTCGGCCTTGCCCATCAACAGCCCCGCCTCGCGCAGCGACTCGGCCTGCCCGGTGACCGGGAAGCTGGTCTGCATCACGTCACGCGCCCGCGGCATCACGTGGGGCAAGAAGGCCGGCTCCGGCGCCCCGGCGCGCTCCAGCAGCCACCGGGTCTGCGCGTTGCAGTCCCCGAGGCGCACAGCGCGATAGTCGTTGTCAGGGTCAAGACGGCCCTTGAGCTCGGCGTAGCCGATCGCCGAGGCGATCGAGTCGGTGTCGGGGTTGCGGTGCCCGGTGACGTAGATCGGTGTCACTGAGACCGCGATTATCACAGCGACCCCAGGCGAGATACGTGGGGCCCAAATATGGTCTCGCCTGCAAACGGGGGAGGCAGCTCCGGTGCCCCTTGGTGATGTGATCCGCAAGTTCTCCTCAGTGTCCGGGAGGGCCGCACGTGCACGCTTCTCGTATAGGGAACGGAAGCGAGAGCTCGTTGAGCCGGTCGATCGCGCCCAGATCCAGATATCACCGGCATCCATCGCGCCCAACAGCGCGTCCGCTGCCGCTCGACGCGCATCGCGGGCTTCGAGTTGAGCCTGTGCGCCCGCTACTGCCAGCCGCCGCACGAGCGTGGCATCGGCCTCCCGAGTGCCGGTGGCAAGCCGGACGCGCTCCATTGCGCATGCGGCGCAGCTCGCCGATCGGGCGCCCGCGCAGCGCGCCCGCGCGCTCGATCCGCCGGCCGCGCTGAAGGCCGCCAAGCGGAGGAGTGGAGCTGAGGGGGCTCGAACCCCTGACCTCGTGGCTGCCAGCCACGCGCTCTCCCAGCTGAGCTACAGCCCCTATGAAGTCATACTCGTCAGCAAGGTTAATGCATGCGCGCTGATTGTTGCGCGGCGCCCACTGGCACTGAACCCGCAACAGACGCTCTCCGATTTCGAGCATCAGATCCGCACGCGAATGCTCGCTCAGGGGCATGTAGACGCCCACGTCCAGCTTCAATGTGGCCGCGGCTGTCTTCAACTCGGCGATCGTCCCCTCATTGTTCCGAGAGGGCATCCCATCAGCCCCGGACGAACCGATCAGGGGGGCGGGATGAACTCCGGCACGTCGGGGATCTCGTCGGCGGACGCGGGGCCGAACTCCGCCCGGGCGCTGCGGCGGCCGCCGTTTGAGCGCCGAGGCGATGACGTGGCACGGGACGAGGCGGCCTGCACGCGGTCGATCCGGGCGACCATCTGTGAGTGCACGCTCTGGACGTCACGCAGGATGCGCTCGGCGTTGGCGCGCAGGGCGTCTCCCATCTGGCGCAGGTTGGAGACCAGCTCGAGCCCCTCCTTGCGCACCTCGTCGGCGGTCATCCGGGCTTCGCTCATCAACTCCTGGCTGTGTCGCTGAGCCGCCTGCTGTGTTGCGGCGGTTTCCTCGTTGGCCTGCTCGAGCGCCCCGTCGGCGCGTTCCCGCGCATCGGAGATGATCGTCAAGGCTTCGCCGGTAGCCGCCGTCTTGGCCTGCTCGGAGATCTCGGCTGCGGCCAGGCGGACCTGCTCGGCCTCCTGGCGCGCGGAGGAGACGATCTCCGACGCCTCCTCCTCGGCCGCCTGCACGCGGTAGTCGGCGGCTCGCTTGCCCTCGGCGATCCGGTCGCGGACCCGCGCCTCGGTCTCGCACCGGATCTGCTCGGCCGCCGACTCGGCGGCCGACAGGATCGACCCGACCCGGTCGGCGGTCGAAGAGCGACCGCCGCTGCCACCCGCGGCATCGACGGTCGGCGGAGACTGGCCCTGCGCCGTCTGTGCCTGAGCCGGCTGGGGCTGCGCCGGCTGGGGTTGAGGCGGCTCGGCCGGCGCCGGCTGGGGCGCACCGGGTTGGGGGTCCTCGGACACGGCGCCATGGTAGAGGGCTCGGCCCGGCCGGCAGAGAAAGCCGTCGTCGGCCGGATAACGAAAGCGCACAAGTAACCTGCGGCGAACAGATGTCTGAGACCCGTTATGACCCCAGGCAGATAGAGCGGCGCTGGCAGGAGCTCTGGGCTCGGGAGGGCACCTGGGAGGTGGCCAATCAGCCCGAGGGTCCCGCCGCCGGTGGCGCGGAGAAGTCCTACGTGCTCGAGATGCTGCCCTACCCGAGCGGCGAGCCGCACATCGGACATCTGAAGAACTACGCGCTCGGCGACGCGATCGCCCACTTTCACCGCCGGACCGGTCGGCGGGTGCTGCACCCGATGGGCTATGACGCGTTCGGCCTGCCGGCGGAGAACAACGCGATCAAGACCGGCGTGCACCCGCGCGAGGCGACTGACAAGTCGATCAACGCCTACCGCCACTGGTTTCACCGCTGGGGGATCTCGATCGACTGGTCCCGCGAGCTCGCCACGCACGAGCCGAGTTACTACCGCTGGACTCAGTGGATCTTCCTGGCGCTGCTTGCGCGCGGGCTGGCCTACCGCAAGGAGGCCGCGGTCAAGTGGTGTCCGCACGACCAGACCGTGCTGGCCAATGAGCAGGTGATCGACGGCCGCTGCGAGCGCTGCGGCCACGAAGTCGAGGTGCGCCAGCTCGAGCAGTGGTTCTTTCGCACCACCGACTACGCCGACCGGCTGCTGGACGACCTCGACGGGATCGACTGGCCCGAGCACGTCAAGTCGATGCAGCGCAACTGGATCGGTCGCTCAGAGGGCGCCGAGGTCACCTTTTGCTGTGAGCAGCTCGGCCTCGACTACGCCGTCTTCACCACCCGTCCGGACACGCTGTTCGGCGCCACCTTCTTCGTGATGGCGCCCGAGCACCCGGACGTCTTCCGGCTGGTCGCCGGCACCGAGCACGAGCAGCGCGTGCACGAGTACGTCAATCACGTTCTGGGCAGCTCGGTGGAGGACCGGGGCGCCGCCGACAAGCCAAAGACCGGGGCGCCCCTGGGCCGCACGGTCACCAATCCGGTCAACGGCGAGCAGATCCCGATGTACGTCGCCGACTACGTGCTGATGGAGTACGGCACCGGCGCGGTCATGGGCGTGCCCGCGCACGACCAGCGGGACTTCGACTTCGCCACCGCGTTCGGGCTGCCGATCCGACCCGTGGTCGCGCCGGCGCACGGGGACGACGGTCCGCCCGCCGACCGGGCGTTCACCGCGCACACCGACGACGAGCGGCTGATCAACTCGGGCGAGTTCAGCGGCCTGAGCGCGGTGATCGGGCGCGAGGCGATCGTGGCCTGGCTGGACCGCCGGGGCGCCGGCCACGCATCGGTCAACTATCGCCTGCGCGACTGGGGCGTCTCGCGCCAGCGCTACTGGGGCTGTCCGATCCCGGTCATCTACTGCCCCGAATGCGGGCTCGTGCCCGTCCCCGCCGACGAGCTCCCGGTGATCCTGCCCGAGGTCGAGGACTATCAGCCCCGGGGCCGCTCGCCGCTGGCGGCGGCTCAGGAGTGGGTCAACGTCGAGTGCCCGACCTGTGGCCGCCCGGCCAAGCGCGAGACCGACACGATGGACACGTTCGTCGACTCGAGCTGGTACTTCCTGCGCTACTGCGACGCGCGCAACGACCAGGCCGCCTGGGACCCGGACGTGCTCGCCTCGTGGATGCCCGCCGATCAGTACATCGGCGGAGTCGAGCACGCGATCCTGCACCTGATGTACGCGCGCTTCTTCGTCAAGGCGCTCGCCGACATGGGGCTCGTCACCGTCCAGGAGCCGTTCCGCGCGCTGTTCACGCAGGGGATGATCCTCGGCCCCGACGGCAACAAGATGTCGAGCTCCAAGGACAATGTGGTGGCCCCCAGCGCGATCGTCGAGCGCTTCGGCGCCGACGCCGCGCGCTGCTATGTCCTGTTCATGGGGCCCCCGGATCAGGACGCCGCGTGGTCAGACAGCGGCGTCGAGGGCGTCTACCGGTTCCTCAACCGGCTGTGGCGGCTCGCCGACGGCCTCGGCGACCAAAGACCTGATCCCGCTCAGCCCGTGCGTCAGCCCGAGAGCCCGGACGGCGAGGCCCTGATCCTGGTTCGCAAGGCCAACTGGGCGATCGACAAGGTCACCGGGGACATGCACGGCCGGTTTGCCTTCAACACCGCAATCGCGGCGATCATGGAGTTGGTCAACGAGATCTATCGTCACCCCGAGGCCGAGGCGCCGGCGCGACGCTTCGCGGTCGCCACAGCCGCCTCCCTGGTGTTCCCGTTCGCGCCCCACCTGGGCTCAGAGATCTATCAGCGCCTGACCGGCGCGCGCGTCTGGGAGCAGCCGTGGCCCGACGCCGACCCGGAGATGCTCGTGGCCGACACCTTTGAGCTCGTCTGCATGGTCAACGGCAAGGTCCGCGACCGGGTGACGGCGAGCACCGGAACCCCGCGCGACGAGCTGAAGCGGCTCGCCCTGGACGCGCGCGGGGTCCAGGCCCACGTCGATGGCCGGGAGGTGGCCAAGGTGATCGTCGTGCCCGACAAGCTGGTCAACGTCGTCGTCGGCTGACGGTGACCGAGGGCGTCGTCTACGCAGCGGTCGTCGGGGCCGGCCAGCCGTCGGAGTCCGAGGCCGAGGCGGCCGAGGAAGTGGGCCGCCGGCTCGCCGAGGCCGGGGCGGTCGTGATCACCGGTGGAGGCGGCGGAGTGATGGCGGCGGCCAGCCGGGGAGCGGCGCGGGCCGGCGGTCTGGTCATCGGCATCCTGCCCGGAGCTGACCGCGCCGCGGCCAATCGGTGGGTCGCCGTCGCGCTGACGACCGGGCTGGGTGAACTGCGCAACGGACTGATCGTGCGGGCCGCCGATGTCGTCGTCGCGGTCGGCGGCGCCTACGGGACGCTGTCGGAGGTCGCGCTGGCGCTGGCGACTGGCACGCCGGTGATCGGCCTCGACAGCTGGGCGATAGACGGGCTGCACGCAGCCGCGACGCCGGCCGAGGCGGTCACGCAGGCGCTCGCGCGGGCCACCGTCGGCGGGCGGCCCTAGACTCGCCGGGTGCCCTCGTTCAAGGCTGCCTACCTGGTTCACGGTGACGATCACGGGCGGATCGCCGAGCGCCGCGCCCGCCTGCGCGGGCTGGCCGAGTCGCAGAGCGGCACCGAGGGCATCGAGCTGTTCGAGGGCGAGGATTCGACGCCCGAGACGGTCGCCGCGGCGCTGGACGCGATGACCCTCGCGGTCGGGCGGCGGTTCATCATCGTCGAAGGCGCCGAACGGTTCCGGGACAAGGAGCTCGAGCCGCTCGAGGCTGCTCTGGCAGCGATCGCGCCGCAGACCACGATCGCCTTCTTCGCCCGGGAGGACGCGCGCAATCGCGCTCCGGAGCGCCTGCACGCGGCGATCCGCGCCGCCGATGGGGACATCAGCTCCGAGAGCAGCGTCAAGCCGTGGGAGCTACCCAAGTGGCTGCTCGCCCGGGCCTCGGAGCTCGGGCTCGAGCTCGAGCCCGATGGCGCCCGGGCCCTGATCCGCCACGTCGGCGAGCGTCAGCAGCGGCTGCTGCGCGAGCTCGAGAAACTTGCCGTCGGCGGGCCAGAGGGCGTCAGGCTCGACGCCGCCGCGCTCGAGGAGCTCACCGCGCCCTCGGCCGAGCGCAAGGCCTGGGCGGTGGCCGATGCGATAGTCGCCGCAGACCGGGAGGCGGCGGTCCGGGCCTACCTGTCGTTGCGCGGCCAGGACGAGCGCGTCTCCGGGCTGCTGTACTGGATCTCACAGCGGGTGCGGATGGCCCATGAGGTTGCGGCGGGCCTGGAGGCCGGCGAGCCGCCGGCCCAGATCAAGCGCCGCCTCCGGATGCCGTCACGGGCGGCCGACCGGCTGATCGCGGACGCCCGGCGGACGGGGGTCGACCGCCTCGCGCAGGCGATCTGCGAGATCGCCGATCTGGAGCTGGCCTCGCGCGGAGGTGGATCCGGCGGGGCGACCGAGGACACAGCGGCGCTGCGGACGATCGAGCGAATCGCGGCCTGACTGGCGACCTGACCCGGCGGGCTCGTGTCCGGCGGTCAGCTCACAGCGAGACGGTCGAGCGAACCACGAGCAGCACCGCGGCGATCACCCCGAGCATGACCAGCAGCGCCATCAGGCGGATGAACCAGTTGTACCGGGACCGCAGGGCCGGATTGCGCGGACGAACGGTCGGTGGCGCCGGCGAACGGAGGCGATTGCGTTCCCGCCGCGTCGCCGCGGCCGGGGCGCCGGCGGGCTCGGCCCGTACGCGGCTGGTCCGTGCTCGCTCGGCCGCCAGCGCCCGATTCACGGTGGCCAGCGCGATGTCCCGCTGGCGCAGCGCGATGTCCCGCTGAGCCAGCGTGATCTCACGCCGGCGCAGCGCGTTCTCCGCGCGAGCCTGGGCCCGCATCGCCGCCTCGAGCTCGGTCCGCATGGCCGCGTCGGCGGTGCGTCCGCGCTCGGCTTCCAAATGCCGTTGCTCGGCCTCCAGGTGCAGCTGCTCGGCCTCCTGATGCAGACGCTCGGTTTCGTCACGCAGCTGGTCTAGCTCGCGCTCGACGCGCGCCCGAGACGCGCGTTCGCGCGAAGGTTTCGGGTCAGGGATGGTCAGCCGCGCGCCCGTCCTCCCGGGCTTGTTGGGCCATTGTGCATCCGGCCCGTCGGCCGGCCGCGCCGAACGCTTGGCGCGCTGACCACGCCCTTGCGTCGGGTGGGTCAGCGCGACCGTGATGTCAGGCGCCACGGAGAGCTCGATCGAAGATGCCCGGGCGAGCGGCAGCTTGACTTCAAACGCGGCGACCCACGGGTCGCCGTCCTGCGCCGCCCAGGGCTTGTGGTCGAGCTCGGCCAGCATCCGACGTTGGCTGCCGTCGGCGCTCAGCGTCAGGATCAGCGCGGGGCGCATGAACCTGCGGCCGCGGATTCCGTACCAGCGGCCACTCACCAGCACCCGGCCGGATTCCGAGACGTTCATCGGCTCGGCTTCGAACGTGATCCGCTCCGGGTCGACGGTCATCCGGTCAGAGGCCCGGCTCGCCATTGCGATACCTATCGGTCAGCCCGCCGCACATGATGACCCTTCGGCACCGCGGGCGCACAGAGCTCCCCGTCCTACCGCGCGAGACGGTCTATCGCGCCTCGAGGCTGCGCTCCGGCAGCGGGCCGGCGCAGGGCCTTCAGGCGCGGAGCAACCGGGCGGCGCGTGACTTCTTACGCGCACCGCTGTTGCGGTGCAGGGCCCCACGCTTCACCGCCTTGTCGATCGCTCGGACCAGCACGCGGTGCTCGGTCTCGGCGACCTCGGCGTCGCCGGCGGCGATGGCCTGCTCCAAGCGTCGAAAATAGGTCTTGACCGACGACGTGTAGCGCCTGTTCTCCAACCGCTCGCGCTCGGAGCGTTCGATGCGCTTCTTCTGTGAGTGGATGTTGGCCATGAGCAAAAAGCACCGGGGATCAGCCCGGCGCCGGCGCGTACTATAGCGCGCTCGTGTCCATCGAGAGCACCGGAACCGGACCCGGCTCAGCCCGATCCGGCCTGTCTGGACCGCCGTTCCCCCCGCGCCGCCGGATCGCCCTCAGCACCGCGATCTTTGCCCTGGCCACGGCGCTGTCGCGGATCGCCGGTCTCGGGCGCGAGGTGGTGCAGGCGAGCCTGTTCGCCACCGGAGCGGCCATTTCGGCCTTCACGGTCGCCTCCCAGATCCCGAACCTGTTCAGCAACCTGTTCTCGCAGGCGGCGCTGTCGGCGGCCTTCGTGCCCGTGTTCACCCAGCTCATGCAGGAGGGACGCAAGCGCGAGGCGTTCAAGCTCGCCTCGGAGCTGTTCTGGCTGATCCTGGTCGGGCTCGGCGTGCTGACGCTCGTCTGGATGGGGGTGGCCGGGCTGGTGATGCCGCTGTTCACCGGCACGTTCAGCGCCTCGACGACCGCGCTCACCGTAGGGCTGTCGCGGGTCCTGTTCCCCGTCGTGCTGCTGTTGAGCATGACCGGGCTGCTGGTGGGGATCCTCCAGTCCTACGACGAGTTCTCGATCCCGGCCCTCGCGCCCGCCGTCTGGAACGTGGTGATCATCGTTCTGCTGGTGGCCCTGCACGGGCAGTTCCACGGCCAGGACGCGATCTACGCCTACGCGATCGCCTGGCTGGTGGCGACCGTGGTGCAGCTGGCGATGATCGCCTCGGCCCTGCGCCAGATCGACTTTCGCCTCTCGTTCACGCTGAACTGGAAGGACGCCCGCGTTCGGCAGGTGCTGATCCTGTTCTTGCCGGTGACGATGAGCATCGGGATCATCAACCTCGACGTGTTCCTCAACGCCGGCTTGGGGACACTGGTCTCCTCCCACGCTCCGGCGGCGATCAACGACGCGTTCCGGATCTACATGCTGCCCCAGGGGATATTCAGCGTCGCGGTGGCGACCGTGCTGTTCCCGACCCTGAGCCGGATGGCGGCGCGGCGTGATCCGGCAGCCATGCGACGGACGCTGGGCAACGGGATCCGCCAGATCAACCTGCTGCTGATCCCGTCGGCAGCGCTGATCGCCGTGCTGGCCACCCCGATCACCCGGCTGATCTACCAGCACGGGATCTTCCACGCCTCCGACACCCACCGGGTCTCGACGGCGCTGTTCTGGTTTGCCTTCAGCCTGCCCTTCGGCGGCGTCAACCTGCTCTTGACCCGGACCTTCTTCGCGCTCAGGCGACCCTGGATCCCGACTGGGCTGGCGGCCATGAACATGGTCGTCGACGTGATCGTGTCGCTGGCGCTGTACACGCCGCTTGGGATCGCCGGGCTGGTGATCGGAACGGTGGTCGCCAACGTGGTCATGACCGGGCTTCAGCTGCGGCGGTTGCGCGCCGGCTTCAACGGCCGGCTCGAGGGCGGGCAGACGACGATGATCACGGTTCGGGTCATGATCGCGACGGCGATCGCCACCGCGGTCGGATACCTGCTCTGGAAAGGAGTGGACAGCATCCTCGGGCGGGGGTTGATCGCCGAGATCCTCTCGCTCGGCATTGCTCTGACCGCCGCGGGCGCCCTCTACGCTCGGCTCGTGCTGCTGATGCGGATCCCCGAGGCCCGCCAGATCGAAGCGCTGATCCTGGGACGGCTCAAGGGCGGCTCATAGCCGCGCCCGCCGGTCGTCCACCCGCTCGCTTCTACCCTTGTAGTTCGATGGCTGATCAGGCCCACATCCGTAACTTCTCGATCATCGCGCATATCGACCACGGCAAATCGACGCTGGCCGATCGGATCCTCGAGCTCACCCATACGGTCGATCCACGGGCGATGCGAGCCCAGGTCCTTGACTCGATGGATCTCGAGCGCGAGCGCGGGATCACCATCAAGGCCCAGGCGGTGCGGGTGTTCTATGAGTCCCGGCGTGACGGGCAGACCTACCAGCTGCAGCTGATCGACACCCCCGGCCACGTCGACTTCACCTATGAGGTGTCACGATCGCTGGCCGCGTGTGAGGGGGCGCTGCTGGTGGTCGACGCCTCCCAGGGGGTCGAGGCCCAGACGGTCGCCAACACCTACCTCGCCGTCGAGTCCGGGCTCGAGCTGATCCCCTGTCTGAACAAGGTCGACCTGCCCGGCGCCGAGCCGGAGCGGGTGGCCGAGGAGGTCGCTGACCTGCTGGGAGAGCCGGCCGAGTCGGTGCGTCGGATCAGCGCCAAGACCGGCCAGGGGGTGAGCGAGGTGCTCGATGAGCTGATCGAGCGCGTACCCTCGCCCGCCGGCGATCCGGACGCTCCGGCCCGGGCGCTGATCTTCGACTCCGAGTTTGACCAGTACCGGGGCGTGATCGCCTACATCCGAGTCGTCGACGGCACCTTCACCAAGGGCGACGCGATCCGCGCGATGCAGGCCGGGGCCGAGGCCGAGATCGACGACATCGGCTTCTTCAGCCCGCAGATGATCTCGGCCGGGGCCCTGAGCCCGGGGGAGGTCGGCTACGTGATCACCGGGATCAAGGATGTGACGCGCCTGCGTGTCGGCGACACGCTGACCACCCTCAGTGCCAAGGCCGGGCGGGCGGGATCCGCATCCGAGCCGCTGCCGGGCTACCGCGAGGTCAAGCCGATGGTGTTCTGCGGCCTGTTCCCGATCGACACCGACCGCTACCCCGACCTGCGCGACGCGCTCGAGAAGCTGACCCTCAACGACGCCGCGCTGAGCTGGGAGCCGGAAACGTCCGATGCGCTCGGGTTCGGGTTTCGGTGCGGCTTTCTCGGACTGCTGCACATGGACATCGTGCGCGAGCGCCTCGAGCGCGAGTACGACCTCGAGCTGTTGGCCACGATGCCGAGCGTGGAGTACGAGGTGACACTCACCGACAGCTCGATCCTGCCGCTGCACAGCCCCAACGACATGCCCGACCCGGCCCGGGTGGCCGAGATCCGCGAGCCGTTCATCCGGGCTTCGATCCTGACCCCCAAGGGTTTCGTCGGGCAGATCATGGAGCTCTGTCAGGAGCGTCGCGGTGAGCACGCCGGGATGCACTACCTGTCGGCTGAGCGCGTTCAGCTGACCTACGACCTGCCCCTGGCCGAGATCGTGCTGGACTTCTTCGATCAGCTCAAGTCGCGCACCCGCGGGTACGCGTCGCTGGACTACGACCTGATCGGCCTGCGCGAGTCAGACCTGGTCAAGCTTGACATCCTGCTGGCCGGCGACCCGATCGATGCCCTGTCGATGCTCGTGCACCGCTCCAAGGCGCAGGCGGCGGGACGGGCGCTGACCGAGAAGCTGCGCGAGAAGATCCCCCGTCAGCAGTACGACGTGCCGATCCAGGCGGCGATCGGCTCGCGGATCGTCGCCCGCGAGACGATCAAGGCCTATCGCAAGGACGTGATCGCCAAGTGCTACGGCGGGGACATCTCGCGCAAGCGCAAGCTGCTCGAGGCGCAGAAGAAGGGCAAGCAGCGGATGAAGCAGGTTGGGCGGATCGAGGTGCCCCAGGAGGCGTTCCTGGCCGTGCTCGAGCTTGGAGAGAAGGGTTGAACGAGCCCCGCGGCCGGTCGGACGGGCGGGGCTTCAGCGCTGGGCTCGCTGTCCAGGACGACCCCGAGATCGGCCGCGAGCTGATCCGCGTCCACCACGACGACGGCCGCGTGGAGGAGTTGCACCTGCACGACTATGAGCGGCTCTACTCGCTGCCCGGCGTCTATGAGGAGATCGTCCAGGAGCGGCTCGGCTGCCGCTCACCGGTGCAGATCGCCTCGATGCTCGCGGCGGTCGTCGACCGGCTGGGTTGGAGCCGAGGCGAGGTCCGCGTGCTCGACCTCGCCGCCGGCAACGGCGTCTCCGGCGAGGCACTGGCCACCGAGGGCCTGCGAGCGGTGCTCGGGACCGACATCGTCCCGGGCGCCCGGACCGCGGCGCTGCGCGATCGCCCCGGCCTCTACGAGAACTACCTGACCCTCGATCTGATGGCTCTGACGGCCGCTGAGGAGCGCACCGTGCGCGGCCTCGGCGCGAACGCACTCAGCTGCGTGGCGCCGGTGGGCGAGCACTCACAGCAGCTGCCGCCGCAGGCCCTGGCCGCGGCGGCGGGGATGCTGGCGCCTGACGCGCTCGTGGCGTACATGCACGACCCCAGCTTCGGCACGGCGGACGTCGTGACGCCGGCTTTCTGGACGCAGCAGCTCGGCGCCGGGGTGCGGGCCGAGGAGATCGAGCGCCGGCGCTACCTCCACCGCCGCACGGTCAATGGCGGTGGGTTCGAGATGGAAGGCGTCGCCTGGACGGTGACGCGTAACTGAGCGCAGCAGCGGGGTCAGGCCCAGTAGCTGCCGGCGCCCCGACGCGGCGGCCGAAGGTCGTGGCGCCGGACGTACACCCACGGCGGCCGGTGGGCTCCGCAGCGACCGCCGAGCATCATCAGCACGACCATCAGGACCGCCCAGACAATCGTCGCCGCCAGCAGCATCGCCGTCGTGACCGCCAGTGCCGGGATCGCGAACAGCAGCAGCATCGGGTTGGCCTTCACCGCCGACAGCGCCAGGCTGCCGGCCGAGCTGCGACGCTGCACCGGACCGCGGGACCGGGGTCCCGGCAGATCGGCCACGGTCGCTTCGAGCTCGTCGTAGGTGCGCGCCTTGAGCGCCGTGCTGACGCGTTGCTCGAGCTCGTCGGAGGCGATCCGGCCCTCGGTCGCCGCCTTGTGCAGGCGGTCGACGACCTGATCGCGTTCTGCGTCTGATGCCCTGAGACTCCCGCGCTTGCTCACTCCGCCGAGGCTAGCGCGCGGCCCCGGCGTCCGCAAATGAACTTGCGGTGGATCCCAGGCGCACGCTGGTGGCGAGCGATGATCTCGGAGCGCCTGAGAGAATCCGATCAAGATGGACCTCGGACTACGCGAACGCGCCTGCATCGTCACCGGCGCCTCGCGCGGCATCGGCCTCGCCGTGGCCCGCCGGCTGAGCGCCGAGGGCGCGCGCGTGCTGCTGCTCGGCCGCGGAGAGGCCGCGCTCAGAGCTGCGGCGTCACAGTGCGTCGGCGCGCAATCGCTGGCCGTGGACGTCACCGCCCCCGACGCCGCCGGCCAAGTTGTGACCGCCTGCCGCGAGCGGTTCGGCCGTCTCGACGTGCTGGTCAACAACGCGGGCATCAGCAACGTACGGGCGATCGACGAGCTCGACGACGCCGAGTGGCAGGCCCAGTGGGAGATCCATGTGATCGCGCCGATGCGGCTGATGCGCGCCGCTGTGCCCGAGATGGTGAGCGCCGGGTGGGGGAGGGTGGTGAACGTCTGCTCCTCCTCGGGCAAGCGTCCGGGCCAGCGCAACGTCGCCTACTCGGTCACCAAGGCCGCCGAGCTGTCGCTGTCCCGCGCCTACGCCGACGCCTACGCGCGCCAGGGCGTGCTGATCAATGCGGTCGCCCCCGGCCCGGTGGCCAGCGAGCTCTGGCTCGAGCCGGGTGGTCTCGCCGACCAGACCGTGCAGGCCCGCGGAGGCAGCCGTGACGAGGTGCTCGAGGCTGCGGCCGCCGGGCTCCCGATCCGCCGGCTGGCCGGCGCGGACGAGATCGCCAGCGTGATCGTGTTCCTGTGCTCAGAGGCGGCCTCCAACGTCGCCGGCGCCGCCTGGTCGGTCGACGGCGGCGCGGTTCCGGTGATCATCTGAGCACTGCCACTCCCGCGTAGCCCCATAGACTCCCTGCGATGGCGGTCCGCACCGAGACGATCGGCAAGTCCTACCCGCCGACTCTGTACGCCGTCGGCCGCGAGAAGGTCAGGGAGTACGCCTATGCAGTCGGCGAGAACCACCCGCTGCACCTCGACGCGGACGCCGCGCGTGCGGTCGGCTACGCGGACGTGGTCGCGCCGCCGATGTTCGCCGTCGTCTATGCCTCCCGCTCGATGGCGCCGGCGCTGCTGGACCCCGACGTCGGCCTCAACTTCGCGCTCATGGTTCACGGCAGCCAGGAGTTCCGCTGGGGGCCGCTGGTGATCGCCGGGGACGAGATCACCACCACGGCGAAGGTCCAGGACATCTCCGAGCGGGGCGGGATGAGCTTCTACGTGTTCGAGACCGTGTCGGAGAACCAGCGCGGCGAGACCGTCTGCGCCGGCACCTGGACCAACATCGTCCGGGGGTCATCGTGAGGACCGGCGACGAGTTCGAGCTCAAGGTCACACCGGACCGCTACCTGACCGTCCGCTACGCCGGAGCCTCGGGTGACTTCAACCCGATCCACATCGACGCCGAGTTCGCGGCGCAGGTCGGCCTTCCGGACCGGATCCTTCACGGGCTGTGGACGATGGCCCAGGTGGCCCGGGCCCACACCGAGGCGCTCGGCGGCCCGGACAAGCTCGAGCGCCTGTCGGTCCAGTTTCGCGGCCTGGGCCGGCTCGAGCAGGAGATCGTGGTGCGAGGGACCGTGCGCGAGGTGCACGATCGGCGGGCCGTTGTCTCGTCCGAGGCGGAGCAGGCGGGCAAGCGAATCATCCGCAACGGCGACGCCGACGTCCGGCTGGACTGACCTGTGCGCTATCGCTCCGGCGCCGCAGTGGCCGCCGTCCGCTCGCCGATCAGGAGCCCGACGAGCACCGGGATCACCGCAACCTCAGCCAGGATCGCGATCAGGATCGGAAGCCGCAGCGTCGGCTCGCTGTAGCCGAACAGGCTCGAGCTCAGCGCGACGACGATCGAGATCAGCGACCCGGCGGCCAGCGCGATCGAGCCCACGGCCGCCAGTCGCCGCAGCTGATCGTCGCGGCCGATCAGGGCAAAGGCCAGCCCGGCGCCCCCCGCCGCGTTGAGCAAGAACAGCACGCCGATCGTGGGCACCTCGCTGATGAAGTCGATGTACTGCTGCAGATGCACGACCGCGATCACCCCGACCAGCACCGCGGCGATCACGCTCAGGCTCGAGCTCGACGCCCCCGGCCGGCTCATCTGATCACCTTCAGGGTCCCGTTCATGAACGCGTGAAACTGGCAGTAGTAGGGGTACACGCCCGGTTTGGTGACCGTGAAGCTCTTGGACTTTCCCCCGTCCACCGTGCCGCTGTCGAAGGCGCCCGAGCGCGCAGTCACCGTATGGGCGGTTTGATCGGCATTGGTGACCGTGATCCTGGTGCCGACCCGAACCGTCAGCGTCGCCGGGACAAAGGCGTAGTTGGCGATCTTCAGGGTCGTCCGGTTGCCGCGCACGACCGCCGTCGCGCCCGCCTTGCCCGACGCCGGAGCCGAGGGACGCGCCTGAGCGAACGCCAGGCCGACGATCGCCACCACGACCGCGGCCAGCGTGGGTCCGAGCAATGATCGAAGCCGCATACCCATCACTGCGGCCCGCGGGCGTCAGCGGATCAGTCCGACCGCCGTACCTACAATCGAAGCCATGCTCACCGATCGCCAGGAGCTGGTCCTGCGCCGGCTCGTCGAGGACCATTTGCACGGCGGGTTGCCCGTCGGCAGCAAGTCCCTGAGCTCGGCATTTCACTGGGGCCCGTCGACGATCCGTCACGAGCTGGCCAATCTCGAGGAGCTGGGGCTGCTGGCCCACCCCCATACCTCGGCTGGACGCGTTCCCACCGAGGCCGGCTACCGGTACTTCGTCGACCGCCTGCTCCCGGCCGAGCAGCCCGGTCCGCCACTGTCGCTGTCGCTGGTCCGCCGCGAGCTCGACGAGGCGATGCGCGTGACAACCGAGACGCTGTCGCAGGTCACCAACCTGCTGGCGATCGTCACCGCGCCGCCGATCGACACCTCGACGATCCGGCACGTCGAGGTCCTGGCGCTCCAGTCCCAGGTGCTGATGGTGGTGGTGATCACCTCGACCGGCGGCGTCTCCAAGCGCCTGTTCACGTTTCCCCAGCCGGTCGACACCGGCCTGTCGGATTGGGCGGCCAGTTACCTCAACGAGCGGCTGGTCGGACTCGGCCTCGGGGCGCGGATGCTGCACCAGCGTCTGCACGATCCGTCGCTGAGCCCTACCGAGGCTGCGTTTCTCGAGGCGCTGGCCCCGGTGTTCACCGAGCTGGCCGAGACCGGCCTCCAGACGCTGTACGTCGAGGGGACGGCTAAGCTGCTGACCCTCGAACGTGTCGCCGACGTGACTGACCTGAACCTGCTGATGGACATGCTCGAGCGCCGGGTCGCCGTGCTGGGCGTGCTGCGCTCGGTGCTCAGCGCCAGCCACAGCGTCGCCGTTCGGATTGGGGCCGAGAACGAGGCTCCGGCGCTGCGCTCGCTCGCGCTGGTCGCGGCCGGTTACGGCCTGCCGCAGCGCAACCTCGGGACCGTCTCGGTGATCGGCCCGCTACGGATGGATTACGGCCAGGCGATCCGGGCCGTGCGCGAGGCCGCGGCCCAGCTGTCGTCGTTTGTCGCCGATGTCTACGACGAGCGATGAGTTGAGTTGAGTTGAGTTGAGTTGAGTTGAGATGAGCGCCTCCCAGATGCCCCGCGACTACTACGAGGTGCTCGGCGTCGCCCGCAACGCCGGCGACGCCGAGATCAAGAAGTCGTTTCGCAAGCTCGCCCGCGAGCTGCACCCCGACGTCAACAGTCACGACCCCGACGCGGAGACGAAGTTCAAGGAGGCCGCCGAGGCCTACGAGGTCCTGTCTGACGCCGACCGCCGCGCCACCTATGACCGCTACGGCCACGAGGGCCTGCGCAGCGGCGGTTATGCGCCCAACTTCGAGTCCTTCGGCTCGGTGGCCGACATCTTCGAGGCCTTCTTCGGGGGCGGCGGCGGCTTTGCCAGCGCCTTCGGCGGCGGACGACCGGGCGGCCCGGCCCAGGGAGCCGACATCGCCGCCGCGGCCGAGATCGGACTGGCTCAGGCCGCTCACGGCGAGGCCGTGGAGGTCTCGTTCGAGGCCGTGGACCGCTGCGAGCACTGCCGCGGCAACGGCGCTGAGCCGGGGACCCCGATCGAGACCTGTGAGCGCTGCGGTGGCACCGGCCAGCTGCGCGCGGTCTCGCGCACCCCGTTCGGCCAGGTCGTCCGGGCCGCGGCCTGCGATGTCTGTGGCGGCGACGGACGGGTTGCCAAGCAGCCTTGCCGGGCGTGTCGTGGGCAGGGCCGCCTGGTGGAGCGCAAGACCGTCGCGGTCGACATTCCCGCCGGCATCGACGACGGCCAGCGGATCCGGATCACCGGCCGCGGCCACGCGGGAGAGCACGGCGCGCCAGCGGGAGACCTCTACGTCCAGATCCGCGTCCGGGAGGACCCGCGGTTTGTCCGCAGCCAGGACGATCTGGTCACCGTGGTCGACGTCGCCGCGCCGCTGGCCGCGCTCGGTACGAAGGTCGAGGTACCCACGCTCGACGGGTCCGAGCCGCTCGAGATCCCGGCCGGGACGCAGCCCAACGAGGCGCTGACGATCCGCGGTCACGGCATGCCGGCGCTTCGCGGCCGCCACCGCGGGAACCTGCGCGTAGTGGTCAACGTGGTGATCCCCAAGCGCCTCAAGCGCCAGCAACGGGAGCTGCTGCACGCGCTGAACGAGAGCCTGACCGAGGAGAACCTCCGCACCGAGGAGAGCGTGCTCGGCAAGCTCAAGCGCGCCTTCGGGGGTTGATCCGCCTCTCGATCCGCGTGCACGCCGACCAGGCCGAGCTCGTGCTGGCCCAGCTGCTGGAGCTGGCGCCGAGCGGCGTGGAGGAGACCGAACTGCCGGGCGAGGTGACCGAGTACGCCGTCTACGGTGCCCCGGGCGAGCTGCCCGCGCTGGGAGACCTGCAGGCGGCGGCCGCGGGCGCACTGGTGCAGATCAGCACCAAGGAGATCGCCGACGACTGGGCGCGGCGGTGGCGTGATTTTCACCGCCCGCTGGTGCTCGATGGTCGGTTGACCGTGCGCCCGCCCTGGGAGCCGGCGGCGAGCACGCCGATCGACGTGGTGATCGACCCCGGCCAGGCATTTGGGACCGGCGCGCACGCGACCACGCGGCTCTGTCTGGAGCTGATGCTCGATTCGCCCGCGCGAGGCTCGTTCGTGGATGTCGGCTGCGGCTCTGGAGTCCTGGCGATCGTGGCTGCCAAGCTCGGCTTCGCGCCCGTGATCGCCCTGGACTACGATCCGGCCGCGGTCACCGCAACCCGCGACAACGCCCGGGTCAACGACGTCGGAATCGACGTGCGCCGTTTCGACTTACGATCCGATCAGGTGCCCGAAGCGGATTTGGTGGCGGCAAACGTCTTGGCCAGGCCACTGCGCTCATGGGCCGCGTCCCAGCGTCAGCTGCCGGCGAGGCTGATCCTCAGCGGCCTGCTGATCGCCGAAGCCGACGGCGTGGCCCAGGCGTTCGCGGCTCGCGGGCGGACCGAGCACGCCCGGCGAACGCGGGGCGAGTGGGCGGCGCTGTTCATGACGGCGACTGGGGGCTGACGGCCCACGCGTCGCGCCTCGGAGCGCAAGCTCAGCGGTTCAGCCGCAGGGCGATCCGCAGCTCGGCGTGGCCGGCGCGCACGTGCGCCATCATCAGGGCGCCAGAGGCAGTTCGCTCAGAGCTCTTCGGCCCGGTGCTCACTGTTCACCCGGTCGCCGACGAGGACCATGCGCTCCGAGCCGCCAACTCGTCGGCGACAGCCTGGCCGCGTACGTGTTCGCGGGCGATCGCGGGCGCGCGTTCGCGCTGGGCAGCGCCCTGCACGCGGGCGAGGTCCGCCTCGGCGGCACGCATCTGCTCGATCTGGCTCCGGGCTCGACCCAATCCTTCTGGGGCTCGAGCGGCATCGGCGCCCACGGCGCCCGCGAGGTGCTCGAGGCCACCGAGGAAGCCGGATCGTGGGCGAGGATGACCCTGGGATGCCGATCTAGCTGCGATTGCGCCGAAGCCGCGCGTAATGTATTCATTCCTCTATGGCTTTCGATGCCTACACTGAGCCCGGATCGGTCTTCGTGGCGATTTGAGCCGGCATCCTCGCATCCTGATCACGCCGTGGCGGCGTCGGCTGCCCACCTTCCTCGGCGCCCAGACGGTGCTCGACGCGCTGGATCCTGCCTATCCAGGTCGCGTCGCCGATGCCGGTGGGCTGCCGCTGATCGTCTCGCGACCTCCTAACGACTCGAGCCCGCTGATCGACGAGTTGCTCGGCTTCGCCGATGGGCTCGTGCTGAGCGGAGGCGGCGACGTCGATCCGGCGAGCTACGCGGCCGAGCCGGAGAACGTCCAGGAGGGCGACGCGGCGGCCGACGCCTGGGAGCTGGCCCTGCTCGCCGGCGCCTCCCAACGCGGCCTTCCGACACTGGCGATCTGCCGGGGCGCCCAATTGATGGCCGTAGCCCACGGCGGCCGACTGGCTCAGTCGCTCTCGGAGACCCCAGGGCACCGGGAGCTGGACTCGCTGGAAGGGGCCGCGATTCTCGCCGCGCGCCATCCGGTGCAGCTGGCCGAGGGTTCCCGAGTGCTCCGGGCCCTCGGACCCGGGCCCCACCAGGTGAACACCATTCACCATCAGCAGATCGCCGATGCGGGCGATCTGTGCGTGACCGCCACTGCGGCGGGAGGGGCGATCGAGGCGGTCGAGCCGCGCGGCGAGTGGCCCGCGCTGGGCGTGCAGTGGCACCCCGAGAAGATGGACGAGCCGCTCCAGCGCCAGCTGTTCAGCGCGCTGCTGCACGCTGCTCGCGAGTTCGGCTCGGTCACGGCGTGAGCCTTCGCGGCTACACCGCGCCGCTTTCCCCCGACGGTCGTGCGGCGATCGTTCCACCGCCGCCCTGGCATTACTCGGGTGATTTCCTGATCGCGGAGTACCGCACCGACCCGGATGCGGTGAGCGCGCTGCTGCCGCCCGAGCTCGAACCGGCCGAGGATCCCGGGGCGGTGGCGGCCATCTTCGCCGACTGGCAGTCCTGCTCGGCCGATGGACACGAGCTCGTGGATCCGATCCAGTCTCAGTACCGCGAGTTCTTCCTGGTCGTGGGGGCCCGCTTTCGCGGCCGGCCGGTGAGTCGCTGCGTCTACATCTGGGTCGACAAGGACTTCGCCATGTACCGGGGGTGGATTCAGGGCTTTCCGAAGAAGCTGGGCTCGATCCACATGACCCGCACGTTCGCGGCCGGTCAGGCCGCCCCCCGTCTGCAGCCCGGAGCCCGCTTCGGGGCCACGTGCGCGGCCAACGACCGCCAGGTGGCGCGGGCCGTGGTCACGCTCGAGCAGGTCAGCCAGACCGGCCCGAGCGTCAACGATCCGCCGATGCACAACTCCCGCCACTTTCCGGCGGCGTCGGGATTGAATCCTGACGTCTTCGAGCTGGTCCGGGCCGGCGGACGCGACCGCGATGCCACCCCGATCTGGGAGGGCACCGCGCAGCTGCACCTGTTCGGAGACACCCTGGAGGATCTGCAGGCGATCGCGCCGCGCGAGATGCTCCGGGGATATCGATTCTCGTTCGGCTACACCGTCGACGGCGTCGAGGTCGTGGCCCAGCACGACTCCGAGGCGCTGGCGTGAAGCACGTTCGCATCGAGCACGACGGCCGCGCACGGGACGGACAGCTGGTCGGGGACGAGATCCGGGCCGGAGATCTCACTCTCGCGCCGGCCGCCGTCGAGCGCTGGCTGGCCCCGGTGGCGCCGGGAAAGATCATCGCCACCCACCTGACCTACCGCTCGCGCGCCGAGGAGTACCGCATGGTCCAGTTGCCCCGGGTGCCCTCCTATTTCATGAAGCCGCCCTCCTCATTGTCCGCGCACCTGGCCCCCGTGGTGCGACCGCTCGGCTGTCGCTTTCTCAACTACGAGGGGGAGATCGCCGTTGTGATCGGGCGGCGCTGCCACGGTGTGGCGGTGGCCGACGCCCTGGACTACGTCGGCGGCTACACGATCGCCAACGACTGGGGTGCGCACGACTTCCGCCACGCTGACCGCGGCTCGATGCTGAGGGTCAAGGGGCAGGACGGCTTCTGCCCGCTCGGCCCGGTGCTGGTGGATGCCGGCGACGTGGATCCCGAGGACCTCACGCTGCGCACCTATGTGAACGGCGAGCAGGTCCAGCACGGTCACAGCGGCACCGACCTGATGTTCTCCTTTGCCTACCAGGTGGCCGACCTCGCGCGTCTGATCACGCTGGAGCCGGGTGATGTGCTGCTCACCGGCACCCCCGCCAACTCGCGCCCCGTGGCGCCCGGGGACGTGGTAGCGGTGGAGGTGGAGGGTATCGGGCGGCTCGAGAACATCGTTGAGCAGTCCGAGGACGAGCTCGAGGCCGTCGGCGATGCGCCGGCGGTCACCGCGCAAACCCTGCACGTGGCGCTGGCCATGCCCGAGGACGAGGCCGAGCACACGGTGCCGTCGCCGTGATGAAGTTCTGGCGGCCATGACCGTGCCGAGCGGCGTTGCAGTGGACCTGCCGCTGGCCGGTGAGCCGTTGGAGATCGCCAGCGTCGTCGATCAGGTCTACGACGCGATCCGGAGCCGGATCGCCGACGGGTCGCTGTCCCGCGGGGCGCGCATCCATCAGGAGGACCTGGCGGCAGAGCTCGGCGTCTCGCGCACACCGGTGCGCGAAGCGCTGCGCCGGCTCGCCGCCGAGGGTTTGGTTCAGATGCGCACCAACCGGGGGGCCCGGGTGGCGGATGTGGGCAACGGGGACATGCGCGCTCCGTACGAGGCTCGCCTGATCGTGGAATCCGGAGCGGCCCGGCTCGCCGCTCAGCGCGGGCTCGTCGAGCCCCAGAAGCGCATGCGCGCGGCGATCCGCGCCCAGCGCCGGGCGATCCCGGACGTGCAGCGGAGCTTCGACGCCAACCGGGAGTTTCACATCGCCCTGGTGCAGGCGTCTGGCAACGAGTTCCTGCTGGCCCTGGTGGACCACCTGTGGGTGGCCCGGATCGGGGCGGTGATCTACGAGCGCCAGGCCGAGACGCCCGAGCGGATGCGGCTCGACGCCGATGAGCACGAGCAGATCCTCGAGGCCGTCGTCGCCGGCGATGCGCGCGCCGCGGAGTCGCTCACCCGCCGCCATGTCGCCACGGCGATGAAGCGCTCGATCGTCGACTGACGCGATCGCGGCCCCTGGCGCGCGATCGTCGACTGACGCGGATCGCGAGTCCCGACGGTGGTCTCAGGTCTCGGCCCGAACGCCGTTTCGCAGCGTCCCGACCCCCCGGACCTCGATCTCGACGGTATCGCCGTCCCGCAGGTAGCGCGGCGGCTGGCGCGAGTCCCCGACGCCGCTGGGCGTGCCGGTGGCGATCACGTCGCCGGGCTCAAGCGTCAGCCCGGCGCTCACGTAGACGATCAAGTCGGCGACCGAGAACAGCAGGTCACGCGTGTTCGCCTCCTGCATCAGCTCCCCGGAGACGGTGGTGCGGACATCGATGTCAGCCAGGTCGACTCCGTCCAGCGACGCGATCGAGGGACCCATCGGCGTGAACGTGTCAAAGCTCTTGCCGAGCGTGAACTGACGCAGCGGCGTCTCGAGCTGGGCCCGCCGTCCAGACACGTCGTGCAGAGCCGAGATCCCCCCGATCGCCTGGTGGGCGGTCTCAGGAGTCGCCCGGTAGGCGCGCCGGCCGATCACGACGGCGAGCTCACCTTCGAAGTCCGGACGGGTCTCCTCCCGGGGGATCACGATGTCCTCTCCGTGGCCGATCAGCGACGACCGGAACTTGGCGAACACCACCGGCACCGACGGCACGTCGAGCTCGGACTCGTCGGCGTGCGCGCGGTAGTTGAGCCCGATCGCCACGATCTTGCCCGGGACCACCGGATGCAGCACGCGCACGTCCTCGAATTGGTACTCAGGCCCCGAAGCGGCGGCGATCGTCTCCCACCCGTCAGCCGACGGGACGAAGCCCGCCGCGGCGGCCGGGCCGCCGTCCCGGATCGTGCCCCGCTCGTCGAGTGCTCCGAGGCGAGCCTCGCCCACCGGATCGATGAATCGGACCGCCTTCATCAGCCAGCCTCCTGTTCGTCGCGTAGGACCTTGATCGCGTTGATCGCCCGCGGCACGCCCGCGTAGGGCGCGGTCTGCAGGATCGCCTCCTCGATCTCGCCCCACGGCACGTCGATCGCGCGCAGGGCCCGGATGTGGGCCCGCACCTGCGGATCGCAGGCACCGAGCGTGGTCAGGACCGCGACGATGATCAGCTCGCGCTCCCGTACGTCCAGGCCCGGCCGGGTGTGCACGTCCCCGAAGGCGAAGTCGACCACCCAGTCGCCCAGCGCGCCCATCCGGGCCAGGAAGGCGTCGCCACCCGGCTCGTCGCCCAGCTGCGCCAGACGCGCGAGGCCGCGTTCGTGTCGATCGTCAGTGTCGGTCACGCCTCACCTCTCTTCTTGACCCCTGAACCTGCGGCGGATACTGTATCCAAAACTGGCCATCGGGCGGGAGCTCATCTCCGCCGGCGGCAGGAGCGAGACCTGATGATCGCCCTTCGAAGAATTCACCACGTCGGCCTGCGCGTGCTCGATCTCGACGATGCGGTCGGGCGCTGGTCGATCCAGTTTGGCCTCACGCTGCGCGGCCGCCGCGACGACCGGGCCTACCTCGCCTGTGACTACGAGCCCTACTCGCTCGAGCTCGTGCGGGCCGATGCGCCCGGGGCCGACCACACCGGCTACGAGCTGGCCCGGGGGGTGACGCTCGAGGAGGCGGCTCGCCACCTCGACGATCTCGGTGTCCCGTACGCCCGGGCCGGCGAGGCGCTGCACCTGAGCGATCCCGACGGTCACGGGGTGGAGCTGTCGGCCTGGCAGGCCAATGAGGACCCGCGGCCGGCGATCGCGCGCGCCAGCGCCACGCTGGGCGGATTTCACCCGCGAAAGCTCGGCCACGTCAACTCGCTCACCGCCGACCTGACGGCCGCGACCGGCTTCTACTGCGACGTGCTCGGCCTGCGGCTCACCGATCGGCTCGGCGACGAGGGCACGTGGCTGCACATCAACGGCGATCACCACGTCACCGCGTTCGTCAACAAGGGCTACGCCCACTTTCACCATCTCGCCTTCGAGCTGATCGACTGGGGCGAGATGCGGGTCGCCCTGGATCATCTCGCCCAGCACGGGCGCTGGCTGTCTTGGGGGCCGGTGCGGCACGGGGTGGGACGCAACCTGTCGGCCTACGTGCGCATTCCCGAGGAGGAGTGCCTGGTCGAGCTGTACGCCGACATGGAGCAGCTCGAGCCCGACCACCAGCCTCGAGAGTGGCCCGACGACGCGCACTCCTCCAACACGTGGGGCATCCTCCCGCCACGCTCCTACTTCCGCTTCGACCCGGCTGCAATCGAGGCCGAGCGGCAGGGTCTCGAAGCGCTCGGACATCCACTACCGCCAGGAGGAAGCTGATGGCGCAGGCCGAGATGCAACAGGCGTCCGGAGCTCGGACGGGCGAGCAGTTCCTTGACGGGCTGCGGGCAGGGGGCCGGGAGATCTGGCTTCGGGGAGAGATGATCAGCCATCCGCTCGAGCACCCCGAGCTGCACGAGGCGGCGTTGTCGATGGCGCGCGTGTTCGACCTCCAGCACGAGCACGCCGAGGAGATGCTGGCCGCGTCGCCCGCCGATCCCGGGCGCCTGGTCAACGTGACCCATCTGATCCCGCGTTCTCGCGAGGACCTGCGCCGGCGGCGGCACGCCTTCGAGCTGGTGGCCGCGCTGTCGGGCGGCACGATGGGCCGCACGCCGGATTACCTGAACGTCACCTTCGCCTGCTTCGCGGGACGACCTGACGTCTGGGCGCGCCGGGGCAACGAGCGGGGGGCCGCCAACCTGGTCGCCTATCAGGCCTACATGCGCGACCACGACCTGTCGACCACCCACGCGCTGATGAACCCTCAGGTCGACCGGAGCAAGCCCGAGGTCGAGCAGGCGATGGGCGAGGTGGCCCTGCACAAGGTCGATGAGACCGCCGACTCGATCGTGGTCCGGGGTGCGCGCATGTTGGCCACGCTGGCGCCGTTCGCCGACGAGCTGCTGATCTACCCCGGCTCGGACATCCGCCCCCAGGATGGACGCTACGCGCTGTCGTTCGCGATCCCGATCGCCACGCCCGGGCTGCGGTTCATCTGCCGCGACAGCTACTCCAAGCAGCGCGACCCCTACGACTACCCGCTGTCCTCGCGCTTTGACGAGATGGATGCGGTGGTGATCTTCGACGACGTCGAGATCCCCTCCGAGCGCGTGTTCCTCGACGGCGACACCGTCGGCTACAGCGAGGTGATCACCGATACCGGCTGGCGCGGGCACATCATGAGCCAGGCCTTCACCCGGGCCTACGTCAAGCTCTGCTTCGCCCTCGGTCTCGGCCACATGATCGCCAACACCACTGGGGTGGTGCGCTTCGATCACATCCAGGAGAAGCTCGGCCAGATCTGGTCGATGAGCGAGATGGCACGGTCCGGGCTGGTCGCTGCCGAAGCCGGCGCCGAGCTCGACGACGGCGGGGTGATGTATCCAGATGACCGCCCGTTCGTCGCGCTGCGCGGCGAGATGCCGAAGTGGCTGCCCAGAGCCAACGAGTACATCCAGCTGATCGGCGGCGGCGGCTTCATGGCCACCCCGGCCCGGGCTGACATCGAGGGTCCCCTGCATGATCAGATCGCCAAGTACTACCAGTCGGCCGGGGCCGAAGCCGAGCGGCGGATCCGCCTGTTCCGGCTGGCCTGGGACTTCATGGGCTCCGAGCTGGGCGGCCGCGGTGAGCTCTACGAGCGGTTCTACCTGTCTGACTCCTGGCGCATGACCGCCCTGGCATACACGATCGCCGACAAGTCGTTCCCGGAGGCCCTCGTCGAGCAGTTTCTGCGCGATTGACCGACGCCTCGGATACTTCGACGCCGAGTGTGCTGGTCACCGGCGGCGGAACCGGCATCGGCGCAGCGATCGCGCGGCGGTTGGCCAGCGAGGGCTTCTCCGTGTGTGTGAGTGGCCGTCGTGAGGCGCCGCTGCGGGAGGTCGCCGACGAGATCGGTGGCTTGGCCGTGGGCGCCGACGCCGCCGATCCCGCGCAGGCCCGGCGGGCGGTCGAGGCCGCGGCGGAGCGCTTCGGTCGTCTCGACGCGCTCGTGTGCAACGCTGGCACCGGGGCATCCGGCACCGTCACCGAGCAGACGCTCGAGCGCTTCAACCGGGTGATCGCGACGAACCTCACCGGGGTCTTTCTCAGCTGCCAGGCGGCCCTGCCTTATCTGTTGAAGACCCGCGGCTCGGTGGTGACGATCGGGTCGCTTGCCGGTCTGCGCGCGGGTCCCGCCTCCGCCGCCTATTGCGCCTCCAAGGCGGCGCTGATCATGCTCACCCAGTGCATCGCCGTCGACTACGGCTCCCGGGGGGTACGGGCCAACTGCGTGTGCCCGGGCTGGATCGGCACGCCAATGGCCGACGGTGAGATGGATGACCTGGCGCAGCGTCGGGGTACTGACCGTGACGGCGCGTGGGCGCTCGCCGTGGCGGAGGTACCGGCGGGGCGGGCCGGGCGTCCCGAGGAGGTGGCCGACGCCGTGCGATGGCTGGTCGCGCCGGGCGCCGGGTATGTCAACGGCGCCGTGATCACGATTGACGGAGGAGCGGCGGTGGTCGATGCCGGCTCGCTGGCCTTCAAGGCGTAAACCACGCGACCCGGCTCTGGGACGGATCGACGAAGCTACCGGCACCCGGCTCCCCGGGAACCGATCGATAGGAGGAAAGAGGTGAGCTACAATCCGCATTCGGCCGCGCCTCTGGGCACAGGACTGCCGGCGCGGCTGTCCGAGCTCAGCGAGGCCGGTGTCCGCGCCGTTCGGCTGCAGTTCGCCGACCTGCACGGGATCTGCCGAGGCAAGGACATCCCCAGCTCGGCGGTTCCCCACGTGGTCGAGGAGGGGATCGGCTTCGTCGAGGCGATCATGACCGTGGACCTGCGCCACAACGTGGTCGCCGGCTTCGAGCACGGCTTCCCCGACATCATCGCCCGCCCGGACCTATCAACGCTGGTGCGACTGCCGTGGCAGCCGGAGGTGGCGATCTGCATCGTCGACATGGAGGACGCCGAGACGCACGAGCCCTATGCGGTGGACTCCCGCGGTGCCCTCAAGCGCGTGCTCGCCCAGTTTTCGGAGCTCGGCATCACGCCGGTGCTCGGCCCCGAGCTCGAGTTCTACCTGTGCGAGCCCGACGCCTCGGCGGACCGGCGCTACCGGCCCTACGCCGGGCAGGACAGCCCCGTGTATACGGTCGGTGACGTCGCCGACCCGAAGGGGACGGTCTCTCGGATGCTCGACGCGTCGGTCGGCATCGGGCTGGGCGCGGTGGCCGCCGCCCACGAGTACGGCCGCAGCCAGTACGAGATCAACCTGCGTCACTCGCCGGCGCTCGACTCGGCCGACCGGGCGTTCCGGTTCAAGGGGCTGGTCAAGGAGCTCGCCGCGCGCGACGGGCTGCTGGCCACCTTCATGGGCAAGCCCTTCAACGACGACGAGGGTTCCGGCTTTCACCTGCACATCTCGCTCGTCGACAGCGAGGGAGCGAATCTGTGCGCCGATGAGTCCGACGACGAGGGACTGGCTGCGCTGACGCGGCATTTCGTGGCCGGCGTGCTCGAGCACTGCCCGGCGATGATGGTGTTCTTCAACCCGACGGTGAACGCCTACCGACGGATCAGTGCCGAGGCGCTGGTCCCGACCCGCGCGAGCTGGGGCCACGACCACCGCATGACGCTCGTCCGGGTGCCGCGCGAGCGAGGAGCCGCCACCCGCCTCGAGGTGCGCGTCGGTGACGGCGCCGCGAATCCGTATCTCGCCTACGCCGCCGCCCTCGCCGCCGGTCTGGACGGGATCCGCCGCGAGCTCGAGCCTCCGGCACCGATCGAGGGGATGATCTACGACCTGCCGGAGGCCGATCAGGGCGAGGCCCTGCCCACCACATTTCAGGAGGCGCTCGACGCCCTGGCGGGCGACGCGGTGATCACCGAGGCGCTCGGTACGCGGCTGGTGGACACCTTCCGGACGATCAAGGCGGCCGAGCTGGAGCGCTTCCGCGCCTGGGTCACCGACTGGGAGTTCACCGAGTACTCCCGGCGGCTATGAGCCCGTCCGAGTCGTTCGCCCGCGCCTTTCGCGACTGCGCCGGTGAATTCGCCACAGGCGTGACAGTCGTGGTCACCGAGCACGAAGGACAAGCGCATGGCATGACGCTGAACTCGTTCACATCGGTCTCGTTGGATCCGCTGCTCGTGCTGATCTCGCTCGGTCGCGGCTCTCGCACGCTCGACGCGGTGCGCGCCAGCGGGCGCCTGTCGATCAGCGTGCTCCACCGTCAGCAACGCGCAGCGGCGATCGCCTTCGCCACCCCGGGTGCGCCCTTTCCACACGAGCTGGTGGCCCGGAGCGTCGACGGCTACCTGGTGGTGCGAGGCGCCGCCGCAACCCACCAGTGCGTGGCTCGTCAGGTGATACCGGCCGGCGACCACGACGTGGTGATCGCCGAGGTGGCGGGGATAACCCACCACGGCGGCGAGCCGCTGGTGTTCCATCGAGGACGCTTCGGCGGTCTGTCGACCGATTCGGTGGTGCCGCCCGGCCACCCGATCGCCCTGGACGAGGGTGCGGGCTGGTAGCCGACTCAGGCGGGGAGCGGCCCGGGGGCCGCGGGATCGCTCAGGCGGGGAGCGAGCCGGGGGCCGTGGGATCGCTCAGGCGGGGAGCGAGCCGGGGGCCGTGGGATCGCTCAGGCGGGGAGCGAGCCGGGGGCCGTGGGATCGGATGCAAGGCTCAGCGCCTCGTCCAACGGCTGAACCCCGTGATGCTCGACGGCGTGCCGGGCGGCCTCCCGGACGGCGCGGGGGCGGGTGAGCTGCAGGACCAGGTACCACACCGCCGAGATCACGATGCATGCGATGGCGAAGAACACCGCCCGATCGTTGGGGAACGCCGGGAACGGATCCAGTGATCCCTTGAACGCGAGGATCGGGGTGGCCAGGCCGATCAGCACGACGATCACCTTCCACCACACGCCGCCCTCGCGCCGATCCGCCCACAGCAGCTTGAGCGCGAAGATGGCCAGGAACACGTAGACCAGCTCGATCAGGTAGCTCCCCGTCGAGGTGGTGATGTTGAACGCTTCGATCGGGTTGGGCAACTGGACCGCCTTTCCGTACGTGGTCACCCCGGCCCAGATGAGCAGCAGGACTGTCCAAACGGCGATCGCCAGGTTGCCCACCACCGGCGTGTCGTGACGGGAGGTCCGGGCGGCCCAGCGGGGCAGCAGTCCATCGCGGCCGAGCGCGAAGATGATCCGCGAGGCGGTGACCATGATCGCGACGCTCAGCGAGAGCGCATCGACGATCACCACCAGGTCGACGAGCACGCTCAGCCAGTGCCCCACGTAGCTCGTGGCCAGCGTGCCCATCGGGCTCGCGGCCGAGAACCAGGCGTCCTTGGCCAGCGCTGCCTTGCCGAAGCCGATCGTCGCCGCGTACGTGACCAGCAGGAAGAAGACGGCGCTGATGGCGACAGTCGCCAGCACCGCGACCGGGATCGCCCGGCGGGGATTCTCGGTCTCCTCGGCGATCGACGCCGCCGCCTCGAAGCCGATGAACAGGGTGACGGCGAACAGGATCCCGTTGAACACCGTGTTCCAAGACGTCTGCCCCGGATCAAACACCGACAACGTGTTGCCGCCCACGCCGCCCTTGGCGATGATCACCAGCGACAGGATCAGAAACGGGATCGCCGACAGGCTGGCCATGATCAGCACCCCGCGGATCGCCACCCGGACCCCGTAGTGGTTGAGCAGGAAGGCGATCAGCAGGGTGGCGGCGCCGCCGGGCCACCAGGGGATGGCGGTGTGGAGGTGGCTCTGGAAGAAGCCCTGGATCAGGAAGCCGAGTCCGATGAAGATGCCGCCGGCGCCGAGGAACATCGCGCCGAGAAGGTACACCCCGGCCGAGAAGATCCCGAACGAGTTGTGCACGGCCTGAGCAAGGTACTCATAGATCGCCCCCGCGCCGGCGAAGCGCCGCGCGTAGATGGCGATCACGTAGCCGAGTCCGAGCGCACCCACGCAACCGAGCAGCACCGAGATGGGCGTCGTGTAGCCGGCCACGTGGGCGATCAATCCGCTCACCAGCCCGGCCGAGAAGATCGGCCCGATGGCCAGCGCCTGGCCTACCGCATGGACGGTGCTCAACCGCCGAGGGCCGAGGTGGACGCCGGCAGAGTCCGCGCCCGGAACCGTTTCAGTCGCCATTGTCTCTCCTCTTCCTTGCCCGACCCGCTAGGGCGAAGCACACCCAATTTTGCCCGACCCGCCAGGGCGACGCACACCTGATTTTGCCCGACCATCAGCGCGAAGCACACCCACTTTCGGATACATTACCCACGGGCTGGCGGCCCGTCAATGCCGCTTGCAGCAGGGCCCCCCTCTGAGCGTGTGGCTGGCAGGAGGGCCCCGTTCCCGCGGAGCGCGTGGATACATTACGCATGATCGCCAGGCGGTGGTAGGCTTTGCCGGTGAGTCCGGGTGCGGCGAATCTCCTCGGGGTGGACCTGCTCGACCAGGACGTATTCGCCGATCACGAGCCGTGGGGGGCCTTCGCGCGCCTGCAACGAGAAGCGCCCGTCTATCACCACCCCGAGCCGGATGGCCGAGGGTTCTGGGCGCTGACCAAGTACGACGACGTCCTGGCCGTTGTCAGAGATCCCAAGACGTACTCCTCGGAGATCGGTGGCTCGGCCACGATCGAGGACCTGCCCGAGGACGTGCTCACGGCGCGGCGTAACTTCCTCGAATTTGATCCGCCCCGCCACGGGCGCTACCGCCGGCTGATCTCGACCAACCTCACCCCGGGTGCGGTCGCCCGGTACGAGGAGTGGCTCAGGAGCCTGATCCGGCACCTGCTTGATCGGACCTTGCCATCCGGCGAGTTCGACCTCATGCACGAGCTCGCGGCTCCGATCCCGATCCGGGTGCTCGCCGAGGTGCTCGGTCTGCCCGAGGAGGCGCTGCCGAGGCTCGTGGAGCTCGGCGATCGTCTGCTGGTGGACACCGATCCGGAGTTCGTCGGGGAGTTGGCCTACGGCTCAGAGCGAGACGAGGATCGCTACAAGCCGTTCGGCTCGCCCTGGGCCGAGGAGCTGTGCGCGCTGGGCCGCTCGTACTACGCCGACCGGCGCACGTGCCCGCGCGACGACGTCCTCACCCGGATCGCCAACGCCGAGCTGGATGGGCAGCCGCTGTCAGAGCGAGACCTCGACAACATGTTCGCGCTGCTGATCGTGGCCGGCAACGAGACCACGCGCCAGGCGATCGCCCTGGGCACGCTCGCCCTCGCGCGCCACCCGGACCAGTACGAACGCCTACGGGCCAACCGGGATCTGATCGCTTCGGGCGCCGAGGAGCTGTTGCGCTTCGCCTCCCCGGTGTGGTTCTTCCGGCGCACCACGACCCGGGACGTATGCATCCGAGACGTGAACATCGCGGCCGGGGAGAAGGTCGTCGTGTGGTTTGCCGCCGCCAACCGCGATCCCGATCACTATCCCGATCCGCACCGACTCGACGTGGCCCGTAACCCGATCGATCAGCTCACGTTCGGGCGCGGGGGGCCGCATCACTGCCTCGGCGTGCACCTGGCTCGGCTCGAGGTCCGCGTGTACCTGGAGGAGTTCGTGGCTCGCGTCCAGCGCGTGGAGCTCGCCGGCGAGCCGGTGCGACTGCGATCGAACTTCACCAACGGGCTCAAGCGCCTCCCGGTGCGGGTCGAGCTCGGCTAGCGGCGCGCTGGCACTCACCGATGCCCGCGCAACGACCTCTGTCGGCCGTCCCGCCGGTGCGGTCCACTCCGCGGATCGTGCTCGTCCTCAGCGAGAACTGGACCCTCATCTCCGCTCGAGACCTACGGGCGATCGTCCGCCTCGCTCGAGAAGCGGAGGAGGCGGGGGTCGACGGCGTGATGCTCAGCGAGCACGTCGTCCTGGGCGCCAGCGCGGGCGCGCGCGGACGGATGGACAACCCTCGCGATTACGCCGCGCCGGGCAATCAGGACCCGGCGACCCCCTGGCCGGACTCGATCGTGCTGATGAGCGCGGTCGCGGCGGCCACGACGCGTCTGCGCCTGATCGCCGCGGCGATCATCGCGCCCCTACGGCACCCGCTTCTGCTCGCCCATCAGCTCGCGACGCTCGACCTGCTCGCCGAGGGTCGTCTGGTGGTGCAGCCAACGGTCAGCTGGCACCGCGAGGAGTACGCGGCGCTCGGCGTACCGTTTGCGCAGCGGGGGCAGCTGCTCGATGAGCACCTCGCCGCCTGGCAGGTGCTCTGGAGCCACACCCCGGCGAGCTTCGAGGGCGTGCACTACCGCTTTGACGATGTGTATCTGGAGCCCAAGCCCCACCGGCCACAGGGTCCACGCCTCTGGTTTGGCGGCGAGTCGGTGGCGCCGTGGCTGATCCGCCGGCTGGTCGCCCACGGCCACGGCTTTCATCCCTTCGGTCAGCCGACCCGCCAGGAGATGGCGCCCCTGGTCGCGGCGATGGCCGACGCCGGCCGCGACATGTCCGAGCTGGAGGTGGTCGGCGGCATCCGCGGGCGCTTCACCGACGCCACCAGCGTCGCCCACCTCGACGAGGCCGCCGAGGCGATTCCAGCGCAGCTCGCCGCCGGCTACACCACGATCTGCTTCAAGCCATCGCAGTTCACCGACGAACCCCAGCAGGTAGGCGCCCTCTGCCGGCGGCTCGTGGCGCGGGTCGCTTCGCTCGCGGGTTGAGCCCCACGGTCACAGACCGATCCCTGGCCGGATCAGGTGGTGAACATCGACGTGCGTTCGCAGACGGTCTTCACGTCACAGTAGAAGTCGAACGAGTGGTGGCCGCCCTCCCGTCCGATGCCCGAGTGACCCGACCCCCCAAACGGGGTCTCGAGGTCCCGGACGTAGAAGCAGTTCACCCACGCGGTGCCGGCGATGACCTCGGCGCTCACCCGCTCGGCGGTCGCCGACGAGCCGGTGAAGATCGTCGCCGCCAGGCCGTACTCGGTGGCGTTGGCCAGCGCAATCGCCTCCTCCACATCCGTGAAGGACTGCAGCGTGAGGACCGGACCGAACACCTCTCGCTGGAGGATCTCGGCACCGGCAGGAACGTCGACGAACAGGGTGGGCGCGTAGTACAGGCCTCCGAGCGACCCCCCGCCGAACAGCAGCCGCGCTCCGGCCCCCCGGGCTCTGCGGACGTGACCGGTCACGCGCTCCAGGGCGACGGGATGGATCAGAGGCCCGTAGGTGGACCCGGGCTCGCGCGGGTCTCCCACCCGGATCTCGGCCACGCGCGCGCGAAGCAACTCGATGAAGTCCTCGAGGACCGACTCCTGCACGAGCAGCCGCGTCCCGGCGAGGCAGACCTGGCCTGAGTTGTCGTATTGGTAGGCCGCGGTGGCGGCGGCGGCGGGAAGGTCGGCGTCGTCGAAGACGAGGAACGGAGACTTGCCACCGAGCTCGAACGAAACCGGGGTGAGATTGGCCGCTGCGTCGCGGTAGACGGTTCGGGCGGTCCCGGGCGATCCGGTGAACGCGACCCGGTTGATGCCGGGATGGCCGGTGAGCAGCGCGCCCGCCTCGGCGCCGATCCCGTGGACGATGTTGAGCACCCCCGGGGGCAGACCCGCCTCCTGCGCGAGATCGCCGAGCATCGAACACGTCAGCGGCGCCCATTCCGGCGGCTTGAGCACGACCGTGTTCCCCGCGGCGAGAGCCGGGCCGACTCGCCAGGTGGCGAGCATGAAGGGGGCGTTCCACGGGGTCGAGATCGCCGTGACGCCGGACGGATCGTGACGGACTCGGTTGCGCTCGCCGCCCGGCAGGGAGCGCGGAGCCTCGTCCAGGCGCTGGACCGCGAACTCGGCGAAGAAGCGCACGTTGTTGGCGGCCCGGGGCAGGACGCGCAGCGCCATCGCCTCGTGCAGCGACCCATTGTCGACCGTCTCCACCGCGGCCAGGCGCGGTACGGCGGCCTCGATCGCGTCGGCCAGCCGTCCCAGCGCCTCCCGCCGTCCCGACGGGCCGAGTGCCGCCCAGCCGGGAAACGCTCGCCGCGCCGCATCCACCGCCGCCTGCACCTCGGCGCGCCTGCCGCGGGCGATCTCGGCCAGCTTCCAGCCCTCCCAGTCGATCGGACTGCGCACCTCGAAGGTGGCGTCCGAGCTCACGCGGCGGCCGTCGATGAAGTGCCCGGTGGGGACCCCCACCCCCTCCACCTCGACAGACGCTGGGCCTGGGGTAGTCACCTTGAGTACATTATCCACCAGACGTCGTGCCGTTCCGGGCCGGTCACGGCGGCGACCCCAGGGGCACTGAAAAACCTGGTCGACTCCCCATTTGGCTCGTCGGGGCGCGATTTCGGATCTGAAACGTGCCTGACCGGGTGCACATCCCAGATCACGCGCGGCAAAGCCCAAATGGGATCTAGACCAGGTCGATGTAGCTCCTGATGACGTTGTTCACCCGGGCCTCCTTGGAGGCTGGCTGGTCCGCTACCGCGCTGACGGTCCAGCCGGGCTGTTGGACCCCGCCTCGGCCAGGCGCTGGCCGACTTCGTCGACCACCTCGACGATTGCCCGTACGTCATCGTCGATCGTCCTGAAGTTCACGAAGCAGGCGCGCAGACAAGAAGACCCGCCGGTCAGCGCCCCGGCGAGGAAGATCCGCCCGTCGAGCTGGATCGCCGGAACGAGGCGGCGATGGTGGTCCTCGAGGTTCACCTTCGAGGATGGTCGGTGTCGAAAGCAGACGGTCGAGAGCTGCGGTTGGTGGCACAGCTCGAAGCGCGGATGCTCCTCGAGCAGGCGGGCGAGCAGACGAGCCTGCCCGAGGTTGCGCTCGATCGCCGCGCGCAGGGCACCGGCGCCGTGGACACGGAAGGCCAGCCACAGTTTGAGCGCGCGCAGGGGCCGCGAGTACTCGAGCGTCGAGTCGACCGGGTGGGCGTCCTCGCCATCGACGAGCGGCATGTAGCTTTCCCGGTGTTCGAAGGCGGCGCGGAGCGAAAGCGGATCACGCATCAGCAGCACCGAGCAAGCCTTGGGAACGAACATCCACTTGTGGGCGTCGACGGTCGCCGAGTCAGCGCGGCCCAAGCCGGCAAACAGATCTCTGACGCTCGGTGCGGCGGCGGCCGGGAGTCCATAGGCGCCGTCGACATGAAGCCATACGCCGCGATCGCCACACAGGTCGGCGATCGATGCGAGATCGTCCACCGCACCGGTGAGGGTTGTCCCCGCGGTCGCCACCACCGCCACGGCGAGCGCTCCCGCCACTCGGTCGGCCTCCAGCAGTTGGGCACACGCCCGCACGTCGATTCGATGCTGGGCGTCTACGTGAACCAGGCGTACGTTGTCGCTACCGATGCCGAGCACCTCAGCCGCTCGGTGCACGGAATAGTGAGCTTCGGCGGAGCAGACGAGCGTCAGCCGGCGGTCGCGCACGCCGAGGTGGCGTACGCCAGGTGCCGCGCGCTCCCGAGCCGCGGCCAGCGCGGTCAGATTCGAGACCATCCCGCCGCTCGCGAGCAGGCCATCCCGGGCGCCGAAGCCGACGAAGTCGCTCACCCAGCCCACGACCTGGCGCTCCAGCAGGCCGGCGCCGCCGGCGGCCACCGCGACGTTTACGTCGTGGGAGGCCATCAGCGCGTCTCCCAGAACCCCTATCTCGAGTCCGCTCGAGCCGACATAGGCAAAGAACCGGGGCCTGGACTGGGCGACGCTCTCGTCCAGGACCAGAGCGGCTGCGTCAAGTGCACCCCGCGGATCCGACGGCTCCTCGGGCAGCGCCTCGAGGAGCATCGCTCGGACGCGCTCGTCCACCGCCGGCTGACCGGGTCGAGCCTGGTCGAACGATCTCCAGGCCTGGAGGATCAGCGCCTCGGCGTGGGCCAGGACCGCCTCTCGCGAACGGAGCCTGAGCCCCTCGACGAGTAGCTCGTCACCCGCCCGCTGCTCTGTGCTCATGGTGCGGCATTCTGACGGGTGGTGCGCGGCTCCACGTAGACCGGGGGCTATCCTGAAGCGAGGATGACGGTTGCCGAGCAGGTCAGGGCTGACATGACGAGCGCCATGAAAGCGGGCGAGAAGGATCGCGTTGGGGCGCTTCGATTGGTGTTGAGTGAGCTGCAGCGGGCCGCCAAGGACGGGGGCGACGATGAGCTCGCCGTGCTGCGGCGTGAGCGCAAGCGCCGGCTCGAGGCCGCGTTGCAGTTCCGAGATGGCGACCGCCCCGAGCTGGCCGAGTCCGAAGAGTCCGAGGCCAAGCTGATCGAGGGCTACCTGCCGGCTGAGCTCAGTGACTCCGAGCTCGAGTCGCTGGTCGCTGCGGCGATCGCGCAGACCGGCGCCAGCACCCCGCGGGACCTGGGCCAGGTGATGAAGGCGGTGATGGCCTCCTCCGGAGGCCGCGCCGACGGAAAGCGGGCCTCGGCGAGCGTCCGGGAGGCCCTCTCCTAGGTGCGTAGAGCACTCGAGCTCGAGAACGCCGTGGCCGCCGAGCTGGCCGGGTCTGAGGACGCCGTGCTGCGTGCGCTCGAGCATCATCTCGACTGCGATGTCTATCTGCGGGGAAACTTGCTGACGCTGGAGGGCGACGACGCCGCGGTCGACACGGCGGCCACGGTGGTTGGGGAGCTCTCAGAGCTGATCGAGCAGGGACACGAGATCGCCCCCGGGACGATCGAGGCGGTCACCCGGGCGCTGGACGAGCACGAATCGCCGGCGGCGATCCTCGAGGACGTCGTCTGGCGCCACCGGGCCACCAAGGTCGCGCCCAAGACGGTCAACCAGAAGCGCTACGTCGACTCGATCCGGGACAACACGATCACCTTCGGGATCGGCCCGGCGGGGACCGGCAAGACATTTCTGGCGGTGGCGCTCGCCGCCGCGGCGCTCAGCCGCCGAGAGGTCAACCGGATCATCCTCACTCGCCCCGCTGTCGAGGCGGGCGAGCGGCTGGGCTTCCTCCCTGGCGACCTGATGGCCAAGGTCGACCCGTACCTGCGCCCGCTGTTCGACGCCCTGCACGACATGCTCGAGCCCGAGCGCGTCTCCCAGCACCTGGAGCGCGGGGTGATCGAGGTCGCGCCGCTGGCATTCATGCGGGGTAGGACACTCAATGACAGCTTCATCATCCTCGACGAGGCCCAGAACACCAGTCCCGAGCAGATGAAGATGTTCCTCACCCGGCTCGGCTTCAACTCGAAGATCGTGGTCACCGGCGACATCACCCAGATCGACCTGCCCCGTGAGCAGGATTCGGGTCTGGTCGTGATCGGCGAGATCCTGCAGGAGGTCGAGGGGATCGACTTCGTCCGCTTCGGCGAGGAGGATGTCGTTCGCCACAAGCTCGTGCGCCGGATCGTCGCCGCCTACGACGAGCACGCCCAGCGATCGGCGCCCGAGCTGCGCCCGCGCAGCCGGATGACGCGGCCGCGGCCCGATCAGGCCGGGTTGGAAGCCGAGCAGCCTGCAGGCTCGAGCGCGGCCGAGCGGGCCGCCAGCCCCCGCGCCTAGGCCGGCCCGTTGCTCGACGTCGAGGTGATCGGAATCGATGCGGTGTCCGACGCCGCCCCCACGGCGGTGGAGCTGGAGGAGCTGTGCGCGCTGGCGCTGTCCTCGGCGGGGATCGACGAGGGCCACATGGCGATCGAGTTCGTCGACGAGGATCGCAGCCGCGAGCTCAACCGCCGGTTTCGCCAGACCGACTCGGCCACCGACGTGCTGTCCTTCGGCGTCGACGAGGACCGGGCCAGCGCCGGGCCCCGCGAGCTAGGCGACATCGTCATCTGCCCTCCGCGCACCGAGGACTTGCGCGAGGCCGTGGTCCACGGCGCGCTGCACCTGAGCGGCATGGATCACGAGACCGATGAGGGCGAGATGCTGGCCCTGCAGGCCGAGCTGATGCGCTGGGTCAACTGATGGACGCCCCGTGACGGGCTCGGCCCGCGCGCCCCGGGTCACTCGCTCGGGCTTCGTGGCGCTGGCGGGAAGGCCGAACGTGGGCAAGTCCACGCTCGCCAACGCGATCGTCGGCGCCAAGGTGGCGATCGTCTCCGACAAGCCCCAGACGACTCGCCGGGCGATCCGCGGCGTGGCCTCAGGGCCAGACTGGCAGCTGGTCCTGATCGACCTCCCGGGCGTCCAGCGCCCTCGGGATGCCCTCACCGAACGCATGCAGCATCGGGTGCAGCGCGAGCTGACCGACGCCGACGGCTGCCTGCTGGTCGTCAACGCCGAGCAGGGGATCGGCCCCGGGGACCGCTTCATCGCCGAGCTGCTGCGCCGAGCGGGCGCGGGTCGAGTCCCGATCACGATCGCGGCCAACAAGCTCGATCGGGCCGGCCAGGCACGAACCGCCGCGACCCTGCTAGCCGCCCAGGAGCTCGAGATCTCCGACCACATCTTCCCCGTCTCGGCGCGAACAGGGTCTGGGATCCCGGCGCTCGTCGAGCACCTGGTGGGGCTGCTGGCGCCGGGTCCGTTCTACTTCTCGGCCGGGCAGTACTCCGATCAGTCTCAGAGCGTGCGGCTGGCCGAGCTGGTGCGCGAGCAGGTACTCGCCCGCACCCGGCAGGAGGTTCCGCACGCGGTCGAGGTCGAGGTCTCAGAGATCCTTTTTCCGCGTCCCGATCTGATCCGGATCGAGGCCGTCGTGCTCTCAGAGACCGAGTCCCAGAAGGGGATCCTGATCGGCTCCGGCGGCCGGATGATCAAATCGATCGGCGTTGCCGCCCGGCGGGCGATCGAGCGCGAGCTCGGCACGCACGTCCATCTCGAGCTCTCGGTCCGCGTCCGTCACCACTGGCGCGGCGACGAGCGCCTGCTGGACCGACTCGGGATCGAGTGAGGCGCCGCACCTAGAATCCCGCGGGTGGACGACTCGCAAGTGGCCTTTGATGAGCGCGGACTGGTCCCGTGCGTGGTGCAGGACTGGCGCACCGGCGAGGTGCTGACGCTCGCCTACATGAACTCCGAGGCGCTGCGCCGCACGCGCGAGACGGGCGAGATGCACTTCTTCAGCCGCTCGCGCCTCCAGCTGTGGCACAAGGGCGCCACCTCGGGCCACACCCAAGCCGTGCGAGCGATCCGCTACGACTGCGACGGCGACGCGCTGCTGGCCCTGGTGCAGCCGGCCGGCCCGGCCTGCCACACCGGGCGGCGCACGTGCTTTCACCGTGGCGAGCTGGAGCCGGGGGCTCCGCACGAGTCCGTGCCGGCGCTCGAGCGCGTGATCGCTCAGCGCGCCGGGGCCCGCCCCGAGGGCTCCTACACCGCCGCGCTGCTGGACGACCCGCGGCGGGCCGGCGAAAAGGTCTGCGAGGAGGCCGAGGAGGTGGTCCGCGCCGTCCGCGAGGAATCCGACCAGCGGGTGGCCGAGGAGGCCGCGGACCTGGTCTATCACCTGGCCGTCATGCTGCGCGGCCGCGAGCTGTCGCTGACCGACGCCGGGCGGGTGCTCGATGGCCGTCGCCAGCCCTGAAGCTCAGGCCTCCGGGCCGACTCCGTCGCTGTCGGAGGTGCGTGAGCTGGCCCGCCGCCACAACCTGATCCCCCTGCGCGAGACGTTCATCGACGACTGCCACACCCCGGTCTCGGCGTTTCTCAAGCTGCGCGAGGGGGCCCCGGCGTTCCTGCTCGAATCGGCCGATCAGGGACGGGTGGGACGTTACTCGTTCATCGCCTACCGACCGCGCAAGGTGCTGCGCTGGTCGCCGGGCGATCCCGGAGACCCCTACGCCCTGGCCGCGGCCGAGCTGGCCCGCTTCTCGGTGGCCGACATCCCCGGCCTGCCCCCGTTCGCCGGTGGCGCGGTGGGCGTGTTCGCCTATGACCTGGTGCGGACCGTCGAACCGCTCGGCGAGCCCAACCCCGACCCGATCGGGATCCCGGATCTGGCCCTGATGCTGACCGACGGGCTGGTCGTCTTTGACCACCTCAAGCACACGGTGACCGTGATCGCCAACGTCTACGCCGAGGACGGGGGCGACCTGCAAGGCGCCTACGAGCGCGCTCGGGACACGATCGCCGAGGTCCGGTGGCGCCTCGATCGCCCGAATCCCCGCTCGGCGCGCTCGCCCGGTCCCGCCCGCGTCGCCCCGGCGTTTGAGTCCAACATGACGCGGGCGCGCTTCGAGGCGATCGTCGCGGGGGTGATCGAGTACATCTACGCCGGCGACGCCTACCAGGTCGTGCCCTCGCAGCGCTGGTCGGCTCCGGTCGGAGTCGAGGCGTTCTCGATCTATCGCGGCCTGCGGGCGGTGAACCCGAGCCCGTACATGTACTTCCTGGACTTCGGGGACTTCGAGATCGCCGGGGCGAGCCCCGAGCCCCTGATCACGGTCGCCGGGCGACGTGTCTCCACGCGCCCGATCGCGGGCACCCGTCCGCGCGGAGCGAGTCCCGAGGAGGACGGTCGGCTGGCCGAGGAGCTGTTGGCCGACCCCAAGGAACGCGCCGAGCACGTGATGCTCGTCGACCTCGGCCGCAATGACCTCGGCCGAGTCTGCGAGTACGGCAGCGTGCAGGTGGAGAGCTTCATGGCGGTGGAGAGCTACAGCCACGTGATGCACATCGTCTCCAGCGTGGTGGGGGAGTTGCGCCCCGAGGTCGGCGCGCTTGACGCGCTGCGCTCGGTGCTGCCCGCCGGCACCCTGTCGGGAGCGCCCAAGGTGCGCGCGATGCAGATAATCGACGAGCTCGAGCCGGTCAAGCGGGGCGGCTATGGCGGCGCGATCGGCTGGGCGAGCTATTCCGGTGAGCTCGACACCTGCATCCACATCCGGACCGTGGTCGTCAAGGACGGCGTGGCCCACGTCCAGGCGGGGGGCGGGACGGTCGCCGATGCCAAGCCCGAGCTCGAGTTTGAGGAATCGGAGGCCAAGGCCCGGGCGGTGCTGCAGGCGATCGAGCTCGCGGTCTCCCAGCCTCACTGGCCCTGACGCCCGCCGATGCGTCTGCTGGTCCTCGACAACTACGACAGCTTCACCTACAACCTGGTCCAGTACCTGGGCGAGGTGAGCCACCCGACCGCCGAGATCGAGGTGGTCCGCAACGACCGGATGACCGTCGACGAGCTGCTGATCCGCGGCTATGACCGCGTGATCGTCTCACCGGGCCCCTGCACTCCCAACGAGGCCGGGATCTCGCTCGAGGCTGTGCGGCGCTTCCCGCAGGCGGGGATCGCCACCCTCGGTGTGTGCCTCGGCCACCAGGCCCTGGTCCAGGCGTGGGGCGGGCGGGTGATCACCCACCAGCCTGTGCACGGCAAGGCCACCGCGATCCAGCACGACGGCCGGACGATCTTCGCGGGCTTGCCGGCCCCGCTGGAGGTCGGGCGCTACCACTCGCTGGTGGCGGCGGCACAGTTGCCGGACGTGCTCGAGCGCAGCGCGTCGGCCGGCGAGGTGGTGATGGCGGTACGCCACCGCGAGCTTCCGGCTGAGGGGGTGCAGTTTCACCCCGAGTCGGTGCTCACCGAGCATGGGCGCCGACTGCTGGCCAACTTCCTCGAGCGCCGCTCGTGACCCCGCCGGCCGACCTGCTGACGGGGTCGATCGACACGCTCGCCGCCGGTCACGATCTGACCCAGGACGAGGCCGCCGCGGTGCTCTCGGAGATCATGACCGGCAACGCGTCCGAGGTGCAGATCGCGGCCTTTTTGATCGCGCTGCGGACCAAGGGCGAGACCACCCAGGAGCTGGCCGGGCTGGCCAGGACGATGCGGGCGCTCGCCACCCCGGTGCGCGTCCGGCGCCGCGACCTGCTGGACACGGCGGGGACCGGCGGCGGCCGGCGGACGTTCAACGTGTCCACGACAGCCGCCCTGATCGCGGCCGGAGCGGGTTGCACCGTGGCCAAGCACGGTAACCGCTCCGCCACCGGCCTCTCGGGCTCGGCCGACGTGCTCGAGGCGCTTGGCGCCCGCATCGACCTCACGCCCGCCGCCGTCGCGCGCTGCATCGAGGAGGTCGGCTTCGGCTTCATGTTCGCGCCGGCCCACCACCAGGCCACGCGCTATGTCGTCACCGTGCGCCGCGAGCTGGCCGTGCGCACGATCTTCAACTTCCTCGGGCCGCTGACCAATCCGGCGGGGGCCACGCGGCAGCTGATCGGCGTCTCTGACCCCGCCTATCTGCTCACGATGGCCGGCGCATTGGCGCTCCTGGGCACCGAGCACGCGCTGCTGGTCTCCAGCCACGACCAGCTGGACGAGCTCAGCATCTCGGCCCCCACGAGCGTGGTCGAGGTCACCGGCGAGGACGTGCGCGGCTATGACCTCGCGCCCGAGGACGTCGGGCTGGCGCGCGCGGCGGCGGATTCGGTGCCCGGGGGTGACTCGGCTCAGAATGCCACCATCACCCGGGGGATCTTCGCCGGAGAGCTCGGCCCCCCGCGGGATCTGGCCGTGCTCAACGCCGGCGCGGCGATCTACGCCGGTGCCGGCGCGCCGAGTCTCGCCGAGGGCGTCCGGACGGCCGAGCGCGCGATCGACTCGGGCGCCGCGGCCCGAACGTTGGAGCGCTTCGTGGCCGCCACCCAGCAGCTCGCTCCGAGCCCGGATCGATGAACGAGCTCGAGCGGATCGTCGGCCGCACGCGGGTCGAGGTGGCGCGCCGAAGGGCGGGCACCCCCGTCCTCGAGCTCGAGCGCGCGGCGCAGCGACGGCGAGCCGAGGGGGCCGGTCACCGTGGGTTCTCAGCCGCTCTGACCGCGCCCGGTCTGGCCTTGATCGCCGAGCACAAGCGGCGCTCTCCGTCGGCCGGGTTGATCAGACGGTCCCACCCGCCCGTCTCGCTCGAGGACGTCGTCGGTGCCTACGAGCGCGCCGGGGCGGCCGCGCTGTCGATCCTCACCGAGGAGCACGGCTTCGGCGGATCGCTCGCCGATCTGGTCCGGGCTCGGGCCAGCTCGAGCCTGCCGATCCTGCGCAAGGACTTCATCGTCGACGAATACCAGCTCTTCGAAGCCTCGGTGTCCGGCGCCGACGCGATCCTGCTGATCGTCGCCGCACTTTCGGCCGCCGAGCTCGCCCGGCTGCACGCCCGGGCGCTGGCGCTGGACCTCGAGATCCTGGTCGAGGTGCACGACGTGGCCGAGGTCGAGGCCGCGGTCGCGCTCGGCGCCCGCGTGATCGGGATCAACAATCGTGACCTGACCACGCTGCAGGTCGACACCGGCCGGACCCCCGAGCTGCTGGCCCGGGTGCCACCCGGGACGGTGACCGTCTCGGAGTCAGGGTGGCGGACCCGGTCGGAGCTGGAGGCGCTGGCGGGGGCCGGCGTGGACGCGGTGCTGGTGGGGGAGGCGCTGATGCGCGCGCCGGACATCGAGCTGGCCTGCCGCGGGCTGGCCGGCGTGGGGGGCTAGCCGGCTCCAGCTCCGCGTTCGTACGATGTAGGCGTGGACGTCAGCGTGCCGAAGATCAAGTTCTGCGGAATCACCGACCCCGGTGACGCCGAGCTGGCCGTGGCCGCCGGAGCCTGGGCGCTCGGGGTGATCCTGTGGGCCGGATCGCCGCGACGCTGTGCTCTGGACGTCGCGGCCGCGATCTCCGCCCAGCACCGGCGTCAGACCGAGATCGTGGGCGTGTTCGTCAACCCGACGCTCCCCGAGCTGAGTCACGCCGCCGACGCCGCCGGCTTGACTATGCTCCAGCTGCACGGCGACGAGGGCCCCGTGTTCTGCGGCGAGGCGGCACGCCGGACCGGCTGCCGGGTGATCAAGGCAGCGCGCGTGCGCAGCCGCGCCGAGATCCAGGGGCTGAGGTCGTACCGGACCGATTTTCACCTGCTCGACAGCTACGTCCAGGGGGCTCCGGGAGGCACCGGCGAGACCTTCGCCTGGGAGCTCGCCCGCGCGCACGGCGAGCGGGTGCCGGTGATCCTCTCTGGGGGCCTGTCCTCGGCCAACGTCGCCGAGGCGATCCTCGCGGTCAGGCCGTTCGCGGTCGACGTGGCCACGGGCGTGGAGGATCCGGTCCGTCGGCCGCGCAAGGCGCCCGAGAAGCTCGAGGCGTTCGCCGCGGCGGTGGCTGGGAGCGAGACGGTCGGCGGCGCGGCGATCGTCGCCTCGTGAGCACGATCGAGCACCGATTCGGCCCCTACGGCGGCCAATACGTGCCCGAGACGCTGATGCCGGCGCTGGGTGAGCTCGAGCTCGGCTGGCTGTCGGCCCGCGACGATCCCGAGTTCCGGGCGCAGCTCGACGGATTGCTGCACCACTACGTCGGGCGCCCCTCACCGCTGTATCTCGCCTCGCGGTGCAGCGAAGCGGCCGGTCATCCGATCTACCTCAAGCGCGAGGACCTCAACCACACGGGGGCGCACAAGATCAACAACGCCCTCGGCCAGGCGCTGCTGGCCAAGCGGATGGGCAAGACGCGGATCATCGCCGAGACGGGGGCCGGGATGCACGGCGTGGCCGCCGCGACCGCCTGCGCGCTGCTGGATCTGGAATGCATCGTCTACATGGGCACCGAGGACATGCGCCGTCAGAAGCCCAACGTCGAGCGGATGGGGCTGCTGGGAGCGGCGGTGGCTCCGGTGCAGGAGGGGGCGCGGACGCTCAAGGAGGCGGTCTCGGCGGCGATCCGCGACTGGGTGACCAACGTCGAGACGACCCACTACATCATCGGCTCGTGCGTCGGCCCGGCGCCCTATCCAGCGCTCGTTCGCGAGCTGCAGCGGGTGATCGGCGACGAGGCGCGCGCCCAGGTGCTCGAGCAGGCCGGGCGGCTGCCCGACCGCGTGATCGCCTGCGTCGGCGGCGGCTCGAACTCGATCGGAATCTTCACCCCGTTCGTCGGCGACGCCGGCGTGCGGCTGATCGGCGTCGAGGCGGCCGGCGAGGGGATCGACACCGGTCGACACGGAGCGCCGCTGACCGCGGCCGGGCCGGGCGGGCGGGGCGGTGTCCTGCACGGCGCCTTCTCGGCGATCATGCAGGACGAGGACGGCCAGATCCTCGAGGCGCACTCGATCTCGGCCGGGCTGGACTACCCCGGCACCGGACCCGAGCACGCCTGGCTGCGCGACCAGGGCCGGGCTCGCTACGTGGCGGTCGACGACCGTCAGGCGCTGGCCGCCTTCGCCCGTACCGCTCGCCTGGAGGGCATCATCCCGGCGCTCGAGAGCGCGCACGCGCTCGCCTGGGCGCTCGAGGACCCCGACAGCGAGCTGGACCTGGTCTGCCTCTCCGGACGCGGTGACAAGGATCTCGCCGAGGCGCTGACCCGGCTCGACGGGCCCACCCCCACCCGGTGACCGCCCCGGACGGGATCGAGCGGGCGATCGAGGTGGTGTCGGCGTCCAACGGGATCGAGCGGATCGCCGAGGCGTTCGCCTCAGCCCGAGCGAACGGCCGGCGCGCGGCGCTGATGCCCTATCTGATGGGCGGCTACCCGGACTCAGGCACCTCCCGGGCGATCGGGCTGGCGTACGCCGATGCGGGCGCTGACCTGATCGAGCTCGGAGTGCCATTCTCTGACCCGCTCGCCGACGGCCCAGTGATCCACGCCGCGGCCACGGCTGCGTTGGCCGTCGGCGCCACCTTGCCGGCCGTTCTCGAGGTGGGGCGGGCGATCGCCCCACGGGTCCCGGTGATCGTGATGTGCTACGCCAACCCGATCTTCGCCCGCGGCCTCGAGCGCTTCTGTGACCTGCTGGTGGCCGCGTCGATCAGCGGGCTGATCGTGCCCGATCTGCCGCTGGAGGAGGCGTCCGACGCCTTGGCGGCCTGCGAGGCCCGCGGTCTGGCGCTGGTGCCGCTGGCCGCGCCGACGACACCGACTGACCGCCTGGCCCGGATCGGGGCCAGCGCCCGGGGCTTCCTCTACACCGTCTCGCTGACCGGGACCACCGGCGAGCGGACGGCCTTCAGCGGCTATGGCGAGCTCGTGGCCCGGGCGGCGGCCCACACCGACGTCCCGGTGGCGGTGGGCTTCGGGATCGCGACTCCCGAGCAGGCGGCGCAAGCCGCCGCCGCCGGCGCCGACGGAGTGATCGTCGGAAGCCGACTGGTGCGCGCGGCCGGCGACGCGGACGACCCGGTGGCCGCGGTCGCCGAGCTCGTCCGCCGCTTCTCCTCGGCGCTGCTTGAAGACCGGCTGAGTTAGGATCTGCGTCCGATGGGTCTGATTCTCACCGCCACCGCGGGACTCTGCGCCTGGATCGTTTTCTGGTCGCTGAATGTCAGCGGACTGGATTCGATCTTCCTCGCGATCGTGATGGTGCTGATCGCGATCGGCGTCCGGAACCTGCTCCCATTCCTGCCTGGCCGGCGGGACTAGCCCGGCCAAGCCGATGCGCAGCCGGGCGCTCGTACGGAGCCGTGCCGTCTCGCTGTGCGCCGGCCTGTCGCTGCTCGCCCTCGCCGGCTGCGCCGGCGGCGCCACCGCCAACCGCTCACAGGTAACCGTCAGCGGCTCGCAGCTGACGGTCTACGCCAGTCAGCCGCCCGGCGCCTCGGGCGGCCAGCCGGCCACCGACACGCTGGACGCCGAGCGGCTCGCCCTGCAACAGTCCGGCTCCCGGGCCGGGAAGTTCGCTGTTGCGCTGGTCACCCTCCACGGGCGCGAGCTGTCGGACAACGCCCGCACCGCGATCCAGGATCCGACCGCGATCGCCTATCTGGGCGAGCTGGAGCCCGGGACGTCGCAGGTCTCGGTGCAGATCCTCAACCAGCAGGGCGTGCTCGAAGTGAGTCCAGCTGATACGGCGGCGTACCTGACCCAGGCCACGCCCGTCGTGTCCGGAGCCCCGACCAAGTTCTATCCGGCACGCACGACTTATCACGAGACCTTCGCGCGCGTGGTGCCCAACTCCGCGCAGGAGGCCAAGGCGCTGGTGGCCGAGATGCAATCGCTGCGCGTCAGCCGGGTCTACGTCGCCAGTGACGGCCAGCCCTACGGAGCGACGATCGCGTCAGAGGTCGCCCAGGCGGCCAAGGCGGCCGGACTCGCGCCGATCCAGGGTCCCGCCACCGAAGCGCGCGTGGCGGCCTCGGGGGCTGACGCCGTGTTCTACGGCACTGCGCTCGCCTCGCCGGCCTCCGCAGGCTCGGCGCGGGGGCTGCTCGACTCGGTGACGGGCGCACTGCCGTCGGTCAAGCTGTTCGCGGGATCCGGCCTGTTCAACGACAGCTTCGTCAGCAGCCTGGGCGCCGCCACGCAATCGCGGCTGACCGTCTCGGTGCCCGGCTTTCTGACTCGGGAGCTCAGCGCGGCGGGGCAGAAGTTCGACTCGGCCTTCGCCACCGCCTACGGTCACAGCCCGGCGCCGCAGGCGATCTTCGGCTACGAGGCGATGTCGGCGGTGCTGGCGGTGCTCGAGCAGGCCGGCGCCGGCGCGGCGAACCGGGCCGAGGTCGTGGCCGCGTTCCGCGGGCTGAAGAACCGGCAGTCGGCCCTGGGGACGTATTCGATCAACGGCGGTGATTCGAGCATCGCGCCGTTCATCTTCGCCCGCCCGCAGGGGGGCAAGCTGGTCCCGTTCGCCAAGGGCTGACCGCCCCGCGCTCATCCCAGGGTGGCGCCTGTCCCCGGTGGGCGGAACCCGCTCACCCTGAGGCCAGCGCCTGCCGAGCCAGCTCCCCGATCCGCTGCTCGGTGAGCCCCCGCGCCGCCGCCGCCTGAGCGTGCGATGTTTGTGGCGATATGCGCTGCTTATGTCTCACGCTCACGATTGTCCGCGGCCGCGCCCCCGGGTAAGAGCAACGTTGCAGAGTGGTCCGCGGAACCTCCGCAATCGCTCTGACCTCGTTGGGCACGTCGGCTAGCGCCCCGGGAGCATCCGCAGCTTTTCGGCGAACCCCATCTCGGCCCCGGCTGTCCCGCTCTCCCGGGCTTCGGTGGCCACCGCGGCGGCCACGGCCCCGACCACCTCGCGGTTGAACACCGAGGGGATGATGTAGTCCTCGCGCAGCTCGTCGCCGGCGACGATGTCGGCGATCGCCCGCGCGGCGGCGGTCTTCATCGGCTCGGTGATCTCGGCGGCGCGGACGTCCAGGGCGCCGCGGAAGATACCCGGGAAGCAGAGCACGTTGTTGATCTGGTTCGGATAGTCCGAGCGGCCGGTGGCGAGGATCCGCACGTAGGCCAGCGCCTCCTCGGGAGAGACCTCGGGGTTGGGGTTGGCCATCGCGAAGACGATCGGGTCAGCGTTCATCGACGCCAGCGCGGTGGCCGGGATGACCCGGGCGCCGGATAGGCCGATCAGCAGGTCGGCGCCCTCGATCACCTCGGCCGGGGCGCCGCCGCGCCGCTCGGAGTTGGTCCGTTGGGCCAGAGCGCGCTTGGCCGGCCCCATGCTGGCGTCCAGGTAGTCAGGACGCTGCACGTGCACCGCCCCGCGCGAGTCGCAGCCGATGATGTGGCGCACCCCCGCCTCCAGGAGGATGTTGGCGACGGCGATCCCGGCCGCCCCCAGCCCGACGATCACCACCCGGATGGCGCCGATCTGCTGGCCGGTCAACGTCAAAGCGTTGAGCAGCGCGGCCAGGACGACCACCGCGGTCCCGTGCTGATCGTCGTGGAACACCGGGATGTCGAGCTCGGCCTTGAGCCGCTGCTCGATCTCAAAGCAGCGCGGGGCCGAGATGTCCTCCAGGTTGATGCCGCCGAACCCCGGGGCGATCGCCTTCACGGTGGCGATGATCTGGTCGGGATCGGTGGTGTCCAGGCAGATCGGGAACGCGTCGACGCCGGCGAACTCCTTGAACAGCATCGCCTTGCCCTCCATCACCGGCATCGCCGCCCGCGGGCCGATGTCGCCGAGGCCCAGCACCGCCGTCCCGTCTGAGACCACCGCGACTGTGTTGCGCTTGATCGTGTACTGAAACGCCTTGTCGGGCTCGTCGTGGATCGCCGCGCAGACGCGGGCCACACCCGGCGTGTAGGCCATCGAGAGATCGTCGCGGGTCTTCACCGGGCTCTTGTTCAGCATCTCGATCTTGCCGCCGAGGTGCAGCGTGAAGGTGCGGTCAGTGGTGTCCAGCACGCGGGCGCCGGCGACCGCGTTGACCGCCTCGGTGAGGCGGGGCCAGTCGGCCGCGTCGCCCGTCTCGACGGTGATGTCGCGGATCGTGTGCGCGTTCTCCACCGAGACCAGGTCGACCGCGCCGATCGTGGCGCCGGCACCACCGATCGCGCTGGCCACCTTGCCGAGCATCCCGGGTAGGTGGTCGATCTCAACCCGGAGCGTGACGCTGTACTGGGCACTCGGCGTGGTGGGCATCTCGGCGCCATCTTATGGCCCGCGGGGCCCAGGCCTGCCGAGAGGCAGGCTCGGACTCACTCGAGCCGCCAGACCTCGAACCCACCGAGCCGCGAGATAGCCTCAGACCGAGATGTCGGATGAGCTCTTCCTGATCGACGGCAACAGCCTCGCTTACCGGGCCTTCTTCGCGCTGCCCGAGTCGATCGCCACCTCGACCGGCGTGCCCACCAACGCGATCTTCGGCTTTGCTTCGATGCTGGTGAAGATCCTCACCGACTACGGCCCCAAGGCGACGGTGGTCGTCTGGGACGCCGGCTCCTCGGGGCGCAAGGAGCTCTACTCCGAGTACAAGGCGCAGCGCTCCAGCCGGCCTGACCTGCTCGCCGAGCAGTGGCCGCACCTGGAGCCGCTGGTGGCGGCGTTCGGCTACCGCAACCTCAAGGTCGACGGCTTTGAGGCCGACGACGTGATCGCCTCGATCGCCGAGCGGGCCAAGCAGGCTGATCCGCCGGTCGACGTGATGATCGTGACCGGCGACCGCGACGCCTATCAGCTGGTCGACGGCCGGGTGCGGATCATGACCACCTCCCGTGGGATCACCGACACGCGCGTCTATGACCGCGACGGCGTGATCGACCGCTACGGGATCGGACCCGAGCTGGTGCCCGACTTCATCGGGCTCAAGGGCGACACCTCAGACAACATCCCCGGCGTCCCGGGGATCGGGGACAAGACGGCGGCCGACCTGCTGCAGCGGTTCGGGTCGCTGGAGGGGGTGCTGGACAGCGTCGACGAGATCAGCGGCGCCAAGCGCAAGCAGAACCTGATCGAGCACGCGCGGGACGCGCGGGTCTCCAAGGAGCTGGCCACCGCGCAGCGGGATATCCCGCTCGAGCTCGACGTGTCCGAGTTTGTCTCCGCCCCGCCAGACCGCTCCCGACTGCGCGACGTATTCAGGGAATTCGAGCTGCGTGATCCACTCAGACGCCTGGAGGAGGCGCTCGGATCCGCCGAGGCCGCCGCTCCGGCGCCGGTGGCTGAGTCAGCGCTGCCGGCTCGGGTGCGCCCTGGTGGGCTGGGGGATGTGCAACGGATCGCCGCCGGTGCCGAGGTGGCGCTCGCTGTTCGGGCGCCCGTGCGGCCGGAGGGCGCCCTGTTCGGCGACGACGAGCAGTGGCGCTTTGGCGCTTACGTCGACGTCGGCCAGCAGGTACTGGTCGGTGCGTGTGCGCGGCCCGAGGACCTCGTCGCGGCGGTCGGGGAACGCCCCGTGGTCGCCCACGATGCCAAGTCGCTCGGGCGGGTTCCCGCTGTGCTGGCCCACGACACGGAGGTCGCCGCGTACCTGCTGGAGCCGGCGCGGCGAGCCTACCCGTTTCGCGAGCTGTGTGAGGAGCGCGGTCTGGCCACTGACATCGAGGACGAGGCCGGGGCCGACGCGCGGCTGGTCGTCGCTCTGGCCGACTGGCAGCGTGAGGAGATCCGCGGCCGCGGCCTGACCGACCTGCTGCAGGAAGTCGAGCTGCCGCTGGTGGCGATCCTGCGCGCGATGGAGCAGATCGGCGTCAAGCTGGACACCGATCGGCTGGCCGAGATCTCGGCCCGGGTCAAGATCGAGGCCGACTTGCTCGAGTCAGAGATCTTCGAATTGGCCGGGGAGGAATTCACGCTCGGCTCGCCCCGGCAGCTGGAGGAGGTCCTGTTCGGTCGTCTGGGCCTGTCGCGCAAGCGCCGTGGCAAGACCGGCTACTCCACCGACGCCCGGGTGCTGCAGGCGATCCGCGCCGAGCACGAGATCATCCCCAAGATCGAGCGCTGGCGAGAGCTGACCAAGCTCGCCCAGACCTACCTCGACGCGCTGCCCTTGGTGATCGACGACGCAGACCGGCTCCATACGACGTTCAACCAGACCGCAGCCAGCACCGGTCGGCTCTCCTCCAACAACCCCAATCTCCAAAACATTCCGATCCGCACGCCGCTGGGTCGGGAGATCAGGGCGTGCTTCATCGCCGAGCCCGGCCACCTGCTCGTGTCGGCCGACTACTCGCAGGTCGAGCTGCGGCTGCTCGCCCACATCGCCTCAGAGGACGTGCTCAAGGAGATCTTCCGCCGCGGCGAGGACGTTCACACCGCGACGGCCTGCCGGGTGTTCGGGGTAGCGCCGGAGCAGATCGACCCGGCCATGCGCTCCAAGGCCAAGATGATCAACTACGGGATCGTCTACGGGCTGTCGGCCTACGGGATGGCCGATCGGCTCGACATCCCCCAGGCCGAGGCCGACGAGTTCATCCAGCGCTACCTGGCCGGCTTTCCGGCGGTTGGACGGTTCATCGAGCAGACGATCGAGCAGGGGACCGAGCACGGCTACGTCTCGACGCTGTTCGGACGCCGCCGTCAGGTGCCCGAGCTGCGCGCGCGCCGCTGGGAGCTGCGCAAGCAGGGCGAGCGCTTCGCCGTCAACATGGTCATCCAGGGGACCGCGGCGGACATCATGAAGGTGGCGATGGTCCGCTGCGACCAGGCGATCACACGGTCGGGGCTCAGCTCTCGCCTGGTGCTCCAGATTCACGACGAGCTGCTCTTCGAAGGCCCCGCCGAGGAGGCCGAGGAGGTCAAGCGGATCGCCATCCGGGAGATGGCCGGCGCCTACGAGCTCGATCCTCCGCTGGCCGTCGAGGCGGGGGTCGGCTCGGACTGGCTGTCGGCCAAGTAGAGGCCGGCCGGTTCAGCTCAGCACGAAGACGAAGTAGAACTCCTTGCCGCCGTTCTTGGAGATCAACCTCATCTGACCGCGCGCATCGCGGAACGCGCCGGTCCCGCCGGTGATCGACAGGACGCTGTTGCGGGTGTCGTAGAACGGACCCTGGACGGTGATCTGACCGCGCTTGAGGAACGTCGTCCACAGGCACTCGTAGATTCCCTGCTTCGGGGCGATCCGGGTGCAGAAGCCCTCGTCGTGGCCGACCTGCTTCTTGTCGGCGAAGTTGAACACCGGGTTGTTGAAGGTCAAGATGTTGCCCTTCACATCCTTGCCGTCGCCGGTCGGAATCTCCTTGTCGGTGATCGCGTGCTCGACGACGGTGATCGTCCGCCCGGTGGCGCGGGCGGCCGATGTCCTGGCTGAGCTGGCTGCGGTGCCGACGGTCGCGCTGGCGGCAACCGCGGTGGCGGCGGCGAGCGTCAGCACGCTGCGGGGCCTGAACTGGTGCACGGGCTCCTCCTCTGGGGCTCTTTGGTTCTGCGAGGCGGCGGATCGTACGCCCGCGGCCGCCGGCCGTCCAGGTCTACTGCCACGAACCGCCGAGATATTCGCTCCCGGCCTCGACGACGCAGAACGGGTTGCCCCAGGGGTCGCGCGCGTAAAAGGAGCGCTCGCCCCAGGGCTGGCGGCCGATCTCGCCCCGCTTGTCGTCGAGCACCGCTCCCGCCTGCGCGGCCCGCTCGCGCACGTCCTCGAGTGGCTCGTCGGTGCTCAGGTACACGTGTCCGGAATTCGAAGACAGCGGCTCGGGATCACCATCGGCGATCGCGTCAAGGCAGGCCAGCAGCGTGCCGCTGCAGTCAAAGTAATGACGCCCGGCGGTGACCCGCTCCCCGCCCGCGTCCAGCACAGCTCCATAGAACACCGCTCCGGCGTCGATGTCACCGACCGGGACGATCACTCTGAAGAGCTTCATCGACTCGAGGCCTGCTTACGCCGGCGCCAGAGCAGCGCGCGCCGCCGCTCGCGCCGGGGATCCCGCGGTGGCGAAATCAGGGTGCGCGATGTTCAGGTAATGGCTAAAGGACCAGTCGACGAACCGCTTTCCTCCCATCGCGCCGAGCGCCGGCGCGAGCACGCGCGGCGCGATCCGCGGCACCAGCCGCTGGACGCGCAGCATCCAGTGAAACGGCGCGGCGTGACTGGCCGAGAACTGGTGATAGCGGGCCAGCGCCTGCTCGCGCGTCTGACTACCGGCGAGCACGCCCGCCAGCTCGCGGCCGCAGGCGAGCCCGAAGTACAGCGCCGTGCGGATCCCCTCTGCGGTCAGGGGAAGGCAGTGACCGGCTGAGTCTCCGACGAAGAACACGCCCGCCTCGGTGGCCGGGCGCAGGGCGTGGGGGATCCAGTTGCCCTGGTAGCGCCCCGTGTCGGCGGGCGGGTGGGGCACCAACTCCGCGGCCAGCCTGACCGTCGGCTCGCGGACGTGAAACCGCGGATCGAACGAGCCGACGCCGATCCGCAGCTCTCCGCCGGCGGGAAAGCTCCAACCGTAGCCGGCGGGCACGTACCGACGGTCGATCCAGACCTCCAGGTCCTGGCCAGAGCCGAGCGGGTGCACCTCGAGGCCGCGGGACAGCAGCGCGTCCGGCGGCTGCACGTTCTCCCCGGCGCCCAGCACGCGCCTCCAGCCGAGCGCGTCGACGATCAGCGGAGCCCGGAGCTCGCCGCGGTCGGTGATCACCGATTGCCCGCTCCGACCCTCGACCTTCGCGGTTTCAAAGGCAAATCGGCCCTGGTCGGCCAGTAGGCCGCAGAGAGTGCGATAGTCAAAGGTCGAGAAGGTCCACGGCAGGTCGTAGCGCACGGTGGTGTGGGGGGTGTGCAGAACGAGCTGGCCGAAGGTCTGCTGACCTGCCTCCTGCAGCCCCAGCGCGCTCAGCCATGTGGTTGGGATCCCGCACGCCGACGTCTGGCGCTCGCCGATCTCGTAGCGGTCGACGACCAGCACGTCGGCCCCCGTGGCCGCGAGCTCGCGGGCCACCGCGAGACCGGCGAAGCTCGCACCGCAGATCAGGACGTCGCAGTCGCGATCCAGCGTCGTTCGCTGCGCTCCGCGCTTGGTCGCTCGCCGTGGCATTCGGGGGCCGATGATAGGGAGCGCTCGGGCTGCGCCGCCCGCGCGACACGACTGGGCGCCGGGCGCGAGGCGGGCGCGACACGGCGGCACCGGCGCCACGGTGCGGCTATCCTGCGGTAACCCATGTCCTCAACCACAACTCTGATGCCCGCCACCGATCAGCCGAACGCGAAGGTCGTCGAAGGCTCAAACGGCCTGCTGCTCGAGATCGACGGTCGGATCGTCCCCAACTATGACGCCACCCTGCACCCGTTCGCAGAAGGTGATGTGGTCACCGGTCACGTCGTCCGGATCGACAACGACGAAGTCCTCGTAGACATCGGCTACAAGTCCGAGGGCGTCATCCCGGCCGGCGAGCTGTCGATCCGCAAGTCAGTGGATCCCGGCGACGAGGTAGAGCTCGGCGAGGAAGTGGACGCGCTGGTCCTCACCAAGGAGGACCAGGACGGCCGCCTGATCCTGTCCAAGAAGCGGGCCCGGTTCGAGAAGGCGTGGCGGCGCATCGAGGCGGCGGCCGAGTCCGGCGAGCCGGTCGAGGGGGCGGTGATCGAGGTCGTCAAGGGTGGCCTGATCATCGACCTCGGGGTGCGCGGATTCCTGCCGGCGTCGCTGGTCGATATTCGTCGCGTGCCGAACCTCGACGAGTACATGAGCCAGGCGATCGAGTGCAAGGTGATCGAGCTCAATCGCTCGCGCAACAACGTCGTGCTGTCGCGCCGCGCGGTGCTCGAGGAGCAGCGCAAGGAGGACCGCGAGCGGATCCTGGACCGTCTGGCGCCCGGTCAGGTGGTCGTCGGGACGATCTCCAACATCGTCGACTTCGGCGCCTTCGTCGACCTGGACGGCATCGACGGCCTGATCCACATCTCCGAGCTGTCGTGGTCACACGTCAACCACCCGTCCGAGATCCTCAACATCGGAGACGAGGTCAGCGTCAGGGTCCTGGACATCGATCGTCAGCGCCAGCGGATCTCGCTCGGTCTCAAGCAGACCCAGGAGGATCCATGGCAGCGCGTGGTCGACACCTACAACATCGGCGATGAGCTCGAGGGCACCGTCACCAAGGTGGTCACCTTCGGGGCGTTCGTCGAGATCCTCGATGGGGTCGAGGGCCTGGTCCACATCTCAGAGCTGGCCCAGCACCACGTCGACAATCCGCGCGAGATCATCCAGCCGGGGGATCCGGTGCGGGTGAAGATCCTCGAGATCGACTCCGAGCGCCGACGGCTGTCGCTGTCGATCAAGCGAGTCGAGGGGCAGGTGCTGCCGGTCCGACCGATCGAGCCGCCGATTGAGTCCGAGTCCTCGCTTGACGACGTGCCCGAGCTCGGTCTCTCCGAGGATGTGTTCGTTGATCCGCCTGCGGTGAGTCAACCGGAGGATGTGGAATCGCCTGCGGCGGTTGCATCGGAGAACGAGATCGAGACGGTGCCGTCTGGGGCCGAGGCTGTGCCGTCTGCGGCCGAGGCTGTGCCGACCCAGGCCGAAGCCGTGGCGACCGCAACCGAAGCCGCTTCCGCACCGACCGCATCCGCCCCGGACGAGCCGGCCGAATCCGATCGGCCGGATGCGACCGCGAACGGTTCTGAGGCCAGCCGCCCCGCCGAGGCGCAGCAGCAGTCCGAAGCTCCCTGATCGCCGTCGCGCGTGATTCCCCTGATCGGGCTCACGGGCGGCATCGGCGCCGGCAAGTCGACAGCGCTGGAGGCGCTGCGGCGACTTGGGGCTGACTGCCTGTCGACCGACCGCGTCGTGCACGAGCTCTACGAATCCGCAGACGTTCGCGACGCGGTGATTGGCCACTTCGGTGCGTCCGTGATCAGCGACGGCGCGATCGATCGGCGGGCGCTCGCCAAGCTGGCCTTTGCCAACGACGCCGACCGCAATTGGCTCGAGCAGCTCCTGTGGCCGCGGGTCGGGGCGCGCATCCAGGCGTGGCACGCCGCTGCGCTGGAGGCGGTGCCGCCCCCTCGGGCCGCCGTGGTCGAGGTGCCGCTGCTGTTCGAATCCGGCCTGGACCGCGGCTATGACGCGACGATCGCCGTGATCGCCGACGAGCACGTCCGCGAGCGGCGCGCGTCCGGGCGGGGCCACGAGGCGCTCTCCGAGCGCTCGGCGCGCCAGCTCTCACAGCAGGAAAAGTCGCAGCGAGCGACGTACACGGTCGTCAACGACGGCGACGTGCCCGAGCTCGAGGCCAAGCTCTCGGCAATCCTTGACATGCTGCATCGGTGACCCCCCCGACCGCCACAGCCACGCGCCGGGGCTCTGAGCCGCGCTCGACCGTGGCTCGGCGGCGGGCGACCGCGCGCCGGCGCCGCCGCGGGCTGATGGCGCTGCTCGGCGCGGCCCTGGTGGTGGCGCTGGTCGTCGTGGCGCTGCCGCTCGCCCGCGAGGCGGTCAGCGAGTTCGGCCTGCCGCTCCAGTACCAGGGGGTGATCCGCCGCCAGGCGGCCGAGAAGCGGCTCGATCCGGCGCTGATCGCGGCGGTCATCTACGCCGAGACGAAGTTCGACTCGCGCATCTCGTCGGCGGGCGCCGAAGGGTTGATGCAGATCCTGCCCCAGACGGCCGAGTTCCTGGCCCACCGGTCCGGCGCGACCACGTTCACCACCGCCGATCTCGGGACGCCGCGGGTCAATATCGCCTACGGCAGCTATTACCTGCGCTACCTGCTGGATCATTACCGCGGCGTCACGTGGAGGGCGCTGGCCGCCTACAACGGCGGCGAGGCGAACGTCGACGGCTGGCTGGCCGCCGCTCGCGCTCGCGGCGAGCGCTTCACGATCGCCGAGATCCCGTTCTCCGAGACCCGCGCCTACGTGCAGCGCGTGCTCGAGGCCCGCCAGGACTATCGCCACCAGTACGCCGGTCAGCTGGGCTACAGCTGATCTGGCGGCGGTGCGCGGCGCTGTCCGTCCCGCGGGGCTGTGCGCCCCGCGCGGTGGGTGGAGATCTTCTGCCATATGGACACAAGATCTCCACACCCCGGCGCGACGAGCCGGACGCTAGCCTGATTGAGAGCCCCGATGCCGAAGTTCGAACTCGATTCAGCCTTTCGTCCGACCGCCGACCAGCCGGCGGCGATCGCGTCGCTCGCCGAGGGGATCGGAGCCGGCGAGCGCTACCAGACGCTGCTGGGGGCGACCGGCACCGGCAAGACGATGACGATGGCGGCGACGATGGAGGCGATCCAGAAGCCATCGCTGGTGATCGCCCACAACAAGACGCTCGCCGCTCAGCTGTGCAACGAGTTTCGGACCTATTTTCCGCGAAACTCGGTCGAGTACTTCGTCTCCTACTACGACTACTACCAGCCCGAGGCCTACGTCCCGAGCAAGGACCTGTACATCGAGAAGGACTCGGCGATCAACCAGGAGATCGACCGGCTGCGCCACGCCGCCACCGCGGCCCTGTTCGCCCGTCGCGACGTGGTGATCGTGGCCAGCGTCTCGTGCATCTTCGGCCTCGGCTCGCCGGAGACCTACGACGAGAACCTGCAGACGCTCAACAAGGGCGAGATGATCGATCGTGACCGGCTGCTGCGCAAGCTCGTCTCGATCCAGTACACCCGCAACGACACCGCGCTGGCGCGCGGTACCTTCCGCGTCCGGGGCGAGACGCTCGAGATCTGGCCGGCGTATGCCGAGACCGCCTTCCGGATCGTGCTCTTCGGCGACGAGGTCGAGCACCTGCAGCACTTCGACGCCGTCACCGGCGAGGTGATCGAGGACGACCTCGAGCACGTCGGGATCTGGCCCGCGTCGCACTACAACGTGCGCGAAGGGATGATCGACGACGCGGTGGCGGAGATCGGCCGTGAGCTCAACGCGCGCTGTGCCGAGATCGAGCAGGAGGGCAAGCTGCTCGAGTCCCACCGCCTGCGCCAGCGGACCCAGTACGACATGGAGATGCTGCGCGAGCTCGGCTTCTGCTCGGGGATCGAGAACTACTCGCGGATCCTCGACGGTCGCCGGCCCGGTGACCGGCCCTACTGCCTGCTGGACTACTTCCCGGAAGACTTCGTCTGCTTCATCGACGAGTCTCATCAGACCGTGCCGCAGATCGGCGGCATGTACGAGGGCGACCGCTCGCGCAAGCAGACGTTGATCGAGTACGGCTTCCGGCTGCCGAGCGCCCTGGACAACCGACCTCAGACGTTTCAGGAGTTCCTCTCGATCACACCGCAGATGGTGTTCGTCTCGGCTACGCCGGGCGACTACGAGCGCACGCACGCGTCTCGGATCGTGGAGCAGATCGTCCGACCGACTGGAATCATCGACCCGGCGGTCGAGGTTCGGGAGACGCGCAACCAGATCGACGACCTGATGAACGAGATCCGCGCTCGCACCGAGCGCGAGGAGCGCACGCTGGTCACCACCTTGACCAAGAAGATGTCCGAGGACCTGACCGACTACCTGCTGGAGATGGGCTTCCGCGTGCGCTACCTGCACTCGGAGATTGACACGCTCGAGCGGATCCAGATCATCCGGGCGTTGCGGCTGGGCGAGTACGACGTGCTGGTCGGGGTCAACCTCCTGCGCGAGGGTCTGGACCTGCCCGAGGTGTCTCTGGTGGCGATTCTCGACGCCGACAAGGAGGGCTTCCTGCGTGGGGAGACGTCGCTGATCCAGACGATCGGCCGGGCGGCGCGAAACGTCGACGGCAAGGTCCTGATGTACGCCGACAAGGAGACCGCGGCGATGCGGGCCGCTCTGGGGGAGACCGATCGCCGACGGACGATTCAGCGGGCCTACAACGAACAGCACGGGATAACCCCGGAGACGATCGTCAAGGGCATCTCGGATATCGCCGAGTTCCTCCAATCCGACTCCAAGGTCCCGCGCTCGCGCCGACGCCGCAAGCGCGACGCGACCGCGATGGCACCGGGGGAGATCGAGCGCACGATCGTCGAGCTCGAGGAGGAGATGCTGGCGGCGGCCGAGGATCTGCGCTTCGAGTACGCGGCCAAGCTCCGCGACGAGATCCGCGACCTCAAGCGCGAGCTCGATCAGGCAATCGCCGCCGGCTGACCCGCGGCGTAGACCCCCCCTTTCAGCTAGGCTGCGCCTGCTTGAGACCGATCTATCACGGAGGAGGTTCGACGTGGCGCTGGACAGGCAGAGCATCGAGAGAAAGGACTTTCCGGTCGGGCGCCGGGGCTACGACCCCGAGGCCGTAGATGCCCACCTGTCCGCTCTCGCCGACGAGGTCGCCGACCTCAAGCGCTCGGCCCGCCGCCGCAGCGACACGCTGGCCTCGTCGGCCTCAGATCAGGTTCGCGCGATCGTCGAGGCCGCCGAGACCAGCGCCACCGATATCCAGCGCGAAGCCGAGAGCGATGCCCGCGAGATCCGCGACGAGGCCAACCGAGAGTCCCAGGCCACCCGCGAGCAGGCGGCCGAGCAGGCCCGAGAGTACGTGGGCAAGGTCTCGGAGTCGACCAACGGGATGTTGCAGCGCCTCGACGCGATGGACTCCGAGCTGGGGGCGCTGGTCGAGTCGCTGCGGACCGGCTCCAACCGGCTCAACGCCGATCTGCAGCTGTTGGAGAGCAGTCTGTCCGAAGTCGGTGACGCGGTCACGCCGCGCCCGCGGTTTGAGCCCGAGCCGCAGGCCGGTCCCGCCGACCAGCCTGAGAGCCAAGCCGAGCTCGAGCCGGACGCCGAACCCGAGACCGAAAGGCTCGCCGGGCTCGCGGGCAACGGTGCAGTGTCAGATGCGCCCGAGACCCAGGCCGAGCCGGAGCTCGCCGGCGCAGGCGCCGGGCCAGATCCAGCCGGCCCCCCCAGCGGGGCGGATGACACCGAGGGCGCGCGGCTGATCGCGCTGAACATGGCGCTCAACGGCACGCCGCGCCAGGAGACCGCCAAGTACCTGTCGGAGAACTTCCATCTCTCCGACGGCGAGGGTCTGCTCGACGAGGTGTACGCCAGCGTCGATGGCTGAACGCCGGGCGGCGTTGGAGAGAACCTCCGGTTCTGGACGGCTAATCGGCTAGCGTCGTCGCGTTACTAGCCGTCCAGGCGGCGGCGAGAGCGCCGCTCGTGACGCTCCCGCCGGTGCTCGCGCTGGCGATCGAGCTGCTGCTCGACGGCATCGAGGTCCGGCGCCGGGCCGAACAGCGCCCAGCCGTTGCGGGCCAGGCTCATCACGACCACGATCAGGACCCACACCGGCCAGAACTGACCATGCGCGCCCGAGACGAGCCAGATCGCGGTGCAGACGACGAACAGGGAGGCCGAGCCGCCGGTCTCCTGAATCAGCCGGCGGGTCAGGTGCGAGCGCCGCGCCGCGCGGTGCAGAGCGGTCTCGCGCTCGGTCAGGGGAAGGTCACGACGCACGGCGTCGAGCTCGGCCGTCGTTCGCGCGGCGTAGACGGCCTGCATCCGCTCCTCGAGCTCGTCGGTGCTGATCCGCCCGTCCGCCGTGTGATCGCCGAGCTCGGAGATCAACCGCTCGCGATCTTGGTCAGAGGCACGGACGCCGGTGCGCCCCGGCAGTGGCTGTGCGCCCTCCTCGCTCATAGCGGCAAACTGTAGGCGACCCGCGCCCAGATCGGGACCGGAACGTCTGTTCGCTGAACTAAACTGCTGGTCGGATGGATCGCATCATCGTCTCGGGCGCCCGAGAGCACAATCTCAAGGACGTGACGGTGGCGATCCCGCGGAACTCGCTCACCGTGATCACGGGTCTTTCGGGTTCGGGCAAGTCGTCGCTGGCCTTCGACACGATCTACGCGGAGGGGCAACGGCGCTACGTGGAATCGCTGTCGGCCTACGCGCGGCAGTTCCTCGGTCAGATGGACAAGCCCGACGTCGACTCGATCGAAGGTCTGTCGCCCGCGATCTCGATCGATCAGAAGACGACCTCGCGCAATCCCCGCTCGACGGTCGGCACGGTAACCGAGATCTACGACTACCTGCGCCTGCTCTGGTCCCGGATCGGCCACCCGCACTGTCACGTGTGCGGGCGCCCGATCAGCGGTCAGTCGGCCGAGCAGATCATTGACCAGGTCATGGAGCTGGCCGAGGGCGCCCGGTTCATGGTGCTCGCGCCGATCGTCCGCGGGCGCAAGGGCGAGTACGGCAAGCAGTTCGAGGAGCTGCGAGCCGAGGGGTTCGGCCGGATCAAGGTCGACGGCGAGCTGCGGCGCCTCGACGAGGAGATCACCCTCGACAAGAAGTACAAGCACGACATCGCGGTGGTGGTGGATCGACTGGTGATGAAGGGCGAGCTGCGCAAGCGGCTGGCCGACTCGATCGAGACCGCCGTCACCAAGGCCGACGGGCTGGTCGAGATCGAGCTCGTCGATGAGGATCGGACGCTGACCTTCTCGGAGCGCTTCGCGTGCCCGGTCCACGGTCCCAGCCTGGTCGAGCTGGAGCCGCGGATCTTCTCGTTCAACTCGCCGCACGGCGCTTGTCCTCGCTGCACCGGGCTCGGCTCTCAGATGGAGATCGACCCCGAGCTGGTGGTCCCCGATCCGACCCTGTCGATCGGCGAGGGGGCGATCGCGCCGTGGGCGGTCAGCGCGTCTGACTACTACGACCAGCTGACCCAGGCGATCGCCGAGCGCTACGAGGTCGACCTCGAGACGCCCTGGCAGGATCTGCCCAACGAGGCGCGAGACTTCTTCTTGTACGGGACCGGCGGCGAGCGGATCCAGATCTCCTACCGCAACTCGTTCGGGCGCCGGCGCTCCTACGCCACCCGCTTTGAGGGCATCGTCCCCAACCTCGAGCGCCGCTACCGCGAGACCGACTCAGACTTCTCGCGCGAGAAGATCGAGGAGTACATGACCTTGCGGCCGTGCCCGGACTGCAAGGGGGCGCGGTTGCGACCGGAGTCGCGGGCGGTGCTGGTGGCGGGGACGGCGATCCACGAGTTCGTGGCGCTCTCGGCGCGGCGGGCGTTGGAGTGGGTCGCGGCCCTGGAGCTGAACGAGCAGGATCGGCGCATCGCCAGGCTGATCCTGCGCGAGATCGGAGAGCGGCTGCAGTTCCTGGTCAACGTCGGCGTCGGCTATCTGTCGATGGAGCGCGCCGCTGCGTCGCTGTCCGGCGGCGAGGCGCAGCGAATTCGCCTGGCCACCCAGATCGGCTCGTCGCTGGTCGGCGTGCTCTACATCCTGGATGAGCCGTCAATCGGGCTCCACCAGCGTGACAACGAGAAGCTGATCGTGACCCTGGAGCGGCTTCGGGACCTGGGCAACACCGTCCTGGTCGTCGAGCACGACGAGGGCACGATGCGGCGAGCCGATCACCTGGTCGACATGGGCCCGGGGGCGGGGGAGCACGGAGGCCACGTGGTCGCCCAGGGCACGGCGGCTGAGGTGGAGCAGGTCCCGGACTCGCTCACCGGTCAGTTCCTGGCCCGGACCCGCGTGATCGAGGTACCGAAGCGCCGTCGCAAGCCGGCGGGCTACATCGCGATCGAGGGCGCGGCTGAGCACAACCTGCGTGGGATCGACGTCAAGGTGCCGCTGGGGGTGCTGTGCTGCGTGACCGGGGTGTCGGGCTCGGGCAAGTCCACGCTGGTCAACGATGTGCTGCTCAAGGCGGTCTCCAACCACCTGCACCGGGGGCGGGGGGGAATTGTTCGCGCCGGAGCGCATCGCCGGATCACGGGCCTTGACCAGCTGGACAAGATCATCTCGGTCGACCAGTCGCCGATCGGCCGCACGCCGCGCTCCAATCCGGCCACCTACATCGGTCTGTTCGACCAGATTCGCGAGCTCTTCTCCAAGACCCAGGAGGCGCGGGCCCGCGGCTACAAGCCGGGCCGGTTCTCGTTCAACGTCAAGGGCGGCCGGTGCGAGGTCTGTCGCGGAGACGGCCAGATCAAGATCGAGATGCACTTCCTACCCGATGTCTACGTGCCGTGCGAGCAGTGTCACGGCAAGCGCTACAACCGCGAGACGCTCGAGGTCCGCTTCAAGGGCAAGACGATCGCCGATGTGCTCGAGATGCCGATCGAGGCGGCGCTCGAGTTCTTCACCCACATCCCGAAGATCAGCCGCCGCGTGCAGGCGCTGTTCGATGTGGGACTCGGCTACATGCGCCTCGGGCAGCCCGCGACCACCCTGTCGGGCGGCGAGGCCCAGCGGGTGAAGCTGGCCGCCGAGCTGAGCAAGGTCGCCACGGGGCGGACCATGTACATCCTGGACGAGCCGACGACCGGGCTGCACTTTGCCGACATCCAGCGTCTGCTCGAGGTGCTCCAGCGGCTGGTCGAGGCCGGCAACTCGGTCGTGGTGATAGAGCACAATCTCGACGTGATCAAGGTCTCAGACCGGCTGATCGACCTCGGACCCGAGGGCGGCGACGAGGGTGGCCTGGTGATCGCCCAGGGGACGCCCGAGGATGTGGCCGCCGAGCCGGGTTCGCACACCGGCCAGTTCCTGGCCGACCTGCTGACCGTCAAGGCGAGGCGCAAGCGTCGTGTACCGGCCGAGCACGGCGCCCGGGCCGCCGCCCCCGGCAACGGCGGCGGCGCTGCCGGCAACGGCAGGCGGCCGCCCCGGAGGGCGGCCGCCACCGCTCGCTGAGGCTCAGCCTGAGGGCACCCCGCTGGCCGGCGGTGCCGGCTGGGCGACCGAATACGGGGTGATCGCGCCGGTCGGGGTCGGATCGGTGGTCAGCGGTTCGCCGAGCAGGACGATCTTCCCGTCGCGCAGCTGGGCCATCTGGGTGCCTCCGAACCCGCCGTGCTCGGTGGCGCTGTAGCGGAACGGCACCAGCCCGGGGCCGGTCCAGCTATGCCCCTGGTTGTCGACCGCATTGACCAGCGCCTGGCGGGTCAGGTTCTTGCCGGCGGCCTGTAGCGCCTGCACGAGCGTGTAGGCGTTGGCCATCCCGTACTCGACATTGCCGTCGAACGGCGCGCTGGCGTCGTACTGGGCGTGGATCTTCATGAACAGCTTGATCCACGGATTCGTCGTATTCGTCGACGACGGAAGGTAGGCGTCGCTGATCGCGCCCTCGATCAGACTCGTTCCCGATGCCTTGCCCTTGGAGACCGTCTTGAGCAACGCTCCGACCGTGGTCGGGTCGATGCCCACGTTGGACACCACCAGCTGGGGCTTGTAGCCCAGGGTGAATGACGTCAGCTGCGCGATCGCGGTGTAGATCGGGACCGTGAAGCTGACCAGCACGGTCGCCTTGGAGGCCTTGAGCGCGGTGATCTGCGGCGCGAGCGTGGTCACGCCGGACTGGTAGGGCTCCGTGGCGACGATGTCCGACGCGGGAACCTCAGCCTTGATCCCGGCCAGTCCGCCCTGGCCGAAGTCGTCGTCTTGGTAGAGCACCCCGACCTTCTTGCCCGCGAAGTGCTGCTTGATGTACTGCCCGAGGATCTTGCCCTCGATCGTGTAGTTCGGCTGCCAGCCGAACGTCTCGGGCTGGCTGGCGCCCTTGTCCCAGCACGGGCAGCCGGAGGCGACGAACAGGTCAGGGACCTTGGAGCTGTTGAGGAACCCGACGACCTTGGTGTGGGTTGGGGTTCCCAGCCCCTCGAAGATCCCGAACACGTTGTCCTGCAGCACCAGCTGGTGAACCGCGGTGACCGTGTTGGTCGGGTTGTAGGCATCGTCCTTGACGGTCAGATGGATCTTGCGTCCGAACACACCGCCGTGCGCGTTGACGTAGTCAAAGAACGCCTGTGAGGCAGGGGCGATCTCGCTGTAGCCCGGGGCGGCCGGACCGGTGAGCGGCTGGTGGGTACCGAACGTGATGCTGTTCGCCGTGACCCCCGGGGCGCTGGCGCTCGAACCCGAGGAACCGCCACAACCGGCGATCGCCAGCGTGACCGACAGCACGGCGAGCACCGGCGTCAGCCCCAACAGTTTGCGTGGGTACATCCTCTCCTCCTCCTGTGTGGATTGGCAGATCAAGCTCATGGCTGCACCGGCGCCCTGCGGCCGCGGCGCAAGTGGGGCAGGTGACGTGACAGCGCTCGGATGCCGCCCTGGATCCCACTCGGCCAGAGCAGCATCGCGGCGATCAGGACCACACCGTAGACGGCCAGCGGCAGATTGTCAGACACCTGGGTCGAGAGCGAGAACGAATGGGCCAGGTCGTTGGCCCAGCCCGGCAGCAGCACCAGCACCGCCGCCCCCCAGATCGCGCCGACGAGCGATCCCAGTCCGCCCAGGACCACGCCGGTGAGCAACGAGAGCGAGAGCTGCAGTGGGAATGCGCCGGGCTGGGCGAGCTGCAGCACAGCCGCCAGCAGTCCGCCGGCCAGGCCGGCGCAGCCGGCGCTGACGATGAAGGCCAGGGTCTGGGTGCGCCCGACCCGCAGACCGCACAGCGAAGCGGCGATCTCGTCGTCGCGCACCGCCCGCCACGAGCGCCCGACGCCGCTGTACACCAGGTTGTAGAGCGCGAACACTACGATCAGAGCCCCCGCACAGGCGATCCACGCCTCCCAGCGTTCGAGCGGGAAGCTGGCGCCCAGCCACGCCGGCGGCGTCGGGGGGTTGATCATCAGGCCGTTCTCACCGCCGAAGGTGCCGGGGAACTTATCGGCCAGCGCTGGGAGGCCGACCGCCAAGGCGAGCGTGGCCCCGGCCAGGTAAGGGCCGCGCAGCCGGCTGGCGGCGGCGCCGACCGGGATCCCGATGATCAGCGTCACGAGAACGGCGGCGACCAGCGCCGGGAACAGCGCCCAGCCCTCGTTGCCGATCAGCAGCGCGGCCGCGTACGCCCCGACCGCCATCAGCGCCCCGTGACCGAGCGAGATCTGGCCGCTCAGTCCGGCCAGCACGGTGAGTCCGGCCAGCGCGGCGAAGTAGTAGGCACCGGCCGCCAGCTGGAGGTCGTCGTAGGCTCCGAGCGCGTCGCTGATCACCAGCAGGGCGATCGCTCCGCCGACCAGCAGCGCCAGCGACCGCAGCAACGTGCTGCTCGCCCACGCGCGTCTGGCGACGAGGACGGGAGGCGCGTTCACACCCGCCGCTCCTGGGAGGCCGAGAACAGGCCGGCCGGGCGGACCATCAACACCAGCACCAGAATCACCAGCGCGGCCAGCGGAACCAGCGCCGAGCCCGCGTAGCCGGACACGTAGGAGAGGGCCAGGCCGAGGACGACGCCGCCGATCACCGCTCCCGGCGGGCTGTCCAGGCCGCCCAGCACCGCGGCCACGAAAGCGATGATCAGGATCGGGTCAAAGCTGTTGGGGCCCAGGAACACCGACGGGGCGACGAGCACGCCGGCCAGCGCGCCGGCGAGCGCGGCGAGCGCCCAGCCGGCCGTGAACATGCGCCCGACCCGGACCCCAAGCAGCTGGGCGACCTCGGGGGCGAACGCCGCGGCGCGCATCTGGAGACCGAGCGAGGTGGCGCGGAACAGAACGGCGAGCCCGATCGCGACGGCGATCACGACCAGCACGATGAAGCTGTCGTTGGGGGCGAACAGCAGCCGCGTACCGCCAACCTCGTAGCCGCGGATCGAGAAGGCGGTCGGGAACGAGCGCGGGGTGTTGCCCCAGATCATCCCGGCGATCGCGATCAGCAGCACATACAGTCCGAGCGCGACGATCACGGCGTTGAGCGGCGGGGCGTGCTCCACCGGCCGGATCAGCACGCGCTCCACGACCGCGCCGAGCAGCAAGCCGGCCACCAGCGCGCAGGCGAATCCGAACCAGTAGGAGCCGGTCGAGCCGATCACCGACGAGGCGATGAAGGTGGTGATCATCAGCATCGCGCCCTGGGCGAAGTTGACGATTCGCGTCGCGCGCCAGATCAGCACCAGCGCCAGCGCCACCGCGGCGTAGATCGCGCCGGTGGAGATCCCGTTGAGCGTGAGGTCGAGAAACTTGGTCACGGTGACGGGCTGATGGGGAGCACTAAAAGCCCAGATACGCGTGGCGGAGGCGCTCGTCCGCAGCCAGGTCCTCGGGCGCCTGGTCGGCGACCACGCGGCCGAGATTCAGCACCACGCCACGGTCGGCGATCGACAGCGCGCTGCGGGCGTTCTGCTCGACCAGCAGCACCGCCAGCCCGAGCGTGTCGGCCAGCCGGCGCACCATGCCCATGATCTGCGCGACGAGCAGCGGAGCCAGCCCCAGTGACGGCTCGTCCAGCAGCAGCGCCCGGGGGCGGGCGACCAGCGCGCGGCCGATCGAGAGCATCTGGCGCTCGCCGCCCGAGAGCCTCGAAGCGGGTTGGGTCCGGCGCTCGCGCAGGCGGGGAAACAACTCGTAGATCTCCTCCGGTGGCGCGGCCTGCCGGCGGCGCCAGAGACCGCCGAGGCGAAGGTTCTCCTCGACCGTCAGCTCGGTGATCGCCCCTCGGCCCTCGGGGACGTGGGCGAGCCCGCACCGGACGATCTCCTCAACCGCCATTGAAGTGATGTCCTGGCCGCCGAGCGTCACGCTCCCGGTGCTGGCCGGCACCAGGCCCGTGATCGTGCGCAGCAGCGAGGTCTTGCCGGCCCCGTTGGCGCCGAGCACCGCCGTCACCGACCCCTCGGGCACGGCGAGCGAGACATGATCGATTGCTCGCACGGGGCCGTAGTCGGTAGTCAGCTGCTCAACCGCGAGCATCGGAGGCTCCCGCCGTCGCCGGAGAGGCCGACTCCGCCTCGCGGCCGAGGTAGGCCTCGAGCACGCGGGCGTCCCGCCGGACCGCCGACGGCTCGCCGGCGGCGATCACGCTGCCGAAGTCGAGCACCACGAGGCGGTCGCAGACCGAGGTCACGAGGTCCATGTGGTGGTCGACGAGCATTACGGCGATCGATTCTCGGAGCGAGTCGATCAGCTGGGCCAGATCAGACAGCTCGCCGGCGTCAAGGCCACCGGCGGGCTCGTCGAGCAGCAGCAGCTCAGGCTCTGAGACCAGCGCTCGGGCGAGGGCGACGCGCTTCTGCACTGCGTACGGAAGGCTCCCCGGCATCCGATCTGCGACCTCCTCGCAGCCGAGCCGGACCAGCGCCTCGCGCGATCGCTCGCGCAGGCGGCGCTCGTCGGTATCAGATCCAGGCAGCCCGAGCAGCACGCTCAGAAACCGCGCCCGCCGGAACCTGTGGGCCCCCGTCATCACGTTCTCCAGCACGGTGAGACGCTCAAACAGGCCCACCCCCTGCAACGTCCGGGCGATCCCGAGTGTCGCGAGACGGTCAGGCCGGTTGCCGGTGAGCGGCTCGCCGCGCCAGCGCAGTTCACCGGAATCGGGCTTCACAAAGCCGCAGATGACATTGAACAGCGTCGTCTTGCCCGCGCCGTTGGGGCCGATCACGCCCACCACCTCGCCGCGCGAGGCGTCGATCGAAACCCGGTCAAGCGCCGTGATGCCCCCAAACGAGACCGAGATCTCGCGGGCGGACAGGCCGAGTCCGGTCTGGACATCCGTCGTCTGCACCCGGGCAACCTACCGCAGCCACCGTGCGTGGGACAATCGCGGCGTGAGTATGGCGTGAGCGAGCATTACCGCAAGCCCGGCTGGTTCACCCGTGAGCTGCCCAACCGGATCGTCGGCGGACTGACCCGCGCCGGCATCGGCATCTACGTCTCACGAGTGCTCGAGGTGCGCGGCCGCAGCTCCGGGCATTGGCGGCGCACGCCGGCCCCCCCCGATCATCCGGTGCTCCGCTTGGAGTCCGGCTGAGCCCGCGGCCTCGGGTCACCTGGCGCGAGCTCGAACGATGGGCTCAGAAGTGGCGCTGGTATGAGCGCAACTCGCTGCCTTGGAACCGGGCGCTGATCCACTGGGAGGCGATGCGGCGCGGAGCTTTCATCCGCTGGCCCGTGCACGGCAACGTGCTCGAGGCAATGCGCGACGGGCGGCTCGAGATCGGCTCCGAGACGCTGCTGGAGCCGGGCGTCTGGATTACCGCTCCGGACCATGCCCGAGTTCGGATCGGCTCGGGCTCGTTCTTGAACCTCGGCGTGATGATCGCGGCGCTCGAGCTGGTCGAGATCGGCGATCACTGCATGTTCGCCAACGGGTGCTTCGTGACCGACGGCGACCACCGCTTCGACGATCCGCACCAGCCGGTGACCCGTCAGGGGTTCACCAGCAAGGGTCCAACTCGGATCGGCGACAACGTGTGGTGCGGGGCCAACGTGGTGATCACCAGCGGCGTGACGGTCGGCCAGCGCTGCGTGATCGGCGCCAACTCCGTCGTCACCCGTGACCTGCCGGCGTTCTCGATCGCGGCGGGAGCGCCGGCGAAGGTGCTGCGGCAGGTTCGCTACGACTCGAGCTAGCCGGGCCGCTCCGGCCGTCGGGGCTCTGCCGCCTCGGCCGTCGCCGCCCCGGGCTGCCCCGGCTGTCCGCCGCCCCTACGAGTTCTTGATGATCACGCCCTCGATGATGTTGGCGACGCGCTCGGTGGCGTCGATCGCCGCTTCGAGGCGCTCGAAGATGTCCTTCCAGCGGATCACCACCATCGGGTCGATACCGCCGTCGAACAGTGACGCGACAGCCTCACGAGTGATCCGGTCACCCTCGTTCTCGAGCCGGTTGACCTCGACCGTGTACCGCGAGATGTCCTGGAAGCCGCGGAGGTGGGGGATCGCCTCGGCGATCTGCCGAGAGGCGTCCCTGAGCACCCGGGCGAGCCGGATCGCCTGATCCATCGGCGCCTCGACCTTGTACAGCCCGAGGTAGTCCGCCACCTCCTCGGTGAAGTCGACGATGTCGTCGAGCGCCGAGGCGAGGGCGAGGATGTCCTCGCGGTCGATCGGCGTGACGAACGTGTGGTTGAGGCGATCGATGATGTCGTGCGTGATCCGATCGCCCTCGTGCTCGCAGTCGAGGATCTTCTGAGCCAGGTGCTTCTCGTCCGGGTAGCCGGACAGCATCCGGTCCAGGAGGTCTGAGGCCTCGAGCATGTTCTGCCCGGCCTCCTCGAACAGCTCGAAGTAGATCCGGTCCCGGGGGGCGAACACTTGCGCGAAGCGGGCCATCGGGCCGGGATGCTAGTGCCTCGCGCCGCGAGCCCGGCCCCGACCCGGCTCGACGTCTACAGGTCGGCCAAAAAGCGCTCCAGCTCGTCGTCGTCGATCGAGTAGGCGTGCTCGGGTCCCGGGAAGCGCCCGCCGCGAACCTCGGCCGCGTACTCGGCCACGCCGGCCACCATCTGCGCCTTGACGTCCGCATAGCGCTTGGCGAACCGCGGCGCGTGGCCGTCATAGATCCCGAGCAGATCGTGAAACACGAGCACCTGCCCGTCGGTCGCCGCGCCCGCGCCGATCCCGATCACGGGGATCTCCAGCCGGGGCATCAGGGCGTGGACGACCGCTGCCGGGATCGCCTCGAGGACGATCGAGAAGCATCCGGCCTCCTGCAGCGCCAGCGCGTCACGGGCCACCTCCAGCGCCCGCTCGGCGGTTCGGCCCTGCGCCTTGTAGCCCCCCAGCGCCGTCGCCGTCTGCGGGGTCAGCCCCACGTGTCCCATCACCGGGATCCCCGCTTGCACGATCGCCCGCGCCCGCGCCACGCTGGTGCCCCCGCGCTCGAGCTTGATGGCGTCACAGCCGGCCTCCTTGACGAACCGCTGAGCGGTGCTGATCGCATGGGCGTCGGAGGCCTCATAGGAGCCGAACGGCAGATCGCCGACCAGCAGCGGCGTCCGCAGCCCGCGCCGGACGGCGGACGCGAGCATCAGCATCTCATCGGTGGAGACGGCGATCGTCGAGGGATAGCCGAGCACGGTCATGGCCCCGGAGTCGCCGACCAGCACGATGTCGACGCCGGCCTCCTGGGCGACCTGGGCCGACGGGTAGTCATACGCGGTCACCATCACGATCGGCTCGCCCAGCCGCTTGCGCTCCTCCAGGCGGGGCAGCGTCATCGGCAACGGGCTGTCCAGGTGCTGCGGTACCGGGGTGTGAGGGGTAGCTGACACTGAAATCGGCTCCTTTAGGGGACGGTCGGTGGGTTGGCCACCATCGGTGGGTAGGCGACGGTCGGCGGGTAGGCGAACGTCGGTGGGTGGGCGACGGTCGGCGGGTAGGCGACGGTCGGCGGGTAGGCAACCGTCGGTGAGTAGGCGATGGTCGCCGCGTTGGCGACCGCCGGCACATGGATCACGATGTTGTCGATCAGCCGGGTGCGGCCGACGCGGCCGGCGATCAGGGCGAGCACGTCTCCCTCCAAGCGCTGCACCGGGGTCATCGTCTCGGTCTCGACCAGCTCCAGGTATTCGAGCTCGATCCCGGCGGCTTCCAGCTCAGCCAGCCCGCGGGCGCGCGCTGACGCCGGATCGCTCTCGCCGGCCAGCACGGCGTCACGCACGGCGCCGAGCGCCCGGTACAGCGCCGTCGCGCGGCGCCGCTCGCCGGGGGAGAGCAGCGCGTTGCGGCTCGAGAGGGCAAGGCCATCCGCGGCCCGCACGGTCGGGCACAGCTCGATCCGCACCGGCAGCGCAAGATCGCTCACCAGCCGTCTGATCACGGTCGCCTGCTGGGCATCCTTTTGGCCGAAGTAGGCCGCGTCAGGGGCGGTCAGGTTCAGCAGCTTGATCACGACCGTCGCCACACCGTCGAAATGGCCGTGGCCGCGCTGCACGCCCTCCAGCCCGTCGGTGGGGCCGGTGACCGTCACCGAGGTGGAGAAACCGGGCGGATAGATCTCCTGCACTCCGGGCGCGAACAGGTAGTCGACTCCGGCCTCGGCGGTCAGCGCCGCGTCGCGCTGCTCGTCACGCGGATAGCCGGTCAGGTCGCCGGAGTCGTTGAACTGGGCTGGGTTGACGAACAGCGACATGACCACGACATCGCACTGCTCGCGCGCGCGCTTGATCAACGACAGGTGGCCGTCGTGGAGCGCCCCCATCGTCGGCACCAAGCCGATCGAGCGCCCGGCGCGCCTGTGTCCGACGAGCGCGCTTCGAAGCTCGGCGCCGGTGCGTACGACCCTCATCCGGCCCCCGGAGGACGGGCCGCAGCCATCGACCTGGAGCGCGGGGGCGGGCTCGGCCTCGCCCGCGTTGGGACCGATTTGCGGGCCGATGGCGGGTGCGGTGGCCAGCGCGAGCGTGGCATCGGCCAGGGCGTCGAACAGCGCCAGCAGGTCAGGGGCCCGCTCGGAGATGGCCCGACGATGCCCGGCGACCGTCTCCATGTCGCCCCGGGCGATCGGACCGGTGAGCGCGCGCTCGGGGCCGAGGCGGGCCCAGTTGTCGATCGCCGCCTTGACCAGCGGGACCAGCTGCTCGCGCGCAATCCCGGCCTCGGCGGCGAGCCGCTCGGCCGCCGCCTCGAGCGTGACGACGAAGTTGGACGCCACCGCAGCGGCGGCGTGGTAGGTGACCCGGTCGCGCTCGGCGACCTCGACCGGATGCATGCCGAGCGCGAGCGCCAGCTGGTGGGCGAAGGTGAGCGCTCGTGGGGATCCCCCGGCGACCGCGGCTCCCGCGCCCGCGAGGAGGCGGTGGTCCTCGGCCCCGCTGACCGTCATCAGCGGGTGCATCGAGAACGCCTCGTGGGGCGCCAGCGCTTGCAGGCCGGTCGCCCCCGAGCAGTGCCCGACCAGCGCGCCCGGGGCGATCAGGGCCGCAGCGTGGGCGATCTCGGTATCCGGGACGCACAGCAGCACGGCCTGCGCGCCGGCGGCATCGGCGCCTCGGGGCAGGGGCCCAATCACCTCGAGGCCCAGCTCACCCAGCGCCGCCTCGAGCGCTGCGCCGAGCCGACCCGCTCCGACGATCGCCAGCCGGGGCGGCGACTCAGAAGCTTGCGGATAGAGGCGGTTGAGCGTCCGTTCCAGTTCCCACATCAGAGATACCGGTCGGTGATGGATTGCGTGAGACTTCGGTTGGAGGTCCGTCCCGACAGTCGGTAACGGCCTCCGTCACTCAGGGTACCCCGTCTGATGATCCCTCTACCATCATGCTCCGTGACAAGCGCCACAGAGCGGCGGGAGTTGCTGAAGGAGGTCTACGACGAGGCCCGCGTGTGCGTCCGCTGTCCCCTGAGCCGGACCCGGACGCAGGTCGTGTTCGGCTCGGGCAACGCCGACGCCGGGCTGATGTTCGTCGGCGAGGCTCCCGGGGCCAACGAGGACAAGCAGGGGCTGCCGTTCGTGGGGCAGGCCGGCAAGCTGCTCGACAAGCTGTTGGACGAGATCGGGCTCGCCCGAGCCGACGTGTTTGTGGTCAACGTGATCAAATGCCGCCCCCCTGACAACCGAGATCCGCACCCGAACGAGATCGAGTCCTGCCAGGGCTATCTGCGCAGCCAGGTCCGGCTGATCGAGCCGACGATGATCTGCACGCTGGGGAACTTCGCCACCAAGTTGCTGCGTGGTGACACCACGGGCATCTCCCGCGTCCGCGGGCAGGAGGAGGTTCGGACGATCGGCAACCGCGCGGTGCGTTTGTACCCGCTGTATCACCCGGCGGCGGCGCTCTACACGCCCTCGACGCTCGAGGCGCTACGGGCCGACTTCGAGCGGATCCCAGCGCTGCTGGCCCTCGGTGCGCCCGAGCAACCCCACCCGCCCGAGCTAGAGGAACAGATCGTGGACGATGTGCCCGAGCTCGAAGACGATCTGCCCGAGCCCGAGGCAGGTTCGGCCGACGGTCAGTTGGGTCTGTTCTGAACCGCCGAAGCCTGTCCGTCCTGGGCCGGCTCCGTAGCAAAAGGCCCGTCCTGGGACGCGCCGGCGGCCCGCGCGGCGGCGGCGCTGGTCAGCCGGTCAGTGAGCGACATCGCGTCAGCGAGCGCGTTGACGGTGCCCTTGCGCAGGGCCTCCCGGACCCGGCGCGAGCGCAAGGCCGATCCGGCCGCGACGGCAATGCCGAGAGGGGGCGAGATCGCGGCCGTGATTGCTGCTGCCGCCACCTGGATCTCTGTCTCGGGGACCCGGCGCTTCCCGGCGATCTCGGGCTCAGGCATTGGCCTGAACTGTACTCCGTCGCCCGATCCCCCACCGTACGGGTTGCCGTTTCACAGCGCTCTACAGCGCCCACATTCGCGTGGCGGCTCGCCGCGGGGGGTATCTTCCTCTGATCGAGATCAATTCGAGGGACGGAGCGCTTGATGGCAGCAGATGACTTCCTAGAATCCGAGGTGGCTATCGCCGCGGTGGCGACGGCCGCAATATTCTCGCCTCGGGTGCGCGAGGTGACCCGTCAGGGTGCGGTTCTCGGAGTGGCCGGCGTGCTGACCGCCGGTCGCGCGGTCGTGGGGATGGCCCGCGGAGCGGCACGCGGTGTCGGCTCCGCGATGCCCGCGGGCGGCTCTGCGCGTGGCGCGGCTGCCACGCGTAGCGCGGCTGCCACGCGCGGCGCGTCTGGCGCGCGCGGCACATCTGCGTCCACCTCGTCGCGCGCCCGCACCGCGAGCGCCTCCCGCCGCTCGCGCTCGGCCGGCCCACGTTCGAGAGCGACCACGAAGTCGGCAAGCTCGAGCCGCGGAGCTCGGAGTACCGGTAACGGTGCATCCTCCGGCTCCGGTTCCGGCGCCGGCTCCGGCTCCGGATCGCCAGCGGCTTCCGCCGGCTCCTAGAGCGGAACGCATGCCGACCGATCAGCAGCGCGCGGAGGAAAAGGTCAAAGACGCAGAGCGCGCCGTTACCGAGGCGGGCGCGCGTGCTGGCACCTTTGTGGCCCGTCTCCTCGCGCGCACGCGCGAGGAGATTGAAGACGTCTGGGCCGAAGCTCAGAGCATCAGCCGTTCACGCAAGTAGCCAGGCGCTGGTGCGCTGCTTCCTCCTGTCGGATTCTGCGCCACCCGCGCCGCCGCAGTCCATGGCCCGAGCCGATCGCGCGTGAGCGCGGTGGCTCAGCCGCAGATCCTCCGCGGTTGCGCGGGCCGCGTACGCCTGCATCTGCCCGACTGGGGCGAGCTCAGTCCGGCGGCCTTGGAGGCTGGGCTGCGGAGCATCGCGGGCGTTCGGCGGGCGCAGGCGAACCCGAGCACCGGCAACGTCCTGATCGAGTACGACGAGCGCGATCTGGATCTCGACTCCCTGCTGGACCAGGCAGCCGGTTTCGCGTCGCCTCTCTCCGCGGACGAACGGGTGCCCGACGAGACCGGACGGGTGCCCGACGAGACCGGACCGAGGCCTGACGAGACTGGACGGCTCGTGTCGGCGCGGGAGGTCGCCGAGCTGCTGGGCAGCGAACGCGTGGTCCACGAGCGCACGGGCATCCTCAGCCGTGCGCGCGTAGCGGTTCCTGGACTTGATCGTGACGGCGGTCTGGCGCAGCGCCTGGTCGGCAGCCTACGCAGGCGCCAGGGCGTGTCCCGGGTCAGCGTCAGCCGACTGACGGGCCGTGTCCTGATCGAGTTCGACGAGCATCAGATCGCCGTTGAGGACCTGATCTCACAAGTGGCCGGCATGGAGCTTCCGGATCTGCCCGGGGACGACTGCCCCGCCCATCCGCTTGATCGCACTCCGCTGATCCAGAGCGCCGCACGGACGACAGGCTCGGCGCTGGGGCTGGGCCTGCTGGCCGTCCGCCGCCTCACCGGAGCGCAGGGCCCTCCGAGCAGCTCCTCGGCCCCGGTCACGGTGGCGGCGGCGATCGGAATCCTCGAGGGGCTGCCGCCGCTGCGCAACGGAGTGCGCCGGTTGCTCGGACGCGACCGAGCGCAGCTCGCGTTCGGCGCCGTTCACGTCATCAGCCTGACCTTCTCAGGCAGCCCGCTCGGGCTGGCCGTGAGCGGGGCCGGCGCATTGCGTCTGCTGATCGAGGTGCGCGCCCGCCGGGCCGCGTGGCGCAGCTACGAAGATCGCCTCAGCGGCAGCTCGGAAGCCGTTGCTGGGGAGACGGTGCGGGTCAACGCCGGGGAGCGGTGTCCCCTCTCCGGCGCGGTGATCGAGGGTACGGGCTCGATGATCGCCCGGGACGGGCTTCCTCACCCGCTGTGTCCCGGCGAGGCGATCGCCGCCGGCGCTCGGGTGCTCGGAGGACCATTCGTCGTCGAGCTCGGCGCCGAACCCAGCTTTGGGCTCGAGCAGCGGCCGATGGCCGAGGCCAGGACGCGACTGGATCGATACCTCGCCCTGCTGAGCCCTGTCTCACTCGGATATGCGGCGCTGGTGGGGGTGCTGACCCACTCGCCGACCCGCGTACTCAGCTCGCTGCTGCTGGTCAACGCCCGGCCGGCGCTGATCGGCGCCGACGCGGCCGAGTCAGCGGCCTCGGCGCGCGTGCTTCGGGCCGGGGTGACCGTGGTCGGTACCCGCAACGTGCGCCTGCCCGGCCTGCTGCTGATCGACGGGACGCGCGTCCTCACTGACCGTCGGCTGGCGGTCGGCGAGGTGCTCAGCTTGCAGGCCGATCTGGACGAGCCCGAGATCCTGTCGATCGCCTCCGGCGTGGCCGCCGCGAGCGGGTCGCCGTGGGGACCAGTGTTCCCGCCCGCAGGGCGAGCCGCCGCCCGGGGGGGACGGTTCGAGGGGAACGCCGCCACCGCCTGGGTCGGTCACTCGCGCCTGCGCCTCGGCGAAGCTGAGTCGCTACGGGACATCCCCGGCGCTGGGGAGTTACGTGAGCGTGGCCATCAGGTGCTCGTCTTGACGCGGGACGGGGACGCCGGGCCGCTGGGGATCGTGGCGCTGCGTCCGCGCCTGGCGGACGGAGCGCTTCGCCTGCTCGACGGCTGCGCGGCGCGCGGCGTAGAGGTCGAGCTGCTGGCCGAAAGCGAGACGGCCGTCGCGCAGCTGGTGGGCGACCACGCGCACTTGACCGTCGTCCAGGCCGATTCGGTGGATCGTGTGCGTGAGCACCAACGCGCGGGAATGCTCGTCGCGGTCCTCTCCGACAGCCCTCAGGCCGCACCGGCGCTCGCCGCCGCTGACCTGGCAATCGCGTTGACGAGCGGACGAAGTGGGCGCTTTGCCGCCCGCGCCGACCTGCTCGCTCCCGATCTCGACGCGGTGAGCGCGATCATCCAAGCTGGAGCCCGCCGTCGCGCGGCGGTCGATGATGCGATCACGCTGTCGGTGCTGTCCAACGCGGTCGGGGCGGCGCTCGGCCTGCAGTCGAGCGTCGGTCTCGCGAAAGGCTCGCGATCCACGTACGTAGCCGCGCTGGCGGCAATCGGACTGGCGAGCGTTCGTCTGGCGGGGGGAGGCGCCTCGGCGCTCGTCACGAGTCGTCTCGCCGATCCCGAACCGGAGCGGTGGGGCGCTCCTCCCCTGCCCGAGCTGTTTGAACAGCTCGATACCTCGCCCCGGGGCCTCAGCGATGAAGAGGCCCAGCTGCGGGCGGTCGGGCGCCCCGAGATTCACCGCGAGAACCCGATCGTCGCGGCGGTGGGCGATCAGCTTCGCTCGCCGCTCAACGGGGCGCTGGCGGCCGGAGCGGGCATCTCGCTGCTGTTCGGCGCCGTCGCCGACGTGGTCCTGATCGGCGCCGTGATCCTGGCCAACACGGGCATCGGTGTCTGGCAGGAGCGCCAAGCCGTCCGGGCCAGCGAGCTGCTCGAGCGGGAGGCGTCCGGGAGCGTGAGCGTGTTGCGCGGCAACGAGCTCGTCGATGCACCCGCGCTCGAGCTCGTCGTCGGCGACGTGATCGTGCTCGGCTCGGGCGATCGGGTGCCGGCGGACGCGCGGTTGATCGAATCAGATTCACTCGAGGTCGACGAGGCGTCATTGACCGGCGAGTCGTTGCCGGTGGTCAAGGACGCCGATGACGCCAGTGAAGCCGGACGGGTGATCCTCGAGGGCAGTGATGTGATCGTCGGAACCGCTACCGCGGTGGTTTTCGCCGTCGGCGAGCACACCCGCATGGGGGCGACGGTCGCCGCCCTGGCCAAGATCGAGCCCGCCCGCGGTGTGCTCGACCGGCGCCTCAATCGGCTGGTCCGCCAGAGCGTCCCAGTGATCGTCGGGGGCGCGGGGCTGATCGCCGTCTCCGGCCTTCTCTGGCGGCGCCCCCTCGCCTCGCAGCTGGCCTTGGCCGCCAGCATCGCTACGGCGGTCGTCCCGGAGGGACTGCCGCTGCTCGCCGGTGTGGCCGAGGCGGCCGTGGCGCGGCGGCTCGCCGGGCGCAACGCGCTGGTCCGCCGCCTGTCGGTGGTCGAGGCGCTGGGGCGGGTCGACATCGCCTGTACCGACAAGACCGGCACGCTCACCGCCGGCCGGCTCGAGCTGACCGCCGTCGAGACCTTTGCCGGCCAGGATGATCACGCTGCCACCCGCACTGAACGGCGCGAGGTTCTATTGGCCGCGGCGCTGGCCAGCCCCCACCCCGAGGCGCAGGACGTCGGCGCGCATCCGACTGATCTCGCGGTGATCGCCGGCGCGGAGCGAGAAGGACTCGCGCCGGAGATCCGTATCCGGCGGATTCTCGAGGTGCCGTTCGAACCCGCGCGCTCGTTCCATGCAACCGCCACCGATGGCGGCCTGATGGTCAAGGGAGCCGCAGAGGCGCTGGTTCTGCGCTGCACCGCCGTGCGCAGGGATGGCCGATCGGTGGCCCTCGCCGGCGGCGGTCGCCAAGCCCTGCTCGAACAGGCGGCGCGCCTGGCGCGGCGGGGGCTGCGGGTGCTGATGGTGGCGCAGGGCGCCGCGGGCGAGTCGCCGGAGGATCCACGCGAGCTGGTGGCACTCGGGTTGGTCGGGATCTCTGATCCGCTGCGGGAGGGAGTCGCCGCGGCCGTGGACCGTTGCCGGCAGGCCGGGGTGCGCGTGATCGTGCTGACCGGCGATCATCCCGCGACGGCTCAGGCGATAGCCGAGCAAGCTGGCCTCGAGGTCTCCGCGCGCAACGTGCTGACCGGCGCCGAGATCTCCTCGCTGGACGACGCAGAGCTCGATCGCCGGCTGCGCGAGTCGTCGGTCGTGGCGCGGATCACACCACTGGACAAGCTGCGCATCGTCGAGCGCCTGCAGAGCCAGGGACACACGGTCGCGATGACCGGCGATGGGGTCAACGATGCCCCGGCGCTGCGCCTCGCCGACGTCGGCGTAGCGATGGGGCTGGCCGGAACCGAGGTCGCGCGTCAAGCCAGTGACGTGGTTCTGGCCGACGACGATTTCGCCACGCTGGTGGAGACGCTCGTGGAGGGGAGGAGCTTCTGGCGCAACCTGCGGCGCTCGCTCGGGTTGCTGATGGGAGGCAATCTCGGGGAGCTCGGGATGATGGTCGGCGCCAGCGTGCTGGGGCTCGCCGCCCCCCTCAGCACCCGCCAGATCCTGGCGGTCAACCTGATCACCGATGTCCTGCCGGCGCTGGCCGTCGCGGCTCAGCAGCCCGAGGATCGCGATCTCGCGACGCTGCGTCGGGAGGGCGGCCCAGACCAGGACAGCCTCCTGCGCGCCGACGTACTGCGCCGCGGCGCTGCGACGGCGGGCCCGGCCCTGGCCGCCTACGCGCTCGCCACGCGGCTCGGCGCGCCCGCCCAGGCCCAGTCGGTCGCGTTCGGCGGAATCGTCGCCACGCAGCTCGCCCAGACCTTCAGCCTGGGCCGCTCGGAGGGCAGCCTCACCCGCCCCGTCGTCGGTGCGATCGCCGGATCAGGTGGGTTTGCGCTCGCGGCGATGGTGCTGCCATCGCTGAGCGCTTTCTTCGGCCTCGGGCTCCCCACGCTCCCGGGGTTCGCGCTGATCGGCTGCGCCACGGTAGCGTCACTCGCGCTGGCCTCACCGCGTCGGCCGACGCCTCGTCTGGCCTTGGCCGCCGGTTCCGGCGCCCGTCTGGCGCTGCCATAACAACTTGTTCACGACTCTGTGACCGCGCCGAAACAAGTTCGACCTGGGCTGACCCTACCGTGGAGCCCATGGTTGAGTTTCTACTCGCTCTTGGTGCATTTGCCCTCGTCAGTCAATGGCTGGCCGCGGCGGCCGCGGCACTGGGGATTCCCACTGTGGCCGTCGCGCTCATCGGCGCGCTGCTCTAACTGTCGGCGAGCCAGTCCGCCGGAGCTGCTTCTGGTGGCTTTGCCAAACGTCGGATGAGTCACTTCGACGCGATTCGCGTCCTGCGTCGGAGTCCAGGGAGGCTGCGTCTCCACGCTCCTTCCCTCAGTGCCGAGGGGGGCGCTGGCACGGAGCAGATCGCGGCGGCGGCGGGCGTTCTCGACGTGCGCCTTAGCCCGCGTACGGGAAACGTGCTGATCGAGTTCGACCAGGCCGTGATCGACGAGCCGCAGCTGCTGGCGCTGGCCGCGGACCGGCCGGTGGCTGAAGACCCGCCACGCTCGAGTCGGCAGGCGACTCGGGAACCGGGAGACTCGATCGGTCAGCCCAAAGCAACCGCCGACGGCTGGTTGCGTGCGCAGCGCTCGGAAACGTTCCATGCCACCCGGCCCGGCGACTGTGTTGCTGCGCTGCTCGAGTTCGAGCGCTACCCGGAGTGGCAGCGCTATGTGACATCAGTGAAGGTGTACGAGCGCGACGAGCGCGGGCGCGGCCTAATTGTGAGGCTGTGCGCCACGTTCGCCGAGCGTGAGATCGAGTTCACCACGCGCTACCGCTTCCCCAGCCCGAACCGAGTTGTCTTTGCCCAGGACGAGGGCGCGCCGACGGCTGTGAGGGGCAGTTGGACGTTCCGCAGCCTGGGCCGCGGGCGAACACGCGCCACCTGCGTGCTCGAGGTCAAGCCAGGGTGGCGCCTGAGCCTGCTGCTCCGAGGCTCGCTCTATGAGCAAATTCGCGATGCTGGGCTGGACCACGTGATGGGCGAGCTGCGCGGGCGGGTGCAGGGGGCCGTGTCGTCCCGTCCGCTTGCGGGTAGATGAAGCCTGTGCGCCTTCCCATCCTCGATCTGAACCTCAACCGTCCCACCCGAAGCAGCCTGGCCTGGTACAGCGGCATCGGGGCCATGGCCGGGGTGGGACTGGTCGAATGGCCCCTGGCCGCGATCATCGTCGCCGGCCACCTGATCTCAGAGAACTCGAAGTCACCCGCCGTTTCGGGCGCCGCCGAAGGCGCCGAGTCGGCCGCCGGCTGATCCCGCCTGCCCTGAGTCTCTGACCCGAGACGGCCGCGCCGGTGACGCCGGGGTGGTTGTGAACATCTGTGTAGGCAAGGCTGCGGGACGGGTAGAGCGTTGCCATGCACGTCGTGCTCATCCTGCTGGGCAAGGGCCTGGCCGGCGGCGGATTGGTGGTGGCGTTCTCGCTTCTCTCGGAGGGGCTTTCTCCAAAGCGCTTCGCCGGGTTGTTCGGGGCTGCGCCGGCGGTCGCGCTGGCCGGGCTGACGATCGTCCTGCTCGACAAGGGCTCGCATGACGCGCACGAGAGCGCCGTCGGGATGCTCGCCGGAACCGGGGGAATGATCGCCTATGCCGCGTTTGCCATCCCGCTGCTTCGGCGTCTACGGGCGGCGAATGCCGCTGCAGCGGCGCTTGGCGCGTGGATCGTCGTGGCGGGATTGCTGACCGTTCCGGTGCTGGTGGCGTGAGCTCGGCTCCAGAGGAGACCAGGATCACCGAACGCGTTCCCGGGCGTCCTTCGCTGGACGCCGGCCAGGTTCGCGAGGTCCGACGCCGCGACCTGGGCTACCGGTTCATCGCCGGTGCGTTGACCTCAATCGTGGCCGGAGCGGTGTCGCTCGTCTTTGGCGTGCGCGCGGGCGGCGTCCTCCTCGCCTTTCCGGCGATCCTCGCTGCCAGCCTGACGCTGATCGAAGAGCAGCAGGACAGCGCAGAGGCGCGTGAGGACGCTCGAGGGGCGGTGTTGGGCGGGAGCTCCCTGGCGCTGTTTGCCGCGGTCGCCGCGCTCACGCTGGGCAAGCTGAGCGGGTCGATCGCCCTGCTGCTTGCGACCGTGGCCTGGTTCCTGGGCGCGTTGGTCGGCTATCGCCTCGCCTGGCTTCGGTAGACCCGGGTGTGGGGTCAGGCGACGGGCTCCAGCGGCGCGCTGGCGGTGATCGCGGGCCTCGACTCGTTGCTGTCGCCTTCTGTGGGTGCGCCGTCGCGCCGCAGGGCCATGCCATAGGCGAGCACCGCCCCGACGGCCTGGATCGCCAGCACGACGGTGGCAAAGCCGGCCGGCCGGCGCGACGCGTTGAGCAGCAGGATCGGCTCGGCCGCCGCCACCGCGCCGACCGCGATCAAGAACCAGGTGCGCTTGAGCGCCAGCATGTATTGGATGGCCAGGTAGGTCGCGGCCAGAACGGTGAACGCGCAGCCGAGCACGAACAGCGAGCCCGAGGCGGTGGCTCGCTTGGCTCCAAAGGCCAGCTCGAGCAGCAGGTGGGGCTCGAAGGCGAAGATCAGCAGGACCGGCACGGCGCAGACGGCGATGATCGCCAGGGCCCGGAACAGGATCGGCCGCGGGTCGTGGCCGGCGGCGCGGCGGCGCGAGACCTCGGGGACGAGATAGAAGCCCGCGCCGACGGCGACCCAGATCAGCACCTTGGCCGCCACGGCGGTGGCCGCGTAGGAGCTGGCCAGGCTGGTGCCGAAGCGGTGCTTGGCGGCGATGATGTCGATGTTCTGCAGGACGGCGATCACGATCAGGCCGGCGATCGGCGCCCAGGCTCGCCTGACGTGCATCCACAGGCCGAGGGCCGCCGGGGGGGCCACGTCGACGGCGCCGAGCGGCGCCGCGGTCACCTGCTCGACGTGAGCGCGCAGGCGCACGAAGCAGAACACGCCGATCGCGACAAAGGACAGCGGTGTGCCCAGATAGGCACCCGTGACGCCCAGCCCGGCGGCGGCCAGCCCGGTGCCGAGCACGAGCCGGGCGGCCTGCTCGCCGACCAGGCTGACCCCGACGCCCTTGTAGTCGCCGACCCCCTGCAGCACCCCCCTGAGCATCGACAGCTCGAGCCACAACCCGGCCGCCGGGAGGCCGAGGGCGGCCGCCCACTGGTCGTGCTTGACCCCCACGGCCTGCGCGATCGGGTCGCGCAACAGCACCGAGACCACCGTCAGCGCCGCGGTGAACACGAGCAGCCCGCTCGTCCACTTGCGGACCGTGGCGGCGAGCCCGGCGCCGACCCCGAGGTGGCCCAGGACGCCCTCCCGGGCGGTGGCGACCTGGAGCGCCTGGCCGACGACCGAGAGGATCAGGAAGTAACTGATCAGGGCCGCCAGCGAGCCGTAGGAGTCGTTGAGCAGGCGAGCGAACACGACAGTCGAGCCGAGCGCGATCACGTTGTTGGCGATCATCGCGCCGGCCAGGCCGGCCACCTTGGCGGTCTCTGAGCCGCGCAGACCGCGCAACGAGGACGGGATCCCCGCGCGCGCACCGGAGGCGCGCTTGGTCAGCATGGTGATAGGACCCGGAGCCGCTCGGTGTCGGGTTCGGTCATGACGCCAGTCACGGTAGCGAAACACGAGGTCGGCCCCTTCTACAGTCTCGCCTGTGCAGGCAGGCTTTCAGTCCGGCAGCGCCGCGGAGACAGAGGCGATCGGAGCCCGGATCGCGGCGACCCTCGAGGGCGGCGACGTCGTGCTGGTCGAAGGTGAGCTCGGCGCCGGAAAGACGACGCTGGTACGGGGCGCGGCTCGCGCCCTCGGAGTCCGGAGCCCGGTGACCAGCCCGACGTTCACGATCGGTCAGCGCTACCAGGCGGTTGGGCGGGTTGCGGCGGTGACGCACGTCGACCTGTACCGAATCTCGGTCCTCGATCAGGAGGACCCGGACCTGCTGGCCGACTACCTGCGCCCCGACGCGATCGCGTTCGTCGAGTGGCCGCAGGGCTCGGAGGCGACTCTGGCCGGCTGGTCCCGGATCGCGGCGCGGGTGCGCCTCGAGCACGCAGGCGGTGACCGGCGCCGGGTGAGCGTCATGCAGGCGGCGGTCGGCGCCGGGTGAGCGTCAGGTGAGGATCCTCGGCTTCGACACCGCCACCCGCGCCACGACGGTCGCGCTGCTCGACTCCGACACCGGAATCACGGCCCACGCCCGCGACGACCCCCCGGCCGGGGCGAGGCCGGGTCACATGAACCGGCTGATGGCGCTGATCGTCGATGTGCTCGGGCGCGGTCAGACCGATTGGGGCGGGGTGGACCGGATCGCGGTCGGGGTCGGGCCAGGCACCTTCACCGGGCTACGGATCGGCGTGGCCACCGCGCGCGCCCTGGCCCGGTCACTGGCGATCCCGTTGGTTGGGGTCTCGACGCTCGAATCGCTCTCGCTGGGCGCGATCGAGGCGGGGGAGGCGCAGGGCAACGGCGGCCGCGTGGTGCTGGCGGTGCTGGACGCCCGTCGGGGCGAGGCGTTCGCCGCCGCCTGGTCGGCCGACAACCGGGCTGACGGCGGCCGCCGTCAAGTGCTGCAACCCGGCGTGTGGGCGCCCTCGGAGCTCGCCGAGGTGACGGCGGCTCTGGGCAGCGGCCGCTTGGCGATCGGCGACGGGGCGGTAAGATTTCGGGCGCTCCTCGATCGTCCGGGAACTTCGGTCCCCGAGGACGCCTCACCGCTGCACCTGGTCAGCGCGACCTGCCACTGTCGGTTGGCCGCCAACGCTGACCCGGCTCGCGACGACGACGTGCGCCCCGAGTATCTGCGTGTCCCCGACGCGGAGCTCGCCATCCGCTCAGCGGGCAAGCCATGACCTCCGCAGACGCCACCTTTTCGATCCGGCCGCTCGGCTACTCAGACCTGCCCCAGGTGATCGCCGTGGAGCGACGCTCCTTTGCGACGCCGTGGTCGCTGGCCATGTTCGTGCTCGAGCTCTCCAAGCCATCCGCCCTATGCCTGGCCGGCGTCGACGGTGACGGCAAGCTGGTCGGATACCTGATCCTGGCTCGCTATGACACGGTCTGGCATCTGATGAACATCGCCGTCGACCCGGTTCGGCGCCGCGGCGGCATCGCCCGTGCGCTGCTGTACCAGATGATCGAGCGGGGCGGCCGCGAGCAGCCCTACACGCTCGAGGTCCGGACCTCCAACGCGCCGGCGATCGCGCTGTACGAGCGCTTTGGCTTCCTCGCCGCCGGCACCCGTCCGCGCTATTACCGGGACACCGGCGAGGACGCCGTGATCATGTGGCGCACGGCGGACACGATCTCCACCTCGGGCGCATCCGGGTGACCTCCGGGTGATCCTCGGCATCGAGACCAGCTGCGATGACACCTGCGCGGCGGTGATCGACGCGGGCGGACGGATCCACGCCAACGTGATCTCCTCGCAGGGGATCCATGACCGCTACGGCGGCGTCGTTCCCGAGATCGCCTCGCGCCACCACCTGGAGCTGATCGGTGACGCGGTCGATGACGCGCTCGCCCACGCCGGGGTTGGGCTGTCCGAGCTCGACCTGGTGGCCGTGACCCGCGGCCCCGGACTCGCATCGGCGCTGCTGGTCGGCCTGGCGACCGCCAAGGCGCTGGCCTGCGCGCACCAGCTCCCGCTGGCGGCGGTCGACCACCTGCACGGTCACATCGCCGCCAGCTTCCTGGCCGACTCAGGGCTCGAGCCTCCGTTCATCGCGCTGGTGGCCAGCGGCGGTCATACCTTTCTGGCCCGGGTGAAAGATCACTCGGCGGCCTTCGAGGTGCTCGGACGGACGCTTGACGACGCCGCCGGCGAGGCGTTTGACAAAGGGGCCCGCCTGCTCGGGCTGGGCTATCCCGGCGGGGCGGCGCTCGAGCGCCTGGCCCGAAACGGGGACCCGGAGGCGTTCAAGTTTCCGACCGCGGCGCGCCTGCGCGGGCTGGACTTCTCGTTCGCCGGGCTCAAGACGGCGCTGCTGTACCGGGTCCGGGACCTCGGCGAGCCCGAGGCCAAGCGGCTGCGCGCCGATCTCGCCGCCTCCTACCAGCGCGCGATCGTGGAGTCGCTGGCGGTGCGGGCGCAGCGGGCGCTGGAGCAGACGGGCTCGGGCCGGCTCGCCGTCGGCGGCGGCGTGGCGGCCAACGGGCCGCTGCGGACGCGCCTGGCGCAGCTCGGGGCGCAGGTGGACATCCCGGCCCGTGAGCTGTGCACCGACAACGCCGCGATGATCGCCAGCGCGGCGCGCTTCGTGCTTGCGATGCCGTATCCGAGCTATCTCGAGCTCGACGTCTACGCGACCGGCGAGCGGGCGCCGGCGCCCGCATGAATGGCGCGCGCCCGGCCGGCGCGCGCCCGGCCGAGGTCGTCCTCTACGGTCGGGACGGCTGCTGCCTGTGCGATCAGGCGCGCGAGGTCCTGCTGCGCGTCAGGGCAGCGCATCCGTTCAGCTTTGAGGAGCGCGACATCGAGCGCGACGACGCGCTGCTGCACGCCTATCTCGAGCGAATCCCAGTCGTTACGATCGATGGGGTGGAGGTGTTTCAGTTCTTCGTCGATGAAGCCGAGCTGACCGAGCGGCTCGGTTAGAGTGAAATGTCGATGAGCTATACGGTCGGCCGCGGTAGCGAGCCGTCGCAGCAGGACGGCTTCGACAAACCGGGAGAGAAGCTCTCGCTCGGCGTCGCCGCACGGCTGTCGCGCTACCTGCAGGTCCTCACCCAGGCGCGCAAGATCGGCAAGGAGACGATCTCCTCCCAGGAGCTCGCCGACTACACGCACGTCAACTCCACCCAGATCCGCCGTGACCTCTCGGGCTTTGGCAAGTTCGGCAAGCGCGGTGTCGGCTACAACGTCGAGTCGCTGGTCAGCCAGATCCGAAAGATCCTGCGGACCGCGGGCCAGCACAACATCGCGCTGTTCGGTGCCGGGCACCTCGGTACGGCGATTGCGACCTCTGACATCTTCGCCGACCATGGCTTTCGGGTGGTGGCGATCTTCGACGTCGACCAGGAGCGGGTGGGGACGAAGATCGGGTCGCTCACGGTCCGCCACAACTCCAATCTGCCGTCGGTGGTGGAGGAGCAGGACATCGTCGTCGCGGTTCTGGCGGTTCCCTCCTCCGCCGCCCAGCAGCTCGCCGGCGAGCTCGCCGACGCTGGGGTGAAGATCATCTTCAACTACTCGGACGCGCTCTTGCAGGTGCCGCCCGAGGTCACCGTCCACACCTCCAGCCCGGCCGTCGACCTGCTCTACGCGCTGTACTTCTACTTGACCTGATCCACCTCGCGTCGTGGAGCTGCACCTTGACACCGCGCAGGCGGCCTTTGACGCCTCCGACGACTTCACCGTCGGGCTCGAGGAGGAGTTCGCGCTCCTTGACCCGTCGGACCTGAGCCTGACCCCTCGCTTCGACGAGCTGCGCGACGCGGCCGCGGCGGATCGCGTGCTGGCCGCATCGATCGCGGGCGAGCTGATCTCGTCCGAGATCGAGATCCGCTCGGGCGCGGGAGCCGACTTCGCCGCTGCCCGAGCCGCCCAGCGGGAGCTGCGACGCCGACTGTTCGCGGTCGCCGCTGAGCGCGGCATCGCGCTGGGGGCGACCGCCACGCACCCGTGGTCTGACTACCGCGATCAGCAGATCATCCAGACCGATCACTACCGGCGGGTGGAGGATGGGCTGAAGTACGTCGCGTGGCGCAACAACACGTTCTCGCTCCACGTCCACGTCGGCGTCCGAGATGCGGACCGGGCGGTCCTGATCTGCGATCGGCTGCGCCCTGTGCTACCCGTGCTGCTGGCGATCTCCGCCGACTCGCCGTTTTTGGACGGGCGCGACTCGGGTCTGCACAGCGCCCGCACGCAGATCTTCACCAAGAGCTTTCCGCGCTGCGGCGTGCCGGACACGTTCGGCAGCTGGCCGGCGTTCGCCGACTACATCGAGATGCTGCTCACCACGCGCTCGATCGTCGAGTACACCCAGGTCTGGTGGTCGATCCGCCCCCACCTGGCCTTCGGGACCGTTGAGGTGAGGATCTGCGACGCGCAGTGCACCGCAGCCGAGTCCGATGGCCTGGCGGCGCTGATCGTCGCCTGCGTGGCGCAGGCGGCGCGGGATGTCGATGAGCGGGTGCCGTTCAGAGACCTGCCGGGGCGGATGATCGAGGAGAACATGTGGCGGGCCCTGCGTCACGGTCTGGACGGCGAGCTGCTCGATCTCGAGCGGCGCGAGCCCTACCCGGCCGCCGGCGCGCTCGAGCGGCTGCTCGACTGGACCGCGCCGATGCGCTCCGAGCTCGGGCTCGAGATCACGCTGCCGTCGCTCAACGGCGCCCAGCGCCAGCGCCGGATGCTCGGCAGCGGCATGAGCCTGGCCGAGACCTACGCGGCTGTGCAGGCCGAGACCCGGGACACCTATTCTGGAGTACTGGAAACTCCGCGGAGGTGATGAGATGAGCATTGGACAAGACCCAACCGGGGCCGCTGGCCAACCCACCGAGGAAGAGCTGCGGGCCGCCTACGAGGCCGAGCTCAAGCAGATCACGGTCGATCAGGTGCTGCTCGAGCAGGTCGTCTCGCTGGTCAACCTGGGGATGCGCCGCACTGGCCTGGCGCCCGGGACCGAGGACGAGCGAGACGTCGGACAGGTCCGGACGTCGATCGAAGCCGTCCGTGCGCTGCTGCCGCTGATCGAGCACAGCGCTCCCCCGCAGGCCGGCGCGATCCGTGAGGCGCTCTCCCAGCTGCAACTGGCCTTCGTCCGGCTGGGGGGCGCGGCGGAGCCGGTGCCCGGCGCCGGTGGCGAGCCCGCGGCGGCGCGTTCGCCCGGCGCCGGAGCCCCGCCTCCATCCGGCGCCGGAGGAGGCCCCCCGCCGCCCGGCGCCGGAGGAGGCCCCCCGCCGCCCGGCGCCCCGCCTTCGCCCCGGCCCGCGCAAGAGGAAAAGCCCGAAGATGGCGGCCCGGCGCAGCGCAGCGGCCGGCTGTGGATTCCCGGCCAGTAGCGGCCACGGCGACGTCCCGGGCGCCGGCACGCTAGACTCGCGCCCGGCATTTGCCGGGGCCTCCGCACTTTTGGCGGCGGCCCCTTTTGCAGTTGTTGACCCGCGCTCGACGCGCCTCAAACCTAGAGCTTCTCCGGAGGACTTTCCTTGTCTAGCTTCCTGACGCATCACGGCGTCGTGGTAGCGCTGGTGTGCGCGGCCGCCGCCATCGTCTACGGCGCCGTCACTTCTCGCGTGTTGCTGGCGCTCTCGCCCGGCAACGAACGCATGCGCACGATCTCGGCCGCTGTCCAGGAGGGCGCATCGGCCTACCTGAACCGTCAGTACACGACGATCGCCGGGGTCGGCGTGATCCTGTTCATCTTGCTGATCTTCGTGCAGAACATCCGCGTCGCGATCGGGTTCGCGATCGGCGGCGCGCTCTCGGCGGCGGCCGGCTACATCGGCATGAACGTCTCCGTCCGGGCCAACGCGCGGGTCGCCGAGGCGGCTCGCAGCGGCGTCGGCCGCGCGCTCGATGTGGCCTTCCGCGGCGGTGCGGTCACCGGCATGCTCGTCGTCGGCCTGGCGCTGATCGGCGTCGCCGGTTACTTCGGGGTCCTCACGTCGATCGCCGGCGAGAGCACCCGCCACGCCGTCGACGCGCTGATCGGCCTCGGCTTCGGCGGCTCGCTGATCTCGGTGTTCGCCCGGCTTGGCGGCGGCATCTTCACCAAGGGGGCCGACGTGGGCGCTGACCTGGTGGGCAAGATCGAGGCCGGGATCCCCGAGGACGATCCGCGCAACCCGGCCGTGATCGCCGACAACGTCGGTGACAACGTCGGCGACTGCGCGGGAATGGCCGCTGACCTGTTCGAGACCTACGCGGTCACCGCGGTGGCCGTGATGCTGCTCGGCATCCTCTCGTTCACCCAGCAGTCCGCGGTCGCTCTCTACCCCCTGGTGCTCGGCGGCGTCTCGATTATCGCCTCGATCATCGGCACGTTCGCGGTCAAGTCCAAGGCCGGCAATGTCGAGCGCGCGCTCTATCAGGGCTTGATCGTCTCGGGCGTCCTGGCCGCACTCGCGTTCATCCCGGTCACGTACTGGCTGATGAGCGGCGTGAGCTTCAGCGGCGGCACCGGGGGGGCAGCCGCACCGCACTGGTGGAAGTTCTATCTCTGCGCCCTGGTGGGCATCGGCGTTACCGCGTTCCTGTTCGTGATCACCGACTATTACACCTCGACGCGCTTCTCGCCGGTCAAGTCGACCGCCCAGGCGTCGGAGACCGGTCACGCGACCAACATCATCCAGGGCCTGGCCAAGGGCTACCAGGCGACCGCCGCGCCGGCGATCGTGCTCGCGCTGGGGATCCTCGGCGCCTGGAAGCTCGCCGGTGGCGGCAGCGTCGGCATCTACGGGATCGGCGTGGCCGTGATGGCGCAGCTCTCGCTGACGGGGCTGATCGTCGCGCTGGACGCGTTCGGTCCGGTCACCGACAACGCTGGCGGCATCGCCGAGATGGCCGATCTGCCCGAGGAGGTCCGCGACGTGACCGATTCGCTCGACGCGGTCGGCAACACCACCAAGGCGGTGACCAAGGGCTACGCGATCGGCTCCGCCGCGCTAGCCGCGCTGGTGCTGTTTGACGCCTTTGAGCGCGAGCTGTCGGGCCGCGGTGTGATCGCCAACTTCCAGATCGGCAACCCGGCGGTGCTGATCGGCCTGCTGGTCGGCGGACTGATGGTCTACCTGTTCGTATCCCTCTCGATGGAGGCGGTCGGGCGCGCCGGAGGCGCGGTGGTCGAAGAGGTCCGCCGCCAGTTTCGCGAGAAGCCCGGGATCATGGAGGGCACCGAGCTGCCGGAGTACGGAACCTGCGTCAGCCTGGTGACCAAGGCGGCGCAGCGCGAGATGATCATCCCGGCGCTGATCCCGATCGTCCTAACGCTGATCGTCGGTCTGATCAGCGTCGAGGCGCTGGGCGGGCTGCTGATCGGGGTGATCGTGGTCGGTCTGTTCGTGGCGATCTCGATGACCTCCGGCGGCGGGGCGTGGGACAACGCCAAGAAGCTGATCGAGGACGGCGCGTTCGGCGGCAAGGGGTCAGAGGCTCACGCGGCGGCGGTCACCGGCGATACGGTCGGCGACCCGTTCAAGGACACGGCCGGTCCGGCGATCAACCCGATGATCAAGGTGGCCAACATCGTCGCGCTGCTGATCATTCCGCTGATCACCTGACCCGGTCTGCGCTCCGCATAGCCCTGATCCGGGCGCGCTCCCCGCGGTAGCCTCCAAGCGGCGAATGCGACTCTCCGTCGAGCTCGGTCTGATGTTCGCCCTGCTCACCGCGTTCGGTTCGGTCGCGGGCTTCTTGTATAAGTTTCGCGGGGCGCGGGACGCCCCTGCGGTGGAGCTGTCGACCCTGGCCATCTTTCTGGCTCGTCGGAGTGAGCGGGGTCGTCCTGGCCGTGCCGCGAGCTCGCGAAGGCGAGCGAACTCCACCGCGCCCGGCCCTGTTGGCGGTATCGGCCGGGCTGCTCTGGGCGGCATCCGACACTTCGATCAAGGCGCTCAGCTCCCACCTGGGCGGACTCGGCTTCGGCGTCGCACTGCACCCGCTGGCGCTGGTCATCCTGGTCGCTTCACTGGCCGGGTTGCTGATCTCGGCCCGGAGCCTGCAGCTCGGCGATGCGGTGCCGATGATCGCGCTGACCAGCGCGGCGGCCAACCTGACGACGATCGCCGCCGGTCCGATCGTGTTCGGCGAGCCGTTGCCCAGCGACCGCGGCGAGCTTGTGCTGCGGATGCTCGCCTTCGCGCTGGTGATCGTCGCGGCCGCACTGACGCCGCCGCCGACCCCGCCGGCGGCCGCCCTGGTGCCCGAGGCTCCGGACCTCGTGCCGGCGCCCCCGCCGCGCCGGTCGGCGAGCTCCTGAGATTCGGCCCCGATCACCCGCGGCGGGAGCGCATTCACACCGGGAAGCGCTTAGAGTGCCTGGCATGTTCATCCTGATCGCCGGCGCAGGACGCGTCGGCTCCGCCGTAGCCAAGCGCGCGCTCGACATGGGCCACGACGTATCCGTGCTCGACAGCGACCCGCTGTCGCACGAGCGGCTCGACAAGGACCAGTCGACCAGCTGGGAGGACTCGGGCGGTCGCTTCACCGTCGGAGCCGCACTCGAGGTCGACGGCCTCGTCGCCGCCGGGATCGAGGAAGCCGACGTGTTCATGGCCGCCACCCGCGGTGACAACACCAACCTGGTCATCGCGCAGCTGGCCCAGCGGCGGTTCAACGTTCCACGCGTCGTCGTGCGCGTGGCCGATCCGGCTCGCGCGGGCTGGTACTCCCAGCAGGGTCTGCTTACGATCTGCCCCACGCAGCACGCCATCGACCAAGCCCAGCAGGTAGTGCTATCGCCCTGAAGGGGGTTATGCCCAGATGTACGTGATCATCGCCGGGGCCGGCAAGGTGGGATGGAATCTCGCCCGCGAGCTGATCGCCAAGGATCGCGAGGTGACGGTGATCGAGTCCGACCATCGTCGCTTCCGGATCGTGGAGGAGGAGCTCGAGCACGCCGCGCAGTACGGCGATGCCTCCGAGTTGTGGGTGCTCGAGCGCGCGGGCATCCAGCGCGCCGACCTGGTGATCGCCGTCACCGGCGACGACGAGGACAACATCCTGATCTGCCAAGTGGCCAAGGAGAAGTACGGCTGTGAGCGGATCGTCGCCCGGGTCAACAACCCGCGCAACCTGCCTCACTTCAAGCTGCTCGACGTCCAGCCGGCCGTCTCGGCGACCGATCTGATCCTGCGCTTGATCGAGCACGAGGTACCCGAGTACGGCCTCGTCCAGCTGCTCGCCCTCGAGGAGGAGCACCTGGAGATCATCGAGCTCGAGGTGGGGGAGGGGTCGTCGGCGGCCGGTCTGCGCGTCCAGGATGTCGTGCTCCCGGACGGCTCGCTGATCATCTCGGTGCTGCGCCACGGGGCCGGCTTCGTGCCCAAGGCCGACTCGGTGATCGAGGCCGGAGACCAGGTGCTGCTGATCCTGGACCCCGGGCTGGAGGGTGACATCACGCCGCGCTTCGCCACCAACGGATCCCGGCCGGCCACCGAGCCCTAGGCCGCCGATCGTCGGAGGGGAAGAGGTTTGCCATGGCTGAGCGTGAGGTCGAGTATCTGCTGATCGGCGGCGGCTTGGCCGCGACCAGCTGCGCCGGCTGGCTACGCCGGTCCGGTGCCGAGGGCTCGATCCTGCTGGTCGGACGCGAACCGGATCTCCCGTACGATCGACCGCCGTTGTCGAAGGGCTACCTGCGCGGCGACGCCTCCCGGGAGGACGCTCTGGTGCACACCGCCGCCTGGTATGAGGAGCAGCAGATCGAGGTCCTGACCCGGACCTCGGCGATGAAGCTCGACCTCGACGCGCGGGTCGTCAAGCTGTCCAACCGAGAGGAGGTCGGCTTCGCTCAGGCGCTGCTCGCCACGGGGGCCAACGTCCGGCGGCTCGATGTCCCGGGCGCCGAGCTCGAGGGGATCCACTACCTGCGGACATTTGCCAACAGCGATGCGATCCGCGCCGACGCGGCGGGACGGCGGGTGGTGATGATCGGCGGCTCCTACATCGCCAGCGAGGTCGCCGCCTCGCTCACCGAGCTCGGGAGCATCTGCACGATGGTGATGATCGAGCCCGTGGCGCTCAGCCGGACGTTCGGCGAGCCGGTGGCCCGATATTTTCACGATCTGCTCACGGGGCACGGGATCGAGATCCACGCGGCGGATGAGCTCGATCGCTTCGAGGGCGCCGACGGGCGGGTGACCAAGGTCGTCACCCGCTCCGGCCGCGAGCTCGCGGCGGACGCCGTCGTGATCGGTGCCGGCGTCGGCCCCGACGTGATGCTCGCCCGGGGCGCCGGGCTGGCGCTCGGCGATACCGGCGGGATCCGGGTCGACGCTCAGCTGCAGTCAGCGACCCCGGGCGTGTTCGCCGCCGGGGACGTAGCCGAGTACGAGAGCGTCGTCCACGGTGGCCGCCGGATTCGCGTCGAGCACTGGGACGTGGCCTTCAACCACGGCAAGACAGTGGCGCTGAACATGCTCGGCGCAGCTGCGCCCTTCGACGCGGTGCCCTACTTCTTCTCCGACCTGTCGGACTGGGCGGCGATCGAATACCTCGGGCCGGCCTACGGCTGGGACCGCGAGGTGATCCGCGGGTCGCTGGACGATGGTCGGTTCACCGTCTTCTACCTCAGCGAAGGCCGCATGGCGGGCGCGTTGACGGTCGGGCGCTCAGAGGATCTGCAGCCGGCGCGGACGTGGATCGCCTCAGGCGAGAGTCTGGCCGGCCGCGAGGACGAGCTCGGCGACCTGTCGACGAAGCTGATCGCATCTAAGTAAGAGCGGGCGTTGCGCGGGCTCGACCTCACCTTCTCGACACCCTGGAGAAGTGGCGCTGGGCTGACGGCGAGGCTGCGGGACAAGGACTCGAACCTTGAATTCCAGGGCCAGAACCTGGCGAGTTGCCGATTACTCCATCCCGCAGTAGATCCTTCAGTAGTTGTTGCCAATCGAAAATTCTGATTGGCAGGGTCAGCGATTATACGGCGCGCCGCCGGCGGTCCGTCCGGGCTGGATGCAACATACGTTCGTGACAGCGCAGCGCACGCACTACGAGTGGGCGGCGGTTCGCGTCTCTTACGAGGCTGGCGCACGGTGCGCGAGTGTCAGGAGCGTTTTGGCTTCTCCACCCGGGTGTAGCGCCGCGCGGTGGACCAATCCGGGTGGTGGGGGCCAGGGAACACAACCTGGTGGGGGTGAGCGTCGAGATACCCAAGCCCGTCTTGACGGTGGTCACAGGCCCACCGGTGCCCCCAGGCCCACCGGTGTCCCCACTGCGGCGTCCGGCGTGGCCGGGTCCGGGAAGTCGTCGCTCATCCACATCCGCGCGCAGGGTCGTCCGCGGCTCGAAAGCGTTTAGGTCGGGTGACGGCAGATGGCCGGGGGCGCGCGATAGGTCACTCCTCGCTTCGGTTGTCCACCGTTGCCCGGCTGGGCTTTCCCGATCGTCCGTTGCGCCCGGAGTATGTCTCAGTGTGTCAATGGCTGTGGCAGTTTGGGCACAGCAGCTCGAGGTTCTCGATGCGGTGGTCGAGCCGATCGCCGTTGACGTGGTGCAACTGCATCGAGATCGGCGCGCCGCGCCATTCGGACAGGCCGCAGCGCTCACAAGAGCCATCCTTGACGCCCAACCGGAGCAGCCGCAGTTTGAGGTGACCTCGGCTGTGCCGACTGTTGGCCGCGAAGATCTCTTCGAGTGGCTTGAAACAGGGCCGAGGCGTGATCATGCCTCGCTGCACGGGCTTGCCGACCCCGAGCCGGCGAGCGATCTCCGCGCGCGTGAGTCCGTTTGCAACGCAGCGACCAGCTCCCGTGTCTTGGGTCTGGGCCCGGCTGGCCGGGCACCCCTCGGACGAGCGGAGGCGTCATCAGCAGGTAGTTCATTCAATCGGCGGAGGTGATAGTGAACGGAGTTCCCATCCGAATCGGACGGAAGTACGCTCGCGAGCTCACGCTGCTCAGATTTCCGACGCACCTCTCAGCGTCAGGCTTGCTGCGCGGTCGTCGCGTGGCCTTCGGCTCGACGGCGGCCTGCGCGCCTAACTAACCGTCGGGCTTCGCTATGCGCGGCGGAATGCGCGGACGGACAGGGGCACGAACAGGAGCAGCAGACCGACTAGCCAGGCAAGGGTTCCGAGCGCGGGCGACAGGGCATCGGCGTGGCCGATGGTCAACGCCCGGGCGGCGTTGACGGTCAGCGTAATGGGATTGACGTCGGCGAAGGCCCGTACTGCGCTGGGCATCGAGGAGGTCGGGACAAACGCCGAGGAGGCGAAGGTGAGCGGGAAGACCCAGATGAAACCGGCGGATTGTGCGGTCTCGGGGTCACGGACCGAGAGGCCGACGAAGGCGCTGATCCACGAGAACACATAGGAGAATCCGAGTACCAGCACGAGCGCGAGCGCAATCTCATAGACCGGTTGGCTGGGTCGAAAGCCGACGGCGAAGCCAACGAGGAGCATCACGATCAGGGTCATGACATTCATGACCATGTCGGCGGCGGTGCGCCCGAGGAGCACCGCCGAGCGGGCGATCGGCAGCGAGCGGAAGCGGTCCACGACGCCGGCTTTGAGGTCTTCGGTGAGTCCCAAGCCGGTGACCAGGGAGCCGAAGACCGCGGTCTGGACGATGATGCCGGGAATCAGGAAGTCGACGTACTGAAGGCGGCCGGTGTTGATCGCTCCGCCGAACACGTACCGGAACAGCAGTACGAAGATCACGGGCTGTACGAAGGAGAAGACGATGTAGGTCGGTCGGCGCAGGGTCTTGCGCAGCTGGCGAGCGGCCATCACGCGGCTGTCGGCCAGGACCTCTGGGAGCGTGAGGCGCTGACGCTGGGATACGGCGGGGGTGTAGGTGTAGGTGGTCATGCTGCCTCCTGGTCCCGGTCTACTAGATCAGCGGGTTCGTCCTCGACACGGTGCCCGGTCAGGTTCAAGAACACGTCGTCGAGGCTCGGCTGTTGCAGCTCGATGGTCGCGATCGCCAGTCGCCGCGCGTCGAGGCGCCTGACGGTTTCGGCCGATGCGCCGGGATCCGCGACCGCGAATCGAATCTCTCCGGTGGCCTCGTCGATCGTGGGGGGATCGCCGGTGGCGAGGTCGGCGAGCATCGCTCCGGCATCGCGGGCGCTCGCCGGGTCGATGGTCCTCACCGCCAGCACCTCGGTCCCGATTGCTGCCTTGAGCTCTGTGGCGGTTCCCTGGGCGGCGATGCGTCCGTGATCGACGACCGCGATCCGCTGCGCCAGGCGGTCGGCCTCTTCGAGGTACTGGGTGGTGAGCAGCACGGTGGTTCCCTCCTGGCGCAGCTCGCCGACGACGTTCCAGAGCTCCTGACGTGAGCGAGGATCGAGTCCGGTTGTGGGCTCGTCGAGCAACAACACCGGCGGGCGGCCGACGAGGCTTGCGCCGAGGTCAAGCCGGCGGCGCATCCCGCCTGAATAGGTTGCCACCCGGCGGTCCGCGGCATCGGTGAGTCCAAAGCGCTCGAGCACCTCGCCTGCACGTGTGCGCGCCTCGGCACCGGGCAGCCGGTACAGCCGACCGATCATCTCGAGATTCTCACGTCCGCTCAGCTCCTCATCGACGGCCGCGAACTGGCCGGCCAGCCCGATGCAACGTCTGACCGCCAACGGCTCGGCGACGACATTGTGGCCGAGGATGGTGGCCCGGCCGCCCTCCGGGCGCAACAGTGTCGCGAGGATGCGCACCAGCGTCGTCTTTCCGGCCCCGTTGGGGCCGAGCAGCCCAAGCACGGTCCCGGCGTCTACGTCGATGTCGAGACCGTCGAGCGCGATCACGTCGCCGAAGGACTTCGAAAGCCCACGCACGTTGACAGCTGCAGTCCCGTTGTCAGGCATCTCGCTTGCCTCCGATGTTCGTTCGCTTGTATTGCTGCCATTCGTCCCAGAGGTCAGGCATCCGTGACTGCCACCAGGCGTAGAACGCATCCAGCTCCTCCAGCCGCGCACGGCGCGCGGCCGGCTCGTTGGCCAGCGCCTCGAGCCCCTGCGCCAGCAGCGCGCGCGCTCGATCGGTAGCGGCCTCGTCGCGCATCTGCTCATCCCAGGCCTCGGGACGCAGGCGAAAGCGATCGGCGCGCTCACCGCGGACATGCAGCCGATCGACGAGCCCGGAGCGGACCAGCATCCCGGTCGCGCCGCTGATCGAGCCCTTGCTCGCGTTCAGGGCCTCGGCAAGCTGCGCCGCGGTCTGCTCGACGGGGTCGCACACCAACAACCAGCCGAGCACACGACCGGTCATCTGCGGCATGCCATACGAGTTGGAGATCCAGACCCCGGTCGCGTCGACGAACTGCCACAGCTGCTCTTCCATTAGGTTCAGATACTACTGAACGTTCCGAGACACGTCAAGTCAGTCTGGAGCGGCGCGAACCAACGGCCTTGCTGGTGTCTGTGGTTAGATCGAGGTGTTGACGTGCTGGTCGAGCAGGTCGGCGAACTGGTGGAGTCGTCACCGCAGCGATAGTCGCCCTGATCCTCCTCCAACCACACCGACCACCGGAACGCTCGCCCTGGCCGCCCACGGCGTCCTTTGTGCAATCTTCGCCGGACTCGAATGGCAAGCGACCAAGCACGGCGGCCAAGGTCGGAATGTGGGTGCGGGCCACGCTCGGCTTTGAGAAGCGCGGCTCAAGACCGGCATTCGCCTCTCAGTGTCGCCACCCAACGCCGATCCGTGCGGCAGCACAGCCAATCAGGATTGCTTCTGATCGTCGTCCCGAGCTGGGTAGCGGTTTGGCTTCCGGCTGGTGATGCCAGGGGTTGAGCAGCGGGACGTCGCAGCCTTCGAAGTCGCTGGTGTTGCGGGTTACGACGGTGAGTCCGTGTACGCGGGCGGTGGCGGCGATCAAGCTGTCGACGGTGTTGCGGGTCGCAGCCGCGTTCAGTCGCCCACATTCCTCGGCGATGCGGGCGTCGACCGGCACGATGCGCTCGGCGAAGCGGTTGCGCAGCTCGGCGAGCCAGCTGACGAACACCTCCGCTTGCGCGGGGTCACGGTCGCGCAGTCGCTCGATTCCCTTACAGATCTCTCCGAGTGTCAGCACGCTCAGGTGCAGGTTGACGTCCGCTACTTCAGTGGCCCAGGCGCGAACGTGCGGGTCGCGGCCGCGGCGGATCTCCGAGACGGCGTTCGTGTCGAGAAGGAAGCTCACAGCTGGATGTCGCGGCCGCGATCCTCGGCGCGATTGAGATCGAGCACGTCGAAATCGGGGGCCGCGCGGATGAACTCGACGAGGCATGGCTCGCCCCCGCGCAATTGCCGGTAGTCCTCGACAGAAACGACCACGACCGCCTCCTTGCCGTGCTTGGTCACGATCTGCGGCCCGTCGTTGCGAGCGCGCTCCACGAGTTCGCTGAAGTGCTGTTTGGCTGCTTGCAGTTGCCAGGCCACGAATCGCCTCCTGCCATTCTGGACAGAGTGGACAGATGATATCGGGACGTGCCGTCGACGGGCCCATCGGACGCGATGTCGCCCAACCGCTCGGCACAAGAGACAGGAGCAGCACCGGACGAGGCCGCGGTCCGTGATCACCGGCGGTAGATGATGCTTGACCCGTCGCCGCCGCCTCGACTATGGGTCGGTGAACTCCGCCGGCTGCTTGGTGAACCCGGCGCTGACCGACGCGAGCTGGTTGGGCGAGCCGACCAGGGGCAGCTGCAGCGCGGCCTCCAGCGACAGCGTGTCCTGCACCGAGCCGGTCCACGCCTGGTCGTAGAGCCGCTTCGCGGCGCGCACCGCGTGCGGGGACCGGGCGGCGATCTCGGCCGCCAGTGCGCGCGCCGCCGCGAGTGGATCCGGTGAGACCCGGGTGACGATGCCGAGCTCGCGGGCCTCCACGCCGCTCAACACCCGGCCCGTGTAGGTCAGCTCCTTGGCGACATCGATCCCGACCAGGCGCGGCAGCGTGCGGGTGATCGACATGTCGGGAATCAGCCCCCACTTGACCTCCATCACCGACAATCGCGCGTCGGGGGAGGCGATCCGGATGTCGGCGCCCAGAGCGATCTGGAGCCCGCCTCCGAGACAGTTGCCGTGCAGGGCGGCGATCACCGGCACCGGCACCGCGATCCAGTCATAGGCCGCGCGCTGAAACCAGTTGGGCACGTCTCCTCGCAGCGGCTCGAGCAGTCCGTCGACGCCGCCGCCCGAGGCCATGATGCTGATCACGTCCAGGCCGGAGCAGAAGCTTGGGCCGGCCCCGTGCACGACCACGGCCCGCACGCCCGGCTCGCCGGCCACCCGCTCCGCGGCGGCGATGATCGCCTCGAACATCGCCACATCGAGCGCGTTGTGCTTCTCGGCGCGGTTGAGCGTCACCACGGCGACGTGGTCGGCGACCTCGATCTCGACGCGCGGGGACTCGCTCACGGGGAACCGAGACCCTATCGCGGGGACTCACTCGCGGGCGGCCAAGACCCTACCTCTCGACGCCGACCGGGTCTTCGACGCGTACGGTTCCTGGCTCGAGCACCTCGCCGTAGATCCCGAACGGGAGCGGCTCGGTGCTCGCCTGCCCGCGCCGGTAGCGGCCCAGCAGCTCGAGCGTCGGCAGATCGATCTCGCCGGTCTCGGGGTCGCGGCTGGTGACCAGGCAGCGTCCGACGTGGCCGTGCATCGCCACCAGCGCGCGGCCGATCCGGACCCGGCGGCCGACCCACGAATCCTCCTCGTGGGCTGAGACCCCATCGATCTCGATCAGCATCCGGAAGCGGCGCGGATCGACTCGATCTGACTCGGCCGCCTCAGACAGCCGGTCCAGCGATGCGCGGGAGATCAGGGAGGCCGCTCCGGCGCGGCCGCGGTCGACGCCGGGCTCAGTCGGCTCGGCCAGCCTCAAGGGCCGCCCGACGAAATCCGACAGCGCCTGTGACCACGGTCCGTCGAGCAGCCGGGCCGGAAGCCGGCGCGAGAAAAAGCGAGTCTGGAGCGTCTCGCCGTAGCGCACTCGCTCATGGGCGACCGTTCCGGTGGGGAAATGAAGCGTCAAATCTCCGTCGGAGTACTGCGTCGCCACTGCTTGCAGCTCGCCGATCAGCTTTGCGTTGACCATCCGGTCTGACTCGTCGAGCACGTAGAAGGCGCGATCTCCACGGGCGCCCAGCTCGTCGAGCTCGATCGTCTCCGCCCGGCTCATCCGCATGCCCTTGACTGCGGTCGTGCTCAGTGCCGTGACGGCTGCACTCACCGGCGCTCCCCGGTCGCAGATGCCGAACTCGCGGTCGAGCAACCGACAGACGGCATCAGGCGGCCGCCTGCTCGGCCCAGTCCTGGTAAAGCTGCCAGTAGCGGCCGCCCGCCTCAAGCAGCTCCTCGTGGGTGCCCTGCTCGACGATCTGGCCGTGCTCCATCACCAGGATCCGTCCGGCGTGCCGGATCGTCGAGAGCCGGTGGGCGATCACGATCGCGGTCCGGCCCGCGACCAGCCTGCGCATGCCGTCTTCGATCAGGCTCTCGGTGTGGACGTCGACGTTGGCTGTCGCCTCGTCGAGCACCAGGATCCGCGGGTCGGCGACCAGCGCGCGGGCGAAGGCCACGAGCTGGCGCTGGCCGGCCGAGAGCTGCACGCCGCGCTCGCCGACCTCCGTGTCATAGCCCTGGTCAAGCCGCATGATGAAATCGTCGGCGCCAACCGCCCGGGCACCGTCGCGGATCTCGGCGTCGGTGGCGTCGGGGCGCCCGAAGCTGATGTTGTCCCGCACGGTGCCGCTGAACAAAAAGCCCTCCTGGGGCACCATCCCCATCTGCGAGCGCAGCGAATGGGCGGTCACCGACCGCAGATCGTGACCGTCGACCAGCAGCCGACCTTGGGTTGGGTCATAGAAGCGCGCTACCAGCTTGGCGAATGTCGACTTGCCGGCGCCGGTCTCGCCGACCAGCGCGACCGTCTGTCCCGGGGGGATCACCAGGTCGACGTCACGAAGCGCCCAGGCCGCGTCGGACTCAGCGCCGTAGCGGAACCAGACGTGATCGAAGCGCAGCTCCCCCCGGATCCGGGGGAGCGGGTGGGCGTCCGGAGCGTCGAGGATCTCGGGCTGCTCGTCCATCAGACCGAAGATCTTGTCCAGCGCGGCCATGCCCGACTGGTAGGTCGTGTAGAGCTGGGAGAGCTGCTGGATCGGATCGAAGAAGTTGTTCAGCGCGGCGATGAACGCGAACACGACTCCGGTCGAGGTGTGGCCCTGGATCGCCGCGAGGCCGCCGATCAGCAGGATCTCCACCGTGACCAGCGCCGAAAGCAGCTCGACGGCGGGGAAGTAAGCCGCGTTGAGCCGGACGGTGGTCATGTTCGCGTCTCGGTTGTCCCGGTTTAGCTGCGCGAAGCGCTCGATGTGCTCAGGCTCCTGGCCGAACGCGCGCACCACCCGGATGCCCGAGAGCGTCTCCTGCAGGTAGGCGGTGATCGAGGCGATCTTCTCGCGCGTGAGCCGGTAGGCGTCGGCCGAGGCGATCCTGAAGGCCAGCGCACCGGCAGCCAGCAGAGGCAGGGAGAGGAAGGTCAGCAGCGCCAGGTGAAAGTCCAGCACGAGTAGGATGACCAGCACTCCGATCAGGGTCAGGCTGGACTGGATCAGAGTGGCCAGACCGTCCTCCACGAGCTGGTCCAGCGCCTCGACGTCGTTGGTCATGCGCGAGATGATCACTCCGGCGCGGTTGCGCGAGTAAAAGCTGATCGACAGCGATTGCAGGTGCTCGAACAGGTTGATCCGCAGATCGGCCAGGGCGCGCTGGCCGACCCAGCCCACCAGGTAGGTCTGGGCCCAGGTGGCGAGCGCGTAGACGATCGCCGAGATCAGGAACACGACCACCACCAGGTCCAGCACGCCCACGTTGTGGCGGTCGATGCCCTGGTCGATCGCGATCTTGGCCAGCGGCGCGGGCGCGAGCGACGCGGCGGTCGCCAGCACCAGCGCGACCGACATGGCGATCACGCGCCACCGGTATGGGGCCAGGAGCCGGGCGAGCCCGCGCAGCTTGCGCCCGCGCCCGCCGGTCTCGCGCAGCCGCCGTCGCAGCTCTGAGGTTCTGGTCGCGCTCATCCGGCCACCTCGGCGGGCTTGCGGGTCAAGAATACCTGATCGGGCGGGAGGGTGGGCATCCCCTTATTCACGATCTCGCGGTACAGCTCTGAGCACTCGAGCAGCTCCTCGTGCGAGCCCGCGGCCGCCAGCCGGCCGTCCTCGAGCACCAGGATCCGATCGGCCAGCGCGATCGTCGACAGCCGGTGGGCGATCACGAACGTCGTGCGGTTGGCCATCACCTCGCGCAGGCCGCGTTTGATCTCGGCCTCGGTGGAGGCGTCCACCGACGAGGTGGCGTCGTCGAGGATCAGGATCCGCGGGTCGGCGAGGATCGCCCGGGCGATCGCGATCCGTTGGCGCTGGCCCCCGGAAAGGGTCATCCCGCGCTCACCGATCCGGGTCTCATAGCCCTCGGGCAGGCGCTCGATGAAGCCGGTCGCCTGCGCGGCTGCAGCCGCGCGCTCCACGTCGGCGCGGCTGGCGTCGGGTCGGGCATAGGCGATGTTCTCGTGCACGGTGGCCGAGAACAGAAACGGATCGTCGTTGACCACGGCGATCGCGCCGCGCAGGCTGGTGAGCTCCACCGACCGCACGTCGACACCATCGATCGAAACCGCGCCGGTGCTGGCGTCGTACAGGCGCGGCAGCAGCGAGACGAGCGCCGACTTTCCCGAGCCCATCGCGCCGACCAGCGCGACCGTCTGGCCGGCCTCCACGTCGAGGTCGATTCCGGTCAGGGCCGGGTGCCGGCTGCCCTCGAAGGTCAGCCCGACGTCGCGCAACCGGACGTGGCCGCCACCGGCCGGCAGCGGGGGCGCCGCGGGCGGTGATTCGATCTGCGGCGCCTGATCGAGGATCTGGAAGATCCGGGCTCCCGAAGCGGTGGAGCGCTGAGCGGCGCCGAGCAGGTAACCGAGCGTGCGCATCGGCGAGATCAGCATCAGCAGGTAGGCATAGAAGGCGGTGAAGGCGCCCACGCTGAGCGTGCCGGCGATCACCTGACGGCCGCCGACGAGAAGGATCGCGCCGAGGCCGAGGTTGGGCAGGAAGCTGATCAGCGGCCCGTAGAAGGCCTGGATCCGCGTCGCGTAGACCTGCTGGGCGAAGACGCGCTGAACCGTGTGCTTGAAGCGGTGCTGCTGGCGCTCCTCCTGGGCGAACGCCTTGACCACGCGCACGCCGGAGACGCTCTCCTCGGCGTCGGCGGTCAGCTCGGCGATCCGCTGCTGGGCCTCCTGCAGGGCTGGGCGCGACTTGTGGCCGTAGCGATTGGCGATCAGGACGACGAACGGCACCGGCGCCAGCGAGATCGCCGCCAGGCCCGGCTGGAGGAAGAACATCGCCACGGCCGCGAGCACGATCGTCACCACCGACTGAGCGATGAAGATCAGCCCGTAACCGAGAAAGAAGCGCACCGACTGCAGGTCGACGGTGGCGCGGGACATCAGCTGGCCGGTCTGCTGGCGGTCAAAAAAGGAAAGCTCGAGGCGCTGGAGCTGTCCGTAGAGCCCGTTGCGCAAGTCCTGCTCGACCCCGAGCGAGACTTGGCCGGCGACCAGGCGGCGCAGCACGCTGAGCACGAGCCGCCCCAGGCCCGCGGCCAAGATGGCCAGCGCCAGCATGATCAGCTGGTGATGATGGTGGGCGCGGATCGCGTTGATGGCCAGCCCGGTCAGGTACGGGAGCAACACGGTCGCGCCGAGGGCGCCGCCGGCGAACAGGAATGACCAGATCACGCCTCGGCGGTAGGGGCGCAAGAAGCTCAGGAGTCGGGTGAAAGTCGACATACTTCATAAAATATAGTGGCGTCTGACGCCGACTCGGCGGGTAGGCGACGGGGCACCGGCCGGAGCCTGCCGCGACACGGTTAAGTAGGATCGGGGCGTGCCGGAGCGCGAGCGTGATCGATAAGGAGAGCCCGGTTCCCGTGACCGACGAGGCCGACATCGAACCGCAGAAGATCTCGCGTCGCCGGTTCGTCGCCGGCACGCTGGCCACCGGCGCTGCCGCCGCGGTCCCCGCTGCGGCGGAGGCGGCGTCTCACCGCGGCAAGCGCAAGCGCAAGCCGGCGCGGCACCGCTCCTCCTCAGCCCGCACAGCCGACGTCGCGGTCGTCGGAGCCGGCCTCGCCGGGCTCAGCGCCGCGCGGGCGATCCGCGCCGCCGGCAAATCCGTGATCGTCCTCGAGGCCCGCGGACGAGTGGGCGGTCGCTGCTACAGCCGTTCCCTGGGTCCTGGGGCGACCGACGTAGCGAACATGGGGGCTACGTTCGTCGGGCCGACGCAGACCGAGATCCTGGCCCTGATGTCGGAGCTCGGGATCGGGAAGTTCCCCGTCTACGCCACCGGCAAGCTGCTCTTCTATGAGAACGGCAAGAACACCCCGTACACCGGCACGATTCCGCCGGCCAGCGACCCCGTGGCCGTGGTCGAGCTCGGCGGACTGACGCTTCCGAAGATCGATCAGATGGCCCGGACGGTGCCCCTCGATGCTCCCTACGCTGCCCCCAACGCGGCCGAATGGGACTCGATGACCGCCCAGACCTGGGCCGAGCAGAACATCGCCAGGACCGAAGGGCGCAAGCTGTTCGCGCTGGCGATCGAGGCGATTCTCTCGGTGGAGCCCGCCGACGTCTCGTTTCTGTACTTCCTGTTCTATGTCCACGCCGCCGGCTCGGTCAACGTCCTGATCGCCAATGCGGGGCAGGGCGGCGCTCAGGACTTCCGGGTATCCGGCGGCACGCAGCGGATCGCGGTGTCGCTCGCCAAACAGCTTGGCCCCAGGCGGGTGCTGCTCAGCCACCCCGTCCGCCGCATCTCGCACGGGTCCCGGAGCATCTACGTGCACGCCGACCAGGCGACCGTCAAGGCGCAGCGGGTGATCGTCGCCATCCCGCCCAACCTGGCTGGCCGAATCCTCTACGAGCCTGGCGTGACCGCCGCTCGGGACCAGCTCACCCAGCGGGTTCCGGTGGGGTCGCTGATCAAGACGATCGGTGTCTATGACACCCCGTTCTGGCGCCGGCAGGGTCTGAACGGCCAGGTGACCAGCGACCAGGGGCCGGTCAAGATCATGTTCGACGCCTCGCCGGCCAGCGGCACCCCCGGAGTCCTGCTCGGCTTCATCGACGGCGACGACGCGCGAGCGCTCGACGACAAGTCCGACGCGCAGCGGGCGAGCGCGGCGCTGCAGTCCTACGTCCGCTACTTCGGCCGCCGGGCGGGTACGCCGCGCGCCTACTTCGACCAGGTCTGGGCGCGTGAGATCTACACAGGTGGCTGCCCGGTCGGCATCACGCCTCCCGGCGTGCTGAGAGAGTACGGGGCTGCGCTGCGTGCCCCTGTCGGGCGGATTCACTGGGCCGGGACTGAGACCGCCACGGTGTGGACCGGCTACATGGACGGCGCGGTGCAGTCGGGCAAGCGCGCCGCCGCCGAGGCGCTCGCCGAGCTCTGAGCGAACGATCCCGGAACGATCCAAGGAGGAGCACACCCGATGGCGAGCGTTCGTGAAGCGACCTTCGAGCTGTTGCGCGCTCACGGGATGACGACGATCTTCGGCAACCCCGGCTCCACGGAGCTGCCGATGCTGGCCGATTTCCCCGAGGACTTCACCTACGTGCTCGGCCTCCAGGAGCTGGTCGTGGTGGGGATGGCCGACGGCTACGCCCAAGCCACCGGCCGGCCCACCCACGTCAACCTCCACACCGCACCGGGCGTCGGCAATGCGGTGGGCGGCATCTTCAACGCCCAGGCCAACAAGGCGCCGCTGGTCATCACCGCCGGTCAGCAGGTCCGTCCGCAGATAACGATCGAGGCGAACCTGAGCAACCGCGACGCGGTCGTCGGGCCCCAGCCCTACGTCAAGTGGAGCCACGAGCCGCCACGGGCCCAGGACGTGCCGGGCGCGCTGGCCCGGGCGATCCACCACGCATCGCTCCCGCCGCGGGGACCGGCGTTCGTGTCGATCCCGATGGACGACTGGAGCCAGGAGGCCGACGAGGACCGCCTGCGACACGCTCTGTCGCGCCGGATCAGCGGCCGCACCGCGGCGGATCCGGATGCCCTGAGCGCCCTGGCCGCGCGGCTGGTGGCGGCCGCCAACCCGGTCCTGGTGGCCGGTCCCGACGTCGATGCCAGCGGCGGCTGGGAGCAGGCGATCGCGCTGGCCGAGAAGCAGCGACTGCCCGTCTGGGCCAGCCCGGCCACCGGGGGCTCTCGGATCGGCTTTCCCGAGGATCACCCCAACTTCGTCGGCGTCCTGCCGCCGGCGATCGGGCCGCTCTCGGAAACGCTCAAAGAGCACGACCTGGTGCTCGTGGTCGGCTCCTCGGTGTTCCCCTACTATCCGTATCTGCCCGGCCCGTTGCTGGCCGACGGCACCGCGCTGGTGGCGGTGACCAGCGACCCGGGTGAGGCGGCCCGGGCGCCGATGGGTGACGCGATCGTCGGCGACGTCGCGCTCGCGCTGGAGAGGCTGGTCGAGCTGGTCTCGCCGACCGAGCGCCCCGGCCCACGTCCGCGCCCCGAGCCCGGCGAGCCGCCGCACGCCGAGCCGATCAGCGGATCGGAGGCGATCGCCGCGCTCGCGCGGGCGTGGGACCCCGACGCGATCGCGGTCGTCGAGACCCCCTCGAGCACGCTGGCGGTGCGCAACCGGCTGCGGATCTCCCGGCCGGGCAGCTACTACTTCTGCGCCAGCGGTGGGCTCGGGTTCGGGATCGCCGCCGCTGTCGGCGTGCAGCTCGCCCAGCCCGACCGCCCGGTGGTGTGCGTCCTTGGCGAGGGCTCGGCGCAGTACGGAATCACGGCGCTGTGGAGCGCGGTGGCCTACAAGGCGCCGGTGACGTTCCTCGTGCTGCGCAACGACGAGTACATGATCCTCAAGTGGTTCGCGATGCTCGAGCAGGTCACCGGAGCCCCCGGCCTCGAGCTCCCGGGCCTCGACGTGGCCGCCGTCGCGCAGGCGTACGGGATGCCGTCCCGCCAGGTCGACTCGGCCGACGAGCTGACCGAGGCGTTGCGGGAATCGATCGGCGCCCAGGACGGCCCCCGCCTGATCCAGGTTCCGGTCGCCTCGGGGATGTGGCTCGAATAGTGCGGCGGTCGACGACCATCCCATGAGCAACGCCTCGGCGGTTTCCGTCCCCGCGCCTGAGCCGCAGCCGATGCCCGATCGGGCCCCCGAATGGGTGGCCGCGGGCACGCCGGAGCCGCTGCGCAGCCGGCTGACCGCGGCACTCGGTCCCGACCGCGTGCTGACCCGGGCGCTCGACCTCGTTGCCTACGCTTCCGACGCCAGCCCCTACCGGCTGATCCCGCAGGCGGTGGCCGTGCCGCGGGACGTCGAGGACGTGGTCACGCTGCTGCGCTGCGCCGCCGAGCTCGGCGCACCGCTGGTGTTCCGCGCCGGCGGCACCAGCCTCAACGGCCAGGCGCAGACCGACTCGATCCTGGTCGATGTCCGCCGCCACTGGCGCCGGGTCGAGATCGAGGCCGGGGGAGCCCGGGCGCGCGCTGAGTCCGGGGCGGTGCTCGGGCACGTCAACCGGCGCCTGGCCCGCCACGGCCGGCGCCTCGGTCCCGACCCGGCCAGCGCCAGCATCGCCTGCGTCGGCGGTGTGGTGGCCAACAACTCGGGCGGGATGCGCTGCGGCGTCATCGCGGACTCCTATCGAACGGTCAGCGCAGTGAAGTTCGTGCTCGCCAACGGCGCGGTGATCGACACCGCCGCGCCCGACGCCGAGCAGACCTTCGCCGCCGCCGCTCCGGAGCTGACCGCCGGTCTGATGCAGATCCGCGACGAGCTGCGCGGTGACGCCGAGCTGGCCGCCCGGGTGGCGTCCAAGTTTCAGATCAAGAACACCACCGGATACCGCCTGTGCGCTTTCCTGGAGGCCGACTCGCCGCTGGAGATCTTCCGGCGGCTGCTCGTCGGCTCGGAGGGAACGCTCGCCTTTCTGGCCGAGGCGGTGTTCGAGACCGTGCCGCTCGGCCGCCACGCGACGCTCGCCCTGGTCGGATTTACGGATCTCGACGCCGCCGCCGGCGCGGTCGGCAAGCTCGTCGCAGCGGGGGCGACGGCCACCGAGCTGATGGTCGCGCCGACCCTGATCGCCGCCGCCTACAACATGCCGGGGACGCCCGAGAGCTGGAAGGCGCTGCCCCCGAGCTCCGCCGCATTGCTGATCGAGTTCCGGGCCGACTTGCCAAAGGAGCTCGAGCCGCTCGAGCGAGCGGCGCGGGAGATCCTCGTCAGGCGATCACTGCTCGACGGGCCGGCGGATGTCCGCTTCTCGCAGGAGCCGGAGGAGATCGAGATGCTGTGGCGGGTCCGGGAGGGGATGCAGGGGTTGCTGGCGGCGATGCGGCCGCCGGGGGTGACGATGATCATCGAGGACGTGTGCGTCCCACCGGCCCGAATCGCCGAGGCCGCCCGCGACCTGCAGGCGCTGCTCTCCGAGCATGGGTTCCTCCCCGGGCTGGCGGGTCACGCCTCGGCCGGCAACCTGCACTTTCTCCTGACCCCGAACTTCGGCCAGCCGGAGGACCTGGAGCGCTACGACGCCTTCATCCACGCGCTGGTGGAGCTGATCGTCGGCAAGTACGACGGTTCGCTGAAGGCCGAGCACGGGACGGGGATCAACATGGCGCCGTTCGTGGCCCGCGAGTGGGGTGAGCGGGCGACGGAGATGATGTGGCGGATCAAGCAGCTGGCCGACCCGGCGAGCCTGCTCGGACCCGGGGTCGTGCTCAACCGCGACCCCGGCGCTCACCTGCGCAACTTCAAGACCGTGCCGGAGGTCGAGGCCAGCGTCACCAAGTGCATCGAGTGCGGCTTCTGCGAGGGCGTCTGCCCGTCGCAGAACCTGACCACCACGCCGCGCCAGCGAATCGTCCTGCGCCGCGAGATGGCGCGCCAGCCGCCCGGGTCGGCGGTCCTCTCGGCGTTGCTGGAGCAGTACGCGTACGACGGTCTGCAGACCTGCGCCGCCGACGGCTCCTGCCAGCAGGCGTGTCCGGTCGCGATCGACACCGGCCAGCTGGTCAAGGAGCTGCGCCACCGTCAGCACGACGAGCGCTCCGAGCGACTCGGCCTGGTCGCCGCCCGGGGCTCCGCTGGGCTCGAACGCCTGGCCCGCGGCGGCTTGCGCGTCGGCAACGCGGTTTCGCGCACGTTCGGCCACCGCGCGGCGGCGGCGCTGCCGAGCCTGCTGCGCGAGCGGGTGGGGGACGAGCTCGTGCCGGCGTGGGCCGAGAGCATGCCCCGGGCGGCGCCGGGCCGGCTGCCGCGCACCCGCCGGGCGGGGGCGAGCGCGGTCTACATGCCCGCCTGCATCAACCGCATCCTCGGGGCTGCCGCCGACGAGCCGGATCGCCTCGCCGTGCCCGAGGCGATCGTCGCCCTCTCACAACGTGCCGGTCGGCCGGTCTGGATCCCGGACGACATCGGGGGTCACTGCTGCGCCACGCCGTGGAGCTCGAAGGGCTTTGGAGCGGGCCGGGAGCAGATGGCCACCAAGACCGGAGCGGCGCTCGAGCGCTGGAGTGACGGCGGCCGGCTGCCGGTGGTGATCGACGCCAGCTCCTGCACGCTCGGCGTGCTCCAGAACGTGGCCCCGGCCGGGATCGAGGTGATCGACTCGGTCAGCTGGGTCCATGACCGGCTGCTCGAGGGTCTCGAGATCCCCCGCCGGCTGGGATCGATGCTCGTCCATCCGACCTGCGCCGCCTCTCAGCTGGGGGTGTCGGTGAAACTGTCGGTGCTCGCCGCCCGGATGGCCGACGAGGTGGTGATCCCGGCTGGCACCCGGTGCTGCGGGATGGCCGGTGATCGGGGCTGGTTGCACCCCGAGCTGCCCCGCAGCGCGCTGGGCCACGTCGCCGAGGAGCTTGGGGACGCGGGCTTTGACGCCTGCGTGTCGAGCAACCGGACCTGCGAGCTGGCGCTGCGCACGGTGACCGGGCGGCCATATGCCTCGTTCGTGCTGACCCTGGAGGAGCTGACCCGCTGATGGCCTCCGACGGCCCGTCGGAGCCCGGCGCGCGATCGCCGCAGCCCGGTGCCGGCCTGTGCGACAGCTGCCGCCATCAGCAGGTGGTCCGCAACACCCGGGGCTCGGCGTTCTCGCTGTGCCGGCGCTCCCGGGATGAGCCCGAGCGCTACCCGCGCTATCCGCGGGTGCCCGTGCTCCGCTGCCCGGGCTACGAATCGCTGGTCAGGTGAGTGTCTGGGGCGGGAGCGGGCGGTGTGCGGGCGGGCGGGCAGGCCAAGTCGACGACATCGAACCCGTACCGCTCGGCCAGCCGAGCGGCGACCAGGGATCGGTGACAGGCCGCCGCCTCGCACTCGACGCAGAACAGCGCCGCGCGCCCCCGCGCGGGCAGCTGATCCAGGAGTGGGTCGAGCTCGACTCGGTCGAGGATCTCATCGACGTAACGCGATACGTACTCCGGCGCGAGTCGCTCCCGGCTGCGCTTGCCGACTCCGGTCCGGTCGTCCTCGCGATACTGGAGCTGGCGCAGCTCGGTGGTGGGCGCCAGCTCGTGATGGTGACGGTAGGCGATTCCCGCTCCGGCCAGCGCGGCCTGCAGGCGCCTGGAGTTGGCCCACGCGAACGCCGGGCCCCGCACGCCACGGCGTTGGCGCACGTCGACGAGCAGGCGGACGTCAGCTCCGGCGAGGGCCTCGAGGAACGTCTCGGTGCTGAAGCAGTAGACGCCGATCGTGGCGATTGCGGGCATCGAGGGTCAGGGGTCCGGATGCCACAGCTCGGTCAGCGGCCCGGTGGCGCCGAGCACCGGGTCGGCCTCGGGCAGGGGCACGGCACGGATGTTGCCCATCACCTCGTCGTGCTCTTCCGGACTTCCGCGCCGCACGTCCCAGTCCATGCCCTCCGGATAGGCGCCGACCACCAGCAGATCGGCGCTCGAGCCCTGGTTGCAGTGACCGGTGCCGGCCGGGAGCACCAGCACGTCGCCGCTGGTGACCTCGAGTGATTGTCCCTCTGGACCGCCGAGAGCGACGGTGGCGTGGCCGGCGACGATCCCCAGCACCTCGTGGGCGGTGGAATGGAAGTGGTGAAAGGCGAAGATCCCGTCGCGCCACGCGCCGAGCCAGCCGTGGGCGGCAAACAGCTGCTCACAGTCAGCCGGGTCTCGCGCCCCGGGCACGCTGCGGTAGACCAGCACAGGCAGCGGTGAGTTCGGGATCCGCCCGTCGTCGCGCAGCGTCAGGGTCTGGGGGCGACCGGGCGAGCTCATCTCGCCGCCCCGGGTTCCGGGGCCAGCCGCAGGCCGAGGGCGAGCAGGATCACCACCGGGATGAGAAGCGCGCCGACGGTCGGAATCGAGATCAGCGCCGGCGCACCCAGCAGCGTCAGTCCGTTGACGCCGGACCGGGTCTGGCCGTGGTCGGTCGGGACCAGCAGCGTCCTCAGCACGATCGTGACCGACCACGCCAGGGCGGCTCCGGTCAGGCCGACCGACAGTCGCCAGTGTCCACGGGCGAGGTTCGGGCTCATCCCGCCGAGACTAACCGCAAACCAGCCGTCAGAGTCTCAGCGCGTCAGAGCGAGCTCGCAGCGCTTGAGCTCGAGCACCGGCAGGCCGGCCGGATCCAGCGATGCCTCGAACGCCTTGGAGGCCGCGGGGCCGAGCCGGGCCGCTCGAGCGCCATCTCGAACCGACTGCAGGTAATCGGCGTGGATCACCGCCGCGCCCCGGCGGCGTCCCTCGCGCAGGCGGGCGCGCCCATCTCGGGTGCCGATGTAGGCCCAGACGCGCCCGGTGGAGGGGTCGAGCCCGGTGGAGCGGTCAAAGCGGTCTGAAACGTCGACTCGGACGTAGTTGCGCTCCCGGCGGTCGAGCCGAGCCAGCTCGCCGTGATCCACCGGCCGGCAGACGCCGATCACCCGGGCGTCCGGCGCCGGATCGGACACGAGGTCCAGGAAGGCGACGAATACGCCCGGCCGGCGACCGTTGGGCTCGACGTAGAACTTGTAGCCCGGCAGGTCGACCGAGTTGTCCATGGCCACACCCCAGCCGCGGGCGAAGCCGGTCAGCTCGGCGACGCAGCCCAGCGGACCGGTCTCGGCCGTCGCCGGGACTGCGCCGGCAGCGACCAGCGAGCCGTAGCCGAACACGAAATCCGGACGCGTCAAGCCACGGGGGCGATCGACCGCGTGAGTCGATCTACTGTCTCGGCTCCTCCGGGGCGACCGGCGGCTGTTGCCCCGCCGCCCGCTCCTGGGAAGAGCCGGGCTCCTTGAGGCCGTCCACATAGGCATCAGCCTTCTGGCCGGCCTTGGCGATCTGGTCGTGGTACTGGCCGCCGGTTTGCCGGTCTGCCGCCGCCTCGGCCTTCAGCACGGCCTTGTGAACCTGGTCCTGATGGGTTGCGGCCTCGTCCTCAGCCTTCTTGGCCAGGTCCTTGAGCTTGTCAGCAAATCCCATATGCGGTTCTCCCGTCGTAGTGCGTTCGATTAGAGGTTGACGGGGATGGTAGAGCGGGATGCCCGTCGCTGGACCAACCATGCACAAGTTCTTGGATGTGGAGTACGCCGCGAGACTTCGTACGACGGTTGCCTGGACCCCCAACCTTTCGCCTAGTGAAATGAGTTCTGACTCCACCGTGCTCCAAGAACGTCAGGCCACCGGCCGTCTGCTTCGATCCGTTGGGTCAACGTCGACGTCGTACCTGTCGCCGATGTCGAACGCATCCACGAAAACGCACCCTCGGCGGTGGGCCCGTGATCGACGGTTGCTCGAGGCGCGCCCCAGCTTTCATCTAAGCCTGAATCCACCGAGTGGCCGGGTCGGGTGACTCGGTAACGGCGCGAACGGTGGTTTGGCCGCCGGTTGGTTGGTTGATGGGGGTGACATCATTGGCTGGCGGTTGTTGGGCGTGTCGATGGAGGTCTGGGTGGGCGTTTCCGCGCAGGGGATGCTGGCCGTTGCCGGCCGCGGGTTGATTGGCGTCGGTGTGACCCCGGTGGGGTCAGGTGAGGACGGGGAGCGCGCGGATGCGCGCGAGCGCGTCGTGGAAGTCTTGCTGCCATGGCCAGCGGGCGGGCATCCGTAGTGTCCATTGGCGGGCGGTGCGGATCAGGCGTGCGGGGATCCGGAACAGCCGCCGGCGGCGGATCGCAGCGGTTCGGGTGACATCGTCGGGAAGGCCGATCTGGCTGGTCCAGCGGCCGAGGTTGTGCGACAGCGCGGCGATGACCGCCCAGGCGCTGTTCGCCGCGAACTGGCCGGAGGGGAAGTGAGCGAGGGCTTGGTCTTTGAGGTCGCGGATCGCGAGCTCGACGACGGCGTGCTCGCGATGCTCTGCTTCGACGAGCACCAGCGGTCCGGTTTGGCTGGTCGCGAACGCGTGATGACGCCAGTCGGGAAACAGCTCGGCTTGGGCTCTGATCAGTCGGGTGCGCCGGACGATCAGCCGCCAGTCGGCGAGCTTGGTCTCAGCGATCTGCGCCTGGCCGGTCTTCGGATAGTCCTCGATCGTCACCCATGCGTCCTCGGGGATCGCCTCGATCAACGCGCGGATCTTCTTGCTCTGCTTGACGCCGATCGAGAACTCCACGCCGCGAGCATCCAAGGTCTTGAACAGCTTGTGGTTCTCAAAGCCGATGTCGGCCCGGATCAAGATCGTGCCGGTCGCGCCGGCGCGACGGACCCTGGCCAGGAGCTCGTCGACGAACCGGGGGTTCCCGCGCTGCGTGTTCGCCTTGCCTTTGCGGTTGCGAATATGCACCACCTCACCGGTCCCCGCGCGCGTTGCCAGCAGCGGGTGATACCCCAGCTGCTTGGTGTACCCGTAGCTCGCGCCCTGCTTCTGATCGCCGCAGACCTCGCCGACGAAGCTGTCGATATCGATCACCAGCCGCTGCTCGCCAGGGCCAGCGCCAGCGGCCCACGCCCGGGAGATCGCCTGATCCAAGACTCGGTCGAGCTGGCGGACATGCCCGAACGTGAACGCCCGCAAGAACGTCCCCAACGTCGAGGGTGCCATCACCCGGTGGCCCAGGACCAGCCCTGTGCTCCCCGCTCGCGTCACGTCCATGTCATCGATGCTGTCCGCGCCGGCGAGCATCCCGTGCACCAAGCTCATCACCTTGCGGCCCGGCAACGCTGCGCCCGGCACACCGTGCCCGAGCCTGACCGTGTCATTCACCAACTGCTCGATCCCAAGCCGGCCCGCCAGCGACGCTGTCAGCAACAACCCCGCGTCGCTGAGCCGCTCCTCATCGAACGCCACCCGGATGGAATCTAGGCTCGAAGGACCGTTTACAACGTCCGGCTGATCGTGCACCATGCAGGTGAACCTCCTGACGGGGCCGCGGCTGCCCTATACAACCGCTGAAAGCCCTGCTCAGGAGGCCATTTAAACGTCAGGCTCGGACGGAACCAGCCGCACCAATCAGTGGATCCAGGCTAAGACGCGGCGTGACCTTTATTTATTTCGCATGCGGGCCAACTCCTACGCCCGCCGATCTGACGGGCGGCCGAAACGCCTTGCGAGACTGCGCAGCCCGAATCCGCGCTGGTTCCGTACTTCCTCAACGGCTTGGTACTCGGCCGGTCGTGGCGCATAATGAAGCGCTTGGGCGACACGGCGAGGGTCTAGGCCTATCGTCTCGGCTCTGCTCATGATCCGCTCTACGTCTTGATAGTCGCTGCCGAACGTCTGGCTCATAGGCTCCATCCCTTCGCGGCTCCCCTTCGGGAGATCCGCTTCAATGTGGGTAAAGGGTCGCGAGGCGCCGCCTTTTGCCTCAAGATGCTCGCGAGAGACGCACGGAATCCGTCTTCGGCACAGACGCTCCAGACCTTGAGTCTCGGTGCGACACAGGCACGTCTGATCCTCCATTCGTTGACCGGCGTTTTTGCTCGAGCCCACGGCGTACAGCCCACACGCGTCTCGTCAGGGTCTCGGTCGATGACGCAAGAGGTGGGCGTCTGCTCCTCCCTACGCAACCCCTCGGGCGTAAGCGGCCTCCGGAGGCTTCGCTCGTCACGCTTCGACACGGAGCGTGCTCGCCAGCTCTCGGGTAGCAGTCCCCCGCAAGCGTCAAGCACCGGCGTGTTTCCCGGCGGTGACAACGCCAAGCCTGATCGCTTCGGCCTTTCCCGACCCGTCTGAAAAGCCATGGACGGTCGGCCAGACGCGCAGCGACGCCGCACCCCCCGCGGATGCTCTAGTTAGCATGGTACGTACGCGCGGAGACACGGGGTTTCGCACCAGCTAGACGCTGAGACCGATAGAGGTAGTCGGGTCGGCGGCGTTAGTCAAAGAGGCCCAGCCTTCGACCGACCCGAGTTCGTGTTCGAATCCGGTACTTTCAAAGAGATTCGCTGTTCATACGAGTCTCGTGCGACAGTTCATAGGACAGTTGGAGTCCAAAGTCACCGCCTGCGCTGGGTCGGTACCGTATCGTCCGGGGGCGCGATGAGCCCGCGGAGTGCGCGTCTTGCGGGAGCGGTCGGGAAGCTTGCGATACTCGCAGCGGCAGCGGTCGTCCTGGGCGGAGCTGCGTCGGGAAGCCGAGCGATCCTCACCATTCGGGTCAGTGGAAACGGCGCGGTCGGCATCCGTTCGGGAGACCGGGTCTGCCGTCACCAATGTCGGGTCGTTGGCGACGCGACGATCACCCTAGTCTCTCGTCCGGCGGCGGGCAACTATTTCCTCGGGTGGAGCGGCGCATGCTCGGGTCGCGCCCGCTGCGTCGTGCGGATGACGCGCCGACGTGTGGTCGTGGCTAACTTCGAACCGAATGGAGGCCTGGTTTCTTGGAATCCATACTACGGGTGCAAGCCGATCTTCACGACGATCCCGTTCCTCCTCGGGTCACGGGAGAACGCGCGCCACGGAGCCACCGAATCGGGAGGCGACCGCCAACCTCACCTGAGGGGCGCCAAGGACAAGCACCTGCTCAACCCACCCTGCGCCGTAAGAGGGACGAGAACCTTCGTCGAAATCCACGACGTCGTCATCGCAGGAAAACCTGAGCGCAGTGCGGACGGCGACGAGACCGTGAACATGGATGACCCGAACCGTCCGGACATCACCGACGTCTACATGAAGACGATCCACACCGAGATCGATCATCAGCTGATCGCTCACAACGTCGCCCCGCACATACAACCGCCGCAAGGAACCCACGTCGACATCCAGGGCTTCGTGTTCTGGGACCCAGCGAACACCGACGCGCGTTGGCATTCATTCTCTGGCTGGGAGATCCACACACTCACGGCGTGGAGGCCGGCGGCGCGCTAAGACCACGACCGCGGCAGCCGCTCTTCACGCTTCGGTCCGGAGCGTGTTCCGCGAGTCTCGCGGGTAGCAGTCGCGAGCGCATCAAGCACGCGAACCAGCTCGCCCTGGCTCTTGAGCAAACCGGAGAAAAAAAAGAGGGCATTCCCACCACAACTACCGTGTCTCCCGCGCGTTCACGTGATACGGAAGGACGGGCTGGCACCGACCTCCGGAGGGCCCGCCGTCGGCTCGGCGGGCCTTTTTTATACGCATGCGACTCCGGCCCAAATGCTGTCCAGCCTCAGTGCACGGGCTCAACTCTTACGCCACCCCCGCCGATACCGGCAGAATGTCCTGGGTGCTGTTTATCTGGTGCGCGCTCATCCTCGCGTGGGCAATGAGGTGCCCGCGGACCAGCGATTGCCCAGCGACCGGCAGCCCCAACCCGCAAGCCATTAGAAGCGAGGCGAACAACGAGCGCGAGCCCGACGAAGCCATGGCCGAATGGCGCGACCCGTACGATCTTCCCATCGTCGGCTAAGGTCCTTTAGGCTCTGCTAGCCACCGGGTGAAGGTCCGCGCACGACGCTGCGCCACCCTCATCTGACGAAGCTTGTTCAACGGAGCGAAGTCGATCTTCCGCTTCCGGGGCCCGCTCGTACGGGGCGTCGGCGACCGGCTTCGCGGCGCTCCCCGCCCGACCGGTTGCACTCAACTACCGTCCGGGTTCCCGGCGCTCCCTTACTCCCGATTAGAGGTTAACGGGATAGGCCGTAAGCCGGTTCGAAACCGAACACCCTGAGCTGCTCCCGGCGAGCGCGCAGATCCTCCGCAAGCGGGCGCAGCAGGCTCGTGGCGGGGCGTTCGTGCTCATTGGAAGGTGAGACGTTTTACTTTCCGCTTTTGGCTTGCGGGTAGCTGCGTCAAGCGTCGCGGGCGTCTGTACACTGCCTGTAGATGGACTGTCGCCCGTCCGCGGCCGCTCGCGCCGCGTTGGTCATCGTTACACTGCTCCTGGCCGCCACGCCAGCGGCGGCGGCCGTTCCCGCCTGGACGGCCTACGACCACGACGCTGGGCGGTCGGCGATCGACCCGGGGAGCGGAACCCCGGTTTCCCCCACGCCAGCGTGGGACTCCGCGGCCCACCTCGACGCGGCGGTCTACGCGCAGCCGCTCGTGGTCGGCTCCCGTGTCTTCGTGGCCACAGAGAACGACACGATCTACGCGCTGGACGCGGCCACGGGCGCGGTGCTGTGGCAGCACAGCGTCGGCGCGCCGGTCCATGACACCGATCTGCCCTGCAGCAACATCCATCCCATCGTCGGGATCACCAGCACGCCGGTGATCGACGCCGCTGCCGGTCGGATTTACGCCGTTGCCGACACACTCACCGGAGCGGTCGTCCAGCACCGGCTCATCGCCCTCGAGTTGGCCAGCGGCCAGCCTGTGGCTGGCTACCCGGTAGCCATCGACCCGCCGGGCGCCGATCCCAGGGCTCTCCTTCAGCGCGCCTCCCTGGCCCTCGACGGCGGCCGGGTGATCGTGCCCTATGGTGGCAACCAGCCGGGAGACTGCGGCATCTATCACGGCTGGCTGGTCTCGGCAGCCAGCCGTGACCCGGCCAGCCAGACTACGTTCGAGGCCACCCCTTTCAGCCGTGGCGGCGGTATCTGGGGCTCGGGCGACGGCCCCGCCGTCGATGCTGCCGGACACGTGTTCGTCTCCACGGGCAACGGCTTCGCCTCCAGCTCGACGCCCGACCTCCAGGAATCGGTGATCGAGCTCGACCGGAACCTCAACATCCTCGCCCATTGGACGCCGGATACCTGGCGGGCGCTCGACGTCAGCGACCGCGATCTAGGCTCGTCCGAGCCGTTGCCCCTGCCCGGTGGATTGCTGTTCGTCGCCGGCAAGGACGGCGTCGGCCGGTTGCTGTCGACGACGCCGCTGGGACCTGCAAGTCAGGTGTTCAGTGCCCCGGCATGCCGTCACGATGGCGTCTACGGCGCATCGCTGTACCGCGACGGGGTGATCTACGTGCCGTGCGGGAGCGGCCTCGCCGCGCTTAAGCTCTCCACCTCCCCGGTTCCGAGCTTCACTGCGCTGCCGGGCTTTAGCCCCCCGGTGGGCGACACGGGGCCACCGATCTTCGCCGGCGACCTGGTCTGGTCCACGGCGTGGCGCACTGGAGGCCTCTACGCGATGGATCCCGGCAGCGGAGCGGGTCGCTTTCGGATGACGCTCCGAAGATTCAGTCACTTCGCCACTCCGAGCGCGGGCGGGGGCCGGCTGTTCGTCGCCGCGGGTTCGAAGGTCGTGGCGCTGCGGATCTCGATTCTCCCCGGGCCGAAGCTGTTGGCGGTCCGCCTCAACCCCCAACGGTTCACCGCCCAGCGCGGGACGGTCCTCAGCCTGACCTTGTCGGAGAGCACCAAGGTCCGGGTTTCGATCACCCGGACGCTGTCGGGGCGGCGGGTCCGGGGACGCTGCCGGCTCCACGCCAGATCGGGAAACCGGTGCACGTTGGGGGGCGGCGCGCGCATTCAGTCTTTCAACGGGCGCAATGGCAACAACCGGCTGCGGCTGAACGTGAGGCGCTTGGCGGCGGGCAGCTATGCCGCGAAAGTGCTCGCGCGCGACTCGGCGGGGACGAGTTCGAAGACGGTCACCGTGCGTTTCCTGATCCTGCGCTCGCGCCGCTGAACGGGGTCCCGGGCCCGAGACGGCTCAGCGGCCCCTGCCACTGCGGGTCACGCTTCTCGAAGAAGGCGCGGACGCCTTCTGGATGTCCTGTGGCAAAGGCGATGGTCAACTGCGAGCGCAGGGAGTCCAGCAGCGGGCGCGATCTACCGACGGGCGGAGCTAGAACACGACGTCGCAGCCGGTCAGCCCGGGAGACGCGCCGACGCTCGTGCTGCGAATTCGCAGGTTCGCCATGGACGGCTGCGCAAACAAGAGCCGGCCCGCTAGGACGGACCGGCTCGTGCTTTAGGGAGGAGGTGCGACTATGAGGCTTCGCAGTATGAAGTTTGTCCGGCCCGACCTGAACGAGCCTTAAATAGTTCCCGCAGCTGGCGACCTGGGCCACAAGCAAGAAAGCGCATCTCCGTGCCGCAAGGAGGCTCCATCAGCGGCTAGCAGCGCTGTCGCTGTCGACGCCTTGGTGTGGTGGGTCTGGATCTGGGCTACTTGCTAGTGCGTCTGAGGTACGGCGGAAGTCTTCGGCAAGGTTACGGAGGCCTTCGATCAGCCGGCGGCGCTCCCGCGTAAGCCGCTCAGCCTCCGAATACGCTTGCGCCAGGACTTCCTCAGCCTCATCTTTGACCCTCTCTGCGTACTGATTGGCTTCCTCGCGGGTGCGATGTGCCACCGCTTCCGCCTGGGCAGCCTCGGAATTCGTCTGGCTCACGATCTTCTCAGCGTCTACCGTGGCCTGTTCGCGGTAACGGTCGGCTTCTTCGGGGACTCCTCGTCATTTGGGGGTGAATTCGGGAGTGGCTGGGCCCGAGGTGGCGCGTCGGGTTGGTGCTGGGCTGGGGGATCTAGCGGCATGGATGCCGCTGTGATATCTGGATGATCGTCGCGGGATTCGCCCCGGGGGCGCCGGAAGCGCTCGGTGTCGGGCGGCTCGTTGACGCGCCGCAGGGCTGAGGGTCAGACGGCCCTGGCTTCGCCCCTTCGTTGC